>WNFI01410211.1_pt1 | contig 34745 bp, 31 predicted proteins | sample 5400471 | NCBI WGS metagenome assembly WNFI01 (sample SAMN13153348, study PRJNA577476) | soil metagenome | isolation source: 100 cm saprolite on Douglas fir-dominated hillslope | place: USA:California | collected 2013-09-17 | reverse complement strand
CCTCCGGGAGAGGTGGCCGAGTGGCTGAAGGCACTCGCCTGCTAAGCGAGTATGGGGATCAAACTCCATCGCGGGTTCGAATCCCGCCCTCTCCGTTTTCGCCCTGAAACTGGCGATTCTTGGCCCACGGACGGGGAATAGAGAGGTTGCCCAAAGCGGATCGCGAACTGGCCAAGCGTCTCGCCTGCTGCTGTCGAGCACCAGCACGATCGTCGGCGAGCTCAGCCGCGCGGGGATGCTCGAGCGCGCCGAGAACGATAATGACCGCAGGCGCACGATCGTGCGCCACAAGAACTATCGGGACGAGACCTTCGCCTACGGGACGAGTCGCACGCCGCGGATCAGCGTGGAGGTGGAGAAGGTCTTCTTGCTGTGGGTGTTCTGGCGCACGCGAGTCGCCGCCTGCAGGTAGACCGTCGCCGTGTTCTGCAGCGATGGGGGCAGCGGGAATGTGGCACCGAAGGCGCCGTTGGATTTCAGGTTCACGGTGGCCACGATCGTCCCGCCGGCGATCGCCGTGCATGACGCAGCGGCGCGAATCGTGACCGGTTCGATCTGCTTCGCAAGCGGTGCGGTGACCGTGCCGCTGAAGGTGATCGTGCGGGCGGAGGCGGTGACCGACGCCGTGTACATGCGCCGGGCGAACTTCAGCTTGCCGGTACGCGCCGAGCCGAGCTTGGCGTAGTAGTTGGCCCGGTTGGTGAACCGCAGCGAGCGTGGAGGCAGGGGCAACGTGGCGGTGAATGACAGGTCTGCCCTGACGGTCGCCTTGGTGACCGCCCTGCCGTTCCAGGAGGAGATGATCGTCACCTTCTTGCCGACCGATGCGGCGGGTGCGACGCCGAGCACCTGTGTTTTTCCACCACGCGGGTACACGTCGGTGAGGATCAGCTTGTTCGCGGCGCACCCGGCCGGCGCCGGCAGGCGTGGGAACGGGGGCGGGGTGATGGAGATCGGAGGGGCGACCGGTCCTTGTTCTCTGGTGGGAGGAGCGGCCGGTGCGACGGCGTTTGTGGTGATCGCCCCGAGTCCGCCCCGGTTGAACTCGTTGAACCACATCCGCCCGTCTGGCCCCGCGGTTACGTAGAGAGGGTTGGAGTTGCCGAAGGCGAGCGGGTACTCGACGATGCTGGCTCCGGACGTCGCAGTCGTCGGGATCGTGCCGATCGCATTGCCATTGCTCTCGGCGAACCAGATCTGTTTGTCCGGCCCGACGGCGAGTCCGAACGGCAGGCTGTTGAGCGTTGGCGTCGGGAAGATCGTGATCGTGCCCGCCGGTGTGATCCGGCCAACCGCGGCCGGCAGGCCGAGGCTGAACCAGATGTTGCCGTCGGGGCCGAGCACCAGGCCGTTGATCTGGTTGTCACCGGCCGGCAGCGGGAATTCCTGCCCCGCGCCGGTGTTCCCGGCGGTGTCCATGCGCGCGATCTTGTTGCCCTCGCCGAACCAGAGCTTGCCGTCGGCGCCGACCGTCACTCCCGATACCGAGGTGCTGGAGTTCGTTTCATAGCCTTTGATCACCCCCGCGGTGGTGATCGCACCGATCTGGGTGTTCCAGCCGAACCAGAGGCGGCCGTCGGGGCCGGGGGTGATCGATCCGTAACCGCCTGTACCGGAGCCGAGCGGGTACGCGGTGATTTCACTCGTGAGCGAGACGCCGACCGGCACCTTGTCGATCTGTGCGTCCTGCGCCACCCACATGTTCCCGTCCGGCCCGAGCGTGGCTGCGAGGCCCAACGTCGGTGACGGAAGCTGGACGACGTCCGAGCTGGAGATCGCGCCGCCCGTCGCCATCCGCCCGATGGAGGACCCGCCGACATGGTTGCCGCTGTCGACGAACCAGATCTTCCCATCCGCCCCCGTGGTGATCCCGTAGGGCGTCGTTTCGACGGGAATCGGATATTCGGTGATCGTTCCCGCCGTCGCTCCTGCAGACGCCGAAGCCGCGGTCGCGATCAAAACCGAAAGGGCGAGCGCGCGCCCAGCCAAGCGTGAAGTCTGGGCGAGCACGCCGTGAGTCTTTCACATAGTTCCGATCTCGGGGTCCAGCTGGACGTAAACCCGAGGCGCGGACCTCAGCGGACGAGATTGGGGGCGCGCCGTTGCCGATGATGCCGCTCTGCGCGCCGGAGGTGTCCATGCAGAAGGCGTAGCCGACCGCGAGGGCGAGCATCGCGACGGCCGGGTGTCAGGACCGGCAGCAGCGCCGGGATGCGGCATGGGCCGACCCTACACCCACAGGTCTCAGACGCAGAGGTTCAAGCCTTCGCGCTCGACGGTGTTCGAGTCTTCGTTGCCGGCCCAGTCGCGGGCACGCACGACGAAGTAGAAGGTTTCGGCCGATGGGAGCTTCGGTGTTTCGAACGTCGTCACACCGCGCCCCGTCGTGTAGGTCGGATGAGAGTAGTCCTCGCCGCCGGGCTGCTTCGATTGGTAGATCTCGTAGACGATCTTGCGCGAGCGCGTGACGTTGTCCGTCGCCGCTTCCCACGCGAGGTGGTAGCTGGTCGATATACCTCCGCCGACGGGCCCCGGCACGCACGTCGTCGCCGACGCCAGCCCGGCGAACCCCGGGGGAGCGTGGTCCGTCCTGCGCCCTGCCTGTGCGGGAGCGCTGAGCACGATCGCGGCGATCAGGCCCGCGGTCGCCGCCGTTCCTTTACCTCGCAGGCGACGGCTGGGTGAGGACGAGGCGTTCACGGAGCACCTCCAACGTTGGAGAGTTGCGTGCCACCTCGAGTCTACGCTCGAGCGGCGCGGCGCCGCCGGGCGGGCAAGGATGCGTGCGTCGGCGGGCGGGGACCGCGTCGGCACCGGCCAATACTCTTGGCCGGTGCTGGTAGCGATCATCGCGCGGATCCTCTCGCGACTGGTCGTGACGGTCAGCGAACCGTTCGATGCCCGTCGCAGGGGCGCGCCACGCTGGCGAGTGCTCGCGCTGCTGGTTCTGGTCGCGACGCTGTGCCTGCTCCCGCTGCACCTCTCGCCGCACACCGCACGCGTGCTCGGATCTGTCTTGCTGGGGGTCTCGATCCTCGTGGTGTTGACGGGTGCAGCGGTGTTCCGGCGCGTGCTGGCGCGGCTCGTGGAGGGTGGCTCATTGCGACTGGGCCGGCACCGCGTCGAGGTGCCGAGGCTCCACGGACAGGTGCGTGCCTTCGAAGGGCTGATGGCGCTGCTGCGCCGAAGCGGCCTCGCGCTGCCGGCGCTCGTCTTCTTCTGCCTGTGGGCGACTGTGTACATGTTCATCTGGGCGCATGAACCGGCGGCCTGCCCCGCGGACCCCGCGCATCCGTGCGCCGGTGCGGCGTTCCTTGGCGCCGGCACGCGTCCAACGTTCGGCGACTTCCTCTATTACTCGGTCAACATGGCCTTCGCGAACCCGGCACCGGACCTGGTGGCCCACAGCAGGGTGGGTCACACGGCGGCGACGATCGAGGTGCTCTCGGGCGTGGGCCTGGTCACTCTGTACGCCGGTGCGTTCTTCGGGATCGGCGCCTCGAGCGCGGGCAGGCCGGGCAGCGCCGAGACGGTCGCGGACCGCCCGCCGCTGTGAGGGCGCTCTACCCCGCGCTCGATGAGGCCCAGAGGTTGACGTCGCCCTCGACCGCGTGCCGGTCGATCTCGGCGAGTTCATCGGGTGTGAAGTCCAGGCGCTCGAGTGCGGCGACGTTCTGCTCGAGCTGGCCGACCGAGCTGGCGCCGAGCAGCGCGGAGGTGACGCGTTCGTCGCGCAGCACCCAGGCGATCGCCATCTCGGCGAGCGACTGGCCGCGCGCCGCGGCGAGGTCGTTCAGCACCCTCACTCGGGCCATGTTCTCCTCGCTCAGCATCGCCTCCGGGAAGTAGTTGCCGGCGCGGACCCGGGAGTCCTCCGGCACGCCGTTCAGGTAGCGGTCCGTAAGCAGGCCCTGGGCGAGGGGCGAGAAGACGATCGCGCCGACGCCCTCCTCGGCGAGCACTTCCAGCAGCTCCGCCTCGATCCAGCGATTCAGAAGTGAGTAGGAGGGCTGGTGGATCAGCAGGGGCGTGCCGAGCTCGCGGAGGATCGCGGATGCCTCGCGAGTCCGGTCGGGTCCGTAGGAGGAGATCCCGACGTAACGCGTGAGGCCCATCCGGACGGCGTCGGCCAGAGCGCCCATCGTCTCCTGCAGCGGCGTCTCGGGGTCGAAGCGATGCGAGTAGAAGATGTCGACGTGGTCGAGCCGCATCCGCTTCAGGCTCTGTTCGAGGCTCCCCAGGAGGTACTTCCGCGAACCCCACTCGCCGTAAGGGCCTGGCCACATGTCGTAGCCGGCCTTCGTCGAGATCACCAGCTCGTCGCGCAGCGACGAGAAGTCCTCGGCCTGGATCCGCCCGAAGTTCGTCTCGGCGCTGCCATAGGGCGGCCCGTAGTTGTTCGCGAGGTCGAAGTGGGTGATGCCGAGATCGAAGGCGCGGCGCAGGATCGCGCGGCTGTCGGCCAGCGCCCGGTCGTCTCCGAAGTTCTGCCAGAGGCCGAGCGAGATGGCTGGGAGCCGCAGGCCGCTGCGCCCGCAGCGCCTGTAGGGCATCCGCCCGTAGCGGTCCTCCGCGGGAACGTAGACGGTGGGTCCCAGCTGGCGGTTGTACGGCACCCCGCGAGTATCGCACTCGCTCCGCTCTGGCCGGCTTGCGAGCGCGTAGTGCGGCATGCTCGCTGATTCGATCGAGTTGCCCGTGCGCGGGCGGGCGTAACCTTCCACCGTGTCCTCGATTCCCACCGAGAAGGCGCCTGCGAAGCAGCGGGTCCTTGACTGGAACCACGCCGCTCAGGCGGCTGTCTGCGACCTGATCGAGCCGTGGGAGCACGGCACGGTCGTGCGCGCGAGCCGCTATCCGACGTACTACAGCTTCAACCTCGTCCGCGTCGAGCAGGAGCCGGGGATCAGCGCCGCCGGCTTGGCGGCCTTCGCGGGCGAGGCGCTCGCCGGCCTCGAGCACCGCCGGCTGGACTTCGAGGACATCGAGGCGGCTGAGTCCCGGCGCGCGGAGCTCGTTGCGCTGGGTTGGAAGACCACGAAGCTCGTGTGGATGCACCACGACCGCCCGCTGCCGCCCGCGGCGCCGGAGGTCGAGGCCCGAGAGGTGCCCTACGAGACCGTTGACGAGCTTCGCCTGGCCTGGCACCTGGAGGATTTCGACAACAGCGAGTACGAGCAGTTCCGCGTCGCCGCGCGGGAGGTCTCGATGACGCGCGGCGTGCGCGTGCTCGCGATCCACGACGGCGATCGCCCGATCGCCTTCGCCCAGATCGAGCGGGCGGGGACGGGAGCTGAGATCACGCAGGTGTTCGTGCACGCCGATCACCGTGGCGCCGGTCGCGGCACGGCGATCACGCGCGCGGCGATCCGTTCATCCTCCGATGCCGAGGACCTGTGGATCGTGGCCGACGACGAGGATCGTCCGAAGCGGCTCTACGAACGGCTCGGCTTCTCGCCCATATGGAGGTCGATGGAGTGCCTGCTGCTGAAATGAGCGCATCGGTGCCGCGCACGCGCTTCTGGCTCGCGAAGCGCACGGCGATGGTCGCCGCGACGGCGTTCCTGGCGATCAACCTCTGGACCGGGGCGCCGCTGATCGCCCTCTGGGTCGGCTCGCAGGTCGTCGGGCAGACGGTCCTGAGCATGCAGGCCGTGTGCGTCGTCGTCGTCGTGCTCGCCGTGCTGGTCTTCTCGATGTCGATGGCGCTCGCCTGGCTGAGTCGCGAGTACGACCGCCTCAGCGGTCGCGAGCCGGGCGAACAGCGCTTGCCGTGGCTGCGCGGGATGAGCGGCGAGGAGGGAATCGAGCAGCCGGGCTACGGCGCCGGCATCACGGCGCTCGAGCGCGTCGTGATGGTCAGCGTCTACCTGGCCGTGGTCTGCTTCCTGTTGTGGTTCTTCTTGCTCGCCGGAGCGCCGACGCCCTCGCTGTAGCGAGAACGCCGGGGGGTAGCGCATCAGTTTGAAATTAGCTCCGGCGAGGCGGTCGCCGAGGTGCGGAAGGCCGAGCCGCCATCTGCCGCTGATCGGTAGCCTCGCGCCGATGGTGCGAGTGATCGTGGGGGCGGCGCTGCTCTCTGCAGGGATCGTCGCGTTCATCGAGGCGCACAGCCATAGGCCGCTGCCGTCGATCGAGATCAGGAAGCGGTTCAAGGGCGACGAACTGCTCGGCGTTCTGAACCTCTACAGCCGGGACTCACGCTGGTCCCGCACCGCGTACGACTTCACGCACATCGGCGGGGCCGTGCTGATCGTCGTCGGCGCGCTGCTTATGATCATCGGCCTGGTCGCGCTCGCGCGACGCGCCGCCTGAGGGGGGGATGGACGCTACGACGCATGCGGCCCCTCGGGAGCCCGCGCGTGCGCGTGCGCGGGCGGCCAGCGTGCCGGTCCGCGTCCTACAGCTTCACCATCACCTTGCCGGTGTTGCCGCCGTTGAACAGCAGGTTCAGCGCCTCGGGGCAGCTCTCGAGGCCCTCGACGATGTGCTCGGAGGATTTGATCTTGCCTTCCCCGAGCCATCCGGCGACCTCCGCCTGGGCGGCCGGGAAGCGGTCGAAGTAGTCGAGGATGATGAAGCCCTCCATCCGCCCTCGCCTGATCAGCAGGTTGATGTAGTTGCTCGGGCCTGCCGGTGGCCCGTCGCTGTTGTAGGAGGAGATCGCTCCGCACAGGACGACGCGGCCTTTCAACGCGAGCTGGCCGAGGCAGTCGTTGAGGATCGAGCCGCCGACGTTGTCGAAGTACAGGTCGATGCCGTCGGGGCAGCTCTCGCGCAGACGTGCCGCGAGGTCGTCGTTCTTGTAGTCGATCGCCTCGTCGAAGCCCAGCTCCTCGACTATGTAGGCGCACTTCTCCGGCCCGCCGGCGATGCCGACGACCTTCTTCGCGCCCTTGATCCGCGCGACCTGCCCGGCCGTCGAGCCGGTCGCGCCGGCCGCTCCCGAGACGACGACCACGTCGCCGTCCTTGACGCGCCCGACGTCGGTCATCCCGAAGTAGCCGGTCATGCCCGTGACGCCCAGGATGCCCAGCGCCAGCGTCGGCTCGACTCCCGGCGGCAGCGGCTGCATCGCGCGCTCGCCCTCGTCGACGATCAGGTACTCCTGCCAGCCCGTCACGCCGAACAGGAGCTGTCCCGGCTGATACGCGTCCGAGCGGCTCTCCACGACCTCGCCGATGCCGCCGCTGCGGATCACCTCGTCGATGCCGATCGGCGGCAGGTAGCCCGGAGCGTCGTTCATCCACGTACGGATCGTGGGGTCGATCGAGACGTAGCGGACCTTGACCCGCGCCTCTCCTTCTCCCAGCTCCGCCAGCTCCTCGTGCTCGAGCCGCACGTGGCTGTCGTCCACCAGGCCGCTCGGCCGCTCGGCCAGCACCAGACGCCGGTTCTGCTCGGTCACGTTTTCGTCCCCTCTCGCTCGGCCCGCTCGGGCTCGGCTTCGATTGTCTGCTGATCCTACGCCGAGCGCGCGTTCCCGGGCCGGGTCAGCGCCTCGAGGGCGAGCACGAACGAGTTGTGGCTCTCGCCGGTCGCCTGGGTCAATCCGATCTCGCAGGTGCGGTTGCTCGACAGGTGCACCCGCGCCGGCGGCGGCTGCAGCTCGACGGCGTCGCTGTGCGCCGCGGCGGCGGGAAGCTCCGGATGCAGCAGGCCGCGGTCGCCGGCGGTGCCGCAGCAGCTCGGCACGCTTGGCACGACGACCCGCTCGGCCAGCACCGCGGCGATCTCGGCGAGCTTCGCGCCAAGGCCCATGTGGCTGACAGCGCAGGAGGCATGCACGGCGACCGAGTCGAGCTGTTCGCCCACCTGCAGCGCGTCCAGCAGCTCGTCGCGCACCCACGCGACGGAGTCGACGATCCGCACCGCCGCAAAGGCCTCGCGCTGTCCGTCCTCGAGCGCTTCGGGCACCTCCGAGAGCAGCCCAAGCGTGCAGGAGCTGGCATCGACGACGACGGGCAGCTCGCCGCTGTCGGTCCAGTCGAGGATCGCGCCGGCGATACGCCGCGCCATCTCCCGGTGGCCGTCGGTGAAGCCCTTGCTGCTCCACGGCGTGCCGCAGCACAGCCCGTCGAGCGCGGGCGGCACGAACAGCGGCTTGCCCGCGCGCGCGGACACCGAGAGCAGCGCCTCGGGCAGCGATGGCCGCTGCGGGCGCTCTCGCGGGTTGCCGAAAATGCGGTTCACGCAGGCGGGGAAGTACACGGCTGCGGCGCCCTCGCGCGCGGTCCACGGCACCGGCGCGGCCGGCTCGGGCATCGCCTCGCCGCCCCATGCCGGGATCAGCTCCTGGCCGGCGGCGCTGCGCGCGATGCCGGTCAAGGCGGCGGCCGGGCCGTCGCCGATCGTGCGTCCCGCGCGGAGGCCGCCCCGCGCCGCACGTTCGACCAGGTCCCAGTGGCGCGCAGCGCCCAGCGCCGCGCGCTGGGCGGCCGCTCCGTGGCGTCGCGCCCGCAGGCCCTTGACGAGCTTGCCCGTGTCGATCCCCACGGGGCACATCACGCTGCAGAGGCCGTCGGCCGCGCAGGTGTCCATCGCATCGTAGGGGTACTGCTCGAGCAGCGCCGCGAGCACCGGGGAGTCCTCGCGCTGGCGCGCCATCTCGCGGCGCAGCACGATTCGCTGGCGCGGTGTGGTGGTCAGGTCGCGGCTCGGGCACACCGGCTCGCAGAAGCCGCACTCGATGCACTGGTTCGCCACGGCCTCGATCTGCGGGGCCGACTTCAGGTTGCGCAGGTGCGCGCCCGCCTCGGTGCTGAGCACGACCCCGGGGCCGAGGATGCCGTCGGGATCGGCGAGGCGCTTGATCCGCCACATCATCGCCGTGGCCTTCGCCCCCCACTCGCGTTCGACGTATGGAGCCATGTTCACGCCGGTGCCATGCTCCGCCTTCAGCGAGCCGTCGTAGCGGTCCACGATCAGCTCGACGAGCTCGTTCATGAAGGCGTCGTAGCGGTCGAGGTCGGCCTGCTCGCCGAAGTTGGGCGTGAGCAGGCAGTGCAGGTTGCCGGCGGAGGCGTGCCCGGCGACGCTGGTCAGGAAGCCGTGCTTGCCGAGCAGCTCCTGCAGGTCCTTGGCGGCCTGCGCGATCTGCGCCGGCGGCACGCAGACGTCCTCGATGATCAGCGACACGCCGGCGCCGCGGACGGCCGCGATCAGCCCCTGCATGCCCTCGCGCACGTGCCACAGCATCTCGACCTCGTGACGCTCGCGTGAGAAGCGCGGCTCCTCGATCGGGCGGCTGCCTCGCAAGATCGCCAGCGCGGCACGCTCGGGCTCGTCGAGCTCCTCCTCGGCTTCGGCGCGGCACTCGACGAGCAGCGCCGCCGATGTCGGCGGCAGCTCCTTCCAGCGCTCGGGCGTGCCCGGCATGTTCCAGGCAGCGGCGATCAGCGTCGGCGCCACCATCAGCTCGGTCGCGCTCGCGCCGGCGGCGACGAGCTCGGGGACGGCGGCGACCGCGCTGTCGACGTCCTCGAAGAAGGTCAGCGACAGTGTCGTGTGACGACCGAGCGGAACCGTCTCGAAGACGGCCTCGCCGATGAACGCGAGCGTGCCCTCGGAGCCGATCAGCAGCCGCCTGAAGATCTCCAGCGGCTCGTCGGCGTCGAGGAACGCGCACAGCCGGTAGCCGGTCGTGTTCTTGATCTCGAACTTGCGCGCCACCCGCTCGGCGAGCTCCCGGTCCGCGCGCAACTCGTCGCGGATCTCCGTGAGGCCCCGGGCCAGCTCCGGGGCCGCTGCGGCGAAGCGCTCCGCCGCGCCGGGCGCGGCCGTGTCGATCTCGGTGCCGTCGGCGAGCAGGAACCTGAGGGCGCTGACCGTCCGGTAGGAGTCGGCTTGCACGCCGCATCGCATGCCGCCGGAGTTGTTGGCGAGCACGCCGCCCACGCACGCGATCTCGGTGCTGGCCGGATCGGGGCCGAGACGGCGACCGTGACGGGCGAGCAGCCGGTTGACGCGGCCCAGCACCGCGCCGGGCTGCACCCGCACACGGGCGCCGTCCGCCTCGACCCGCGCGTCCTTGAAGTGGCGCCGGCAATCGAGCAGGATGCCATCCGTCTGGGACTGGCCGTTGAGGCTCGTGCCGCCCGCGCGGAAGACGAGCGGCGTCGAGGTCCGCCGCGCCACGCCCATCACGGCGGCGACCTCCCCCAGGTCGCGGGGGATCGCGACCGCCCGCGGGATCGAGCGGTAGGGGCTGGCGTCGGAGGCGTAGCGGATCAGGTCGAGCGCCCGCGTGCCCACGCCACCCTCGCCGAGCGCCTCCGTCAGCGCGGCGGCCAGCGGCGCGGGGGTGCCTGCGGCGACCCAGTCCGGCGCCGCGTCGGGAGCGGGGCGGGGTACCGGGTGCTCCCCCGGCGGCTCGGGCGCGATGCGTCGGATCGCGGCCGCGCCCGCCGGCATCTCAGTCGAGCCACATGCCGCTGGCGACGGGAACCTGCACGAGCCGGGGCCCGTCGTCGACGGCGATCGCCTCGCGCAGCGCCTCGGTCAGCTCGTCGCGGCCGTGGACCTCGCGTGAGGGCACCCCGTAGCCGGAGGCGACGGCGGCCACATCGAGGCCGGGCAGGTCGAGGCCGGGAAGGCCGGTGGTCTGCTCGAATTCGGCGAACCACTTGAGGATCATGTACTCCTCGTTGCGGAGCACGAGGAACGTGACGGGCAGCTTGTAGGCGACGGCCGTCCACAGCGCCGTGATGCCGTACTGAGCTGAGCCCTCGCCGAGCACGCACACGACCGGCCGCGAGGGCTCGGCGAGCTGCACGCCGACGGCCGCGGAGATCCCGAAGCCGAGGCCGCCGCTCGAGCTGAAGTAGTAGCTGCCGGGCCGCGAGAGCCGCAGACGGTTGCGCAGCGCGGCGGTGCTCGAGGGGGTCTCGACGACCGCGATGCCGTCCTCGGGCCAGGCATCGGCGAGCGCCGATACGGCCGCCGAGCCGCTCATCGGCTCGGCCTCGGCGGGTGGGCCGGGCTCAGGGCGTGCAGGCGGCTGCTCGCGCTCGGAGTCGCCGAGCAGGTCCAGCAGCGCGCCGAGCGCCAGCCCTACGTCGCCGAGGATCGCGTCGCCCATCGGGGCCCTCGCCGCCTCGGCGGGATCAGAGGTGATCTGCACGAGGCTCGTCTCCGGGCCGAGCAGGGGACCGGGTATGTAGGGGTAGTAGGGGAACACCGAGGAGCCGACTACGAGCACCAGGTCGTACTCCTCGAGCTGGGCGCCGGCCGGGCCGATCGCCGGTGCCAGCAGGCCCTGGAAGTTCGGGTGGTCCTCCGGGAAGCCGAGCCGCCCGCCGCCCGTCGCGGGCGTCGCGAGCACGGCCATCCGCTGGCGCTCGGCGAGCGCGACCGCGAGATCCCAGCCGCCCGCGGCTTCGATCTCGGGACCCGCGACCATCACCGGCTTGCGCGCCTCGGCGATCCGTCGCGCGAGCGCCGCCAGCGCGGCGGGGTCGGGCATCGTGCGGCCGTCGACGGAGCGGGCGAGCGTATGGGGGAGGGTCTGCGCGTCGGCCTCCTGCTCCCAGTCGTCCATCGGGATCGAGACGAAGGCCGGCCCGCGCGGGGGCAGCGAGGCATGGTGGATCGCTCGCGCCAGGGCGGCCGGTACGTCCTGGGCGCGGGGCGGCTCGTGGCTCCACTTCACGTACGGCTGCGGGCCGTAGGTCGCGTCGCGGTTGGTGAGGTTCGCCTCCATCGTGATCTGTGCCCGGACCTGCTGGCCGGCGGTGATCAGCAGCGGCGACTTGTTCGACTGCGCATTGAAGATCCCGCCGACCGCGTTGCCGACGCCTGGGGCGGTGTGCAGGTTGACGTGGGTGGTGTGGCCGGTCGCCTGGGCGTAGCCGTCCGCCATACCGACGACGACGAGCTCCTGGAGGCCCAGCACGTAGCGGAAGTCCGAGGGCAGCTCGGCGAGCATCGGCAGCTCGGTCGAGCCGGGGTTGCCGAAGATCGTGGTCATCTCGTGCGCCCTGAACAGCTCGAGGGTCGCCTCGCGGACGGTCGCCATCAGGCGCGTAATCCTTTCAGAGCTGGGAGTCGGCCGGCGCTCCGTGCCGGTTCAGACCTAGGAGTCGGCCGGCGCTCCGTGCCGGCCTCAGGGCTCAGGCCTGCTCCGGCACTGCGACGGCGAAGACGATGTGCCGGCGCGCCAGCGACAGGTAGGGGTGCAGCTCGACCGGCCCGCCCTCCAGCGGCGCGACCGTCACTTCGGTGAGCGTGATGAAGTCGCGCTCGGCGGCGTTCAGTTGGTCGGAGACGCGGCTGCGGTAGCCGTCGCGGGGCAGGGTCAGCGCACCCTCGATGCGATGGCGCTCCGTCTCGATGCGGATCCGTTCCTGGCGGTGTTCCACGCTCCCCTGTTCTGCGTCCATCGCTCGCATTATCGGGCCTCGGGCGGGATCGTCGATCCCCCGCCCGTCCAGGGAGCCCTCAGCGCAGCACGAGCCAGCTGCGATGGACGGTCGTGCGACGTCCCGTCGGTCCCCTCGCGAGGATCGTGACGTTCGCACGTACGCCCCGCCGCGCGCCGAGGTCGCGGCGAAGCCGCCGCAGGGCCGCTGCGGAGATGCGCAGGCTCAGGTGCCCGGTCCGCGCAGCCGGGAGCCCGCGCGCGAGCGCCGGCAGGCGCACGGCGTGGCGGCGCCGCGCCGCGGGTGCGAGTGTCGCGGTCACCAGTACCTTGCAGCCTCGCCGGCAGGAGACCGAGAGCGCCAGGCTGCGCCGCGCCAGCACGCCCCTCGAGCGCAGCAGCATGACGGTCAGGACCGGCGCGACGTCGAGCGGCGGTGGCCAGGCGCTCGCCGGCACGCAGCCCGTGCCGGTGCGGTTCTGCGGTTCGAAGCGCTCGATGCGGTTGTTGTTCGTGTCGGCCACGTAGACGCTTCCTTCGCAGCCCACGGCGAGCCCCGCGGCTTGAGAGAACTGCCCTACGCCGATGCCCCTGCTGCCCCAGCGCCACTTGTAATGGCCGCTTTCGTCGAAGACCTGCACGCGGTTGTTTTCGCCGTCGAGCACGTAGACGTTGCCGGCGCCGTCCACGCCGACCCCGTTCGGCGAGCGGAAGCGCCCGTCACCGCCGCCGGTCGCGCCCCATTCGGCGATCACGTTCCCGGACGGGTCGAGCCTGACGATGCGGTCGTTGCCCGTGTCGGCGACGTCGATGTCGCCGGCCCGGTCGATCGCCAGCGCCGGGGGATGATCGAAGGATCCCGGCCCGGAGCCGGCGGCGCCGTTGCCGCCGCCGGCGCCCCACCGGCCGAGCAGGCGGCCGTCGGCGCCGAAGACGAGGATCCTGTTGTGCCCCGTGTCGGCGACGTAGACTCCGTGGCTGACCGGCGATACGGCGACCGCGGCGTTGCCGGCGAGCGTGGCGCCCCCGAGCGCCCCCGGACCGCCGATTTCGCTGAGCGGCGTGCTGTCCCCCCATAGGCGCACGACGCGTTCGTTGCCGGCCGCGTCGCCGACGTAGACCGAGCCGGCCGGGTCGATGCCGACGCCGCTCGGCCGGTTGAGGGCCGGGAAGCGGCCCGGCATCAGCGTCCACTGCCCTGCGAACGCGTAGGTCGCCGGCGCGAACAGCTCGAGCCGTGAGGCATCGGTGTCGGACACGAACAGCCGTCCCGTGGGGTCGAGCGCGAGCCCCTTCGGCGCGGTCATCTGTCCGGGACCTCGGGCGTTGACGCCGATCGTGCGCAGCGGGTTGCCGGTCGGGTCGTAGACCTCGATGCGATCGTTGGCGGTGTTCGCGACATAGGTGTCGCCCGCGGGGTCGCTGGCCAGACCGCGCGGGAAGGCGAGCTGGCCCGGCCCCGTGCCGAAGCCGCCCCAGGCGCCGAGAAAGGCGAGCTGGGGGCTCAGCTTCACGACGCGGTGGTTGAGGTCGTCGGCGACGTAGACGTTCCCCGCTGCGTCGAGCGCGACGCCGTAGGGGAAGCCGAACTGGCCCGGTCCGGAGCCCTCGCTGCCGGCCGATGCGAGATAGGCGCCTTCCGCGTTGAAGACCTGGATTCGGTGGTTGTCGTCGTCGGAGACGACTACCTCCGAGCCGTTGGCGGCGACGCCGCGCGGGTAGTTCAGCTGTCCCGGTTCGCTGCCCTTGGTGCCCCACGCCATCGCTTCGCCTCCTTCGAGGTTGAAGCGCTCGACGCGGTTGTTGCCGCTGTCGGCGACGTAGACGTAGCTCGCGGTCGCGGCGATGCCGCCGCCGGGCGGCTTCGTGGGGTCCTGCGAGGAGCCGAAGCTGAACTGGCCGACTTCGCTGCCCCGCCGGCCCCAGGCCCTGATGAAGGCGCCCGCGGCCGTGAACTTCTCGATCCGGTTGTGGCTCGAGTCCACGACGTAGACGTTCCCGGCCGGGTCGCTGGCGATGCCGCCGACCGGCCCGAACTGACCATGGCCGCCGCCGAAGGAACCCCACTGGTTCTCGAACGCGCCCGCCGGGCTGAACTCCTGCACGACGTAGCTGAGCTGGTCGGCGACGTAAACGTCGCCCGCCGGCCCGATCGCGACCGCCTCCGGGAAGCGCAGCACCCCTTCTCCGCGCCGGCCGATCTGCCCGGCGCCGTAGTAGGGGCACCCACCGCCGGCCCCGGGGCAGGTTTCCGAGCGCGCTCCAGCCGGCGTCAGCCAGCTCCCGGCCTGCACGCAGAGCAGAGCCAGGAGGACGAGGCGCACGCGGAGCATCGCTGCATGACAACACGGCTGAGCGCCGCGTGTCGCGGTCGGGCAGCTGAGGAGGCTAGAGGACGCTCTCGGGGGTGCGCGCGGGAAGCCCGGCGCGGGCGGCGGGGACGATCGCCGCGCGAGAAGAGGCCGAGGGGTGATTGATCTCCTCGCGCACGATGTACAACGGCCGGTGCTTGACCTCGTCGTAGATCCGCCCCACGTACTCGCCGATCACGCCGATCGCAATCAGCTGGATACCGCCGAGCAGCAGGATCGCGATCGTGATCGAGCCGAAGCCGGGGAGGTAGGAGTCGGTGATGCGCAGCACGATCACGACGGGGATCGCGATGAAGGCGACGCCCGCGGAGAGGATCCCGACGTAGGTCGCCAGCTGCAGCGGCAGGTGCGAGAACGACGCGATCGCGTCGAGCGAGAAGCGCAGCATCTTGCGCAGCGTGTACTTGGTCTCGCCGGCGTGGCGGGCGTCGCGCTCGTAGGAGACGGCGGTCTGGGTGAAGCCGATCCAGACGGTCATGCCGCGCAGGAACCTCGAGCGCTCGGTCATCGCCAGCAGCGCGTTCAGCGCGCGACGGTCGAGCAGCCGGAAGTCCCCGGAGTTCGGCTCGAGGTCGACCTGCGCCAGCTTGTCGAACAGCTTGTAGAACCATGAGGCGGTGGCGAGCTTGAAGGCAGTCTCGCCCTCGCGCTGCTTGCGCACCGCGTAGACCACGTCGGAGCCCTGACTCCATTGGGCGATCATGTCCGGGATCAGCTCGGGGGGGTCCTGCAGGTCGGCGTCGATCATCGCCACGACGTCGCCGATCGCGTGCTCGAGGCCCGCCGTCAAGGCGGCCTGGTGACCGAAGTTGCGCGACAGGTGGATCACCCGCACGCGCGGGTCGGCGCTCGCGATCGCGTCGAGCAGCTCGGGGGTGCGGTCCTTGCTGCCATCGTCGACGAGCACCAGCTCGAAGTCGTAATCGGCCAGCGCGGCCCTCGCGCGGGCGACGAACTCCTCGATCAGCAGCTCCTCGTCGTAGACCGGCGCGACGAGGCTCAGCAGGGTCGGCGTTCGTAGAGGTGTATCCGGCATGGTCTGAATTGTGCCCGTTGAGCGCCGATCCGACACTCTCCCTCCGAGCATCCTCGACGAAATCCCTAAGCCGAGGCTCAATTTATCGTTCATGCTTGCAGGGGATGGACGACGCAAGCGATCAGCACGGACCCCCGGATGCCGAGGTCGTGGCCGTGGCGAGGCGCCTGCACGTCCCCGTGGTGCTCGTCCAGTTCATCAAGTTCGGCATCGTCGGCGTGTCGAACACGCTGCTGACGTTCCTCGTCTACACGCTGCTGCTCAAGGTCTTCGGCGTCTGGTACATCGCCGCCTCGGCGATCGGATTCACGATCGGCGCCGTCAACGGCTTCCTGCTGAACCGCCGCTGGACCTTCGCCGGACACGTCGGCGACGCGCTGACGCCCGTCCGCTGGGCGATCGTCCAGGGCGGCGGGCTCGGCATCAACCTCGGCCTGCTGTACGTGTTCGTCCACGACGCGGGCATCGACAAGCTGCTCTCCCAAGCGCTGGCGACGGTCGTCGTGACGGTGACGACGTTCCTCATCAACCGCGCCTGGACGTTCCGGCACCAGCCGGAGCTGGCTAGCGGAACACGCTGAGCAGCGACAGGCCGGCGGGGATCCGGCCGCCGCGGGCGATCAGCGCCGCCTCGAGCGTCAGCGGCAGTTCGAGGATGCGGTTCACGGGCTCGGGTGGAACCCACAGGTCGAGGCTCGACTCGGTGGTCTTGGTGTTGACGCGATCGAGCACGCGCAGGAGGATCGCGACGGGCAGCAGCAGGGAGTTGAAGTACGTGGTACGCACCTGACTCCAACCGGCCTGTTCGGCGACCGCCTGGAGCGAGCGCCGGGTGTAGCGCCGCTGGTGGTGGTTGATCTCGTCGTGGCCGCTCCACAGCCACTGGTAGGCGGGCACCGTCAGGAGCAGCGCGCCGCCGGTTGCGACCGTCCGGCGCATCTCGCGGAGCGCGCCGAGGTCGTCCTCGAGATGCTCGACCACGTCGAGGCTGACGGCGAGATCGAAGCTGTCGTCGGCGAACGGCATCTCGAGGACCGAGCCTTCGATCACCTCGCCGCAGGCACGTTGGCGCGCCTTCTCGACGCTCGGCGCAGAAAGCTCGACGCCCGTCACAGTGCCGCGACGCGCGAGCTCGACCATGTTGCGCCCGCTGCCGCAGCCGGCGTCGAGGATCCGCATCGGACCCCCACCCGCCGGGAGGTCGAGGCCGTCGAGGACCCTCTCCAGCACCGTTCGCCGGCCCCGGTACCACCAATGGCGGTCCTCGGCCTGGAAGGTCTGCTGCTCGTAATCGCGGTCCATCCGAGCAGCATCTTTTCCTATAGGCGCCCGGTCACGCTGCCTCCCTCGCCTGAAGGGCGCCCCGGCCGCACCCGCCGCGGGGGCCCTTCGGGGCGCTCAGCCGGGGCCTTCGGGTGCCCGCAGCGAGTAGTAGACGGCCCCGCCCACGCCCTGCCAGGCTGCGAGCACGCGGTCGCTTCCGGGCTCGATCGCGACCGCGGGGTTGTTGGAGGCGACGTCCTCCGCTACCGCTTCCGGCGAGGCGAAGATCGTCCGACCACCGGCCTCGAAGCCGCGCGCTGCGAGCAGCGCGGGCCCGCCGTCCGGCGCCCCTTGTGGCTCGCTCTCCAGGACGATGGCATCGCCGCGCGGGCCGGGCGCGAGCGCGTCTAGCAGCGCGTCTCCTGGGGCCGCGCCGATCGTTTCCACCGCCCGCACGCCATGCTGGTCGACGGGCGCCGTGCGCACCACCCACCGTCCGCCTTCGGCGCCCGCCCAGGCCGCCATCACGCTCTCCGAACTGAGGCGAATCAGCTGAGGCGAGCCGGGGGGTGGTGGCCGGCCACCGGGGTCGCTGATGCGCTCGAGCAGCCGCGGCACCCCGAAGCGCGGTCCGGGCGCGGAGTAGTCGAACCACACGCTCGTCGCCGTGCCGGCTTGCTGGGTCCACATCACCATGCCGCGTTCGTCGTCACTCAGCAGCGCGGCGATCCCCGGCGACGTGCCGGCGGGGCCGAGGCGCTGCGTACGCACTGCCCGGCGTCCCGCGGGGAGATCGGTGACCCACACGGATCCGCCCTGGGCCCACGCGGCGATCGCGTCGCTGCGGTAGTCGAGAGCGACCTTCGCGGGAGCGGGGGCGCTGCCATGGGCGGGCATCGCCAGGAGCCTGGGCTGGCCGGGCGGGCCGCCGAACCAGCGTTGGACCTGCAGCGAGAGCGCCCCGCCCGCAGGCCGCAGCAGCGCGAGATCTCCCAGGTAGGCGCTGCCGAGTGCCACCCCGCTTCCTCTGCCGCTGCTCGGCGGCAGCACCGCGAACGGCCCAGGGGCCCGTCCCTCGACGACAAGCGCACGTCCCGGCCGGTCCGGGTCGGCGCCCGCGATCGCGATCAGGCCCCGCGGTGCGCCGGAGACGCTCAAGGTCCCGACGGGCGCCAGGGGAGCCCCGGCGGCCGAGCGCGGCTCGAGCGGAGCCGTGGGCCCGGCGCCCGGGGCGATCGGATCGATTCTCGCGCCCGGGCCGCCCGCACACGTGGCTGTGGCGGACCAGACGACGGCGCCCTGCCCGGTTGCGCGCGAGGGCGCGTCGGAGGGGAACACGACCCGCGGCGCTCCTGCCGACGGGCACGGCGCCAGCCGCACAGGCGAGCTCCAGCGCGCGTTCGCGCCGGCGGTCGGGGCGAACGCGCCGGCGAGCGCGAGAGCCGCGAGTGCCGCGGTGCAACAGCGGGCATATATGGTGAGCACGCCCACTGGGCGCGGACTGCAAATCGACCGAACGGCGGAGATGATGGAGATTCGCTTCCTTGGCCATGCGGCCTTCGAGCTGAACGACGGATCGACCCGGGTGCTGATCGACCCCTTTCTCACCGGCAACCCGAAGGCCGCGGTCGCGGCCGATGAGCTTAACCCGGACGCGCTGCTCCTGACGCACGGGCACGCCGACCACATCGGCGACACCGTCGCGATCGCGCAGCGCGCGAAACCGGACGTGGTCGCGATCGTGGAGATCGCGAACGAGTTGACCGTGGATGGTGTCGAGAACATGCACGACCCGAACCTCGGCGGCACGGTGCGCTTCGACTGGGGGTGGGTGAAGCTGGTTCCCGCCTGGCACACCTCGACCACTCCACAGGGGGCCGTCAACACGCCGGCCGGATTGATCGTCAACCTCGGCGGCAGGACGATCTACCACCTCGGCGACACGTCCCTGTTCTCCGACCTGTCGCTGGTACGCGGGCAGGCGGCACGCGCCGCGAGCGAATCGGCGCAGGGCGGGGACGGCGAGATCGACGTGGCGCTGATGTGCATCGGCGGGCACTACACGATGGACCGCTTCGACGGCGTCGAGGCGGCACGGCTGATCGGCGCCCGGCAGATCGTGCCTTGCCACTACGACACCTTCCCTGCGATCGAGACCGACCCCGTGGCCTTCAAGGCCGACGTCGAGGGCGCCGGGCACGGCGAGGTCATCGTGCTGGAGCCGGGAGCGACGCACAGCGTGTAGAGCGAAGCGCCGGCGGCCTCGCGACCGCCGGCGCACCGCGCGCTACGGGGCGGCGTCCCGGAGGGCGTCCGCGCGCGGGTTCTGTCCCGCGCGGGAACGCCCTGCGCCCCGTGGTCCCTCAGCCCGTCGGCAGCGTCACCGTCACATTGCTCGCTTCGATCGAGAACGTGCCGTTGCTCGCCCGGTAGTACGGCGCGTCGCGACCGAGCAGCTGCAGCTTCACGGTGTCACCTGCGGCGAAGTGGTAGCCGTTGCCATGCAGCTGGAACGTCACGGTCCCGTTCTGCCCTTCGGCGACGCGGTAGACGCCGCGGGTGATCAGGCGCTGTTCGCCCGAGGGGAGCACGTCCCACAGCCGTGCTGCGATCTCGCCGTAGAGGCCCGTCTCGACGATGTTCGCGGTGACCATCGGGATGCCGAGCAACGTGAATCCTTCGCTGGTCGTCGCGTAGGTGGCCGTATTGGCCTCTTCTTCGGCCTTGACGGTCTTGCACGCTTCGCTGGTGCCCGCGATCGGGTCGAACGCGGCGGCGATCGACGGACTGCCTCCTGCCGAGGTGAACGTCTGCAGAGCCGCCGCTCCGAACGTCACGGACCCCTTCTGCAGCGCCTTCCACGTCTTGGCCGTGAAGGGCCCTTCGCCGGGTTCGGAGCTCGGGCAGGTCTGCGTATACGCCGACACCGAGCCGTTCTTCGGAGCCGTCCCGCTGTGCTCCAGGCGCGCGCCGAAGAAGGCGGCTCCGAGTTCGTTGAATTCGTGATCGGTGTTCTGCTTGTTGGCGCCGCGGCTGTGGCCCAGGTCGCCGAACATCAGCGCGGCGTAGCCCCTGTCGGCCCGCACCTGGTTGTAGACGCGGAGCGACTGCTCGGGCGGGAACAGGTCATCGGTCCAGCCGCTCTCGAGCAGCATCGGAGCCGGCTTGCCCGCGAGGGGGATGCTGTAGCCGCTGTGGAAGTTGTAGATCTTGTGGGCGATTTCTTCGCCTTCCGGCGTCGCCGGCTCACCGGCGTTCACCGTCGCGAACCATTTCGTCAGGTCCGCTTCGGGGTCCTGGCCGGCGGGCGCGATGAAGCCGCTGGCCTGACCGAGCGCGTAGAGACCTGAGACGTAGCTCTGGATCTCCACGCCGAGTGGTTCATAGCTCTGGCCGAAGGGCGCGATTTCGGTGTCGAGGAAGCGGCCGTTGGGCTCGAGCGCGTCGACCAGGTCCGACCACGGCCAGCGAGGGTACGCAGCCCTGACTTCCATCGCTTTGCCTTTCGGGCTCGTCCAGGGCACGAATTCGTTGTTCGTGAGCCTGACGCGGTTCTTCAGGTAGGCGAGCTCGATCGACTGGCCGCCGCCGTAGGAGATGCCGGTCACGCCGACGAACTTCGGCTTGACGACCCCTTCATCGGCGAGCAGGCCGAGCAGGTATTGCGTGTCGTGTGCCTCGTAGCGCTGATCGGCGAGTTTGATCCAGCCTTCTTTGCAGCCCGGTTCGGTGCGTGATTCAGACGTTCCGCAGGAGCGGCCCCAGCCGCGGGCGGAGTAGTTGAGCACGGCGTAGCCGTGCTGCGCGAAGTAGACGTTGTTGTAGTCGAACGTCTCGTTGTTGTCTCCGGCCGGCGAGGAGGACTCGAAGCCGCTCTTGCTGCCGCCCCAGCCGTGCATCATCACGATCACGGGGAACGGGCCGCTGCCGCTCGCCGGAAGCGTCACGTCGGCGTCGAGCGGCACTCCGTCGAAGGTCGGCACGCGCTGTTCGAGGGTTTCCGTCGGGCAGAAGCGCACTCCGTTCTGCGCTTTGCATGCGTGGCCGAACGGCGCCGGTTCACCTTTCGCTTCGGCGCCGAGCGCGGGCGGAGCGGCGATGCAGCATGCGACCAGCGAGAGCGCCACCGACACGCCTTTGGCGCGGGACCGCGCACGGAAAGCAATCCTCATTCCATCCTCCATCGGGTAGCCCCCTCCCCAACCCTGGGTGGACTACCCGGACGCCGGTGTTTCCCAAACTTCAGCGGGGCAGCGAGAGCACGTGTGCGCGGGCGGGGTCGATGCGCCCGTCGAGCAGGTCGAGGTAGGCCTCCCGCAACGGCTCGGGCCCCTCGCCGCGGGCGATCTCGAGCCAGCCGTCGGTCCACTCGACGTAGGGACCCCACGCCTCGCCGAGCCTTGCCTCGAGGCCCTCGCGCCCCCACTCGGTGCTGCGTTTCGCGACGCGGTCCGGTGCGAAGAAGAACGTCGGCCGCGGTCCGGGCAGGTCGTCGGGGACCGCGTCCATGCGGTCATGGTGGGTGGCTCCGACGACCGCGGAGTGGGCGAGCTCCGCCGCGAAGTGGCCGTGCACCGCGGCACGCACGGCCGCGTCGCCCGAGATGTCGACGTAGACGGCGCGTCCCTGTGGCAGCGAATCGAGCTGCTCGTATGTGAGCACCTCGTCGTAGACGCCGATCGAGCGTGTGTAGCCGGCGGCGCGAGGTGAGGTCAGGCCGAGCACCTCCACGCCACCGCCACGGGAGAGCAGAAAAGCGAGGCCGCTCGCGGTCTTGCTGGAGGCGCTCGAGATCACGACCGCACCGGCTCCGAAGAGGTCGCTGTCGCGCAGGAAGTCATCGATCAGCCAGGAGGTGAAGAACAGCGGCCGCAGCAGCATCTGCTGGTCCTCTCGCGCCTCCTGATAGGACGGGTCGGCGTCGGCCCGCTGGTAGCTGTTGTAAGCGGCGGGCAGCTCTGCGCGGTGCGGCGCTGCGTCGACGAAGCCCCCCGGCCCGACCCGCTCCGGCACCACGAGCAGCTCGCTCGACGGCGGCAGGTAGCCGTAGATCCTCGTGCCCTCGGGCAGTCCTTCGGCACGGCTCTCCGCGACGGTCGCGAAACCCCATACCGGCATCCGGCCCCAGCCCGCGGGGGCGGGGAAGAACTTCCAGTAGGACATCGCCTCGCCGAAGGTCGCGTAGGTGATGTTGTTGGAGCTCAGGCCGAAGCGGTCCACCGACAGCACTGCCTGTCCGTCGCCCGGTGCCGGCGCCTCGCCCTCCTCGAAGCGGCACTCGTGCAGGTCGCCTGTGGAGATCAGGAAGTCCACGCCGGCAGCTTATGCCGATGCTCGCCGGCGCGGAGGCGAGGGTCCAGGCGAAGGTGCAGGCGCGCCTCGCGGCGGCGATGCAGGCGGCCGTCGTGGTCGCGATCAGGTATACGTACCGATGACGTATGTCCGAGAACGGTTTGCCGCCCGGCGCCATGGAGGTGCGCCTGCTCGAGCTGATAGGCGACGTTTGCGGGCTGCTGGACCTCGACGAGCTTCGGTACGGGCTGCTCGACGCGATGCACCGAGCGCTGCCCTCGGAGTACGTGTCACTCAACGAAATCGGACCCGGGCGCCCGGACGTGGTCGCGCTGATGACCCCCGATGCGGCGCCCGAGCTGTACGAAGCATGGGCCCGGAACGCGCATCAGAACCCGCTCCTCCAGTACTACCAGCGAACCCTCGACGGCCGCGCGATGCGCTTCTCGGATGTCTGCACGACCGAGCACATGCACGGGCTGGAGCTCTACCGGGAGGTCTATGAGCCGCTGGGAGTAGAGCACCAGATGGCCTTCACGCTGCCCGCCGGCCCGCAGCGCGTGCTGGCGATCGCGCTCAGCCGCAGCGAACGCGACTACAGCGATTCCGAGCGCGACCTCGCGGACCGCGCGCGGCCGTTCCTGATCCAGGCCTATCTCAACGCGATCGCATACCAGTCCGCGCGGGCCGGCCTGCAGAGGGCTGCGCGGCCCTCGGCGCCGCTGCTCGAGTCGCTGCTCGAAGCGGGCCTCACCCATCGGGAGGCGCAGTCGCTGCGGCTGGTCGCGCTCGGCCAGTCCAATCATCACGTCGCAGCGGCGCTGGGCATCTCCCATCGGACCGTCGGCAAGCACCTCGAGCGGGGCTTTCGCAAGCTCGGTGTGCGGGATCGCTCGAGCGCCGCGGCTCGCGTCTGGGAGCTGACGGGGGCGGGTTAGGGCCGGCGGCGGGCGCGCCCGCCCCCGGGCGTCGACGGGCGTATCGTTCCCGTTGTGGACGTCTGCTTCATAGCCAACCTCGCCGAGGCACCCGCTTTCAGCCACCCTCGGCGCGCCACGATCATCGACTTCGAGACGGAGGACGACAGGTGGCCGGACACCGGCATCAACGTCCAGGTCATGCAGCCGGGTCAGCCGAACTGCCGTTATCACTCAGAGCCGGTGCAGGAGGACTTCCTCGTGCTGCACGGCGAGTGCATCGCGATCATCGACGGCGCTGAGCACCGGCTGCGCCAATGGGACTTCATCCACTGCCCTGCCGGTGTCGAGCACGTCTTCGTCGGCGCGGGGGACGGCCCGTCGGCGATGCTGATGATCGGGTCGCGCCGCAAGGACGAGGCGCACTACCCGGTCAGCGAGGTGGCGGCGAAGTACGACGCGTCGGCGGCGCAGGAAACAGACCTCCCCGACGAGGCCTACTCGGACTGGGCGCGGGAGCCGTGGGAGCCCGCAAAAAGCCCGTGGCCTCTGTAGTCCACGACCACGTAGCGGGTCCGGACCTTGCGGTGTGCGGCGCAGGCGGACAGTTTCCGGGATAGAGCCAGACGCTCACCACTTGGGTGCCCTTGAAGATGAATGAATCGATCGGCACCGCCCCTCGGTGGGGACTGGCACGGCCGTCTCTCACGTACAGGGTGCAGTCATAGCGATTGCGCCCGAGCCAGTACCAGCTGGGGAGCCTCGCGTCCGAACCCGGCGACAGAGGCCGGTCGCTGTTTCGGACGAGCGCGTACCGTGCGGCCATTTTGAATCGAAACGTCTCATGGCCGAGTCCGCCGGGGAGCAGGATCGTGCGGCCCGCCGGGACGGTCCTGTCGATCGCGCTGAAGATCGTCCCGAGAGGCCGGTACTCCGCGAGATGTTCGTCGGGTCGCTCGGCAAGAGCGACCGCTGTCCCGCCGGCCGCGACGCCGCTCAACGCTACGGCCGCCGCCAACCTGGTCCCGACCAGCAGCCGGCCGAGCCGGCCGAGCTGGCCGAGCCGGCCGACGATGATCTGTGTTGGCATCCACAGCAGCACCAACCACGCGAACATGCCCGCGGGTGAGGCCAGCCACATCGTGTAACCGAGAGTCCCTGCGAACAGGCGGCCGGTAGGGGTGGCGGCTGCGATAGCCGCCACGCTCGCGCAGAGGCAGAGCGCAATCAGCGCGCCGCTCCAGAGCTCTGCCCGGCGGCGGACCAAGCCGAACGAGCCGACTGCCAGTATCCCCACCAATGCGAGCACTGCGGAGACCTCCGCGAGGACGCTAGGCGCCTCACGGACTTCGACCTTCTTCTGCCACGGGGAAGCGGGGTTGGTCAGCCACCACGGGGGGAGCCCCACCGTCAGGACGACGGCATGCCAGCCGACCCTCGGGCCGAAAGTGCTCCTGTTGGCGTTCACGGTCTGCGCCACGGCGGTGAGGTTGCCGGGGCGTGCCCGTATCTGATCGATTGCGGGCGGGGCCCAGCAGATGACCGCCACGAGCGCGGCCGCGAGCGCCCACCGCCGGAACCCCGGGGCTCGATCGGGCGCCCGCCGCCCGGATCGGGCGCGAGGCAGGAGACGACCGGCGAGCAGCCCCGCGATCGCGATCACGAGCAAGCCGAGCGACGGCGCCAGAAACGCGAACTGGCATTGCACCACGAACGATGCGGTCAGAACGGCGAGGATCAAGAGACGATGTTCCCCGCAGGCGACCGACCAGCAGAGAAAGATCAGAAACGTGAATGGGAACAGCGCCGCCGAGGGGTTCCAGATGTCATGGAGAACCTCGGGCGCCAGCGAGCGCGACACCAGGACGATCCCGAGCGCCGCCATGTACATCAACACCAGGCCGCCCCGGCGCCGCGCAAGCACCGTCACGCCCACGACTGCGGCGCAGTTGACCAAGCCGATCGTCAGGATCAGCGCTCCCGTGTAGGGCAACCGTGCCGGGATCGCGAGCAGCCAATACAGCATCGGCCCGAGGCCGTACACGGCGTGGTGGATCAGTTCCGTCGCATCGGAGTGCTGCCCGACGAGTGGCGTGTGCGAGGTCAGGACATCGTAGGAGCGGGTCGCGATGTTCGCCTGATCGCCGGCCGGCAGCCAGCCGTCGATGAGCGCCCGCAGCGTTGAGGCAAGGATGGGAATGGCGGCGCACAGGCCCACCGCCGGGGCCAGCCATCGGTCGCGAGGCCGGCGCGGGTCGTCCGGCTCGGCGAATGGCCCGCTCGTGACGATGACGCCTGCTCGCTCGCGGTTCGCAGCAGGCTGCGCCGGTGGCGTGAAGAGCCGATGCCGCCTCGCAGGTGGGCTGCGGCCGCCGAGCAAGGTGTTGAGCCTCCACGAGCGCCCCACATCAGGATGTTCTCACAGGCCCACCGGCCCGCCACGTGCGTCTCAGGCCAGGCCGAGATCGTGCAGGGCGGCACGGGCGGCCCCAAATCCGCACATCCCGTGAACGCCCCCGCCGGGTGGCGTCGCGGCCGAGCACAGGTAGGTCGCCGGTATCGGGGTGGAGTACGGCCGGGTTGAGACGACGGGGCGAAAGAGGGTCTGCCGCAGCGTCGCCGCGCCGGCGTTGATGTCGCCCCCGACGAGGCTCGGGTTGCGGCGCTCGAAGTCAGCGGCGGTCAGGACCGAGCGAGCCAGCACCAGCTCCCGGAAGCCGGGAGCGAAGCGCTCTACCTGGGCTTCGATCCGATGCAGAAGGGCCGCTCGGGATGGCGCCCGGCGGCGACGAGCGCCTCGCTCTCGGCGATCTCCTCGAAGTTGCCGCCGAGGTGCAGCGTGGCGGTTTCGCGGCAGATCGGCGCCGACCATGGCACGGGACCCGACAAGGCCCAGTCGACCTTGTATACGCCCGGGCCGTAGCGGTAGCGCCGGAGGCGCGAGCCGTAGCGTTGCGGTAGCCGAGGACCTGCGAGCGCCAGGAGCCGGCGGGGGGCGAGGTCGAGCAGCGTTGCCCGAGCGGGGGGCAACTGCCCGAGATCCGTGATCCAGCTTCCTGTTCTCACGCTGCCGCCCGCCCGGGCAAGCTCGGCGGCGAGAGCATCGGTGATGCGCGCGCTGCCGCCCTCCACGACGGGCCAGCCCACGGCATGGCCGAGGGTGCCGAGCAGCAGGGCGTAGGCGCCGGTGCCGGCCGCGTCGAGCGGGCGCATCGAGTGGGCCGCGAGGCCGGCCAGCAGGGCGCGCGCCTGCGGCGTTCGTAGCCGTCCAGCCAGCAGGCTCGCGGGGGCCATGCCTCCCAACGCGAAGCGGGCCAGCGCGAGCGGCTGATCGGGGATGCGCAGGAGCGGGGCGAGCAGCGCCCCCACGAGCTCCTTCCAGCGCTCCGTGAGCGGGCCGAGGACGGCTTCGTAGGCGCCCCGGTCGGAGCCGAGCGCGGCCGCGGTGTCCTGGACCGACCGAGTAACGGCGGCCGCGACACCACCGTCGAGCGGATGGGCGAAGGCGACGCGCCCCGTGAGCAGGCGGACGCCCTCGGGCGGCGCCGAGCGAAAGAACGGGGAGGCGGCCAGCAGCGGATGCACCGCCGAGCAGACGTCGTGGGCGAAGCCGGGGAGGGTCAGCTCCTCGGTGCGGCAGCCGCCACCGGCGGTCGCTGCGCCCTCGATCACCTCCACGGCGAGGCCTGCGCGGGCGAGCGTGACCGCAGCCGCCAGGCCGTTGGGACCAGATCCGACGACGACTGCGTCGGGTGGTCCGCTCACAGCGTCAGCGTCTCGCCCTGCCGTGCGATGGCGACGGGCGGATCGGGCCCGAAGCTCGCGCAGATCTCGGTGAGCTCGTCGTCGGTGCGGTCGGGGCGGTGGTGGAACAAGAACACGGAGCGTGCGCCGGCGCGGCGGGCGAGAGCGACCGCGTACTCGCCACAGGAGTGCCCCATCACCGCTTCAGCGCCGAGCTCGGATGCCACCAGCTGCGCGTCGTGGAAGAGGATGTCGCTCCCGGCCGCGAGATCAAGTGCCGCCTGGTGGTACTCGCCGAAGCCGTCCGGGCCCGGGCCGAGGCTCGTCGGGTAGTGGTCGGGCATGTAGGTGACGGCGGCGTGACCGTCGCTGATACGGAAGCCGAACGTGCGGCCCCCCTTGTGGGGTATCTCTCGCGTCAGCACCTCGAGGCCGCCAAGCATCGAGGAGCCGGGCTCGAGGGTCGCGAAGCCCCAGCGGCCACGGAGGGCGTCGGGCGCGACGGGGAAGAACGGGGGGGACATCAGGCGTGACAGCACGGCGAGTGCATCGAGGCCGTTCTGCTGCTCGGGGATCACGACCGTGACATCGCTGCCCTCACGGTCGCCGCCGGCGAAGAACGGCAGCCCCTGGACATGGTCCCAATGGAGGTGGCTGAGCAGGATCGTGCCCGCGAACGGGCGTCCGCCGAGGAGCCCCGTGACAGTCCGCAACCCGGTTCCGGCGTCGAGGATCAGCGTCGGGGCGTCAGCACCGTCGGGGGTGATCGCGATACAGGAGGTGTGCCCGCCGTAGTGCTCGAAGGAGCTTCCCGGGGCGGGTGTCGAACCCCGTACGCCGCAGAGGTCGATCCGCACAGGTGGCGGAGGCTACCCGATTCGCTCCGCGCTCCAAACAGGGCGCCCCGCGCTGATCGCCTGGTCCCTCAGCCCTGGCTGCAGCCCGTGATGCCGCCGTCGAGCGGTATCACCGCGCCGGTCATGTAGGCGCCGGCGCGTGAGGCCAGGAACAGCGTCAGCCCGGCGATGTCGTCGGGCCGGCCGATGCGCCCGAGTGGCACGCTCTGCTCAATCGCCGCTCGCATCTCGGCGTTCTCGAGGACAGCAGCCATCATTTTGCTCTCGAAGGGACCGGGAGCGATCGCGTTTACGGTGATGTGCTCTCCGGCCAGGCGGCGGGCGAGGTGGCGGGTGAGCATGTGCACGGCCGCCTTGCTGGCGCTGTAGCTGTAGTTCTCGACGCCCGGCGTGCGGATCCCGTCGATCGAGCCGATGTTGATCACGCGCGCGGGTTCCGCGGCGCTGGCGGAAGCGCGGAGGGCATCGAGCAGGCCGATCGTGAGGTGGAAGACACCCTCGACGTTGGTGTGCATCGCGCGGTCCCAGCCGGAGGGCGGGAACTCCTCCAGCGGTGCGCCCCACACGGCGCCGGCGTTGTTCACGAGGATGTCGAGGGAGGGGAAGCGCTCCCGCGTCGCGCGGGCGAGCTCGCCGGCGCCGTCGGGGGTCGAGATGTCGCCGACGATCGCCTCGCATTGACCCAGCGCGGAGAGCTCCGCGGCCGCGGCCTCGATGTCGGGCTGCTTGCGCGAGGAGACGATCACGTTCGCTCCCGCCTCGACCAGCCCCCGCGCGATCATCAATCCGATCCCCCGCGAGCCCCCGGTGACGAGGGCGGTCCTGCCTGCGACGTCGAACAGCCCGGCCATCAGTCGATGAACTCCGCCTGACGCTTCTCCAGGAACGCGCTGATCGCCTCCGGCGGCGCGGCGCCGAAGGTCGACATGATCTGCTGGCGGTCCTCGTACTCGACGGCTGCCTGCTCGGAGGGGATCTCGAGCGCCGCCCACATGCCCTGCTTCGTGAGGCGCACGCCCCAAGGCGCGAGCTCCGCGATCTGGCCGGCGGCCTCGAGGGCGCGGGCCGCGAGGCCGTCCTGCTCGACGACGTCGGAGACGAGGCCGATGCGCAGTGCCTCCTCCGCATCGACGCGGCGGCCGGTCAGCATCAGCTCATGCGAGCGGGAGGCGCCGATCAGCCGCGGCAGCAGCCAGCTCGTCCCCATGTCGCAGTTCGAGACGCCGATGTTGATGAAGGCCACCCGGAACACCGCCTCTGCCGCCGCGAGTCGGATGTCGCAGCCGAGCGCGAGTGCCATGCCGAACCCGGCCGAGGGCCCGTTGACCGCGGCGATCACCGGCTGGGGGAGGGCACGCAGGCCGAGCACCAGGCGCGACATGTGCTCCTGGTTGGCGAGCCGGTCGCGCGACTCGTCGCTGCCGTCGTTGCCGGGCGCACGGCCGTAGCCGGCGAGGTCCAGGCCGGCGCAGAAGCCGCGTCCTGCGCCGGTCAGCACGACGACCCGGCAGGAGCGGTCACGCTCGATCTCGCGAAGCTGCTCGTGCAGCGCCTCGCAGAGCTCGGCCGTCATCGTGTTCAGCCGGTCGGGGCGGTTCATCGTCAGCCGCCGCACGTGCGGGGCGGGCTCCTCGACGATCAACAGCTCCGCGGACACGCGCGGCATCCTATTCGCGTCAGGCGCGCGGATAGTGAAACGCCTGAGTCTGAGTGACCTTCGCGACGAGCTTGCCGTCGTCCCGCGCGAGCTCGGTCTCGATCACGATCATCGTGCGTCCCTTGTGGAGGGGCCGGCTGGTCGAGGTCACCGTGCCCTCGCGAACGCCGCGCAGGAAGTTCGTCTTCGACTCGATCGTGGCTGTGCCGATCGAGCCCTCGGGGAGGTTGAGGAAGGCGAGCACCCCGCCGCCTCCGTCGGCGAGCGCCATCAGCGCGCCGCCGTGGAGCAGCCCCCCGGCGGTGCAGCGCTCCGGCGCCCACCCCATGCGGCCTCGCACCAGCTCCGGCGTGGCCTCCGTCAGCTCGGCGCCGATCAGCACGGCGAAGGGCATCGTGTCGCGGATCTGCTCTGGGGTGGGCATGGCGGCGATGGGGGCATCCTTGCATTGAGGAGCCGTGTGTGACACTTGCGCGGTGCCGGCGCGCGAGCTGAAGGTGGCGGTGGTGGGTCACGTCGAGTGGGTGCAGTTCGGGTATCTCGAGCACCTGCCACGGGCCGGCGAGGTGGCCCACGCGACCGGCGCCTTCGAGGAGCCGGCGGGCGGTGGCGCTGTCGCCGCGGTCGCGCTCGCGCGGCTGGCGGGCGGCTGTGTGCTCCACACGGTCCTCGGCAAGGACGACCTCGCGCGGCGCTCGGTGGCGCGGCTGCACGAGCTCGGGGTGGAGGTGCGCGGAGGGCCGGCCGCGCTCGAGGAGGGGCCGGCGCAGGAGACCCGTCGTGCGGTCACGCTCGTCGACGCGGCCGGGGAGCGCACGATCACCACTTTCGGACCGCGGCTGGACCCGGCGGGGGACCCGGGCGGCGAGTCGTGGGCCGGGTTCGCCGACCTCGACGCGGTCTACTTCACCGCCGGCGACGGGCCGGCTCTGCGCCGGGCGCGGGAGGCGAGTCGCGTGCTCGTCGCGAGCCCCAGGGCGCTCCACGCACTCGGCCAGGGCGCCCCGCTCGACGCGCTCGTGCTGAGCGCCGACGACGAGATCGAGCTGCAGGCCGCGCGACCGGCGCTCGAGGAGGCAGCGCTGGTCCTCTACACCGAAGGCTCGCGCGGCGGGCGCTGGCGCCGCCGGGACGGCAGCGAAGGGCGCTGGTCCTCGGCGCCGCTGCCGGGGCCGGTGCTCGACTCCTACGGCGCCGGCGATACGTTCGCCGCCTCCCTCGCCTACGGGCTCGGCGCGGATCTCGAGCTAGAGGATGCGCTGGCGCTGGCCGCCGCGCGGAGCGCCGAGGTGATGACGTGGGCGGGCCCCTACGGTCCTCCGCAGGGTGCGCGCGAGCGGCAACGGCTCGAGACCTGAAAGGATCCCCGGCGCGATGGACTTCGAGCAGATCCTCACCGACACCTCCGAGGGCGTCCTCACGATCACGCTCAACCGGCCCGAGCGGCTGAATGCATGGACGGGGCGGATGGGCGAGGAGCTGCGGGCGGCCTTCGAAGAGGCTGATGACGACGACGAGGTGCGGGCGATCATCGTCACCGGAGCCGGCCGCGCCTTCTGCGCGGGCGCGGATCTCGAGAGCGGCGGCGACACCTTCGACTACAGCAAGCGCGACACCGCCGGGGTGGCCGGGCGCGACGGCGGCGGCGAGTTCACGCTGCGGGTCTTCGACTCGAAGAAGCCCGTGATCGCCGCGATCAACGGCGCGGCGGTCGGCGTGGGAGCGACGATGACGCTGGCGATGGATGTGCGGATGGCGGCCGACGATGCCCGCATCGGCTTCGTGTTCGCGCGCCGCGGGATCATCCCGGAGGCGTGCTCGAGCTGGTTCCTGCCGCGGGTGGTCGGCATCAGCAGGGCCATGGAGTGGGTCAGCACGGGCCGCGTGTTCAGCGCCCAAGAGGGCCTTGAAGCGGGGCTGATCCGCAGCCTTCATCCCAAAGACGAGCTGCTCGGCGCGGCCCGCGAGCTCGCGCTGGAGATCGCCGAGAACACGGCGCCCGTGTCCGTTGCGCTCGCCAGGCAGCTGATGTGGCGGATGCTCGGCGCCGAGCATCCGATGATCGCCCATCGCGCCGACTCGCGCGGGATGATCGCCCGCGGCCAGTCAGCGGACGTCGTCGAGGGCGTCACCTCCTTCCTCGAGAAGCGCCCGGCGCACTTCACCGACAAGGTCTCCGACGGGCTGCCCGATGTGATGCCGGGCTGGCAGGCGCCCGAGTTCGAGTAGCGGCGCGAGCGCGTCCGGCTCAGAACCCTCCCAGTCCAGCGGCGTGGAGACCGTGGGCCGCGGCCGCGCGCGCAATGAGTAGACGCACACGGTCGTCTTGTTACGGTCGTTCTGGCTCCAGTCGATCAGCACCTTGCCCCCACGCCGCGCCCTGGTCTGGCGCGAGACCACTCGCTCCGGTTCGTTTTGCTCGAACAGCTCGGCGACGGCCTTGGAGAAGGTCTTGGTGGCGGCGAAATCGACGTCCTCGACGTTCAGCGGCACGTACACCTGCAATCCCTTCGAGCCCGACGTCTTCACGAAGCTCGCCAGGCCGAGGCCCTCGAACAGTCCCTGCAGTGCCACCGCGACGCGCGCCGTGTCGATCACGTCGGCCGGTGCGCCGGGATCGAGGTCGAAGACCATCGAGGTCGGACGGTCGATCGCGTCGGCCCGGGCGAGCGGCGTGTGCAGCTCGATCGCAGCGAGGTTGGCGAGCCAGATCAGCGTGGGCTCGTCATCGGAGAGCGTGTAGTCGATCTCCTCGCTGCCGGCCGGGATCGCGACGGTGCGAACCCAGTCGGGGCGGTGCGCAGGTGAGTGCTTCTGGTAGAAGGACTTGCCCTCGACGCCGTCCGGCCAGCGCTTGACCGTCAGGGCCCTCCCCTGGAGGTGCGCGAGCATCTCGGGCGCGATGCGGGCGTAGTAGTCGATCAGCTGTCCCTTCGTATAGCCCGTCTCGGGATACAGGACCTTCTCCAGGTTGGACAGCTTCAGCTCCCGGCCCTCGACCTCGACCACGGCGCTCGCCTGCCCCGCCGGCACGAGCGAGTCCGCGGCTCTCGATGGGGCGTTATGCGAACGGCCCGTCGCCCGCGACCTTCGACTCTCCTCTTTCCCTTTCCCTTTCCCTTTCCCCGCAGCCTTCTTCATCTCCTTCTTCCCCTCCTCCGTCGCCGCCCCGGCTGCGTGCGCCGCAGGGCGCCCCGCCCGAGGATCCTCGCGTATGACCTTCGCCGGGTCCTTGTCCTCGCGAAGTCCCTTGTATGAGGGCTGGCGGATGTTGCCCGCGGAGGTCCATTCGGAGAACTCGACCTCGGCGACAAGGCGCGGCTCGACGAAGACGGCCTGGCGTGGCGGCGCTTCGCCGGCGCTGAACGGCGAGCCATCGCGGACGAGCGGAGCGAGCAGGCGGCCGAGCCGGGCGAGCTCCTTCTCGGAGAAGCCGGTTCCCACCCGTCCCACGTAGCGGAGTGCGCCGTCGGGGTCGTGGACGCCGAGCAGCAGCGCGCCGATCGTCTCGGTGCGCCGGCCCTTGCCCGGCAGCCAGCCGCCGACGATGAGCTCCTGGCGGTTCATCGTCTTGATCTTTACCCAGCCGGCGGAGCGCCGGCCGGGCTGGTAGGGGGAGTCGAGTCGCTTGGCGACGATTCCCTCGAGGCGCTGCTCGACGCTCGCCTGGAGCAGCTCGGCGCCGTGGCCGATGATGTGCTCGGGCGTCTGCCAGCTCGCGCCGTTGAGCGCGAGCTCGGCGAGGCGGGCGCGGCGGTCGGCGTAGGGGAGGCCCATCAGCGTGTGTCCGTCGAGCCACAGCAGGTCGAAGATCACGTAGGTGACGGGCGTGGTCTTCGCGAGGCGGCGGGCGACCTCGCGGGAGGCGATGTGCATGCGTGACTGCAGCGCCCCGAAGCTCGGGCGGCTGTCCTCGCCGAAGGCGACGATCTCGCCGTCGAGGACGGCCTGGTGGGAGCCGAGGTCGCGCCCGATCCTGGCCAGCTCGGGGTAGCTGTCGGTGATCTCGTTGAGGTTGCGGCTTTCCAGCCGCAGCTCCCCCGGCGTCGAGTAGGCGATCGCGCGGACGCCGTCCCACTTGATCTCGAAGGCCCAGCCCGCATCCTCCGCGGGGAGCGTGCCGGTGCGGGCGAGCATCGGCACGATGCGATGTGGCATCGGCTCGCGATCGGGGTCGGCGGGCGGATCCATGCGGTGGATCATCCAGTCCTTCGGCGGATCCTCCTTGTCGATCGCGAACAGTGCGTAACGCGCCTGCAGGCGCTCCCCGTGGAGCAGCACCTCGACCTTGCGCGGCTCCCACTTCAGCGGCTCGTATGTGCCGTGATCCCAGATCGTCATCGTGCCGGCTCCGTAGTTGCCCGTGGGAATCTCCCCGTGGAAGTCGAGGTACTCGATCGGGTGGTCCTCGGTGTGGGCGGCGAAGCGATTCTCGCCCGGCTCCTCCGGCATGCCCTTCGGCAGCGCCCAGGAGGCGAGCGCGCCGTCGTGCTCCAGGCGCAGATCCCAGTGCAGGCGCCGCGCGCTGTGCTGGTGGATCACGAAGCGGGGGTTCTTCTTCTTCTCCTCCTCCTCCTCGGCGCGCACCCGGCGACTGCGCCCCGAAGGCTCGGGCGTCTTCTCGAAGTCCCGTTTGCGCTCGTAGCTACCGAGCTCGCGGGTCATGCCTCAGTCGAGATCGAATGCAGCCCGAATCGCCTCGCTGAGCTCATGCTCTTGGCGATCGAGCAAGACACCGATCTGATCTCGCAAAGCGTCGGTGGGGATCGTCGTGACGTTGTCACAAATAACGACGGAGGGTCCTGAAAGTCCGTTGGCCGCACCCACCGGCACCTCAGTCGAGAGCCCTCGAATCGTGGTGGTGATGGGCGCAACGGTGACCGTCCCCAGATGTGGCCGCACGAGCTCACGTGTGAGAACCAGCACCGGTCGCGCCTTATCCATTTGCGCGACGTGGATCGGGCGCATCACGCAAGCGAAGACGGCACGGCGGCGGCATGCTCCGCGAGCCCGGCGAGCTCCGGGTCGGGGCCGGAGCGCGCGAGGATCTCGGCGTCCCTTTCGGCGGCGGCGCGGCGTCGTTCACGCTCGAGCGCTTGCGCGACCACCGATGCCCGGCTCCGCGCGGCGCCGGAGGCGACGGCCTTGTCGACGAACTCGACGAGCTCGTCGGGAAGCCGGACCGCTATCTGCTTGCTCATCCCATTATGGTAGCAATTTGCTACCGGCCGCTCAGCGCTTGGCGGTGG
>WNFI01343057.1_pt2 | contig 34751 bp, 38 predicted proteins | sample 5400471 | NCBI WGS metagenome assembly WNFI01 (sample SAMN13153348, study PRJNA577476) | soil metagenome | isolation source: 100 cm saprolite on Douglas fir-dominated hillslope | place: USA:California | collected 2013-09-17 | reverse complement strand
TACGACGTGCTCCACCAGCTCGCCGGGATCCATTAATGCGGATCGCGGTGATCACGGGCGGTGCGACCGCGGAGCGCGCGGGGGCGTTTGCCGGCGCAGCCCAGATCGTGGACGCCCTGCGGGGACGCGGGCATACCGTGCGGGTCGTGGACACCGTGACCGGGCTTCTATCTCCGACCGACGAGCAGCGGCTGCTCACGACCGCCGTGGGCCGCGAGCCGCCAGCCGTGGGCGAGCTCGACGACCGCGAGCGCGCGATGCTGTCGAACGGGCTCGCCGGGCTCAAGGAGGTCACCGGCGCGGACGTCCTGTTCCTCTGCTTGCACGCAGGCCGCGGCGAGGGCGGGATCCTGCAAGCGGTGCTCGACGTGATCGCCGTGCCCTATACCGGCAGCGGGGCGTTGGCCAGCGCGCTCGCCATGGACAAGGACCTCGCCAAGCGACTGTTCCGGGCGGCGGGGGTACCCGTCCCGGGGTGGTTCATGGCCCCGGTCGCCGCCGAGGATGTCACGACGGCGCTGGGGTGGCCCGTGATCGTGAAGCCGTCCAAGATGGGCTCCTCCGTGGGGATGACGCTGGTGCGCAACGCCGAAGGGTTGGACGCGGCGGTCCGAGTGGCGAAGGCGTACGACGTGGAAGTCATGGCGGAGCAATTCATCCCCGGACGGGAGCTGACCGTGGGGGTGTTGGGCGACGTACCGTTGCCGGTAGGCGAGATCATTCCCAAGCACGAGCTGTTCGATTACGAGTGCAAGTACACGCCGGGGATGTGAGGCGAACACGCTCCCCGGCATGACGCGCACCAGCCTCCTCCCCCAGGCCGCCCGGGCTGCGGGGATCGAGTTTCCGGAGCTGTGCGAGCGGATCTGCCGACTCGCGGGGAACTCGGGGAGTACGCGCGGGGGATAACCATACGATGGGCCCGCAGCGGATGTTCGGCATGACTCCGTGGGTGCGGCGGCTGATCGTCGCCAACCTCGTCGTCTTCCTGCTCCAGGTGACGCTGTTCGTCAGCCCGGCGTTCATCGGTACGCTCGGGTTCACCCCGCTCTACGCGTTCCGGCAGCCGTGGACGTTTGTCACCTACATGTTCGTCCACGCCAACCTGCTGCACCTCGCCTTCAACCTGCTGGCGCTGTACGTGTTCGGGCCCGAGGTGGAGGAGCGGATGGGGGGCGGGCCGTTTCTTCGCTACTACCTGCTGTGCGGGTTGGGCGGAGCCGCCTTGTCGCTGGTGCTGGGGTGGGGCCTTGGCAGGCTCAATCCGGTGGTCGGGGCGTCGGCGGCCGTGTACGGCGTGCTGCTCGCGTTCGCATGGGCGGCGCCGGACCAACCGATTTATGTGTTTCTCCTCCCGGCACCGATCGCGGCCAAGTGGCTCGTGACGTTCCTGGTGGCGGTCTCGCTCGTGCTCGCCCTGTTGCCCACGAGCGACGGCGTGGCGCATCTCGCGCATCTGGGCGGATTCGCGACCGGCTTCCTCTATCTGAAGATCGGCGACTGGCGGCTGGGACGAGCGGAGCGCAACCTGCGGCGCCGGTCCGAGCCCAGCGTGCTGGTCCACCCGGGGCGCGCCGCTCGGGCCAGCGACACACCCAAGCCGCCGCGCCGCGTCGAACGCGATCCCGCGCAGGCGGAAATCGACCGAGTGCTCGACAAGATCTCGGCGCGCGGCATCGACAGTCTCACACCCGCGGAGCGGCGGTTCCTCGCCGAGATGAGCCGCAAGATGCGCGACCACACCTGAGAGCCGTCGCGCGAACCGCAGCACCCTGAAATGTCAAGTCGGCGGCGTCTCGTTCCGGGGCTGGACCCGACGTCGCCGCACGCGGACCAGGTGGTCGCGGCTGCGTTGCGCGCCGGGCGCGCGGATCTCGAGCGGCTGCTCGAGGACGTGGACGTGGCCGCGATCGCCGAGGATGCGCTGCAGCGCTCGCTCGAGCAGTTGGAGGCGGACTGCGCGGTGGACCTGTACCTCATGGTGGGCGTGGGCGCCGCCAACGCGGGCGAGCTGGTCGTGGGCGGGCGCGGCATCGCTTTCGTCTGTCTCGAACACTTCACCGGCCGGGCCAATCCTCAGACGTATGGCATGGGGCTCGCGCCCCATCTGTTGCCGCTGTGGATCGCGCACGAAGTGGCGTACGCCGTGCGGTACACGTCGCCGACGAGCCGGGCCGACTTGAAGCGCCTGGTGAGCGATCTGCGCGGCCACTACGACTACTGGGCCACCGGGAGCCGGGCCCCCTTGAGGGAGCTGCTCGCGAACGAGGGAGTGGCGGTAGCGGCGGCGCAGGCGGTGGCGCCCGGGTTCGAGCCGTGGGAATACTTCGGCTACACGCGCCGGCAGTATCGCCGCATCCGCGAGCTCGACTCCTTCCTGCGACGGGCGGCCGCACCGCTGTTGGACGAGACGGGCCTGGGGCTGCGTCTGCGCTTCCTGTCGGGAGGCATGAGCCCCGCCGCCCGCCTGACGGCGGGGAAGGTGCTGCCGGAGCGCTCGGGCTATTATCTCGGCCTTCGCTTGATCGAGAGCTACCTCGCGGAGCGGGGGCTGGCGTCGTCGGTGCGCGCGGCGGCGCAGGAGTTCAAAACGGCGGACGAGCGGACCTTCGGGATCCAGACCGCATGAGCCCGAAGGCCCGCGCCGAGCGTCGCCAGAACCGGCCGCTGCGAGAGGTCCTGGACGACCTGCTCGGCCACGCACGCGAGATCGCCCGCCGCGCCAAGGCAATGACGCCCGCGGAGCTCGACTACGCGCAGCAGCGGTTGGAGTGGCTGGCGGACGAGGTGTGGCGGGTCGCCACCGGCGAGGCGCCGCCGGCTTAGCCCTCCACGAAAGTTCCATTCTGTGGCCCCAGTTCGCGGTCTTGACACCCGCAGGAGCGGCCGGCAGGTTAGCACCCCATCGATACGGTTCCGTAGGAGCTACCCGCAGACGCGGGACGGCGTGGCTTTCCACACCCCTCTGGCCACGCTGCTCTCAACGGCCTTCGTCAGCACGTTGGCGAACAACACCGACGGTTTCACCAAGCTGCTCGCCGTCGTCACGCCCAACCTGCCGGCGAAGCCCGACACGATCCTGTTCAACAAGGTCACCATCAAGAACGCCACGCAGGCCGTCCAGATGTTCGGCCCGGCGCAGGCGGCGGTCGCGCGCGCGGTGGTCGACAGCGTGTCCTCCGGCGTCATTCCGCGGGACAAGGTGGACGACTACTGCATCCTGGTGGGTGTGTTCATTCACTGGGAAGCGAAGAACGACAAGAAGATCTTCGACTACAACTATCGCGCGACCAAGGAATCGATCGAGCGCGCCCTCAAGGGGCAGCCGAAGATCGACCAGGTGATCTCCCAGGCGAAGACGGCGTCGCATCCGTTCGCCGGTGGCGCGGACAAGGGTTGATCTCCCCGGCAGTCGCCTGATGCCATGTCGAGGGGCGGGCTGCCGCCCCTCGACTGCTTTTCGAGCCCTGCGCCGACTCATCGTGGAGCATGAACCCTGATGCGTAAGCTCCTGCTGCAGCTCGACAGCTCCAGGCTGCCGAGCGCATTCGATCGGGTGGTCGCCTACGACAGCGGCGCCGATGAAGTGATGAGCTACGGCGGCGTCACCGAAGCCGACGTCCGCGACCTGATCCACGGCTGCATCTTCACGCGCGGTCCTAAAGACCTGAAGAACACCGCCGTCTTCGTCGGGGGATCGGACATTGCGGTGGGCGAACAGCTGCTCGCCGCCGCCACGAACGCGATGTTCAAGCCCTTCAGCGTGTCCGCCATGCTCGACTCGAACGGCTCGAACACCACGGCGGTCGCCGCGGTAGCCAAGATGGTGAAAGCCGCAGGCGACGTGCGCAGTAAGCGCGTGTTGATCATCGCGGGGACGGGGCCGGTCGGGATTCGGGCCGCCGGCCTGTTCGCCAAGGCGGGGGCGGACGTGTGCATCACGTCGCGCAAAGCCGACGCGGGCGAGCGTGCGCGTGAGCTCGTGCTCAAGCGCTTCGGCGGGACGGTGCGCGCCATCGCGATGCCGGACGCCGCGGAGGCAATCCGCGCGTGCGAGCGCGCGGAGCTGATCCTCAATGCCGGGCCGGCGGGGGTGATGCTCGTGCCGAAGCAGGCGTGGGCGAACCGGCCGGGACTCAAGGTGGTGGCGGACGTGAATGCCGTTCCCCCGCTCGGCATCGAAGGGGTCGAGGCGATGGACGACGGCGTGACGAAGGACGGCGTGGTGTGCTTCGGCGCCCTCGCCATCGGAAATCTCAAGATGAAAGTGCACAAGGCGTGCATTGCGCGCCTGTTCGAGCGCAACGACCTCGTGCTGGACGCCGAGACCATCGCCGACGTCGCGCGGGAGTTGATGGCGCCGAAGCCGTGAGCCGATGCCCCGCGTCATCGGCATCGACCCCGGAACGGTGAGCCTCGATCTCTGTGGGCTCGACGACGGCCGCCTGTTTCTGGACCGCTCCTGGCCCACCGCGGAGGCGCTGAGCGAGCCGGCGCGCTTCGTCGCCGAGCTGGAGGCGGCCGGCCCGCTGGATCTGGTCGCCGGCCCATCCGGATACGGGTTGCCGCTCACGCGGGTGCAGGACGCGACCGACGAGGACCTGCGCCTCGCCTTCCTTGCGGCCCCCGGCGAGACCGGGGGCATCGGCGGACTACGCGAGCTGGTGCGCGTCCTGGCGCGCTCCGCACTGCCGGTCGTCCTCACCCCGGGTGTGGTGCACCTGCCCACCGTGCCGGCGCACCGCAAGGTGAACCGCGTGGACATGGGTACGGCGGAGAAGGTGTGCGCGGTCGCGCTGGCGGTGTCCGAGCAGGCCCGGCGGTTCGGGGCGCCCCTGTCGGACGTGTCGTTCGTATTGCTCGAGCTGGGCGGCGCCTTCACGGCCGCCGTGGCGGTCGCTGCCGGCCGGATCGTAGACGGCGTGGGAGGCTCGGCCGGAGCGCTCGGGCTGCGCGCGGCGGGGGCGCTCGACGCCGAGGTGGCGTATCTCGCGGGTGAGGTGTCCAAGGCACTGTTGTTCCACGGCGGCGCGGCCACGATCGCCGGTTGGGACGAATCGGCTGTCTCCCCGGAGCGCCTCGCCCAGCCGGCGACGCCCGCGGAGCAGGTCGCCCGCGACGCGCTGGTCGAGAGCACCGTGAAGACCGCCGTGGCACTCGCGACCGCGATCCCCTCGCCCAAGGAATTTCTCCTCTCTGGCCGACTGGCGCGAGTCGAGTCGTTGGCGCACGCGATCCGGGCGCCGCTCGAGGCGTTCGCACCGACGCGCCTGATCGAGGGATTCGCTCGTACCGCGAAGGAAGGTGCCCAGGGAGCAGCACTGATCGCCGACGGGCTCGCGGGCGGCGCGAATCGCGCGCTGGTCGAGCGGCTGGCGATCCGCGAGGCGCGGGGCAGCGTGCTGGATCACTTGTACGTCGTGCCGCGCGAGCGGGCACGGCGCCGACTGGGGTTGGCATGACGCGCGTGCTGCTCGCCGGCGTGTCGACTCGAGACATCGCGGAGTCCGCCGTCCGTGCAGGGTACGAGGTGGTCGCGGTGGACGGATTTGGCGATCTCGATCTCCAGGCCTCCGCAACCGAGGTGCACGTCGTTAGGGTCGACGGTCGGTTCAGCGCCCGCGCCGCCGCGGCGGCGGCGCGGGACGTGTCCTGCGAGGCCGTCGTGTACGAAGCGAGCTTCGAAAATCACCCCGGCGCCGTCCGCGCCCTCGCGGCCCATCGCGAGCTCTGGGGAAACCCGCCCGGCGTCCTGGCCCGAGCGCGCGACCCGCGCCGCCTCGCCCGGGTGGTCGCGGGCGTCGGTCTTCGAGGCCCGCGCGTCCGCCTCACGCGGCCAGCGCCGGGCACGCGTAGCGGATGGCTCGTGAAGCCGTTGCGCTCGGGAGGCGGGGACGGCATCGCGGTCTGGCGCCGCGGCGCGCCCGTGCCGCGGGGCAGCTACCTCCAGGAGCGCATCGCCGGCGTGGCCGGCTCCATCGTGTTCGCGGCAGACGGGCGCCGCGCGGTGCCGCTGGGTCTGTCGCGCATTCTCGGGGGGGAGTCGACCTTCGGCGCCGACGGGTTCCGCTACTGCGGCAGCATTCTCGGGTCCGCCGGGGATCCGCAGTTCCCGGCGGACGCGCGCCTGCTCGAGCGGGCGACGCTCCTCAGCCAGGAGGTCACACGGGCGTTCGGCCTGGTGGGAGTGAACGGGGTCGATTTCATCGCGCGGCGCGGCGTGCCCTATGCGATCGAAGTGAACCCGCGCTACACCGCCGCGATGGAGCTGGTGGAGCGAGCGTACGGGCTTTCGCTGTTCGACGTGCATGCGCAGGCATGCAAGGGCGCGCTGCCGGCGTTCGACCTTGCGGCCGCCCGGCATCGCACCCCGGACGCGGTCGGCAAGGCGATCGTGTACGCGCGGCGTCCCAGCGCCCTGGGCGACACGCGGTCCTGGCTCTTGGACCCGGATGTGCGGGATATCTCGCCGCCGGGGACTCGCTTTGCGCGGCGCGAGCCGATCTGCACGATCTTCGCGCGCGGACGAGACGCGGCGGCCTGCTTCGGGGCGCTCGCGCGCCGCGCCGCCCGGTTGTATCGCGATGTGGAGCACCGCGAGGCGCAGAGCGCATGACCGACCGCACCGTCGCGAACGTCACCTGCCTCGGCTGTGGCTGCGCCTGCGACGACATCGGCGTCGTCGTAACACGGGATCGCATCGCCGAAGCGCGTAACGCCTGCGCGCTCGGGGCCGCGTGGTTCGGCGACGGGAGCGTGCCCGCGGAGACGCGGGTGAACGGCCGCAGCGCATCGCTCGAGCAGGCGCTCACCGAGGCCGCGAGACTCCTGACCGGTGCAAAGCGTCCGCTGGTTTATCTCGCCGGTGACGTCTCCTGCGAAACTCAGCGGGAAGCGGTCGCCATCGCCGATCGGCTGCACGCCGCCATCGACAGCCTCGCGGCTACCGCCGCGCCGGCCGTGCTCGCAGCCCAGCGCCGCGGCCGTGCCGGTGCCACTCTCGGCGAAATCCGCCAGCGCGCCGACCTCGTGGTGTTCTGGGCGGTGGACCCGAGCGCTCGCTACCCGCGCTACGCGTCTCGCTACGCCGTGGAGCCGCGCGGGGTCGCGGCGCCTCAGGGCCGAGCCAGCCGCACGCTGATCGCCGTGGACGTGGGGGAGCGCCGTGGTCCCGCGGAGGCGTACGGACGGTTGGCGATCGCACCCGCCGACGAAGTGGACAGCCTGGAGATAATGCGGGCGGTGGTGCAAGAGCGCGCCGCGGGAGCGGATGCACGCTTCCAGCCCGCGATCGACCTGGCCCGCCGGATGACCGAGGCGCGCTATGCCGTCCTCGTGGCCGACGGCGAGCCGGGCCCGATTCCGGCCGACCCGGCCCGCGCGGAAGCGCTCGTGACGCTGGCGCAGGCCTTGAACGGCCCCACGCGGTGCGCCTTGTCCACGCTCCGGGGTGGCGGCAACCGCTCCGGCGCCGACGCCGTGCTCACCTGGCAGACCGGGTTTCCCTTTGCCGTGGATTTCGCGCGCGGCTACCCGAGCTACCAGCCGCGGACGGACGCCGCGGCGCTGCTGGGCGGGGGAGAGGTGGACGCCGCGCTCGTCATCGGCTCACCCGCGACCCTCCCCGAGCCCGTGGCTGCCGCGCTCGCGCAAGTGCGGAGCGTCGCGATCGGACCGCGGGCCAGCGCGGCGTCATTCCAGCCGGCCGTCGCCGTGGACACCGGGGCGGCGGGAATCCACGAGGGCGGCACGGCGTTCCGGATGGACGACGTCCCCTTGCCCCTGCGGCCCTCGCTCGACGGTGCACGCGCCGCGCTCGTCACCGTCCGCGCCTTGCGCGCCCGAGTGGGCGCATGAGCGAGACTCCCCGGCTCCGCATCGCCGGCGGCACGGTGTACGACCCCGCGAACGGAGTCGACGGCGTCGTGCGCGACGTGTGCATCGAGGGCGATCGCATCGTGGCCGAGCTGCCGGCGGGCGCTCCGCGGCTCGACGCACGCGGCATGATTGTGATGCCGGGTGGCGTGGACATTCACGCGCACATCGCCGGGTCGAGCGTGAACCACGCCCGGCGGCTGCTCCCTGAAGAGCATGCGGCCGATCCTGCACCCGCTCCGCGGCTCGATGGTGGCGCGGTGGCGCGCTCCGGCACCGGGGGGACGCTGCCGAGCACGTTCGCGACCGGCTATCGCTACGCGGGACTCGGTTATACCACCGTGATGGAAGCGGCGGTGGCGCCCCTCACCGCGCGCCATGCGCACGCCGAGCTCGACGACACACCGATCATCGATGCCGGCTTCTACGTACTGCTGGGCAACGACGAGTACCTGCTCCGCCAGATCGCTGCCGGTGAGGCGGCCCGGGCCCGCGATTACGCCGCGTGGCTGTTGGGCACTACGCGGGCGTACGCGATCAAGATCGTCAACCCCGGCGGGGTAGCGGTCTGGAAGGGTGTCGCGGGAGGCGATCGCCGCAACGTGAGCAGGCTGGACGACACGCTCGGCTCGAGCGTGGTGACTCCGCGGAAGATCCTGGCGGTGCTCGCCGGTGCCGCGAACGCGCTCGGCTTACCCCACCCGGTGCACATCCATTGCAACAACCTGGGGCAGCCGGGGAACGCCGCGACCACGCTCGAGACGATGAAGGCCCTCTCGGGGCAACGCGCGCACTTCACGCACCTGCAGTTCCACAGCTACGGAGGTGCGCCGGGCAAAGGGTGGGCGTCGGCGGCGCGCGAGGTGATCGAGTACGTGAACGGTCACCCCGAGGTGAGCGTGGACGTCGGGCAGGTGATGTTCGGGTCGGCCACGACGGTGACGGCGGACAGCCCGGTCGAGCATCTGTTGTACGCCAGCAGCGGCCGCAAATGGGTGAACGTGGACATCGAGCTCGAGTCGGGCTGCGGCATCGTGCCCTACGCGTACAAGGAGAAGGCAGCCGTGGCCGCGCTGCAATGGGCGGTAGGGCTCGAGCTGTTCCTGCTGGCGCACCATCACTCGCGCCGCGCCGGCCAGGCTCCTGGGATTGAAGGACAAGGGGCACCTCGGGCCGGGAGCGGACGCGGACCTGACGATCTACGCGAACGAGGCCGACCGCGCCAAGATGTTTTCCACCCCTCGTTACACGATCAAGGCGGGGGCGCTCGTCGTCGAGGACGGGCAGCTGCGCCGCGCACCCGCGGGTCGGCGGCTCGCCGTGCGGCCCGGATACGACGCGGCGGTCACCAAGGACGTGAAGCGATTCTTCGATCAGTACGCGTGCGTCGCATTCGAGAACTACGGTGCGGAGCCGGTGCCATGAAGATCAACGGCGTCACGATCGCCGACACGTTCGCCGAAGCGTTTACGATGCGGGTGGCGCGGCTCGTGATCACGGGGCGGACCGGGAAATGGGCCGGGGAGGCGGCAACCAAACTCACCGGGTTCGCCACCTCGGTGATCGGCTGCAAGTGCGAAGCGGGAATCGAGCGCGAGCTCACGCCCACCGAGACGCCCGACGGGCGACCGGGGATCAGTGTGCTGTTTCTGACCATGGACAAGGCGAGCCTCCCAGAACAGCTGATTGTGCGGGTCGGTCAGACGGTGCTCACCTGCCCCACCACCGCCTGCTTCGACGGCCTGCCCGATGCGCCCGATCGGCTCGCGATCGGGAAGGCGTTACGCGTGTTCGCTGACGGGTTTCAGGCGAGCAAGGTGATTGGCGGGAAACGCTACTGGCGCCTGCCGGTCATGGAGGGGGAGTTCCTCGTCGAGGAAACCTTCGGGATGTTGAAAGGGGTGGGTGGCGGGAATTTCCTGATCCTCGCGGAGGATGCGGACGCCGCCCTGGCCGCCGCCGAGGCCGCCGTGGCCGCGATGACCGGTCTCCCGGGCGTGATCCTCCCGTTCCCGGGCGGCGTGGCGCGGAGCGGCAGCAAGGTGGGCTCGAAGCGCTACAAGAACATGGTGGCGACGACCAATGATCCCTTCGATCCCACACTCCGGGCGATCACCGATACCGCGCTTCCCGACGGCGTGAACAGCGTGCTTGAGATCGTGCTGGACGGCACTGATGCCCCGTCGATCGAGGCGGCCATGCGCGTCGGCATCCCGGCGGCGTGTCGGCCGGGCGTGAACAGCATTACGGCGGCGAACTTCGGCGGGAAGCTCGGGCCGCATCATTTCCACCTCCGCAAGATTCTGGCATGAGCGACGCCATCACGTTGACGCTCGCCGCGCAGCCCGATCACGTGCTCGTCGCCGACTGCATCGCCGCGGACCGATTCCTGGGGCTCGACGCGAAGCAGATCGCCCAGCTGCCGGTGGTGCACGGGGGCCGGGCGGGGACGCTGGGGGAGTTTTTCAAGGTCCGGGGCGGACACTCGGGCGTGGTCCGGATCGAGGGAGACGTCCCGCGGGTGGACGCCATCGGCGCCGGGATGGCGGGTGGTGACCTGACGATCGAGGGGAGCGTGGGCCGGGATCTGGGGCTCGCGATTTCGGGGGGCCGGATCGACGTGCGCGGCAACGCGGGCGACAACGTGGGCGGGGCGCTGCCCGGCGCGGCGCGCGGCAGACAACGTGGGCGGGGCGCTGCCCGGCGCGGCGCGCGGCATGACGGGTGGCGAGATCATCGTACGCGGGAATGCCGGCGACGAGGCGGGCGCTCGGATGAGGCGGGGACTCGTCGTCGTGATGGGGGACGGGGGACGCGCGATGGGCGAAGGCATGATCGCGGGTACGGTTGTCGTGTTCGGCAAGGCGGGGCCGGGCGCCGGGCGTTTCCTGAAACGCGGCTCGATCGTGGCGCTGGCCGCGATCGATCGGCCGGGCACGTTCCGCTATGCCTGCACCTACCGGCCGCCGCACGTCGGGCTGCTGCTCCGCTACCTGCGCGGCCGCGCCGACGTAGCGGTCGCGGATCGTTTCCTCACCGGCAGGTACGAGCGGTACTCTGGCGACCTCGCCGACCTAGGCAAAGGGGAGATCCTGCAATGGGCGGGGGACTGAGCCTCAACGAACGGGCGTGGCAGATCGCCGATGCCTTGGCCACGAACGCCGACACGCTGCGGGTCGCCGTACAGAAGCTTCCCGGAGGCGCGCGCGTGATCGACGCCGGAGTCGACACGCCGGGCGGGTTCGGCGCCGGGCGCGCGCTCGCCGAGATCTGCACGGCCGGGCTCGCCGACATTGCGTATCCCCCGGTTCCGATCGGCGGCGAGACGTGGCCGGGCGTCCGCGTGTGGACCGATCATCCGGCGGTCAGCTGCATGGCCTCCCAGTACGCCGGCTGGGCCATTCAGGTCGGGAAGTACTTCGCGATGGGGTCGGGGCCGTTGCGGGCTCACGCCCGCGTCGAGAAGGAGCTGTTTACGAAGCTCGGCTACGCCGAACGGGCCGAGCGCGGTGTGCTCGTGCTCGAGACGCGCACGCTGCCCACGGACGAGGTGGCCGCCTGGGTGGGCCAGAAGGCCGCGCTCGCGCCCTCGCAGCTGACGTTCGTGGTGGCGCCGACGGCGAGTCTCGCCGGCGGTGTGCAGATCGCCGCGCGCATTTTGGAGACGGGATTGCACAAGATGGACACGCTCGGCTTCGATGTGAACAAGATCGTGAGCGGGATCGGCACGGCGCCCCTGCCACCGGTCGCGAAGAACGATCTCCGGGCGATCGGTCGCACCAACGACTGCATCCTGTACGGCGGCCAGGCGCGTTATACCGTCCAGGCCGATGACGCGGAGCTGGCCGAGCTGGTTCCGAAGATCCCCGCGTCGGCGTCGAAAGATTACGGGACGCCGTTCTACGACATCTTCAAGCGGTACGACGGCGATTTCTACAAGATCGATCCGCTGCTCTTCAGCCCCGCCGAGGTGTGGCTGACGAGCGTGCAAAGCGGCAAGACGTATCATGCCGGGCATGTGAACCCTGAGGTGCTGCGCGCGTCGCTGGTCGAGAGCTGAGACGCCGCGCCCTCACATCCTCCACACCAAGGAGCCATTCCATGCAGCGTCCGTTGCAGCGCCTCGCCATTCTCGCCGGTCTCGCCATCGCGGCCGCGTGGTCGAAGCCCGCACCCCAGCAACAGTCGCAAGCCACGGCACCCACGGGCGTGCAGTGGGTGGTCATCGTGCAGTACAACCAGCCGAAGGACACGGCGGCGTTCGAGAAGTACTACGCCGAAACGCACGTGCCCCTGTTCGTATCTCATGCGCAGGAGATCGGGGTCACGCGCGTCGAGCTGGTCAGATTTTCGCCGTCGGCGGACGGCAAGCCGGCGCCTATCTACCGAATCGCGGATCTCCGGTGGGACTCTCGGGAGGCTCGCGACAAGGGCATGGCGACGGCGGGTTTCAAGGCCGTCGCGGGGGATATCCCGGTGTTCGCCACGGGCGGCTTCGCCGTGCTCCTCGGGAGCAAGACCAACTAACGAAGGTGCGTATCGCGATTCTCGCCGCGCGGCAAGGGGGCTGGCACACCGACCAACTCTGCCGCGCGCTGGCGGCGCGGGGTCATGAGGGACGCGTGCTGCCGTACGAAGGACTGGTCTCGCGCTTCGGCGGGACCGGTCCGCCCTTCGCCGCGGCGGGAGAGGATCTCGCGTCGTGCGGTGCGATCCTCGCGCGCATCATCCCCGCGGGCTCGCTCGAACAGATCATCGTCCGGGTGGACGCGCTGCACGCGCTCGAGGAGCGCGGGATGGCGGTGATCAATTCGCCGCGGACAATCGAGCGAACCGTGGACAAGCTGTGGACCACGGCACTGCTGGCGCACGCCGGGCTGCCGGTGCCCGAGACGGTCGTGTGCGAGCATCCCGACGAGGCGATAGCGGCGTTTCGCGCGCTCGGAGATGTCATCGTGAAGCCGCTGTTCGGGTCGATGGGTCTCGGCATGGTGCGGGTAAGTGACGAAGAGATGGCGTTCCGCGTGTTTCGAACGCTGGAGACGCTCCGGAGCGTGTATTATCTTCAGCGGGCGATCGATCACGACGGCTGCGACCTGCGGGTTTTCGTGGTAGGCGGGCGCGTGATCGGCGCGATCGAGCGAAGCGCGCCCGGGTGGAAGACCAATCTGGCGCGAGGCGGCCGGGCGCGAGCCGTCACGCTGCCGGCGGCGCACGTCGAGTCGGCGTTGAGCGCCGCCCGAGCGGTAGGGGCGGATTACGCCGGCGTCGATCTCCTGCCCGCGCGCGATGGCACGGTGTACGTCGTCGAGGTGAACGGGATCCCCGGATGGCGCGGCTTGCAGGAAGCGACGTCGAGCGACGTCGCCGGAGCGATCGTCGAGCATCTGCTCGAGCGCGTGACGCCGCGGTGACGCTCCCGCCCGCACGGCAGGCAGCCGAGGTGGCAGCCGCCGCGCAGCTCGCCTGCCTGCTCGAGGCGAGCGCCCCCAAGCCCGGCAACGTCTCCCCCTTCGCCTCATTCCGCGACGCGACATACGAGGACTTCCTCGCGAGCGCGGCCGCAATCGGCCCGCCGCTCGCCCTGGCCGGCGAGCGCCCGCTCGGCGCCACGATCCGTGCGGCCGTCGAAGCCACGGCCCGCTGGGCGCCGTCCAACACCAATGTCGGCCTCGTGCTGCTCCTCGCCCCGCTGGCCCGGGCCGCGCTTCGGCCGGGGCTCGAAGCCCTGCGCGAGCAGCTCGCCGACACACTCGCCGACACGACGGTGGCGGATGCGTGCGACGCCTACATGGCGATCCGCGCCGCGGCGCCGGGAGGCCTGGGCCGGGCCAGCCAGCAGGATGTCGCCGACACTCCGACGATCAGCCTACGCGACGCCATGGTACTGGCGCGCGACCGGGATGCGATCGCCCGCGAGTACGCGACCGATTTCCAGACGACGTTCGCGATCGGGGCACCCGCGCTCCGCCGCGCACGGTCCGACGGGCTCGCCTGGCGGGACGCGATCGTCGAGGCCTACCTAACGCTGCTCGCCGGATCGCCCGATACTCATATCGCCCGCAAGCTCGGCACCGATGCGGCAGTCACGGTACAACGCCGCGCGCGCAGCGTGCTCGACGCCGGGGGGATACGGACCACCGCGGGACGGGATGCTACCGCTGCGCTCGACCGCGAGCTCCGGGACGAGGCCAACACCCTCAACCCCGGCACCACCGCGGACTTGACGGGCGCGGCCATCTACGCCGTGCTGCTGGAAGGAGGGTGGCGTGCCCACCCATAAGGAATTCAAGGTCGCCGTGACGAAAGACAACCTCGTCTTCGCTTCGGCCCACTTCATCACCTTCGCCGGGCATCGCTGCGAGAAGCTGCACGGCCACAACTATCGCACCCGCGTGGTGGTGGAAGGCGGGCTGGACCCCGAGGCGCACTACGTGCTCGACTTCTCGATGCTGAAGGACCTGATGAAGCGGTTCACCGACGAGATCGACCACAAGGTGCTCCTCCCGCTCGAGAGCACCAAGATTCAAGTCAGTGAGGAGGGCGACACCGTGCGCGTCGCGGTGGCGGGGAAGCCGCGCTACGTCTTCCCCCGAGGGGACTGCGCGCTCCTCCCGGTGCCGAACACCACCGTCGAGATGCTGGCGCAGTACCTCGCCGGCCGGTTGGGCAAAGCGCTTGCGTCCTCCGGCGGAGTGGCGCTGCGGGCGGTGGAGGTCGAGGTAGAGGAGAACTTCGGACAGTCCGCCACCTACCGCGAGTCGCTCGGGTGATCGCCCCGTCGCACGGCGGCGACATCTTCCCGCTTGACCCTGCCGTCGTGCAGCGCCGAAGCGATCAGCGCGCCGTCGAGCCCGGCGTCGGCAAGGCGCTCGAGGTCGCGCGGCGTGCCGATGCCGCCGCCCGCCAGGAGCTCCACGTGGGGAAACGCGTGCCGCAGCGCCGCCACCAGCACCAGGTCCACGCCGCGCCCGCCGCCTATGCGCGCGAGGTCGAGCACGATGATCGCCCCGGCGCCCGCGGTGACGGCCCCGCGCGCGATCTCGAGCGGGGTCCGGGCGAGGGAGGCCTGCGCCAGGGGTGCGCCACCGCGCAGATCGAGCGAGAAAACGACGCGCGGCCCGATGGCTCGAGCAACCGCCGCGAGCGCGTCGAACGATGGCAGGGTCTCGAGGCCGACCACCACCCGCGCGGCGCCGTCCGCGACGAGCTCGCGCGCCCGCTCGGCGCAGGAGACCGCCGCGTCCACGAGCACCCGGCCGCCCAGGCCCACGAGCGACTTCAGCAGGGCATGCTGGACCGCGCCCCCGGCGAGGGCGTCGAGATCGGCGACGTACCACTCGTCGCAATCGAGGATGTCGCGGTAGGCCCGCCCCAAGGCAAGCGGATCGCCCTCGGCGCCGCCGTCCAGGAGCCGCGAGCGGACCGGCGCGTACGCCTCACGCCGGCCACCACGCGCCAAGACCGCCCGGCCGCCGCGCAGGTCGAGCACGGGGATCACGCGCAATGAACGGCATCCTGGGGCGCCGGCCCCGCCGTGGCGCACGGCGTCACGATGACGGCCGAGCTGTCGCAGCTGTTCCGCACCAAGCGGGAGGGTGTGGGCTTCGTGCTCGACGCCGTGGCGGCCGCCTTTCCGGACGCATGTGTGCGTGTGTGGGGCGTGGACGCTCGGTGGCGCACGCCGGCCGAAGCGCGCGTTGAGCCCATGGCTGTGGCGGCCGCGAACTGGGCCGCCACGGCGCATGTCGTCGGACGAAGCTGCCCCGACTGCCTGCTCGTCGACGTCGGCTCGACCACGACGGACATCATTCCGATCCGAGATGGGGCACCAGTGGCGTGTGGCCGGACCGATGTGGAGCGGCTGCGCGAGGGCGAGCTCGTGTACACCGGAGCGTTGCGCACGCCGGTCGAAGCGATCGCGGTGACCGTGCCGGTGCGCGGCCGACCGACCGGCATGTCCGCGGAGGGATTCGCGCTCGCGGGCGACGTGCACGTGTGGCGCGGCGAGCTCGCGCCCGCCGACTACTCGGTTCCAACTCCCGACGGACGCCCCACGAACAGGGAATTCGCCGGCGAGCGGCTGGCCCGGGTCGTCTGCGCGGACCGGGAGATGCTCGACGAGACCGACATCGGCGTAATCGCCGACGCGCTGTGGGACGCACAGGTCACGCGTATCGCCGCGGGGCTCGAGCGGGTGCGCGGGCGGCAGCCCCAGGTGGCGCGCGCGGTCGTCACTGGTCTCGGTGAGTTTCTCGCGGCCGCGGCCGCCCGACGGATCGGGCTGCAAGTCACGCATCTCTCCAACACCCTCGGACCCGCAGCGCGGCACGCTCCCGCGGCGGCCGTGGCGCTGCCCCGCGGCGGCCGTGGCGCTGCTGTTCCCATCATGACGGACGAGGTCCCGCTGATCCACACGATCGTGAAGATCGGTGGAGGGCTGCTCGCCAAGGCCGGCGCCTTCGAGCTGGTGATCGAAGCCATGACCGCTTTCCGGCGCGGTCGCCGGCTCGTGGTGCTGCCGGGCGGCGGACCATTCGCCGACGCGGTGCGCCAGATGTTCAAGCGGGTCAGAATCGGCGAAGACGCGGCGCATTGGATGGCCGTGCTGGGGATGGACCAGTACGCGCACGCGCTCGCCGGCCGCCTCCCGGACGCCCAGCTGGTGGACGGCGAAGGCGGGATCGCCGCCGCGCTCCAAGCCGCTCGCCTGCCGGTGCTCGCGCCGTACCGCTGGCTCCGGGCGGCGGATCCGCTCCCGCATTCTTGGGAGGTCACGAGCGACAGCATCGCCGCCTGGCTCGCGGGCCAGGTCCGCGCCCGGCGCGTCGTGCTGATCAAGCCCGCGCAAGGCGACCCCGCCAAGCTCGTCGACTCGTACTTCCTACGCACGCTCCCGCGCGGCGTGGAGCACCTCGTCGTCACGGCCGACGATCTCGGGCAGCTCGACGTGGCGCTGCGGGAAGAGCCCCCTCCGGGCCAGGACACGAGGGGCGGATGGCGCGCCGGCTAACGCCCGCAAGGCCGCAACCCGGGCCTGCGAGACCCGGCCGGTCCGACCCCCGACGCACGCGGCGCCCCGCACACCCACGAGATCGGCGCGGAGCGCGCGTGCGCGTGCAAACTCCGGCCCGCAGAGCCCGCCCGCGAGCGCGGCGAACAGTCCCGCCGCGTGCGCGGCAGCGATCCAGGCGGCCACGCAAGTGGGAGACTCGAGTGTGAATAAAGGAGCGCCCTTGTTCGCGGTATCGAGCAGCACGCCGGCCGCGCCGGCGCCCGCGGCGACGGTGAGGACTTGTGCCGGCGCGAGGCTCTGCGCGCGCCGCCAGTCCGCATAGGCGACCAGCACCAACCGCGTTCCGACATCCGCGGCGGCGCGCTGAGCGGCAACTGCCAGGCGGCGTGCCCGAGCCTCACGGGTGACGCCGGCGAAGCCCACCTTTACGAACGCGAGGCCGAGCGAGGCCGCCGCAGCCACCGCCCTCGCGATGGCGTGCTCGTCGGCTGCGTCGCCTAACGCGGCGCTGAGCGGACGTGCCCCACCCACTGCCGCCCGGATTGCCGCGAGCCGGTGCAGGGTCACGGGGCTCAGCGCGCCATGCCGAGGCGGCAACACTGATGAGAAGCTGCATTTCCGGCCGCTCCCTTGTGGCTGTCCCGAAACCGCCGGTAGGTTAGGCATTCGGAGGCACGATGTCAAAACAACAGTCGAATGAAGTGGTGCCGGCGTCGGGAAGTGCGGTCGACGCGCCGGCGGTGCTGTCGCTGGACGGCAAGGTGGCGGTGGTCACCGGCGCATCCAGCGGCATTGGACGTGCGATCGCCCTCGCGTACGCGGCGGCGGGGGCGGATGTGGCGGTCACGTACCGGACGAACCGCAGCGGCGCGGATGAGACCGCCGACGGCGCCCGCGCCGCCGGCCGGCGCGCCGAGGCGATCCGCGCGGACGTCGCCGAGCAGGGTGATCTGGACGCGCTCGCGGAGGCGCTTCAGCGCGCGTTCGGACACGTTGACGTGTGGGTGAACAACGCCGGAGCGGACATCCTCACCGGCAGTGCCGCCCGTCTGTCCCGCACCGAGAAGCTCGACCGTCTCCTCGCCGTGGACCTGCGTGGCACGGTGCTCGCCTCGTGGAAAGCGGTCGAGCTGATGGACGCCCACCCACCGGCCGCGGGCGGCGTGATCCTGAACATGTCCTGGGACCATGTGCTCGGGGGCGGGCTCAAGAGTGAGTACGCCCAGGTGTTCTGCGCCGCGAAGGGAGGCGTGTACTCCTTCAGCCGGGCGTTGGCGCACTCGGTGGCGCCGCGGATCCGCGTGAACGTGCTTGGCCCCGGCTGGATCGAGACCGCGTACGGCAGCGCGCTCGACCCGGCGGTCAAGCAGCGCATCGCCGCCAGGATCCCGCTCGGACGCTGGGGCGCGCCGGAGGACATCGCTCACGCCGCCGTCTATCTCGCCTCCGACGCGGCCGCCTATGTGACCGGCCAAATGCTGATGATCAACGGCGGGGGCGTGGTTTAGTCCCCGATAAGGAGACCGCCATGGCAGCGAAAGAACCGACCTACTCCGACGCGCAGATCGAAGCGAAGCTGAAGGAGTTACCGGGGTGGTGGTACGAGGACGGCTGGATCCGCCGCAACTACAAGACGGACGGCTGGCCCACCACGCTGATGCTCGTGAACGCGATCGGCTACATCGCGGAAGCGGCATACCATCACCCCGACCTCTCGGTGACCTGGGGGCGGGTGATCGTGAAGCTGCAGAACCACGCGGCGGGCGGCATCACCGACAAGGACTTCGAGCTCGCCCGCAAGATCGAAGAGATCGTCCTATGGCGCCCCAAAGGGGGCGCGCTGGAAGGGACGCCGAACAAGTTCGTGCGCTCGGGCGATCCGCGGTGACAGCGGGTGCGGCGGTGCGCGCGCCGCGCCGCGTGTTGTTCGTCACGGGAAAGCTCGCCGAGCCCGCGTTGCGCCGGACCATCGCCGAGATGGGTCCCGCGTTCGCGTGGGAGGTGGCGGTCATGAAGATCACGGTCGCCGCCCTGATGACCACCCCATGGATCGCGCGGTTCCTCGAAGTTCCCGCCGGCACGGACCTCGTGCTCATCCCCGGGCTGTGCGAGGGCGACCCCACGGTCATCGCGCAGCGGGTGGGAGTCCCGGTCGAGAAGGGACCCAAGGACCTGCGGCAGATCCCGGAGTACTTCGGGCGCGCCGTGCTCGCCCGCGACTACGGTGGCTACGACATCGAGATCGTCGCCGAGGTGAACAACGCAGCGCGCCTCTCGCGCGAGGCGATCCACCGCGAGGCGGAGCACTATCGTAGCAGCGGCGCCGATGTGATCGACATCGGCTGTACGCCCGGGCGTGAGTTCCCCGATCTTGGCGACGTAGTGCGCGAGCTCGTGGGCGAAGGGATGCGGGTGAGCATCGACTCATTCGAGCCCAGCGAGATCCGCGCGGCGGTGGCCGCGGGCGCCGAGCTGGTCCTGAGCGTGAACGGCTCCAACCGCGAGGTGGCGCGCGAGCTGGCCGGCGGCAAGACGCGTGTCGTCGTGATCCCCGAATTCGGTCAGGGGCTCGAGACTCTGGAGCCGAGCGTCGCGGCACTCGAGCAGTGGGGGGTGTCGTACCTCATCGACCCCGTCATCGCCCCGATCGGATTCGGGTTCATGCGGTCGCTCGAGCGCTACGCCGAAACGCGCCGGCGCTACCCCCAGGCGCCACTCTTCATGGGGGTGGGGAACATCACCGAGCTCACGGCGGCGGACACCACAGGCATGAACGCCCTCCTGCTGGCCGTGTGCCAGGAGCTGGGCGTGCGCGCCGTGCTCACCACCGAAGTGATTCCCTGGGCCCGCGGCGCCGTGCGCGAGATCGACATCGCCCGGCGGCTCATGTACCACGCCGTCACCCACAAGGCGCTCCCCAAAGGCGTGGACGACCGGCTCGTCACGGTGAAAGATCCGGCGATTCTCGCCTACGCCGAAGCCGAGCTGCGGGAGCTGCAGCGCGCCGTCACCGACCCGAACTTCCGGATTTTCACCGACCGCGACACGATCACCGTGTTCAATAGCGAGCGGTTCGTGCGCGGCACGGATATCCACGAGATCTTCGCCCAGCTGGGCGTGGACGAGGTGACCCACGCGTTCTACCTCGGCCGCGAGCTGATGAAGGCCAAGCTCGCCATCACGTTGGGTAAGACGTACCGGCAAGAGGGAGCGCTGCAATGGGGCTACCTCACCCCCCCAGACGACCGCGGGCCCGAGCACGTGCAGCTGACGCAACGGTCGGCACGCGCCCGCTCGCGCGCGAGGCGCGCCAAGGGGACCCGGTGAGCACCGTGGCACCGCTGGTCCACGAGCTCGTGCCGGCCCCGGACCCGCTCGACGCATGCGCGCGCTTCCGGGACCTGCCCTTTCTGCTGTTCCTCGACAGCGCCCCCCCGACCGATCCGCAACACCTGGGGCGCTACTCGTTTCTCGCAGCCGACCCGGCCACCGCGGTGCGCTCGAAAGGACTGCTCACCCAAGAGCTCGTGGACGGAAGCTGGATTCGAGTCGCCGGGGATCCGTTGGCGCACATCGGAGCGCTGGTGGCGGCGCACGCGACCGCGCCCGTGGCGGAGCTCCCGCCGTTCCAGGGCGGCGCCGCGGGCTACGTGGCGTACGACTGGGGCATGATGCTCGAGCGGGTCCCGCGGCCGCGCTATGACGATCTGGCCGTGCCCGACCTGCTGCTTGGTCTATACGATTGGGTGATCGCCTGGGACCACGCAGCGGGCCGCGCGTGGGTGATCTCGACGGGGATTCCGGAACGGGGAGAGGCGCGCGAACGGCGCGCAGCTCAGCGGCTGGCGTTCGTGAGAGAAGTGCTGGCGCGGGATGCGGGATGCGAGATGCGAGATGCGTCCCCACGCATCCCCCTCCCCGCATCCCGCATCTCGGCCGCCCCTTCCTATCCCGTTCCCGACGTCCCGGGCGTCCGGTCGAATTTCACGCGCGAGGGCTACCTCGACGCCGTGGCCCGCGTCATCGAGTACGTTTACGCGGGCGATATCTTCCAGGCGAACCTGTCGCAGCGGCTCCAAGCCCCACTCGTCGGCGCGCCGCTCGACCTGTACCGCCGGCTGCGGCAGCGTAACCCCGCGCCCTTCTCCGCCTTTCTCGATTTCGGCGACCTGGTCGTCGCGAGCTCGTCCCCCGAGCGCTTCCTGCAGGTGCAACCGGACGGCCGGGTCGAGACCCGGCCCATCAAGGGAACCCGTCCGCGCGGGCTCTCCCCCGAGCACGACGCGGCGCTGGCCCGCGCCCTGGTAGAGAGCGACAAGGACCGGGCCGAGAACGTGATGATCGTGGACCTCCTCCGGAACGACTTGTCGCGCGTGTGTCGGGCGGGGACGGTGCGCGTGCCGGAGCTGTTCGCCATCGAGCACTACGCCACGGTCCACCACCTCGTCTCCACCGTGGTGGGCGAGCTCGCGCCGGAGCACGGCGCCGTGGACCTGTTGCGGGCGGCATTTCCGGGCGGCTCGATCACCGGTGCGCCCAAGGTGCGCGCCATGCAGATCATCGCGGAGCTCGAGCCCACCCAGCGCGCCGCGTACTGCGGCTCGATCGGCTATCTCTCGCTCACGGGCGCGCTGGACACGAGCATCGTGATCCGCACCTGTCTCGTACTCGGCCGCGACGTGTACTTCCAGGTCGGCGGCGGCGTCGTGGCCGACTCCGATCCCGAGCAGGAATACTGCGAGACGCTCGACAAGGCGCGCGCACTCATCGCCGCCCTGGTCCCATGATCCTGCTGATCGATAACTACGACTCGTTCGTCCACAATCTGGCCCGCTACGTGAGCGAGCTGGGAGAACAACCCGTGGTACGACGTCACGACGCTACGACGCCACAGGAAATCGAGATGCTGCAGCCGTCGCATATCATCATCTCCCCCGGGCCCTGCACGCCGGGGGAGGCCGGCATCTCGACCGACGTCGTGCGGCGCTTCGGGCCGACGATCCCGATCCTCGGCGTGTGCCTGGGGCATCAGTGCATCGGCGCCGCCTACGGCGCCGGTATCGTGCGCGCCGGGCGGCCGATGCACGGGAAAGCGTCCCGGATACCCTGTGATCGGGCTGCAATTTCACCCCGAGTCGGTGCTCACCGAGTACGGCTACGTCCTGCTGGACCGTTTCCTGCACGGGGCGGCCACGCGCCTCGAGGACCTGCCGGACCACGCGGACGCGGTCGCGCCGCCCCCAGCCGAGTTGGTGCGGTGATCATCGAGTCCGTGCTCACGACCATGGATGCACGTGGAGTAATCAACTTCGCGCCCATGGGGGTGGAGTGGGGAGAAGAAGAGATCGTGATCAAGCCGTTCCTCGAGACCACGACGTTCAAGAACCTCGAGGCGTCGCGCGCCGCCGTGATCAACCTGACCGATGACGTGATGGTGTTCGCGCAGGGCGCGATCGCGAACGCGCAGTTTCCGGCGGTCCCGGCGGCGGTGGTGCGCGGCGTGGTGCTCGAAGCGGCCTGCTCCTGGCGCGAGGTGGAGGTGCGCGCCCTGGACGCGACCCCGCCCCGCGCCCGGATCGCGACGCGGGTGGTGCACCGCGGCGTGCGACGCGAGTTCCTGGGGTTCAACCGCGCCCGCCATGCGGTGCTCGAGGCGGCCATCCTCGCGACTCGCACCCATCTGCTGCCTGCGGAGCAGATTCGTGCCGACTTCGCGCGCCTCCAGGTGATCGTGGACAAGACGGCCGGCCCGCGGGAGCGCGAGGCGATGGCCCTCCTCACCGACTACGTGCGCCGGGCGCCCCGCCCCGAGCAGCCGGTGACCCCATGAGCACGAGCGGGGGCCCGCGCCTGTTCGTCGAGGCGCCGGCGCGGCTGCATTTCGGCGTGCTCGACCTGCGGGGCGATCTGGGGCGGCGCTTCGGCGGCATCGGGGCGGCGGTCCCGGCTCCTTCACTCCTGCTCGAGGCCCGACCCGCAGCGGGGCTCAAGGCCGAGGGGCCAGACGCGGATCGGGCGCTCGAGTTCGCGCGCCGGTTTGCGCGCCACCACGGCCTGGACCTGCGGCTCCACTTCTGCCTGCATCGGTCGATTCCTTCTCACGCGGGCCTCGGCTCGGGCACGCAGCTCGCGCTCGCCGTGGCCCGCGCCAGCGCCGAGTTGTCCAATCTGCCGACCGACGTCATGGCGCTGGCGCAGGCGGTGGATCGCGGGCGCCGCTCCGGCGTGGGCACGTGGACGTTCGCCCACGGCGGCTTCGTGCTCGAGGGCGGCCGGACCGGGGACGCGGACCGCGTGGCACCGCTCCTGGCGCGGCTCCCGTTCCCCGAGACGTGGCGCTGTGTCGTCGCGGTGCCGCGGGGCAAGCCGGGGCTGGCGGGCGACGACGAGGCGGCGGCGTTCGCCCGGCTGCCGTCCCCGAGCGCGCGCGACGTCGAGCGCGTGGCGCATCTCGTGCTCATGCAGCTGCTTCCGGCCCTCGCCGAGGCAGACCTGACGGGATTTGGGCATGCACTGGGCGAAGTCCAGCGCATCACGGGCGGCTGGTTCGCGCCCGTGCAAGGAGGGGTGTTCGCGCCGGGAGAGACCGGCGAGCTGATCGAGCACCTGCGGGCGTGGGGTGCGGTGGGCGTGGGGCAGAGCTCGTGGGGACCCGCCGTGTACGGCATCGTGGGCGAGGCGGGCGCAGCGCGGGCCCTGGCGGAGCGGGTGCGCGGGGCGGTAGGTGCCGGGGGCTTGGTATATGAAGGAGGTTTCAGCGTGGCGGGCGCCCGCGTGTGGCGCGACGAGGGAGGACACCCGAACGGCTGATTGACACTGGCTGCAAGTCGGGATATAACCTCTATCCCTAGCAGCAGTCCCGGTTGGAGGAGTCGGACGATGGTTGTCGCCTGTCGGGAACGTGGGCCCCCGGACCTCGTGCGGGTCTCGGATTCTGACGGGCAAGAGTGTTTTAGGCCGTTTTTTTTCACACCCTCATCCTCAACATGAGGTCAGCTATGAACCGCTTCAAACTGTGGTCCGGTGGACTCGCAGCGAGCCTGATGGTGCTCGTCGCGGCGCCCGCCGTCGGCCAGGGTGCGGGCGAGTGGACGATGACGGGTCGGACGTCCGACCTGCAGCGTTTCAGCCCGCTCACCCAGATCAACAAAGCGAATGTGAAGAACCTCAAGGCCGCCTGGACGTTCTCGACCGGCGTGCTGAACGGCCATGAGGGGAACCCGCTGGTGATCGGCACCACGATGTACGTTCAAAGCGCGTTCCCGAACATCGTGTTTGCGCTCGATCTGACCAAAGAGGGCGCGCCGATGATCTGGAAGCATGTTCCGGCCCAGCCACCCGAGGCGAAGCCGATCGCGTGCTGCGATCTGGTGAACCGCGGCCTCGCCTACCATCCGAGCGGCAAGCTGTTCATCGAGCTGCTCGCCGGCGATCTGCTGGCGCTGGATGCGAAGACCGGCAAGCAGATTTGGCGCGTGCCGAACGCCGATTACAAGACCGGCTCGACCATGACGAATGCGCCGATCGTGATCAAAGACATCGTGATCGCGGGCATTTCGGGTGGTGAGTTCGGCGTGCGCGGTCGCGTGACGGCGTACGACGTCAACACCGGCAAGGAAGTGTGGCGCGCCTATTCGACGGGCCCCGACGCCGACGTGAAGATCGTCGGTGATGCCAACCCGAACTACGCGTCGCACCGCGGCAAGGACCTCGGCGTCAGCACCTGGCAAGGCGACGAGTGGACGCGCGGCGGCGGGACCACGTGGGGCTGGTACTCTGGGCGTACCAGATGACGCCGCACGACGAGTGGGACTATGATGGCGTCAACGAGAACGTCCTCGTCGACCTGACGATCGGCGGGAAGCCGGTGAAGGCGTTGGTGCACTTCGACCGTAACGGCTTCGGCTACACGGTTGATCGGACGAACGGCAAGGTGCTCGTGGCCGAGCCCTTTGGCCCGGTCAACTGGGCCTCGAAGATCGATCTCTCGACGGGTCTCCCGGTCCGCAATCCGCAGTACGGGACCACCTCGAAGAAGAACACCGAGGGCATTTGCCCCGCCGCCATCGGCTTCAAGGATCAGCAACCCTCCGCGTACTCACCGATCACCAAGCTGTTCTACGTCCCCACCAACAACATCTGCATGGACTACGAGGGCGTAGAGGTGAAGTACTCGGCCGGTCAGCCGTACGTCGGCGCGATCGTGCGCATGTACCCGGGCCCGGGCGGTAACCGCGGCCGGTTCATCGCGTGGGATCCCACCATCGGCAAGGCGAAGTGGGAAGTGAAGGAGAACCTGGCGGCGTACGGCGGGGCGCTGGCGACGGCGTCCGGCATCGTGTTCTACGGCACGATGGAAGGCTGGCTCAAGGCGGTCGATGCGACAACCGGAACGCTGCTGTGGAAGTTCAAGACACCCTCCGGGATCATCGGCAACCCGATGACCTATCTGGGGCCCGACGGCAAGCAGTACGTCGCCGTGCTCTCCGGAGTCGGCGGCTGGGCGGGCGCTGGTGTAGCGCTCGGCATCGGCCCCGAGGATCCGACCGCCGCACTCGGCGCGATCGGCGCCTTTGGTGACTACATCAACATCAGCAACGCGGGCGGCACGCTGCTCGTGTTCGGGTTGTAAGCAGTCGCAGGGCAACACCAATCGCAGTCGGGAGATGTGTAGAGCACCCGGTGCCGGAGCGAACCCGCTCCGGCACCGGGTGTAGTACTTGGCCACCTCTTCACCTTCTGTACAGTTCCGCAGGGAGCACGCAATGCGTTCCATATGGGGTAGGCTCACGGCGGCGCTGCTCGTCGCGGCCGCCACAGTCGCATTCATGGCCGGCACGCCGCCGCGGCCGGCGTCGGACCTACGAGTCTGCGCCGACCCGTACGACATGCCCTTCTCCAACAGTCAGGGGGAGGGATTCGAGAACAAGATCGCGCAGCTGGTCGCCCGGGACCTGAACGCGACCGTCATCAACTACTGGTGGCCCAGCCGCCGTGGCGTCCTGCGGAACTCCATCCTCGGGGGATTCTGCGACGTCATGATCCAGGCTCCCGTGGGCCTCGACCCGGTCGCCACGACGAAGCCCTACTACCGCTCCACTTACTATTTCGTGTTCCGGGCCGACCGGGGGCTCCAGCTGCGCTCGCTCGATGATACGCTCCTCAAGCGTCTGAAGATCGGCGTGAACATGATCGGCTACGATTACACCAACACGCCCCCCGCGCACGCGCTCAGCTCGCGCGGCATCGTGGGCCTCGTCGGGTTCGGGAACTTCCTCAATCCCGATCCCAAGGCCGACCATCCCGACGACATCATCAAGGCGGTGGCGAAGGATTCGATCGACGTCGCCATCGTGTGGGGACCTCTGGCGGGCTATTGGGCGAAGCAGCAGCCCGTTCCGCTCACCCTGGTCGCGTTGCCCGACAGCGACGCCGTTTCAGGCATGCCGTTCGCGTTCAGCATGGCGATGGCCGTTCGGCACCGCGACAAGGCGCTCAAGGCCACGCTCGATTCGGTGATCGACCGCCGGCACGGCGAGATCACGGAGATTCTGCGTCAGTACAACGTGCCGATGATCGAGATGCGCCCGTGAGGACGAAGCATTTCGTGCGAGGCGGCCTGGTGGGCGCCTGGGTCACGGCCGCAATCGTTATGGCCTGGGCGCCCGCCGGAAGGCAGCGCGCCGCCGCGGCGGCCGCGCCGCGGGACACCATGCGGGACAGCCTGCTGGTGTCCGATTCCATCTACCAGGGGTGGAAGTGGTGGCACGTCTACTGCTTCCGCTGCCACGGTGAAGACGCGATGCGCCCCATCCTTCCGAACGCGCCCGATTTGCGCTGGGCCGTGAGCCCCACGGGCGCGAACTTCCCGCGCGACAGCTTCTTCAACACCGCCTGGAACGGCCGGCCCGCCAAGGGCATGCCCGCCTGGAACGTGCTGCTCGATTCCGCGGCGATCAACGAGGTCTACGTGTACGTGAAGGCACGGAGCGACGGCTGGCTCAAGCCGGGACGACCGCACCGGCTCTCCGACCTGCAGCCGAAGAACAAGAGTCCGTGACGGGCCGCGCCGGTAGGCTGTCGGGGGTGGTCCTCGCAGTGTTCACCGCGAGCATGTCCCCCGAGGCCGGCCGCGCGCAGCAGCCCCTCACCCGCGAACAGGTCCTCGCGGCGCTCGAGCGCGCGACACCTGCGCACCCCGCCGACTTCACCGGGCAGGACCTCTCCGGGCTCGATTTGTCGGGTGTCGATTTCAAGCGCGCCAACCTCACCAGGTGCCGTCTGGTGCGCACCAATCTCGCCAAGGCGCAGCTCTCCTCCGCCACGCTCACGGAGGCGGTCGCGACCGATGCCGACTTCACCGCGGCGAACCTGGACGTGGCCGTCGCCTATCGCGTCGATTTGCGGCGCGCCGTGCTGCGTGATGCCAGCATCTTCGCCGTCATCCTGTACGACGCTGATCTCTCCGACGCGGACCTGTCCGGCGCCCGTCTCATCGGGCCGATGAACAACGCCAAGGCACGGCGCGCGAAGCTCATCAGGGCGAACCTGGGCGTGGATCCCGGAAACCAGGGAATGGGTATCATGCGCGTCGATGCCAGCAGCGTGGATTTCAGCGGCGCCGACTTGACGGGCGCGAACCTGCGCAAGGTGCTGCTGGTCCGCGCGGACCTCACCGGTGCCGATCTCACGGATGCCGACGTAACGGGCGCCGATCTCACCGGGGCGATCCTCAAGGGCATCCGGGGACGCGACCGCCTCCGCGGGCTCGACAAGGCGCTGCACGTCGATCAGGCGATCTTCAACGACTGACCGGGACGTTCGATTGACCGAGACCACTCGCCGGCGGCGCCTCGCCGCCCTGGCCACACTCCTCGTATTCGCGAGCGCCTTCGGCACAGACGCGCGTGAGCCGCAGCTCTACGTCAGCAACGAACTCCCCAATACCATCTCCGTCGTCTCTCCGCGCACCAACGCCGTGGTCGCGACCATCCCGGTGGGCAACCGCCCGCGTGGCATGGCGTTGAGCCCCGACAAGAGGACCGTGTACGTCGCCCTGGGCAAGGACGACGCGCTCGGAGTGATCGACGTGGCGAGCGGCAAAGTGACAGGCACGGTCCCGGCGAACCGCGACCCTGAGCTCGTGGTGCTGAGTCCGGACGGGAAGACCGCCTACGTGTCAAATGAGGAGATCGCGCACGCCTCGGCGATCGATCTCGCCACCGGTAAGACGCTGTTCTCGACGCCCGTGGGGGTGGAACCCGAAGGCATGGCGATCTCGCGCGACGGCGCCAAGGTGTACGTGACCGCGGAGACGAACAACACCGTGTCCGTGCTCGACGCAAAGACGGGCCACTTGCTTCACACCCTGCACGTGGGCGACAACCCCCGCACCATCGCCTTTACGCCCGACGGCGCCCGCGCCTGGGTGTCGGCCGAGGCGGGGGGCAACGTAACGATCCTCGATGTGGTCAAGGACAGCGTGGTGGGGCAGTTCCCCATCCGCGACGGCAAGACCAAGCCCGTACGCATCGCCTTCGCGGCCGGAGGCCGCCTAGCCTATATCACGGAAGGCGCCGCTGCGAGCGTCAGCGTCGTGGACGTGGCCAAACGCGTCGTGATCGACTCGATCGCCGTGGGGCGGCGGCCCTGGGGGATCGCCCTCTCGCCGGATGGACGGTGGCTCTATACGGCCGATGGGCGCTCCAACACCGTGTCGGTGATCGACACCAAGACGCGCAAGGTGGTTACGGCCGTCTCCGTGGGGGAGCGGCCGAACGACCTGCTGTACATCCCCTAGCCGAGCGGCAGCCGGGCGAGCCACGAACCCGGATGCCGGGCTCGGACGAATCCGTCCAGCCCCCAGGTCCTCCCCGCGCGCGCGCCCAGAATCACCACCAGGGTGGTGATCAGCATGTAGTGGAACCCCTGCTGTGCTGACCCCTGCCACTGCACCGCGAGACCATAGTTCACGACCAGCACCAATCCAATCGCCGCGGCGAGCATCGTACAGCATCCGAATACGAGCCCCAGACCGACCGCGGCTTCGCCGAACGCGGTGAGCTGGGCGTACACATGGCTGTTCGGGACTACGCTGTTCAGAAGGAATTCCTTGAAGAAGCCGATCGGGTTGCCCTCCGCATACTTCGTCACTAGGACCGGCATGAGGTGCTGCCAACGATCCGACGCCGTGGGCACGGGCAGGAAGCCGAAGGCCAATGTGATGCTCAGCTTGGTGAAGATGGCCTTCGCGAACCACACGCCGACGGCGATTCTCAGGACTGCGAGCCAGCGCTCGGGAGAGCGCATCGCCGGAGGCGTAGCCGTGCTCGGCAGGACGTCCATGCCCTCGTATCCTCAGGGGGGAAAAAAGCCGGGCGGCGGTTCCGACCGGGAGCCGCCGCCCTCTCAAGACTCAAATCTATCCTACGGCGTCACGGGATGGCACCGACCGCCCGTGCCACGTTCAGCCGGCCCTTGCCGTAGAACGGCGTCGTCCCGTTACCCGCCACGTTGTCGGCCGACTGCTGAATCCGCGCCTTGATCTGGCCCGGATTGCCGCCGAGGATCGACACGAGCAACGCCGCGGTGCCCGCTACGTGCGGGGCGGCCATGCTCGTGCCCTGTGCGCCGACGATGAAGTTCGGCGACGAGAAGCAGCCGATGATCAGGCTCGTCTGGCTGCAGGCGGCCCAGACGAACACGTCTCTCGTGGCCGGCGGGGGGAGCGCCGGCCCGAAGGAGCTGTTGCCACCCGGCGCAGCCACGTTGATGGCGGAGCGTCCGAAGTTGGTGTAATACGCGGGCGCGTCGATATTCGTCCAGGGACCGTTCCGGGTACCGGCGTTCGCGTCGGACGTCGGGCCGGTCGCGGCGACGCAGATGACAGCAGGCGTATCACAGAACGTTTGGTAGGTGTTGCCGTTGTGATCCAAATCGGTCGCCGCGTTGCCCGCGGAGACGACGATGGTTACGCCCTTGCTGCGGGCGTAGTTGAACGTCTTGTTGAGCAATCCCACGAACCGCCCGTTGCCCGCTTTGGTGAACGCACCGCCGAGACTCATGTTGATCACGTCGGCGCCGTTGTCCGCGGCGTAGATCACGCCGTTGAGAATCGAGCTGAAGGGGCAGTCGTTGATATAGCCGCAGACCTTCACGGCCACCAGCGTCGTCATCGACGTCACGCCCGCCGCGCGCACTGCGTTGCTGCTCACCGTCGCGCCCGTGTGGGTGCCATGGAAGAACAGATCCGTGTAGACCTCGGCGCCGGGGAAATACTTCTGGACGGTATCGGCCTCGGTGAAGGGCACCGTGGTGCCGTCCTTTAGCACTGCGTCGAACGTCCCCAACAGGTCCACCGACCGCGTGGCATCCACGCGGCCCTGCGTATCCGAGTGGTGCGGATCAATCCCCGAGTCGAGCATGAAGACCGAGACGCTGGACGAGCCGAGGAACCCGTGCGCCCAGGCTACGTCGGCCTGCACTGCACGCATGTTCCACTGGCGAGGGTAGCGCACCGCGGTCGCGGGAGCCGCGTTGCTCTGGACGCCGCCCGCCTCGGCGCTGGCTTCCGTGGCCAGGCGCGGCATATCGAGGGAGAGCAACGCGTCGGCGTCGACCGCCTGAATGCCCCGCTTACCGGCCAGGGTCGCGGCAGCGGAGCCCTGGAGGCCGCTCACCGCAGCGAGGCCGGAGCCGGGCGAAACCCACAACACTTTCCCGCCCAGCGCCCCTACCTGCCCGGCGAAGTCTGTGGGCACCGAACCGCTGAACGACACGATGTGACGGCTATTGGCCGCGCGGCCAGGGGCGACGGCGGCGAACTGGGGAGCCCGCGCCGCTGCCGGCTCGGGGGAGACGCGCGCGTCGTACGCGCACGCGGCTGCGGCCACCAGTCCCATGGTGGCACATCGAGATACGGACCTGACAATTGACATCGGGTGCCTCAGGGCAAGAGGGGGACGGAAAACATGGCGCCGATTGGGAGGGTCGGCAAGCAGGACCGGGAGGGTCACTTTCCGACGCAAAAAGTCGCGAACACCCGATCCAGCACGTCGTCCGGCGTCACCACGCCGATCAGGTCGTCGAGCGCGCCCACCGCCGCGCGCAGGTGCGTCGCGGCCGCGGCCGCATCCACGCCGCTGCCTCGCGCAGAGTGGAACGCTTCGACCTCGGCCAGAGCGCGCTCCAGCGCGCCGCGGTGACGCGCCCGCGTGACGACGGGCTCCACGTCGCCCAGCGCGACGAGGCGGCCGAAGGCGACCTCCGCGAGCTTACGACGCAGCTCCGCGAGGCCCTGCCCGGTCACCACGGACACACCGCCGGTCGGGCGGTCGGTGAGATCGATCTTCGTCATCACTTCGACCACTGGTGCGCGACATGAGACCAGAAATTCCTGAGACTCCGTATCCCGCATATCGCATCCCGCATCGCGACAGAACAGCACCAGGTCCGCCGCCGCGAGATACTTTCGGCTCACTTCGATTCCCAACCGCTCGACGCGGTCGTCGCTCTCCCGCAGGCCTGCGGTGTCCACCAGCCGGAACGGAAAGCCCTCGAGCACCGCGTGCGCCTCCACCGCATCGCGCGTGGTGCCCGGGACCTCCGTCACGATCGCGCGCTCCGTACCGAGCAGCGCATTGAAGAGCGATGACTTGCCCGCGTTGGGGCGTCCGGCAATCACGAGCAGGGCGCCTTCCCGCAGCCGCTCCCCTTCGGGCGCCGTGTCGAGCAGCCGGGCGATGCGATCGCGCGCGGCGCGCCAGGCGCGCTCCACGCGCTCCGGTGCCACCGGGCCTTCGTCCTCTTCCGGAAAATCGATCTCGTAGGCGATCAGGGCCTCGAGCTCGAGCAGCTCCGTCCGCAGCTCGCCCAGCCGCGTCGAGAGCCCGCGGTCCAGCTGGTGCAGGGCGCGCCGCGCCTGGGCGGGCGAGCCGGCATCGATCAGGTCGGCGGTCGCCTCGGCCTGCAGCAGGTCGAGCTTGCCATTGAGCACCGCGCGGCGCGTGCGCGAAAGCAGGCGGCGAGGGCATCGTCCACGGGCGCCCCGGTGGCGGGATGCACGACCTGGACGCGATGCACGGTGCGGGGCGGATCGGGCTGAAACGGCCGCAGGGCGCGCGCGGCCACGTCGAACGCCCCGCGCCCCGACAGCCGGATGAGAGCGACGGCGGAACGGCCGGGAGGAGTCGCGAGGGCCACGATCGGATCGGAAAGCATGCTTCCCTCGTCCCTAGCCCCTGGTCCCCGGTCCCTAGGTCTTCTTCCCTTGGTCCCGCAGGCGCCGCCGCGCGATCAGATATTGTTGCGGGATGCTGAAGATGTTGCTCACGGCGTAGTACAGATTCAACCCGGACGCGAAGTTCAGGAACAAGAGGGTCAAGAACGCCGGCATGAAGTACAGCATCATCTTGGTTTGCGGGTTGGGCGGCACCCCGATTTGTCCGACCTTCGAGAGCACGAACATCGAGAGCCCCATCAGGATTGGAATGATGTAGTACGGATCGGGGCGCGACAGATCCGACAGCCACAGGAACGGCACGCCGCGAAACTCGATGGTGTTCGCGAACACGAAGAACAGCGCGAACAGCACCGGCATCGGCAGGAGCATGGGGAGGCAGCCGCCGAACGGGTTGACGTTGTGTTCCTTATAGAGCTTCATCATCTCGCGCTGCAGCCGTTCAGGCTCGTTCTTGTAGCGGTCCTGGATCTGCTTCAACAGCGGCGCGACCGCCTGCATCCGGATGCTCGACTCCATGGCGCGCTGATTGAGCGGCCACAGCAGCAGTCGGACCAGGATGCCGAAGATGACGAGCACCCAGCCATAGGCCAGCTTCAGCTGATCGTGCATCCAGATCAGGATGTTCACGACCAGCACTGATACGGGCTGGATGATGGGCTGCAGGAAGCCGCCGTACGGATTGGCATCGTCCAGATCGTGGCCGAGCTGCGAGAGACGCCGATACTCGAGCGGCCCGACGTACAGCTGGTAGTCGAACCCGCCCGCCGGCGGCACGGGGAGTGTCAGGGCGACGCCGGCATGCGTCGCCACCGTCGAACGGCCGAACAGCCCCGAGGTCGAGACCGTACGCGGGCCGCCCTCCACGATCGCCGCGCCGAAGCGCTGCTGGTTGTCCTCCACAGCGAGCGCCGCGGCGAAGAAGTACTTCGACTTGACACCGGTCCACTCGAACGGCCCGTCCAGGATCTTGCGCTCCCCCGGCTTGACCGACCCGTAGTCCGTGCGTTGCGTCTTCGTCGACTTGGTGACGACGGCGTAGTGCCGGAAATCGTCCATCGAGTCGGCCTCGACCGACCGCAACCCGTCCCCCAACCCCAGCAGCAGCGTGGAGCCGGCGGGGCCGAATCCCTCCATCCGTCCGCGCACGCCGAGTCGGTACTCGCCCGGGAGGAAGCGGTATTCGAGGGTGATCCGCGCGCCGTCTCTCGCGCCGCTGAACGTGAGGGTGGTCGCGCCTTCCGACGCGACCTGTACCCGCGTCGCACTCGGTGTCAGGGTCCAGTCGGACAGGAGCGTCGTGTCGCCGGCTCCACCGATGCGCCGATACACCAGCAGCGGCTCCCCCTCTCGCACCAGCTGGACCGGTCGTCCCGAATCCGCTTTGGCGAACGAGCGGTAGCCCAACAGCTCTGCGCGCACCAGGGCGCCGCCCCGAGTAGTGAAACCAAGTCTATAGAGGGGAGAGGTCACCCACACCGTTTCCGCGGGCGTGCTGCCCGACGGGCGAACGGGCGGACCGGCGGACGGTTGCGCCGGCGTTGCAGCCGACTCCGGTGCCGCTGCCGCAGTACCAGCAGTGCTGTCCGGCCGACCGCCGGTCCGCCGGTCCGCCGTTTTCTTCGGCGGAAACAGGATGCTCGGCAGGACAGCCACGATGAGCATCAGGACAACAGCCAGAACAACGCGTCGTTCCACTTCACCTCTGCGCGTGTGCGCGTCTGTGCGTCTGTACTACGCGTCTGTGCGCCTGTGCGTCTAGTATTACGGCACCGGGTCGTATCCGCCGGGGTGCAGCGGGTGGCAGCGCAGGATCCGTCTGATGCCGAGCCACGCGCCTCGCACTGCGCCGTAGCGCTCCACCGCCTCGTAGGTGTAGCGCGAGCAGGACGGCACGAAGCGACACTGCGTGAACACCAGGTGCGCCAGCGTCACCTGATAGACGCGGATCAGCGCCATCACGGTACGCCGCGGGGAGCGAGGCGACGGGGTAGCGTCTGAGAATCTCTTTCAAGCGTCGGCGCAAGCGGTTGCGGGCCACCGCGGTGAACTGAAAGCGCGGCACCACGATCGCCATCCGCGGGTGGTCCAGCGGACTCGGGCGCCACGCCAGGTCGAGATGCGGGGTGCGCAAGCGGCGACCCTGTTCCCAGCACGCAGCGAGCTCCGGACCGCGCGCGAGCCGCACGCGCCGCGGGAACCGCTCTCCCGTTAGTGACTCCGGTGTTTGGACGGCAGGCGTACGGTGAGGCGCTTGCGCCCCTTCTTCCGCCGGCGCGACAGGACGGCGCGACCCCACACGTCTTTCATGCGCGCGCGAAATCCGTGCTTGTTGATGCGCCGCCGATTGCGCGGGCGATACGTCGGACCCATACATTCCTCTCGGGAGGACGGGAAACGTACACGGTCGCCGGCGCGGTGGTCAAGGTTGACTTTTCCACAGGCCGACCGTACTTTCGGGCCGCCCTTGCAGGACGTCCCACCTCAGAGTCAGTCGCGGATGGAGCAGTCAACTAAAGAAGCTTGGAAGCGACTCCTCGACGAGGCGCGGCGCGAACTCCCCGACGCCACCGTGCGGACGTGGCTCGAGCCCGCGGTGCCGATCGCGCTGGACGACGGTCG
>WNFI01028913.1_pt1 | contig 34752 bp, 28 predicted proteins | sample 5400471 | NCBI WGS metagenome assembly WNFI01 (sample SAMN13153348, study PRJNA577476) | soil metagenome | isolation source: 100 cm saprolite on Douglas fir-dominated hillslope | place: USA:California | collected 2013-09-17 | reverse complement strand
CGGAACCCAATCCAGCCTATCAGGGGACTCAGCCTCTTACCCGCGACGACAACCTCGGAATCGGCCAATAGTTAGCCCGCGAATTTGGACAGCAATGACGCCCCTTAGAGACATCACTAATTACAACAACTATTACGAGTTCTCGACTGATAAGTACGAACCCGCGCAGCTGGCGAAGGAGTTCAAGACACGGCCATGGACAGTAAAAGTGGAGGGGTTGGTCAAGAACCCCAAAGTGTATGACGTGGACTCCCTCATCAAGCTGAGCACTCCAGAGGACCGGATTTATCGGCATCGCTGCGTAGAAGGATGGTCGATGGTGATGCCCTGGGTGGGATTTTCTCTAAGCGTGCTGATTAACAAAGTAGAGCCGCTGGCGAAGGCACAGTACGTCGAATTCACCACCATCTATGATCCCAAACAAATGCCCGGCCAGCGCGTGGGCATATTGGATTGGCCCTAATGTAGAAGGGCTGCGGATGGACGAAGCTATGCACCCGCTCGCCATCTTGTGCTTCGGCCTGGTACGGCGAGGTGCTGCCCAACCAGGATGGGGCACCGCTGCGCATCGTGGTGCCCTGGAAGTATGGCTTCAAGAGCGCTAAGGCGATCGTGAAGATCCGCTTCGTAGAAGAGCAGCCGATCAGCACCTGGACCAGATTTGCCCCCAACGCGTACGGCTTCTACTCCAATGTGAACCCGGAAGTGGACAACCTTCTCTGGAGCCAGGCGACAGAACGGCGCATCGGAGAATTCTTTAAGCGGCCAACCTTGAAGTTCAACGGCTATGGCGACCAGGTGGCGCACCTCTATACCGGCATGGACCTGAAAAAGAATTTCTGATGTTTTTGCTAGGCTTTGGCGGCATAGGGAGTGGTCATCGCGTGCGGGCCCAGAGAGTGTCTCTGGACGGGAGCAGTGGTCCGGGAGGGTCTGGTAGTGTGGGCATCCAATTGTTGGCGCCGCCCGGGAGAACTCATCCAGCAAGTGGCCGTTCGAGCGTCTAACTCGACGCCCTCAAAGCCGGCCTCCAGCGCATTCTTCGCCGCGAGTGCAAACTGCTTGAAGATGGCGGGCGGCCGCGGCCGCCGAATCGGAAATTGCCGAGAGACTTGATCTAGTTCTGATCGTCTCTGCGCTTCAACGTTGGACGATCGTCATCGTTCTTGGTGTCCTGAGTGTTCTTGTCGCCCGCTGATGTCCGCCGCAAGCTGGGCTTATTGGCTTCCTTCTGGTCGACCACCTTGCGCCGGTTTCCTAGCGCCGCTAGTCGCTCCTTCACATCGTCGAATTCGGAGGTCGTTACCCGGTACTGCGCGCGGGCGGCCAAGATCTGTGCGATCTCCTGCTGCGACTTCTCAATGCGATCCGGAGTCTGGGGATGCGTGGAGAACGCCTTCGCCAGGGCACCCGGCTTCTTCTTCTCCTGTGCCTGCAGCTTTTCGAAAAAGCTGATGAACGCCTGCGGATCGTATCCCGCTTTGTACATGTATTGCAGCCCAAGATAATCTGCTTCCGCCTCGAACCCGCGAGAGAAGTGGAGGAATGTCAGTGGCAGTGCCAAACCTGCCGCTTGGTAGCCAGCATAGCCGACCGCTCCCCCGACGAAGATCAGGTTCTTCCTCACACTTGGTGCACAATCGTGGGAGGCGGGAGAGGCAAGACGCGAGCGTCGGCGAGGTGACCAGGCCACGCATGTGACGCGCACCTTGAGTCACGCCCATGCTGGAACCCATCACGAATACCGCGGCACAGTATTTTTCGTCGATCTGATCCAACTTGGCGTCCAACCCGGAGATCGGCCCGAAGTGACGAGTGAAGCGAGTCGACACGTTGGTGAGCCACACGATATCGAGCAGACTCCGTTCCGGCAGAAGCGTTTGGAGCGCTGCTTCCAATTCCATCGCCGACACGGGCGGTTTGTTTGCAGCCGGCCGTCTGAGGACAGGCCCGCCATCCTTATTAATACTCACCGCCGTATTACCCGGAAATGATTCATCCACGTGAGCCGCGGTCGTTTCCAATTCGGTTCGAAGTTGTTGAACGAATTCCTCTGCGGTGCGGGGAAGCCCGACCTTGCTGCAGTAGCTCTCTAGCAGGGGATCGCACTCTTCCCAGGGCAGAAGCCGATCCCGGTAGTCGGCGTACTGTTCTGACCCAACAACGGCCATATCGCAGGTCCTCAGTTCCAGAGCCAGATGCGTGAACATGCAGATCTCGAACTGTCGCCAATGCATTTCGCGGCGACCGTTCCGTGTGCGGAATACGACATTGTTCCATCGGCGATCGGTGACGAAACTGAAGTCGAGATCACCAGCGGGAATCCATTCCGCCCGCCGATTCTGGTTTGTCTGCACCACTGCCATCGCATCCAGCAGCGAGCGGTTTTGGGTTGTCGAGACGAACCGCAGCGCGCCTACAAGCCTGAATAGTAGGTACCGGTATCGTTTGTAAGGTGGCCCGAGCAACGGGAAATAGTTATTGTTGCTCCAGGCCTGCACCGCTTCGCAGACTTCCTGAAGACGTTCGATGCCACCGCGTCCTGCGAATACCTGGTCGATGCGGTCGACTTTGGACGCGCTGGATTCGTCGCTGCGGACAGCTTCGATCACACCGGCGAGCGCCGCAACCAGATTCTCCGTCTTCTCCCGCTGCCGTGCTTGAATCTCGAGGAGCCGCTCCCTCGCCTGCTTATGAATCTTGTCCATTCGTTTTACGAACATCTCGGCGGCGTCGTCCCGGGTTCGCATGCGCATACGATAGATCAAGCACAGCAATAGCGTATACCGCTTCGGCGCCTGCACTTCGCGCAGTTCTCCGGCGTGAAGCGCTTTGGCTTCGGTAGCAAAATGCTGGAGCAGGGCCGAGGGAACACCACTCAGAGGAGCATCAACCTCGCCCAGCGATTCTAACCACGTCAAATGAGCCAAAAGGATATCCAGGTGCTTAAGCGCTGGTTTCTTGGGAGCTTCCTTAATTTCCTGAAAGGATGTGTGCCGCTGGACGATCTCGGCGGTCTGGAGCAACCCGTCGAGACGCGCGAGGTCCTCCGGAACAAGCTTCCGCATGACCTGAGCAAACAGGCGCCGGTGAACCACGGTGCGCACACGGTTCACCATCCGGTCCAACGTAGAAAAACTGGGCAGTTCGCACTGCTCCAGCCGAAGCCGTTCTACGGCGACGTTGACGAGGTCCGCCGGATTCACCATCACCTGCGCCGCCTCGAACACCTTTCGCACCGCGATTCTCCGTGCTTCCCGGCTGTGCCGGGGCTTTAGTTGCAAGTGGTCGCGGACTGCAGTCTGGTGCCGACGTAGGGTGCGGATCTGATCGTAAGCGGGCATCTCCTGCACCGGCAGCCGGAGGCAAATGCGGACATGGTTTACGACCGTAGCGGGAATCTCGTATAACTCGGGGAAATAGCCCAGGTATTGAAGACATTTGAGCAGCAGAACCGCTGCGAAGAAGTGCTCGTTGCTGCGGACGAGTGATCGGGCAAAGTCGATTTCGGCCAGTGTTGGAGTAAACAAATCCTGAAGTTCCCTCGCGTTCGGCTCGTGCCGAAACCGCGGATAGGCAGTCCTTTCGATTGAGGCCATAGCGACCCTCCCTCCATTGGCAATCAAAGAGCTGGTCAGTCTATCGCGACACCGGGCAAAAAGAAGGATTGTGTAAGGGAGGCTGGTGGGTTGGTGATCTGAAGCTAATTGAAAAGCCTGTCAAAAACCAGTTGTCGTCTATGTCCGTTTTTGCACGAATCTTTGCGCTATCCCGGCCAGGGCGCAAGTGGATGTCGCTGGCGGCGCAGAGCGTCGATGAGTTCCGAGATTCCCGGCATGACGAAAATGTTTTCGCGCTGAAGCTGCCTGATCTCGGCGGTGTCACTCCAGCAGGGCGTTGTTTCGAATCGTGAATTAATCCGGTTGGTTTCCTTCGCGCGGGTACGCCCCGAGTGCCAAAGCTCACTACGTCGCACTCAATTAGTCGCCACCTCAGCTATCTCAGGCGGCTCATTAAGCACCGCAACTATCTTTTCAAGCAAACGCTGGCGCGTCCCTTTGAAGAACGCCCCGAAACCGTCCAACATCTGCCGTGAAATGTAATCCTTGCGATCCCAAAACTGGACAGAGCCAGTATCTGGGAATTGGTGAGCGACAGGAGTTTGGGAAAAACCCTTCCGCGCTACGGGGGAAATTTCAGTCATGAAGGGTCCTTGCTGGCCGGGGCTTCTCGAAATCAAACCAAGCGGTGCTGGCACGAACAGCCGCCGTGTATGGCGTCGACCACTCTGGTCTACTTGGCTTCGGGCCTTCGACGCCGGGTCGCGGCATGGCCGCAAATCCAAAGAAACACCCTATTTTCAGCGGACTGAAATAATTAACGCAAAATTCCTGTACAAATTAAAGATAAATTCCCCCTGGAAATACCGCCACTGCACTCATTAAGGAAAAACGACACGGTTGATGGACATCGCGATGACTCCAAAGAGCGTTCGGCATTGTTGTTGTTTGCGAAAGTTCTCGGACTGAAAACCGCGACCGCAATTCTAGCGGCTCAGGATGAGCGAATCAGCAAAGAACGGGGTTGCCGAGGCTGTGGGTGCAAAGAAGAAACGCCCTGTGACTTCTGGAATGGAGATAAGCGAGTCACCTGTTCATGGGTCGAGCAGGACCTCTGCTCGAATCCAGACTGCAAGAAGTACGCCCCGCCTGCCAAAGTGCAGGCGTCTGCAAAGACTGCTGGAACTAAATAGGAGAGCACAACCACTGCCAACGTGCTTGGGAACGAACTAGCTCGGGAGGGGAACGAACGGCGCCGTACCCGTCGCAAATGTTGAGGCATACTAAATTTGGAAACTCTTGAGACTCGAACCACGAATTTGGGAGTGGTTCGTCGTCTGCATCCCACTTCTACCTAGAAAACGGGAGCAATCGGCCGCCCTCAGGTTTGTCGATCGGGAGCAGTGGGCGAGTTACTAAACGACGGGGAGAACTCTCCGGCCTACAAGCTGCTGTAGGCCGGAGACGCATTCAGGTCTGTTTAGAAGATGTACTTCAGGACAAATTGAATCTGTCGTGGGGTGTAGTTTGTCGACACGTTCGTGATCTTACCGAAGGTTGACGAGCTGATATTGTTATTGCCATTGTTAACCCCCGGATTCCCGAAGCTGGCCTGGTTGAATAAGTTGAAGAACTCGGCCCGGAATTGCACTTTCGATCTTTCCGTCACTTTGAAATCCTTGAAGATCGAGAAATCAAAGTGCCGGAAACGTGGACCATACAGCGTGTTCTTCCCCAGGTTCCCAATGGTCCCCAGTGGCTGCGGAGCGAAGGCCGTAGGGTTAAAGAAGAATCCGGTGACACTGGGGTTAGATATGTTTGGGTCGCCGACTTGATTTGGTCGATCAGTATTTCCACCAAAGAAGTGTGCCCCGGACCGGCCAGGATTTGGATTCACGATGGTGAAGGGCGAACCGGTTTCCCAGATCTCAATGAAGTTTACCGCCCACCCCTTCGCGACACCACTCTCGATTCCGTTCAGAGACTTACCGAAGGGAAGTTCATAGTTAGCGGTTGCTACTATGCGGTGGCGCAGGTCGAGATCGCTGTTTCCCCGATCAATGCCGAGATTATTGGGGAGCACTGTCGATCCGTCCCCATTTTCGTTGCTGAGACCTGTGACATCGTCGATAGAGTGCGCGTAGGTATAGTTCACGTTGAAAGTGAGGCCGTTTTGCAAGCGCCGCTCGAAAGATGCTTGCAGAGCGTGATATGAAGACGTACCGTTAGTGAAGTACTCGCCAATGGTTCCTGTTGTAATGCTAGGTAACCTTGAGAAAAAGGGACGCAATGGATCCAGGCACGCGGTCTGCGCGGGAGTACCGGACAGCGCCAAGCAAGCGCTAACGCCCGGACTAGGTATGACACCGTTGAGATCACCAATCGTGGTCGCAACGTGCCGCCCTAACGCTCCCACATAGCCAACCGTCAGAACATTGCCCTTAAAGTCCTTCTGCACATTCAGATTGAATTGCTGTATTTCGGTGTTCTTGAAATTCAAAGCTACCGCATCCGGAATCGACGCCGGAGCGGTTGCGCTGGCCGGAGCCGGAGGCTGCAATCCCTGTGAAAGAGAGCGGGTCCCCTGGTAGACGTACACCGAAATGAATGGCGGATCTTTCTGGGTAACGTTTGACGTGTAGTTCAAAGGAACATAACTAATTCCATAGCCTCCACGTATTACTGTACCCGGACCCACGCTTGCGGCGAACCCTACTCGGGGAGCGATATTGTTGTACTGGGTACTGATTCCTCCACCGCGGCTTACGCCATTCACCCCAGCGAGAATGATACTGGCCGTGTTGAGATCGAAGTTCGCTATTCTGTTCTTCTCCTCTACGAGTGGCGTGTACACCTCATATCGAAGGCCGAGATTCAGAGTAAGGCGATTCGTCACGCGCCAGTCGTCTTGCACAAAAACGCTGGGCTCCCAAAAGCGATAGTGGGGAACATTCAATTCATTGTTGCGCGTGGTTTGACGCGACGTTCCAATCAGCAAGCTTTCTAATGTAGGGAACGCCCAAGTGCCGACTCCAGAGTTGCTTTGCCCCTCTGTGGCAAGCCTCCGAATCAGCGTCGAGCCGATCTTAATGTTTTGGCGGCTGTGCGTGTAGGTGACGACCCCAGCGTATTGGTAGGTATTGTCGATATCGGAAATTGGAACAAATTGATCGTCACCCAAGACGGCAGCGCTGTTGTCATCGAAAGTAACCTGTGACAACCCTGAGTCCAGAGGATCTACGTTGACCCCGGGCAGCCCCAGCCTCTGACTGACATTGGTGCCAAAGTTTAGAGGAAAGGACCCGTTGTTCGTCCTGAGATACCCGAATTTCAATTCCAAGAGGAGATTCGAATTGAAAATGTGGGTGTAATCGGCTTGCGCCTGCTGTGCCTTATCCGGGGCCTGTCCTGCGAATGCAAAGAACAGTCCGTTGGGGTTCACGGTTACTGGCCCGTTCGGCCCGTTGATGGTCTTGATGGGAAGGCCCCCAGGGATGAACGTGTTTACGTTATTGTAGGTGTAGCGGGCGAAAAATAAGTTGTGATCATTGAAGTGATGGTCTACGCGAATGTCAAAGGTGGAACTGTTCTGGCTCCTGGCCAGCGGCGGCGTAATGAAGCTGAATTGTCCATCGTTCGGCGCGGGATACAGTTCGAAATATCTAAGACCGACGGGGTCGATACTTGCTGTAGGAATAACCGTTGGGAGCCCAGGAGTGGGCCTATCAGAAAAGTTTCCAGGGTTTTGCTCTTCAAACAAACTCGGCACTGGCAATATTTGTGAGGATTGACCGCTGATCTGCCGGAATCCCTCGTAGTCGCCAAAGAAGAAAGTTTTGTCCTTAATGATCGGTCCACCGATGCTGCCGCCGTACTGGTTCTGGCGAAGCTCAGGTTTGCGCGAACCTGGCTGGTCGAAGTAGGAATGAGCATCGAGCTTGTCATTACGGAAATACTCATAAGCTGAGCCGTGGAAGTTATTGGACCCGGACTTGGTGATCACGTTAATCACTCCGCCGGCGGTGCGTCCTACCTCAGCCGTATAGTCGTTGGTCTGAACTGTGAATTCCGCGATGGCATCTACCGACGGGCGCACACCGAGACCGCCGATGATGCGCTCATTGTTGTCGATCCCATCAATCAGCTGATTGTTGATGACTTCGGTCTGCCCATTGACAGAGATGGCAGATGTCTGACGCCGGTCATCCGGGCGGTTACCGCTCGTCAAGCCATTTCCTGGGCCTCCGTTCGCTCCTGGAACCTGTTGGGCAAGCTGAACGAAGTTACGGCCGTTGAGCGGAAGATCCTGGACCGCCTGCGAAGTTATCGTGCTGCTGAGCGTGGAACTGTCGGTCTGAAGTAGTGGAGTCGCAGTCGTAACTTCTACGGTTTCGGTGGTTTGTCCAGCCTGCATGGCGGCATCAATACGAGTTCGGTCGCCGGATGCGAGGGTCAGGGTCGATACGTTATAGGTCTTGAAACTCGGGGCCTCAATCTTTACTGAATAAGTTCCCGGTGGCAACGAATTGACAACGAAGTCACCGCTGGCGCCGCTCTGGGCGGTGCGAGTCAGGCCAGTACCCAAATTGGTGATCGCAACTTTCGCATCAGCTATTACGGCTCCGGTGGAGTCGTGTACTGTGCCCACCACATCGGCGGTCGTTACCTGGGCGTTTGCGGAAAGTGTCCAGAGTAATACCATGCCCAACATAGAAACAAGTTTGCAGAAGGAGCGGCTCAAATTATCACCTCTATAGTTCTGAATTTCGGGACCGCAAGCAAGAGTGAGGCCGGTTATGCTTTTACGTTCGGTTAGTTGCTGCTTCTCTAAAGGCAGGTTGATCGCCAGGAAGCCTTGGAATGAACACGGTGCAGAAACGCACGAACGTGGTTTTAGAGACCGCCAACTTTAGGAGATACCGAATTTGGAATAAGTCAGAACTGGGTGTATGACTTTCAGGAACACAGAACACTTGGGGGCACTTTCCGCGAACTGTGGTACTGGACGGAGTGGAGGAAAGATGCCTCGCAAATGAAAGTTACGATTGGAATATGTCGCGACAGGACAGGTGGTGGTGCCGCACAAAAACCGGACACGGCCTCAGTCTGCTGGCGACCGCAGATTTACGATATCTGTTTGAGGAACTTTCGCAGCATGTTTCGACTTCCTCTCCGAAGGGGTAAAGACACTCCGTTGCGTAGCTTTACAAACATATTGCCGCTCGGAGGCAGATGGAACTCGTCTACGTGGTCGAGATTGACGATTACATTGCGATGCACCCGTAACAAGTGTTTCGGGTCAAGCTTTGCCTGGAGGTTCTTCATGCTTTGGCGAAGCAGGTGCGACTTCTCTTCCGCGTACAGTCGAATGTGATTCCCCAGAGACTGTATCCACTGGATGTTGTCGACACGTATCAGCACAATGTTCTCATCCTCTTCTACCGCCAATCTCTGCACAAATTGGCGGCGGGAAATTCTAGACTCCTCTGGGACCCGGCCATCAGCTACCTGCAGTTCTGTCCGGGCGCGAACAATCCTCGATTTCGCCAGATCCAGCGCAGCCTCGAAGCGCTCGACGTTGAATGGCTTAACGACTGTGTGAACAGCGATAGAGGCGAATGCCGCCAATGCCGCCGGATCATAAACTGTGACAATGGTGGCCGGCGGAGCCTCGATCCCCAAAGCGTGCCAGCTCTCACCCCTCCTGATCACGTTCGTTTTCGCGTCCAAGATCACGAGCTCTGGAGCATTTTCTTGAATCGCGGATATCATAAGAGAGTCGTCGACACACTCCGCTGTCATTTCTGGTTCGCACTCAACCAGTGAACAAATGAGCCTCCGGCTCACAACGTCGGGTTCCGCTACTAGAACTCGAATAGGCGCGCCGGGCAGATAGCCGACTGCCGGCACATCCACGGCAGGTACTTCGGGGAAGGATCTCAACGACTGCTCTCCTCTCATTCTGGTTACTACCGTTTTGCCAGCAAAGTGGTACGATTTTTCATTTGTCGGCCACTATGAGGGAATAGGGTTAAATCTCCCGAGCGATACGCCTCGAGGATTGTGGTGATACCACGAACGAACTCTCTTACCTGCGTCGGGAAGACGCGAATGAGAGCTCGCAGCTTGCGAGCACGCTCCAAGGAGATCTCCCAGGTGCGTATAACTTTCGCAGTAATCTCTTCGCGGAACCGAATGCCTAGACCGGCGCTCTTGATCTGACGTTCATAATCTTCAGCGGTCTGTAGCGACGGACAGAGGAAGGTATTTGCTACTGTTCTCACTCTGATGTTTTGCATCGAACCTGTCCAGGCGGCGAGCATGAGTCGGCCTCCGGGCCGTAAAGATAAAGCGGCACGACGAAAGTAGTCGGACTTATCACGAAAATGTTCCGACGATTCCATGGTCCACACCAGGTCAACAACGCCGGTGGGAAAGACATGGCTCTCCACATCGGTGACCAGAAAGCGAGTCAACGCATCAACCCCTGCGCGCCTCGCATTCTGCTTCGCCAGAAGTGCCTGCTTCGGGCTTAACGTTAGTCCTTCCGTGCGACAATCGTAGCGGCGTGCAAGATAGACACAAGTCCCGCCGTGACCGCAGCCAACGTCGAGGATCCGAAGTCCCCTCTGAACATTGCTCAGACGAGCGCAATGGTTGAGGAGATTGACTTGAGCCTCTTCCGGCACTTCGTTCCCGCGTAAGAAGAGGCCGTGGTGTATGTGATCTCCCCAGAAGGCGCGATAGATCCATGCAAACGAGTCATAGTGTTCGCGGATTGCATCGGAACTCACCATAATCGGAGTGGGTATTCATACGTACGATGCTTTTCCCTGGCTCAAAGTTACGCGGTGAAATAAAACTGACTCACTCCACTTTCTTCAAGATGGTGGCCGACGGCAGGACATCAGCAACTTATGTTTAGTTGTATTCTTCGCTGCGGGTTGATCGAAATAATAGACTCGAATTCGGAAAAATACCGACAGCGTGGCGGCTACTGTCAATTCCATAATTAAATGCAACTCGTACATCGCTATTTGCAACTGAGATAATCGTTTACGATTGTAGTAGTCAGGTTCGCCATGCTCGCATTCGCAGATCCCTGTAGGCACTGCTAGTAAACGACGGTCCTATGGCAGCTGCTTCGCTTCGGCGGCCGCCGCTGGCATACCGAAGCAATTGAGACGTAGGGCAGCAAGCCAACACTGATCTTCACCGCTCTCTTCGTTTGAAAGGAACGCGATCTCGCGCTGAACGGATCCGTCTCGCCGGCAGGAAGCTGCGCCAGGCAAACATCGATTAGGGGGCCGCTCGGAACGCTCGTGTTGTAGCCAACGCCGCCGATCCATTCGATTCGCCAAAGCAGATCGTCGTCAGGAAAGTCGTCGATCGCGTAAACGGCTTCGCCCACTGGCGGATCATAACCGATCCAACGTTTTGACAGTGCACGGTTTAGGTATAGAGGAAGTGCCCCTCAGTCTGGGCGAGCTGAACCTTTCCGCCTTTCGCACCCTGGCGCCATTTGCAAATAGCGCTGTTACGTTTGCACTCAATTTTGTACGACAAGCCCTCGTTTGCGTTTAATTATGGAATTGACACGACAGAAGGAACCTCCGACGTCGCGTCGCGGCATGGCCGCAAATCCCAAAGAAACACCATATTTTCAACGGACTGAATTAATTAAGGCAAAATGTCTGCGCTAATTAAAGACAAATTCCCCATGAAAATGCCACCGCTGCATTGATTAAGGAAAGACGACAGCGGTGGACGCCATGGGAACCTTCCCTCAAATGCGACAAACCCGCCAGGAGCTGGGATGAGTGAATGCTGAAAGCTGTGTTCAGAGAATTCGTGCCTCAGGCCCACGACAACTATCGCGTTCCACCAGAAAGCGTCGACTCATAACCGAACATCAGCGCGAAGCCGCAATCAGACGAAAGATATGCGCCCCATACTTTTTAACAATGCCGGCCCCAATGCCCTGCACAGCCAGCAACTCCGCTTCATTTCTCGGTGCGGTCGTAGCGATACTTAGCAGCGCTCGATCGCCAAAGATCCGAAATGCTGGAACCCTCCTGCGCTTGGCCTCACTTAAGCGCCATGCGCGCAACGCTTGCTCTATGCGGTGCTGATCTGACCCTGATACGGACGCTGCGCTTTCTTTCGTCCCAGATTGCGTTCGAGCGGCGGCTGCTCGAGACCCCTTAGATTTCCCGGATTTCTTCAAGAGCTTGCGTTTGGAACCTGGGCTTGCCGCATCCTTCATGACGAAGAGCACCGGCGTGGTCTCATTGATCGCTCGCCCGGCTGGAGTCAGGCTGACGGTGTGGTAGGGAATCTGTTTGCCTTCCTTTTCGAAGACGGCATCAGCAAAGCTCAAAAGTTCTGCCCGGGCCATTGCCCCCAAAATCTCCTCGAAGTTGTCGCGGCTGATTTCGTTACCCGGGTACAGCTCCGCATACAGCTTGCCCGTCGATCTGGTGCGGATCGATCGCATCGCGCTCAACACTCGATAGAGAGCCGCTCGTTCAACATCCGTTGCGGTTCGAAATCTCTGGGCGACGCACTTCGCCGGAGCACAGAAATCGCACACACCACAGCCGGTAGCGCCGTCCAAGTTATCGCCAAAGTGACGGACCAGCGACAGCATGCGGCACTGATTGCTTTCCGCAAAGCGAATCATCCGATCGATCTGCGATCGCTTTTGCTCCCCCTGGGTCATATAGGAAGGTCGCCATGATCCCTCTCCTTGGCTCACATTCTCCGCGAAGTCCAGCACAGCACCTTTATGGATCCAGAGCTTCTCGATGATCTTGTCGAAGAGTTCTTCCTCAATGGCCAGGGTTTTACGGAGCCTCTCCTTAGGTTGAGGTTCTGCCCGAAGATTTGTAAACACTCGATCCATTAACGAAATATCCGGGTAATCCCGACTGAAGAAAAAGTCGTGTGTATGCCGGTCTCCGTAGGAATGCATAAGAATGGCGCGACTCGGATTTCCGTCGCGCCCGGCGCGGCCGATCTCCTGGTAATACCCTTCCACACTGCCCGGCAACGCGGTGTGGATCACGGTGCGAACATCCGGCTTATCGATTCCCATCCCGAATGCTATGGTTGCCACCATGACATCCAGCTTGCCTGCCATGAATCCTTCTTGGACTCGCTGCCGCCGCTCGGCATCCAGCCCGGCATGGTAGCTGGCCACTTTCAACTCACCGGCCCATTCTTCCGCCAAAGTTTCCGCTTGCTTGCGGGTCGGAGCGTACACGATGGCCGGCCGGTGTTTGGCTTCGATCAATATCTCCCTCGCCAGCGAAGGGCGGTGTGATGGCAGAGCTTCCACAATCTCGACACCAATGTTTTCGCGGCGAAAACCATGGATGAAGTGCGTGGGCTCGATTAGGCCGAGCTGAGTTGCAATGTCTCTCTGAACCAGAGGCGTTGCTGTGGCTGTGAGTGCCAACACCGGAGCAGGGCGAAGGCTTGGCAGATACTGGCCGAGCATTCGATAGTCGGGGCGAAAATCGTGCCCCCATTGTGAAATACAGTGCGCCTCGTCGATCGCGATCAGCGATGGTTTGCGCTTGGCTAACATTTCGGGGAAGCCTGCCACCCGAAGTCGTTCTGGCGCAATGAAGAGGAACTGCAGCTTGCGACTCAGATACTCGGAACAGACACGGCGGGATGTTTCGCGATCGCGGCCTGAATGGATGCACTCGACAGTGAATCCTCGCTCCTTGAGTTTATGAACCTGATCGTCCATCAATGCGATGAGTGGACTAATCACAAGAGTCGTTCCACCTCGTGCCAATCCTGGCAATTGGTAGCAAAGCGACTTGCCCGAGCCGGTCGGCATGACGAGCAGTGCGTCGTGCCCCGCCGTGACCGCTTCGCAGACGGCTTCCTGGTTGGGCCGGAACTTGGAGAAGCCGAATGCATTCTGCAGAAGCTCGGTGAGAGTTGTGAAGGTTGGAATCTTCGCTAAGCTTGTGAGATCAGGAGAATCGGACTTCATGGAGGTTTCGGGGACCGAGGCTCGCCGTACCGGTGACGTTTGGCCAACCTTGCTGACTACGGAGCCGACGTATTGACTGATGCCATCCAGAAATGGTTCCAGCCGGGATTCGCCGAGTTGAATCTTCTTGAGAAATGCTTCCCACTGGCCGGTCATTGCGGGACTCTTCACCTCGGGATGAACCACTTCAATGAGATGGATACCCTTTTCTGTTGCCTCCAGGTTCTTTCCCGTACGGACAATGAAGCCTCGCTTCAACAACACTTCGATCGTAGCTGCCCGTGTGGCGGGCGTGCCCAGCCCCGTCTCTTTCATCGCTTCGGATAGTTCTCTCTCATCCAGGCTCTGGCCCGCCGTCTGCATTGCAGTCAGGAGTGTGCCCTCGGTGAATCGTTTCGGCGGCCGGGTCTTCTTCTTCTGGGCTTCAATATCAATGACGTCCTGGAACTGCCCTTTGGCGAGCGTTAGAGGAAGGACCTGCTCGGGACTTTCCTCCCCACCACCGCCTCTTGTATCTCGCCGTCGCTCTCCTGCTCCAATATCGAGGACCTTCCAACCCATCTGTTGCACAAGGGTTCCCGTGGTTCGATAGCGGTCCACAATCTCTCCATTCGTGATTGCCGTAATCACCGTCGTCACCGCTTGGAGGTAATCGTCACGCCACATCATGAGGAAGCGCCGGCAGATGAGGTCGTAAATCTTGTGCTCGTCGTCCGCAAGGTGGGCCTTCTCAGGAGAGACTGCTGTGGGGATGATGGCGTGATGGTCGCTCACCTTGCTGTCGTCTACATACCTCTTGCTCAAGGGGCGCGCTCCCGTACCGGAAGCCAGTTGCAGCTTGTAGCTCGTCGAAATGGCAGCAACAATCCCTGGAGCTGTAGTGGCAACATCGGCAGACAGATGGCGGCTATCGGTCCTCGGATAGGAAATTAATTTATGCCGCTCATAGAGAGCCTGGGCGAGGTCAAGGGTCTGCTGTGCGCTAAAGCCGAACAAACGATTGGCATGCCGCTGAAGTTCTGTAAGGTCGTACGGCAGAGGCGGCTGCATCCGGTTCGTCTCGGAAGAGAGCGACTCGATGACCGCTTCCCCCGTTCGACCGCGCAGGACGATGCGGTTGGCTTCCTCGCCATCGGCTGGCAATCGAGATGCCTTTGTCAGGGAGTCCTTGTCGTTGCCCGGCTTTGCTTGGGAACGGAACCAGGTCCCTTGATAGCTTTCGTTGTTCGGACTATTCCGTCCCTGAAATGTTGCAACCACCTCCACGTAGTCCTCGGGGACGAAGTTGCGGAGAGCAATTTCCCGATCAACGATCATGGCCAGGGTCGGCGTCTGCACCCGCCCGACCGAAAGCTCCTCATTGTAGACAATCGAATAGGCACGCGAAAGATTCATGCCGACAAGCCAATCAGCTCTGCTTCGGCCGCAGGCGGCGTCCGCCAATCGATCGTATTCGCTCCCTGGACGAAGCTTGTCGAACCCGTTGCGGATGGCGTCCGGAGTCAATGAAGAAATCCAGAGTCGGCTGACGGGCTTTCTGCACCCCGCCGCCTCATAGATGTAGCGGAAGATCAGTTCTCCCTCTCGCCCGGCGTCTGTCGCACAGACGATCCGCGACACCCGTCCGGACGTCAGGATTTTTCGCACCACTTCAAACTGGTCTTTGGTTTTCTCGTAGACAACCAGTGGCCATTCGATGGGCAGGATCGGTAGCTGATCGAAGCGCCATTGCCGCCATTCAGGTTTGATCTCGTGAGGTTGAGCCAGGGAAACCAGATGCCCAATCGCCCAGGTGACAACGTAGCCGTTCCCCAGGAGATAGCCTTTGCCTCGCTTGTCGGCTCCGAGGACACGGGCAATGTCCTGCGCGACTGAGGGCTTTTCGGCAAGGATCGCAATGGTTCTGGATTCGCTTGCTTCCATCGGTAACCTCAGTCTACAGCGGCCCTCTGTTTCGATTGCCTTACACGGAGACCGCAAGTGCTGCGGAACCTCGGTGGTCACCCTGGACCTGCCACTTTGCAGGGCCGAAGACGTGAACGTTTCACCCGGCGCCATCTGTTTGTCAGATGCGTTTGGAAAATCGGTGGTTCCGAGAACCCCGAACAGAGGTTAGGTGTCGAGCTGTACTTAAAAGCCGGAATGGACTTGGCCTGATTGCAAGGGTGTCCGGTCAATTGGTACAAAAACGATTGTACTAATTGACCGGATTGTTGTACTTAAAAACCGGAGAATCTCGCTCCTTCCGCTTCGCAACGCGAAGTGTCCCACGCACACGCGTCCACGGTGTATTCTTGCCACGTTCACATAGCCGCCATCTTCCATTCTCACTTCACTCTCTACTCCGGAGCTGCTCCAAAAACCCCTAAACCCCGTCCCGACAGTGCAACGCCTCGGGAGCATGACAGCCCTGTCCGGTCTTTAAGTGCAATTCTGTCCAGTTTTTAAGTGCAAACTTGTCCGGTTATTAAGCACAATCCGTCCGCGATTTAAGTGCAACTCGAAATGGTTTTCCGGTTTTTGAGTACACGGAATTTACATCGAACGGGGATCGTCCGGCCTTTAAGTGCAGCTCGACACGCAGCCTTCTAAAGACTCGCCGCCCTCGAGTTGGCGGCGGACAAAGGCGTTATTCGGAAGCTTGGTATCCCAGTGGCTGCCAAAGCTCCAGCCGCTGCTCGGGACACCTGCACTTTCCAATTCACCCAAAGGCTGCATCGACAACGTTAGGGGCTGATCTCCAAAAAGCTTATGAACGACACCGACGAGAGAATGACACGATCTCCGAAGCTCATCGCGTGAGTGCGGTCTTCTCAACGTATTCCGAGGAAGAAGTCAAAGCACTGGCAGATCTGCTCAAAGGATGCAGAGATCGCTTCATCGCGCAGGGCGGGGGTGCCGAACGTGCGAGATGCATTTGCAGCGTGCTCAATGAAGCGATGGTTGGGAACGGCGGAAAACTTCCCCAGATAGACGATTGGCAGAAATTTTACCGGGAATTGAACTGTTCTAAAATAGCCTGAAGGTCACGCCAAGCTGAACTGTCGCTGACCCTCACATAATATCCGGTACTCGCAATAGAGGCATGACCACAAGCTGTCGGACGTTCTGGATACCCGCCGGGGAGCCCGGGCCGGTCGGCCAAGCCACTCCGTGTCGCCAAATTTCTTCGGGGTGCCCGAGTCGTCGTTCCTGTAGTTCTCCCGTTTCGCTATCCACATATGCGATTTGTTGAAACCCAGGATAGTAGTCACAGCCTACAACCATCATCGTTGGCTCCTTTCTCCCGGGCCCTGGTTGGTCGCAACCACCAAAGTCTACTCGGGCGCGGGAGCCGACATTGTTATGGAATCATAACGCTCACGACCCGGACTGGCTGGTTTCGGATTCTGGGCAGATGACGAGCAACCCGGAAGTTATCCGTTCATCCGCCGCATTAGTACGATAAACGCCCTTGTGTCTCCGACTGAGATAGTTGGCAAACAGGAAATTACTCGTTTGCTTTGCAGCGTCACCTATTCGCTCCGCTCATGATGGCAATCGCTTCACACTGTTATGGGAGGAACCATCAAGCTAGGCGCAATCTACGCCACTGGCGATAGTAGTGACGCTTCTCAGCCACCCGTTATTCTTGCGAGTGTACCGCCTTACAGTGCTCGTCGAACCGCGCCCGAATAGATTTCTGAAACTCTTCGCGGCTAGGTCGAGGACCTGAACCCTTCGCCTTGAAGACGACGCCAGGACACGCGCTGCAGCTGGCTTGCACGGGAATGTCGCTGAGCCACTTCGTAACGCGGATCGTCGGCTTTTTCATTTACGCTTGGCCTTTTTCGACAGCCAGATAGTTCCTTGTCAGCCTTTGGTTCCTTCTCGCGCCGAACGAACGAAAGTCCGCGCTTCAATTCTGCTTTTAAATCTGTATCTTCCGTTGCGACGTGCACAGGCTTGCCGGATTCTTTCCCGAGCCAGGCGTAGCGAAGGCCTCTTACGAACCAGGAGTTTCAAGCAGGCGAAGGCTGGCAGGATTCCGTCATTCCGCATCGGCACATGCGTGCGGTGCGACCCAAGCGCGGTCGCACAATGGCTGCGACGATACCAGAACTCGGCAGTTAAGGGACATTCCAACCGAAAAATATGGCAAGCGAGAAGAGCGCCTCCTTAGAGAGCGCACCATAAACGATCCGCAGAACGTCGCCACAGGAGCGGACGGTAATCAGTAACCTCCACAGACTAGCGCTGCGCAAAGTAGAACAGCAAGCTAAAGATCACAATGGGAACGAGCGCGATTGCTACGAACAGCAGAACCTTCCTCCACGGCGGGGCGCTCCGCTTTTTCCAGTCTCGCAGTTCCGGACGCTTGGCGACGCCCACTCGCTTCAGGTCGCTGAGATCGAGGGCGAATTCGTGAGCATTCGCATAACGGTTCTTGGGATCACGTTCGAGCGCCCGGTAGATCACTTCCTGCAGTTGGGGAGAGATCGTGGGATCGATTTCGCGCGGCGGAATCGGGTGTTTCAGAAGGCGGTCGTAAGGACCACTCCCCTGAAAAGGTGTCTTCCCCGCCAACATCTCGTACAGGATCACGCCGAGAGCATAGATGTCGCTGCGGGCGTCGTAGCGCTTTCCGTTCAGTTCTTCAGGAGAAATGTACTCCGACACACCCACCACTTGGGCCAGGTTCGTAAAGGTAATCCGCCGCGCCCCGGTCTTTGCGGCGACGCCGAAATTGATCAGTTTGATGTGGTCTTGGACATCGACCAGGATATTCTCTGGCCTGAGGTCACGGTGCACGATCCCGTGGTTCTGAATGTAGGCGAGCGCGCTACAGACGTTCAACGCGAGGTGCACCGCACGTTCGTGAGAAAGTTTCTTTCCGGCCAGTATCTGACGCAGCGATTGCCCGTCGAACCATTCTGTGACGATGTAGCTCTGGCTACGGTATTCGTCGGCAAACACCTTCAAGATGCCAGGATGATCGAGAGACTTGCCGATCTCCTCCTCGCGCTGAAAGCGTTCGACGAACACCGGGTCACTTTCCACTTCCGGATGTGGAATCTTGATGGCTACGGGCTGGTTGGTGCGGAGATCGGTGCCGCGAAAAACGGATGTGGAGCCGTTGTGATCGGCGACGCCCTCGATCCGGTAGTGGTCGAGCTGGTCGCCGGGATGGACTGGGATTTTCATGGGCTAGGTCAAAGTGATCCGGCTGATGGGGTCCGTCAGTGTGCTCTCCGCGCTCTTCGCCGGCGCAGGCTCTGCATCGTAGGAATCCGCCGGGACCGTTTCGGCCACGTCTAGGCTCTCTTCAGCATCCTGCGCAGACTTCAAATTATATGCGCCACGCAAACCCAGGGGAGTCAGGAGCGTCGTGAGCAGCACAACCGCCACCATCACCGCCACCTCAGACTTACCGAATATGCCGGTGCTGGCACCCATCGCTGTCACAATCAGTCCCACTTCGCCGCGTGAGATCATGCCGCAGCCAATTCGCAAACTGCGCACCCAATCCATGCCGGCGGCCAGTGCTGCCAGTCCGCACCCGACCAATTTGCCGATGACAGCGACTAACAGCACCACCACCATCAGAGTCCAGTGGCCTGCCAACGCGCGATAGTCGCTCGACAGACCGATGGAAACGAAAAACAAGGGAATGAGAAGGCCGTGGCCGATCGCATAGAAACTGCGCTCGACGTCTGCCTTGAACTCTGACCCCGCGAACACGTATCCAAGCAAGTAAGCGCCAGTGATGCCGGCGACGCTGCCCAGCCATTCGGCGCAAATCGCGTATACCAGTACCAAAGCGAGCACGCAGCTTGGAACCGCCTCATTGGCGGAAAGCTTGCGCAACTGACGCATCAGTGGATCAAGCCAACGCTGGGCAGCGGTATATCCCGCGACGAAGAAAACCAGCACACTCAGGCTGATGACTACCATCTGAATGGCTAGCGGGTGGCTGGCCGCGAACGCGATACGCTGCTGCAACCAGCCGCTGGCGGCCGCTGCCAGCCCGAAGGGCTCTGCATGGGTCGAGGTGCTCGACGCGGCCAGAAAAGCGAGCACGAATAATCCCATCACGTCATCGATCACGGCTGCACCGAGGATGACCGTCGCTTCCGGCGAAGACATTTTCCCCGCATCCATCAAGGTGCGCGCCGAAATGGAAACACTCGTCGCAGTCAGAGCACCGCCCAGGAAACATGCAGTCGTCCATGAAAGTCCGAACAGATGTCCGACTCCGGCCCCCAAGAGAAACGGCCAGATGACCCCAGAAAGCGCGACCACGAAGGCGGTGACGCTCGCTTCCCGCATGCGCTCGATGTCCGTTTCAACGCCTGCCATGAACATCAGGACCATGGCGCCGACTTGAGCCAGCAGCATCAACGCCCCGGTCGCCTGCCCGCTTTCGAACAGATGCAGATGCAGCAGGTTGACGGCGCCCGGACCGAGCACAACGCCTACCAAAAGTTCGCCGAGAATCGCGGGAATTCCGAGACGCGTGCAAAGCGAGGCCCCGACCTTGCCGGCGGGGAGCAGGATGGCCAGCAGCAGCGCGAGCTGAAGTGCTGGCTGCATGGTCAGCTGAGGTCGAGGGCGGCCGATGACTCGCTCCGCTGGCGAGTCCAGAGCCGACGAAACAAGTGTGTGACTGCTCCGAAGGGACTCTTATAGCCACCGCGTTCAATTCCCTCCCGCTTCATCGTCCGAAGAGTGGCAGCCTGCCGGCGGGCCAGTTCAGACTGCGCCAAGCTCTGCGATAGCAAGGCCGCCAGCCGCGTGTGCCCTTCTGCTTTGTCGACCACTCGCAGACGCATCCACAACTCGCCTAGCTTAAGTTGAGCGATGAAGCTGTTTGGAGCCAGCCGCACAGATTCGCGCAGTTCCTCGATCGCTGCCTGGGCATCCAGGCTGACGCAAAGGGCCATTCCCAGTAGCACGCGGAGCTCGAAAACGTCCGGGTAACGAGTCACGCAGTCCCGCAACTGGGCGACCAAGCTGGCACGCTCGTCTTTTTCGAGAATGTACGGATCGGCAAACATCCGCAGCAGCAGGCCTTGAGTTTCGTCGGGAATCGAGGCGAGGGCCAGGGAAGAGACGTGGGCAATCAAGTTGGCCTTGGTCTTCGGGCCATTGAGTACGATTTCAGTATTCGTGATCTTCTCCATAGTTTGTATTCAACGATTCGAGTTAGTTGCCAATAACCAACCAGAAACAATCGACAAGGCGCGCGGCAGAGTGCGCGCCTTGCCAATCGTGCTGCAGCACAAATTCATCCCCTCTACGCAACTGCGAACTCCTCCGGAGTCTGAGAGAAGATGTCGGATTCCTCACGGAAGACAAACTCGGGATAGCCGAGTTGCCCCATTTCCGGAAGATCCAGGCCCGCCACCTCTGTCTCCGCCGAAACTCGGTGCCCAAGGAAGAACTCGAGCCCCAGGTTCAGCAGGAAACTAAAGGTGAAGACGAAACCAAGCAAGGTGGAAATACCCACGAGTTGTGCAGCGAGCTGGCTCCAACCATCGCCTCCGTAGAATATCCCTGTAACCGAGCCGGTGACGCCGTTCCAACTTCCGCCATAGTTACTCGTGCCGTCGGCAAACAGTCCGATTGACAAAACCCCCCAAAGCCCATTCGTTCCGTGAACCGAAATTGCGCCAACCGGGTCATCAACCTTCATCACGTTTTCGATAAAAGCGCAGCTCAGGCAAACCAACACACCAGCCACGAGCCCAATGATTGCCGCGCCCACCGTGCTGACGAAGCCGCTGGGAGCTGTAATCGCAACCAACCCCGCCAGCAATCCGTTGCCGCTCATCGAGGCGTCAGGTTTGCCCTTAAGGCACCACATATAGAGGATCGCCCCAAAAGTTCCTGTGCAACCGGCCAGCATGGTATTCACCGCGATCGACCCGATGCGCAGGTTGCCGTTAGCGGAAGCTCCCAGCGTGCTGCCCGGATTAAATCCGAACCACCCGAACGCCAGAATGAAGCAGCCAATCAACACGGCGGAAATATCGTGCCCGATGATTGCGTTGCTGGAGCCGTCGCGGTTGAACTTGCCAATACGCGGGCCGATGATCAGAGTCACCGCCAGAGCAGTGATCCCGCCTACCGCGTGGACGACGCCGGACCCGGCAAAGTCACAGTACCCTTTGCCCAACCCGACATTCGTCCCCAATTGCGACAGCCATCCTCCGCCCCAAGCCCAATTGCCATACAGCGGATAAGTGAAAGCACCCATCAGCACGGATGACACCGCAAAGGTCAGAAACTTCCAACGTTCCGCGCACGCGCCCGTAACAATCGTGAGGGCGGTGTCCATGAACACCATTTCGAACAGGAAGATGACCATCACGCCCACATCGTAAGTGTGGCCGGACAGGAACATTCCGCTCCCGCCGAAGATTCCCCACGTTTTGCCGAACAATGTCAGTGGGTGTTCGACGGACAACGGGTTGAGGCCGCCTAGATTGGCATTGCCCGCCGCCCCACCCATCTGGATGGCAAAACCGATCAGCCAGTAGGCGAGCAGACCGCAGCCGTACACGAGGAAATTCATCATGTAGGTGTGGTTCGCGTTCTTCACTCGCGTGAGTCCCGATTCCACCATGGCAAATCCGGCCTGCATGAACATGACGAGAAAGCCGGTGATCAGGGTCCAGGTGAAGTTGATGCTGATCTTGTTTTGCCCGACTTGGTTGGCCACGTCTGGCAGTGTTACCCCAACCTTAGGGTCAGCCGCGGGAACATCGTTGATGGTTCCAGTCAGCGTGCCGCCGGGATCGCCGGCCTTCAGTTGATCGGTGGTTGGCGCCTTGGCGGTCGCATCTTTGAGTTCTGCCGCTGAGGCTGAAGGTGGAGGGGGCGTCGCGGTCGGGGCCGCAGCCGGAGCTGCTGCCTGACCACGGGCCACGGCGCTTAGTGACAGGCCAAGCGCGAGGATGCAAAGACATAAACTGCCACTTCGGATCAATCTCATTGTGTCCGCTCCATAGTGATTTTGTTGCTCGCAAACTAACTAAGATTTCCAGATCGCGTTCTTGTTGAAAGCGGCGGGCAGAATGTAAACGATCCCGAACAGGGTTACGGCGATGCCCACCAGCGCCAGAACAATCCGCCCACCTACGCTTTGGCTTACGTGCAGGCCAAATAGAGTCAGCACCCACCCAAAAGCGGCGACGAACGCACCCACCAGCTTCATCGCTGTGGGCGCCGCTTTCTGTGCCGGTTTACCTTCGAGTGGCTTGATCTTCAAGAATCCGAACAGGCTCACCAGCAGGATTACGACTCCCACCACAAATGCTAACTTGCCCGAGCCAGAGGAAAGATACGCAATTCCAACACACGCCAGGGTCAATCCCACCAGAAACGTTGCGAACGAACGTCCTTGTCCCGTATTTGCTGCCATGCACTGCCTCCTCGACCCGGTAGGGTCACTGACTAAGTCGCAAATCCAAAACGGTGTTCCTTGGGCGGGAGTGCTTTCAGAACTCCATCCTCGAGAGAGAAGTGGAGCTTCTCTTGCAACCGTTCCCGTGATGATGAGCTCCGCTGACTCGGTCGCCGACGGGCGGTAGACCCGAAACTTGGCTCTTCGAACTTCGGAAAGCATGTCGAACATGAGTTCCCGGACAGCCAGAGCATCTCGCAGTGCCTGCAAAGTTTGGTTCCGCTCGGCGACACCTGCCCCTAAATCCGCATCCCATGGATCTGGAGGACGCGCCATCCATTCGCACTCCGCCAAGTCGCCACGCAACTCCAGTCGCAGCAATTGCAAGGGCGCCCGCGACAACTCTCCAAAACGCAACTGCCTTCGCACTCGCCGGAAGAAGTCGGCGGCTTCCCATAACGGCTTCATCGCCTTGCGACTCCACTCCGCGTATTCGCCCTGACCGGCAGCGCTAGAAAAAGGAGAAACTGCACGGCGACCATGATCTCTAAGCCAAGCGGCACCGGCTGCTGCAGCCTGATTATCAGCATGAGCGCTACCATCGAGAACCATTGCCATCGCGTGCGTCTAAGTCTTTCCACACGGTCGTAGAGCCGGAAAAAGTCGCCAAAGCTCATCCGGTGGGCCAGAGACACAGGCCCGTGTGCGCGGACACAGGCAACGGCAAAGAAGCCTGCCATCAGCAGCTCGAACAAAACCGTCTTACCATCCATCGCTCGGCTCCGTGAACATAGTAATGGCGCTATCGACAATTGAATGGGATCGCCGCGCGAGCCAATAACCTAGGCACGCATAAGCCGCCATTCAGTCACAGTATTTTCGTTAGATCGGCACAGCGTCGTGCCAGAGAATGCCTCTTATCAGCGTCGAAAAGAGGAGAAACTTGCTGAAATATAGCCCCACTAATTTAGCGATTCTGCTTGTTGGTATTAGCAAAGTCAAATTCAAAGTTTCTATTGGTGCTATCATCTTGAGCCGATCCCTTCGGAGCGGCATGCTAGGCATAGCGTGGTACTAGGAGTTATCTTCATCGCATGACTCAGAATCACGGCCTCAGCGATATCTTTCATAGGCTTTCGTCGATGCTGGCTCTGGCGTTGGAGCATGAGGTACGCCTCCCGCTCGCTGATCTTCAAATCGTTCTGAAGTATGCCCTTGGCACGCTCAACCAGCTTTCTCACTTCCAGCCGGTCCGCCAGTTGCGATTTCCCTTTCTCCAGGCGCGCCATCTCGATTTCGGCACCCACTAAGAAACCGATAGTTGAGATCAAGGAGATCTCACGTTCGCTGTAGTCGTGCGAGCCGATGTTCTGGAGATTGATCACTCCCACAACCCGCCCGCGGCTTAACAGGGGTACTGACAAGAAGGCTTCGAAACGATCTTCGGGCAGTTCGTTGAAGAACTGAAAACGAGGGTCCAAGGCGGCATTTCGCGCAACTACAACGGGCTGCCGATGCTTGGCGACCCAGCCCGTAATACCTTGCCCGAGCTTTAGCTTCAACTTACCTACGGCTTCCGGATGGGAGTTCTTGGAAGCCAGCAGCACCAACTCGTCCCCCTCCAAAACGTAGACGAAGCACGAGTCACACTTGACCACGGAGGTGGCAAAATCAACAACCTCGTTCAGTACTTCGTCAAATGGGACCTCCGCGGCCATTCGACTAGCGATGCCGTGTAGAAAGAGCGCATCAGTGCCGTGCCGCGTTGTGTCAATGGATGGATCAACGCGAGCCGGCACGAGTGACCCACTACGCGGTGACCATTCCCCGGAAGAACTCATGCAGGTCACGCTAGTCAGCCAGAGGCTGGAATACAAGTATCCTTTGGTATTGAAAGCCATGAAAACAATTGATTCAACAAATCAGGAACAAACTATCTGCGCTCGCGGGGCTTGAGCTTGTCCGACATTCTGACCAACTCAGCCAAGGAGGTGGCTTCCATCTTTTGCATCACGTGGCTGCGATGAGCCTTCACTGTCACTTCGCTCAAGCCAAGCTGCGCGCCGATTTGCTTGTTGATGAGCCCGGTGACTACCAAGTCCATCACCTCCCGTTCTCGCGACGTGAGCTGCTCAACGCGCGCTTGCAAGACGGATACCTCAGCTTGCTCGTCCCGACGGATGCGATCCCGATCAAGCCCGTGACGAACCGCTGCCAGAAGGTCTTCTTTCTGGAACGGCTTCATCAGAAACTCGATGGCTCCTGCCTTCATCGCGCGCGAGGTCATGGGGACATCGCCGTGTGCAGTAATAAAGATGATGGGAATAGACACATTGGCTTTCGCGAGCTGCTCCTGGAATTCGAGGCCGCTGGCGCCGGGAAGCCTTACGTCGAGCACCAGACAACTTGGAGCGCTGGGACGCGGCGCCTTCCAAAACGCTTCCGTTGACTCAAACACTTTGGCCCGCAGACCAACTGATTCGAGCAGGTTGCTGATGGCATCGCGAACCGAGGCGTCGTCATCAACAACGAAGATGGTGGGCCGGGCGTCAGCCATCGGAATCTCGTGGATGAACTGGAAGTGTAAATTGGAAGATGGCTCCGCCGGAAGGCCGAGGCGACGCCCACAGGCGGCCCTCATGGGACTCAACAATCGACCGGCTGATCGACAAGCCCATGCCAATGCCATGAGGCTTAGTTGTGAAAAACGGGTTGAAAATTTTCTCGTTGGCTTCAGCGTCCAGACCCATGCCGGAATCCTCGACTCGAACCACTATTTCTGACTCGTCGCCACGTGCGCTGATGAGTAGTTCCTTGGCGCGATCACCCGTCTCGGCCATGGCATCCATGCCATTCATCATGAGGTTAAGCACAACCTGCTGCAACTGAACCCGGTCCGCTTTGACTTTCGGCAGGCCAGGGACAAGGTCGGTTCGGATCGCGATGCGGCGCCGTATCGCGTCGTCGCGCAGAAAGGTCGTCAACTCGTGAATTACTTCGTTGATGTCGAGCCAGTCCTTCGCAGGCGCTTCCTTCTTGAACAGCGAGCGAATGCGGGCGAGCACGGCCCCCGCCCGCGTGCCGTCTTGGATGATCCTTTGAACCGTTTGCTGCGCTTTTTCCAGGTTTGGGGGATTCGCCGACAGCCACTCGCTACACGCATGTCCGTGCGTCACCACCGCCGTCAGCGGCTGATTGATTTCATGGGCAATCGAAGCCGTGAGTTCTCCCATGCTCAGCACCTGGGAAAGGTGAGCGAGTTCTGTTTGTGTCTTCATGAGCTCAGCAGTTCGTTCGGACACCCGGACCTCTAATTGGTCGAGGGCATCCTTCAGCGCTTCCTCGCTCCTCTTCTTCGCAGAGCTTACCCAACTGGCCGCCAAGGCGCACGCCACGAATGCGGCAAAGTATGCCTCCGCCGTAGTGGTGATGGAAAACGAATAGAACGGAGGCACAAAGAAATACTCAATAAGGACCGTAGAAAGCAGTACCGTGAGAAGTCCGGCAGCTTTCCCCCCAAACCACGCGCTCGCCATGACCGCCCCGAAAAATAAGAACAGGAAGGGATACGGGAAGAGACGCTGGAGCAATAACGTCGGAACAAAAGCCGCGACTACAAAAAACAACGCGATCCCGCAGCGCCGGAGCAGCGAGCGAGTTGGCCCTTCAGAACGCGCACTAGTTGGCATAGATTTCTTGCCTAAGTCAAAAGGCAGAGTGGGCCAAAACCACGTGATTTCGGCGCAAACTCACGGAACGGACCGTAATCCTGAAAGAACAATACAGGCTCGGATTAACGATCCATCTCGCGACGGAGCTCTCGAAGCAATTCTTCTCGCCTTTCCGAGCCAAGGTCGCGCTCCAGTTCCTCCAGAGCCAATGCGACAACGTGGTAGTGATGAAGTCCGGCATACTCCGGGTTAGAAGTAATCTTTAGCCAGATCTTATGTAGCCGTGCAACATCGCTGGGGCGCAGACGAGGCTCATGCGGTCCGAGCGGGTATTCATGCCGGACACCATCTGGGCTAATAACCTCCATCACGAGGCGTGGTTTAGGCTCCGGAAGTCGCTCCCATGCGTCTCCCGTGAATTTCGCCTGTTCATCCGCACTCAGCTTTGTAGACAGACCGGAGACTAATCTGGAAGAATCTAGACGCTGGGCGGTCATCATAATGGCATCGAAAATATCGGTTCCAGGCGCCACCAATAAAGATACGTGTTTGCCTTCTTTCTCAGCCAGGGTCACAACTTTCGAGAACAGCCCTTGCTCCTAGGCGGGTTCCTGTTGATCTGGGGGGAGTCCCTGCTGCTGCTGCTGTGGTCGAGCCAAGTCGGAAAGGACTTACTGGTTCACCTTGCAGGTGTAAAGTCTTCGACTTCAACCCGGACAACTAGAAAAGGGTCTTGTTGAGATTCCAGCACAGTTCTCCCTGCGCACATCGCCAAACTGCACCTAGCCTTGTTTTCAGTGAGCCTTGCAACCGCAGCCTGTAAGTGACCACCGAGTGTGTAAACATCATCGACGAGTACAATAGTTCCCTTCGGTGGCACGCCTGTCACTGCTAAATTGTCATAAAGCTCTTGCGGGTCACGAGTCCCTTCTTGGTGGGTAGGAATCATTTCTCGGACCCAGCGTAGGGCGTCCCACACCTGTGTATTCTTTAGTTTTGAGGCAATGGCTTCCGCCAAGAGAGCGGTGCGTGGCTTCTTCTTGTTTCTAATCGTGCTGGAACTATTCGGCAGGGGCACAAGAACCAGTGGCCCGCGAAGGTGAAGCCTCACAATTTCCGCCGCAGCAAGCTCGCCGAACCAATCAATCGCGTCGTCAGCGTTAGCAGACTCAAGACGCTTGCATCTGCCCAACACTGGAACTTGTGCCCAACCCCTGAAAGGCTTGGCTTTCACAGCCTTCACAAATTTAAGGGCATGATGATCGTCGTTGTTCCACGGTGCACGGGTCAGGTATGTCGCGAATGAAATGACACTCAACGGCATTCGCTAGGGCTTGGCTCCGATAGCCTTGAGTATATCGTCCGTGGAACTGAAGCTATCGACTCTTGGCTGGCCCATAAATCTCTTGGGCCATTGAAGGGCAGGATCGTCTACGACGCTCTTCGCGATAAACAGCCATCTTCCCAGCCGTCCACACTCGGCAGCTTGATGGAGAGTTCCAGACGTGTCACCCGCTTCTGTGATTGCGGTTGCATCTGAGAGAGCAGCCATCAGCTTGTTTCGCTCTGGGAAGTTTGTGGGGAAAACCGTTTGGCTCGGTGCGAATTGGGAAATCAGAAGATGCTCGCGATAGATTTTCTCTTGCAGACGCTTGTTCTCTGCTGGGTACGCGCGATCAACGGGAGTACCGATGACCGCGATCACTCTCCCACCCGACTCAATCGCGGAACTCAACGCTTCCGTATCAACACCCTTTGCCAAGCCCGAAACGACCACGACACCAGCAGAAGCCAATTCACGTGCCAATCGACGAGAACGCGCAGCACCTTCCGCCGATACCTGCCGCGTACCAACAATTGCCACGCATTTCTGACGCAGAAGAGAAGTATCACCGACGCACCACAGCCTGTTATCTGAATGGAAGCGACTCTGTTGCTCGGGCGTGACGTTGCGAATGCCCGAAATTAGATCGTCGAGAGTCAGGATGCGTGTGAGTTCATGCGTCGGCGGTGTGTATCGTTCATCGCGCGGGTGCCCATGTGCCGATCCGCTTTGTTCGTGTGTGCGTCGTCGTGGCAGAATATTCGCCTTCATTTGTCAGTGGCTGCCTTGTAGCTTCGTTTGATGCTGGTGCCAGTCATTGTGCGGTCCACCTTTGTCGCACCGCAACGTTGAATGTCGGTGGCTCTGTGGAATACTCGGTTAAGTGACTCTACTGTAGGTAGATACCATTTTGCACTCAACCCGCACCAAGCCAACCGATGCACTAATTCTGATGCAGCAATATTGCCATGGTTTGCGGGGCGAATACAAGGCGAATGGTGTTAAACTTGGTTCGTGGATGAAGGGCGAAAGCGCGTCCTACTGATTGCCGCGTCGATCTTGGCAGCGCGAAAGCTCGCCCAGTATGACGGCGGGAAAAGAGTTCCCGCGACGGTAGCCGCAATCTCCGATGCGATCCGATGGGCCGAAGAAATCATGCGGTGCATCGACGACCGCTGGCCAACTCCAAAGTCCTGAACGGCCTTCTGGTCTGTCGGTCTACAATCAAGAAAAACTGACCCATGGAACGACCGCAGTCACATCTTGTCGATACTCTCGGTGAAGCCCAAATGCGTGGAGTGTTTGAGCCTCTCGGCTGGGTCGTGAACCGCATCATCACCGACTATGGCGTTGATTTCGACGTTCAGATGTTTGAAGGCAACATAGCGACAGGTGAATGGTTCAAGGTCCAACTTAAAAGTTCGGAAAGCACAGACTATTCGACGCAGGGCGATTTCATTTCTGAGACTCTCCCAACGAAGCACGCTGCTCATTACTCAACAGAGATGACGGACCCCATCTTTCTTGTTCACGCTGACGTCAGGTCCAAGCGCACGTTCTGGTTTGCTCCACAGCTTAACGCTCCGATTCGACCAGACGACCCACGTTCCAGCATTACAGTTCGCATCGACACGAGAAACGAGTTACCCGAAGCATTGCCCCAAATGGTCTCTGCTCTGCGACAGATTCAGATTAAGCTCGGATCGAGAGTTGTGGCTTCGTCTCACGCCTTAGATTTCGCCAAGATCATTGACGATGGCGACCAAAATACGCTCATCAAGCAGTTTCAGGACAAACTCGACGTCATCAAGCTAAAGCAGATACACGACCTCACGACGCAAGGGCGACTGAAGGATGCCGCAGCTAAGGCGGAGAAAATCGTCGCTAGTGACGAGTCGTCTGTCGAGAGCAAATTTTCCGCGCTGTTTGAAGAAGAGCGCATTGAACTGCTTGCATCCGTCGGAGCCGCACAGGCGAGCATGTCAGAGATTCACTTGCGAATCAGCAAGCGACTACAAGACATTACAAAAGACGGACCGCCTGCCCTCAAGTTCTTCTCATTAATAGCTCGGAAGGCGGCCGAACTGGATGTACTTACATTTCGAGACTTCGGGCTGCACATGAACTTGGTGGGCCACCTTCGAGGTGGAGACCCGTCGATAGCCCTGCAATTTGCAATCGAACGACTACGCAGTACGCACGGCATCGTGAAGAAATACAATCAATGCGTCAGACTTGCTCGATATGCTGAAAACTCCGAGCACCGATGGGCGCTCCCGCTCGCTCTTCTGCGGATCGTGGAATCCATCGTGATGTTCATTGCGCGCCTCAGAACCGACGGGGAGGCGGATGCTGCAAAAGAATACAGGGAGTCCGCTACGAAGCTATGTCGGCTGGCCGCATGGATTGCAGAGCGAAACGACGATGACGAGGCGCTCTCTCACGTTACTACTACGGTGATGTTGCTGACATACGCGAAAAACGAAGATCATGACGAACTTGTGAAGTTCGCACGTGGGACTCTTGCCAAGATTAAGGATCAACGGCAACAGCAGGTGACAAAAGATGCCCTCGACAGAGCTATTCGTCGAAATGCTGGGGAAAAGGTCGAGGGCGACCCCGAAACTGATCTGCTTAGACAAATCGTTGAGAACAGGGCCAGCGGTCTCGGTATAGACATGACGAACCCGAATGATCCCACTGTGAAAGTGATACGACTGGGCATCAAGGACGCCAACCCCGAGCGCGTCATAAAGCACTGCGACCACGCTTTTGTCAGCATAAGCGGCGCCAAGGTCGCGCCTCCATCGGCGTTGCTGGCGCAGATGTTGCAGTTACCGTCCATGCAATCAAAGATCATTCATTGCGACTTGCTCGATTACGCGGTGGAAGGCAGAACCCTAGACGGCGCGTTTGAAGTTTTCAAGAAGAGACACTGCGATACCTGTAAGGACATCAAACCTCGTCCTTCTGACTGGAAGTATTCGGATGAGTGGCAGGAACAGGAAAACGAGCGGCACTTTGTGTTTATGGCAAAGTTTCATCAAAAGCGTCGTCAGATTGGACGAAGTGGAGTATGAAACATTCAGAACTACAAAATGGAGTATCTCGTGCTCGGTTCTTGTTCAATCGGGCTGGAATGAAATGTAGCGGGCGCAAGTGATGCCAATCAAAGACGGCGTTCCTTTAAAGCTCGTGACGCGCAAAGGCGAGTGCTTGGAGATTGTCTTTCAGCGCAAGGAAGTAGTGCACAACCGGGATGGCGCATTTTATCTCTATCACGTCAACGACCTTACGGAAAAAAGGCGTGGCCAACGTCTCGTCTCGGTGTTTAGGTTCGGCCCAAAGGAGTTCTATGGACCGAACTACGATGCTCAGCTTGAAACAGTACTCCCGAACACGATTCGGAGAGCTTTTGATTCCGGACGTCTCACGTTTGATGGCCCGTTTGATCCCCTTACGTACACAGAAATCTTGCTTCAGCCCGAAGATTTCAGACCGCAGAAGGCCGCTAGCGGCGACGAAATTCAAGACCTAATAAAGTACCAAGCGTACTGGCTCGGATTTCGACACAACCCCCAACCGGGCTATCCCATAGACCTCGACAGCCCGATCGATCTTGAATACTTGGGAGTCGCGTCCGTTGACGTGCGACGCTATGTGCTGTTACTTCGGCAACGGGGCCTGCTCGAAAAAATAATGGAGGGTGTTGGGAGGCCGACTCACAAACTGATAGAGATCAGCGAATCGGCATCGAAGGCGAGGGAAGACGAGCACGTCACATTTGCGAGACTGGCAATCGAGGAAGCGAAACGGAGTGTCGCGGAGCCAGATGGGCGAATACATCCCAAGGTCGGAGTGGTGATAGTAAAGGACGGGCGTGTACTTGCCAAGGCACACCGTGGCGAGTTTCCTGAGGGCCACGCGGAGTTCATTGCGCTCGAAAAGAAGTTAGCGGACGCATCCGTTGTCGGTGCGACCGTGTATGCAACTTTGGAGCCATGCACGACCCGCAATCACCCCAAGGTTCCTTGTTCGATGCGACTCGCTGAGCGGAAAGTAGCTCGTGTTTTCATCGGAATGCTAGACCCCAACCCTGACATCAGAGGCATGGGCCAAATGCTTTTGAGCAAGGCCGACATTGAGACTCAACTTTTTTCACGAGATTTAATGAAAGAGGTTGAGGAATTGAACCGCGATTTCATCAGAGAACAATCGCAGAAGCGGAAATCGGCGGGCGACCTAAAGGTGGGAATGATCTTATCGTCAAAGGGCAAACCCGTGACAGTGACAAACCGCAGGTCAAATACGCACTGGGGGAGCGACACAGTTATCGTCGATTGTAACCCCTTGTTTGTGACTCTCAAGAATGTGGCCTCAAATGAGCCACAATCGTTCCCTCTAGCTCAGGTGGATGTCAGCTCCGACCATAAGAACAATCGCCTAAGCATTGACTTAGATCGGTATTGAGAGTGATCGGTCACCCCTTACTGATACCATTGATACGGTTTCCGTGGAATCAGAGGCAATAAGGGAGACTGTGGAAACAGCAGCCTAAGTTACGAATGTGCTCGACACCCGCATAAACACAGGCTAGAATCGCTAACTGTAGGAATCACCACGACTTGCTGGAAATGGCGGTAATAGAATCCCTCCCTCTCCGCCAGACCTTTAGTTTCTGCTATTTACAGTACGTGACTACCAACTGACTACCAAATTTCAATCATTTGCCTCCGCGCGGTATTAGTCAGTGGAGGCAATATGGCAGTCACACTCTATCGCCAGGTCGGCAAAGGCAAGGCTCGGCGCTACCAAAAGGTCAATCTCGGTCGTGGGCGCCGCCCCGCAGACCTCACTGGTCCCTATTTCCTTCGATATTCTCTCGCCGACGGCACACGTCCATGGGAGACGAACTCGAGTCGGCAATCGACGCCCAGAAGCGCAAGCAGGCATATTTCGAAGCTTTGGATGCCGATGTCCCGGTCATTCAGAACCAAGACGAAACCGGTCGGACGAAAATCACGGACGCCGTGTATCAGTGGTTCGCTGAGCTTCAACTTTTTCAGGGCAAAGACCAACAGGGCAAGAGCGAAAAGACACTGCGAGCGTACAACTACCGCCTCGGGTTTTTTCTCGACTTCACTGCTCAGCAGAAGCTGCGGTTCCTAGATCAGATTGACCGCAACCAGCTTCTGCGGTACGTGAAGTTTCTTCGAGAACATGACAGCGACCTGGATGACCGCACGGTTCACAACGTCTTCGAAACCCTAAACACGTTCTTGCGGACACGGGACATCCTTATCGCCGGCAAGATTCTGGCGGAACTTGACTATGCTGAGAAGCCGCCGAAGCCGTACACGAAGCAGGAACTCAAGGACATCTTTGCGGCTATGGACGACGAGGAGAAACTGCTCTACGGTCTGTTTTTGAATTCCGGCGTTCGTGATGCCGAAATGCAGAACACCGAGTACGCCGACTTCAACTGGGAAAAATGCACGCTGCATATTCAACCGAAACCGTGGCGCAAGTTCCGGCTCAAGGGCAAGAGCAAGAAGAAATCCGCCAAGGACAGATTCATTCCGATTCCAGCAAAGCTGATTTGGAAAATCAAGGACAGAATGAGAGAGCGGGACGCCCAGCCGCATGACCTGGTGTTTCCGAACGGCGAAGGCAAACCTGACGGTCACTTCCTACGCAAGCTCAAGGCAATTGCCAAGAAGGCTGGTGTTGAAGGCGCAGAGCTTCACCGCTTTCGCAAAACTTACGCTGACACGCTGCATGAAGAAGGCGTGTCGGTAAACACTATCCGTATCCGCCTCGGGCACGAGTCGCTTGACGTGACGCTCGCCTATCTCAAAGGCAAGGATGCTGAGTCCGAAGAAGCTCAGGAGCATGCGAACAGCAGCAGCCTGGCATTGTACGCATAGGTACATTCGGGGGCGGCAATCGTAGCAGTCTCGTTTAGGTGTGCCAAAGACCAGTTGGCGGGTCATTCGGTGCCGGGATGGAATCGCCCCCCCAAGGTACTAAGTACCGGCGGCTTTTGAGTTCCGATGGGCCTTCGGCCCACCCATTGACATGAAAATGGGGTTGCATTGTGCGTGTAGGCTGATGGAGCGTGGACGGCGAAGGTCTGTTTGCACTCTGGATGAAGTGAGGCCGTTTTTGAGTTTGATCGGGAACGCGCGTTTTGAACCAATCTGTGTCGCGCCACTCCTGCCAGTAGCAGAGGTGGTAGCACGTGACGGTGTGTAATCTTTTTCGCGTGCGTTCTGCCGCTTCCACGCCGGGAGGAAGCGATGAAGGTCGCGGGCATTGACGTACACAAGAAAGTGTTGATGGTCGTTGTCGTGGATGCGAGGACGCCGGAAGAGAAACCAGCGCGGCGGCGATTCGTCACCATGCCGAGCGAGTTGCACCGCCTTTTGACGTGGTTGCGGGAGCAGGGAGTAGAAGAGGCAGTGATGGAATCGACTGCGCAGTACTGGCGGTCGGTGTGGCTAGAACTAGAGCCCCACATGCGTTTGCACTTGGCGCAGGCGTTTTCCAACCGTGCTCCACGTGGGCGCAAGCATGATTTCAAGGATGCCGAGCGGTTGGTGCGCCGATTAATGGCCAACGAGCTGATTTTAAGTTTTGTGCCCAGCGGCGAACAGCGGATCTGGCGGAGCATGACCCGCATGAAGCTGCAACTCACTCGCGATCGAGTACGACTGCAGAACCAGATCGAGTGTTTGCTGGAAGAAATGCGGATCAAGCTGTCGATTGTCGTCAGCAATCTACTGGGGGCCAGCGGG
>WNFI01078541.1_pt1 | contig 34762 bp, 16 predicted proteins | sample 5400471 | NCBI WGS metagenome assembly WNFI01 (sample SAMN13153348, study PRJNA577476) | soil metagenome | isolation source: 100 cm saprolite on Douglas fir-dominated hillslope | place: USA:California | collected 2013-09-17 | reverse complement strand
CAGGGGCCACGGGGACGGTCTCAGCGAGCGTCAACGCGTCATCGAGCATCCCACCGGTGCCATTGCCCTCGCAGGTCACGGATTCGAGTGGGACCGTCGGCATTTCCACGCCGATCTATTATTACATCTCCACCCATGTGCCCGATAACGCCAAGGTCCAGTTTGACGCCCTCGTGGGTGGCCTACCGGTCTCGCGAGCTACGGGTAAAATCACGACCACCGGCGGTATCACATCTCAGTTAGTCCTGGTAAGCACACCCGCCAGCCAAATCGCGGGAACCACCTTTACCGGGGGGCTCTTGCCGTTTACGCTCGAACGGCGCGACGACTTCAACAACGCGACGAGCTTGAGCAACGTCACCGTCAACTATGATCTCACCGCCAACAATCAAATCGCGATCCATACGGCGCAGGGCTTCTCTTCCGCCGCGCATGATTACGAATTTGAATCGCTCGCCGGAGCGCCGATCGCTAACGATACGTACTTCGGAGGGGTCAATACCCAGCTGCAGTTCTACTACTTCGACCGTATGTCATCCACACCGAACGAAGATGGTCGATCCGGTTCGTGGCTTTTACAGTTCTACCAGGGCGCGAGCTACAACAGTTCCAGTATTAAGACACAGTACAACCTGGTCGTGAATCCCGCGGCCACGGGCAAGCTGGGCTTCCATAATCCCAAGCGCACTCTGAACGCCGGTTTGCCGATCGGTCCGCAAGGTCCCAATTTCGCGGCATTCAATGTCGAGTTGCAGGATCCTTTCGGCAATCCGACCCCTACGGCTTCTTCGGTCACGGTCCAGCTCATCAGTTATCGCGTGCCCTCATCCACTTACGATGCCACCGGATTCTCTACGTCAACCGCTATTGTGGGGGTTGCACCCGCTCCCGGCGGCTTCCAAACGTCCACGACCTCCGTGCAAGTGAATATGGCGACCTGGGGGACGACGTTCTATTACCTGGACACCAATGCCAGCGGGAATTACACAGTGCCGGCCGCAAGCCCGGCGGTATCGGCCTTTGTCAACGGGGTGAGTTGGAGCACGGCCACCCAGTCGGTGACCATCGCGCCCTACAACATTTCCAAGATCGGTTACCTGGCAGCCCCGGCGGTCCTGACGGCCGGGACGACCTCCGCCGCGTTTACCTTTGCGACGGAAGACGTCTACAACAACCCGAGCCCGATCCAGACACCGGATCCGTTCCAAACGACGGCGTCCTTCCAGCTGACCTCCAATTCCACAGGGACCTTGAAGTTTGGCTCCCCGGCCAGTACGGGCACCTTCACCACGGGCAGCGGTACGGCGCTGATCGCAGTGGGCCAGAGCACGATGACGTTTGTGATGGTGGACACGCTGGCGGGTTCGCACCTCGCCAGCGTCAGCAAATCGGGCTCCGGCTGGGCCTCGGCAAACTCCACCTATACGGTTGTGGCCGCACCGGCGACCAAGTTGGCGTTTGTCACGCTCTCGCGTTATTTGGTGGCCGGCACGACCCTCCAATACGAACCCAATTACCAGGTGGGGAACCCGACCACGACAATCATCAGCGTGATGTCCCTAGATCCTTACCTCAACGTATCGCCCGTCTCTTCGAATACGACGGTGAATTTTTATGTTAATTCGACCGGGGCCCGCGGCTGGACCAGTCCCAACAACCTGGCCTTGTTTAGAAACATCTCCGGGCCCGCTTTCTCAGCCAATGTCTTGCCTGTGACTCTTCTGACGGGCCAGAGCCAGGTCAACATGTATTACTTCGATACGATCCAGGGAACGCATACGATGACGGCCTACGACGGGGCCAGCGTCCTAACTCAGGGCACCACGAACCATTTCATTTCGCCCGCTCCGGCGGCTTATTTGACCCTGGAGCCGAGTTTCAGTGCGAGCGCCCCCTTACCCGTCAATGCCATTCTTCCCTTTGGAACGATTACCGCGCGTGACCAATTTGGCAACGTCGCCACCGGCGACAGCAAGAATGGCCAATACTACACCGGGACCGTCGCCATTGCGACCACTGGATCCACCACCACGGTCACGCTCGCCGATGCCGGCAATCTGGCTCAGTCGGTAACGTCCTACACCTTTGCGCCTGCGGATCGGGGCGTCTATCCTCGCCTTTATATTTCGGACAGTATCCAAGAGACGCTGCACATGACGGCGACGGATTATGTGACTCCTGTACCGCCGTTGGTGCCGGGGAATAATGCGTTTGATGCTTCGGAAACGATTGTTCGCGGCTGGACCAATGATGCCGCGCGCACCGTCCCGGTCCATTCGTTGGGCGATGTGGTCACTGCGGGCATCGTGGTCTCCCCGACGGATCTTTCGCCGGATCCGACCTCCAATGTCATAGGCAGTCCGAAATGGAACGCGTTAAACGGAACGGCCTGGCAGAACAAAACAGTCCTGTATCAAGGGGATGGCAACTTGCCTACGAGTTATGTGCCCGTTCCGATGCTGCGTTTGACAGTGAGCTTACTACCGGCCAGTTATTCTTCCAGTACAGTCATCACGCAAATCCAAGTGGCCAAGAACGCCATCGCTGGTTCGCTCGCAGATTCCGATGTGACCCAAGTCGGACTTTATTACGATTCCAACGCCGATGGGGTACTCGGAGCTGAACCCTGTATGGGTTGCGCGCCCCTCGATCAATTACTGTCCACAACGACCCTGGCCAGCGGTGTGGCGACGTTTAGCGGCTTGAACATTACCGTTAACCCGAATCAGCCGAAGAATTTCTTCATCACCGTCAGAATTTCTACCAATACCATCTCCTCGCTGCCTGCGAACTTGGGCTTGAAGATGACGACCCCCAGCCAAGTGACCGTCTCAGGCCTGGGTGTGGCCAACAACAATTTTGCGATCTTCACGGCGACGTCCCCGGTGAATCGTCAGCCCCCCAACATTTCCGTCCAGGGGCAAGACATTGCCGCTTGGTGGAAACCGGCAGGGTCGTTGGGCCAGCAGAACTACGTTCAACAGGGCGTATCCTCCACCGGGATGCTGCGACTGGCATTCTGGACAAACGCGTTCCAGGGCTCGGTTTACCAATTGCGTATTACCCGGTCTGGGACCGGTAGCGATACGGATATTGCTGGTGTGAAGATCTATCAAGACGCCAATGGCAATGGAACTTTGGAGCCGACCTTGGACACACTCATTTCCAGCGCTGTGTTGTTTACCAATCAGGTGACCACGGTTTCCTTTAATACCAGCTTTGCAGTAACGCCTACCACCAGCTATCTCTTCGTGGCCTATGACATCAGCCCGACCGCGGCGGCCGGCAGCCAAGGCGCGGTCATTCGCAATCCGTCGGATATTTTCTCCACGGATGGGATCATTTCGTCTTTCCAGCCGATCAATTCCTCAACGGTTCCTGTGACGCCGTCGAACGACGAGTTGAATGTCGCGGCCGTCAACGGTTCCGGCGGGGGCTTCTCGGTGCCCGCGGTCACTACGCAGGGGAACAAGAATGTCCCGGTCATGAAACTCACGCTGCAAGCGCGAAACCCCACCGGCGGCGGTGTCGTCAACAGCGTCATCCTCCGATATTTAAGGCTGGATCGATCGAATCCGAGCAACGTGAACCATGCGCGGGATGTCTCCGGCATCCATCTCTATCTCGATTCCAATAATAATGGCGTTCTGGATGGCAGTGATACAGAGGTCACCAGCACCATACAAACCTTCCAGTTTGCTCAATCGGCGATCACGTTTGCCATGGATGCTTCCACCAACGTGGTTCGCCTCGTCAATGCCGGTTCTTTCCCGCCGGCGCCCGGCCGGTTCAACGTGGATAACCCGACAGGGATTTTGAGCGGGCAGCCGATCACGGCGACGGCCAAAGTTTATTTTGTCACCTTTGACGTCGATTACCTGGCGACCGTCAGCAATGTCGCCGGTTTGGGCATCCAAATCCCGACGACCACTTACTTTGTCGTGGATGCTCCTAAAACGGCGGGCAACTTCTCCGGGTTGATCGGCTTGCCGGCCGGCGGACAAACGCAATCCTATATCTCCAATGTGCTTCAGTACTCCGATATGGTGGTCTTGAAAGGGTCCGATGTGCCCACGAATGTGACCGGTCCCTTCTTGCAGCAGGGGACCACCAACCAGGTGATCTACCGGTTCACGTTGCAAACGTCCAAGGCGCGCGCCCTGCTTCAATCGCTGACCCTGACGCGAACCGGCACCGCTCGCGACGCGGACGTGACATCGGTCAAGATTTATCCCGATGTGGCGGGAACAGGTATCTTCAATCTGGCGATCGACTCTCCGGCTATTGGATCGGGAGTCTTCGGGGTGCCGGCCGCTGGCGTGGCCAAAATCACCTTTGACACAACGACGTTTGACACCAACCTCAATAATTTGACGACGGGGCCCTTGAAGATTGACAGCCCCGCGCGGGCGTTCAACGATTACTTCGTCACATTCAACATGAACCCGACGGCGGTTCCGCAGGGAACCTTGGGCGTCTCGATCACGTCGCCGACTCAGATGGGCATTGCGGCTCCCGCGGTGTCTTCGAGTACCAATCTGCCTGCGTCTTCCGTGCTGCGCACCATTATTCCGAGTCCCCAGATCCTTAACGTGAATGCGCAGTACTACTTCTCGAATGCCTCCGGAAGTTATCCGTTGCCTCGCTTGCTGGCGGCCGTGCCGGCGGGACTCGGGGTGCCCTCCTTTACCCTCGACGTCACCACTGGTCTTCCCAGCGCCGGAACGATGGTCCTGGATGCGGAAGTGTTCAGCTACACCAGCATCACGTCGAATGTGCTCAACGGCGTGGCGCGCTGTCTGGCCGGATCATGCAACCCTCTGAGCCCGCCCGGCCACTCGACCTTCACTTTCGTTAATAACGTCCAGGTACCCAATTATCTGGGAGTCGGCTACATCCAGGGAGACTCCAATGCGGCCGTCATGAAACTGACATTGACCGATGAGAACCAGTTCAACATCCGCTGGTTCGGCCTGGACATCGGCCGTGTGGTTCCGGGAGGATTGACGGGCACCGATTCGGATATTGCCGCGATCAAAGTGTACAGCGGGAACACGTTTGCCCGAGATGCGTTCGGCAACGTGGGAATCAACAATGCGCTGCTCGGCTCGGGGCTCATGCAGTTGGGCAATGCCCACGTCAATGTCAATGACCCGAATGCGGGGGCCCCGGGCTACGTTCTGATCAGCACGACCCCCGCCACTTTCTGGGTGACCGCCGACGTCAGTCAATCGGCGAAAGCCAACGACGTATTTGCCTTAAGCGCTATTACCAATGCGGCCTTTACCGTCGGTGCGTTGACGCCGGGCGACGGCATCCATACCGTCGATACGGTCAACTTCCCGTTCCAGACCGGCCCGCAGATCATCAGCGCGACCGTGGACACGATGACCGTGTCGTTTACCGATATTCTGCCTACGTCCGTGCAGCAGGCGCAGGCCAACGTCGCCGTCGCCAAAATGAATGTGCAGGCCAGCGGCAATACCGTTATCTGGCAGGGACTTACCGTGAATCGCACGGGTTCGAACCCAAGCGACAGTGACGTCATTCGCGTGAATGTCTGGCAGGACGTGAACGACAACGGCCTGTTCGATTCAGGGAACCCGGTACCGATCAGTCCGCTCACAGCGGCCATCACCGCGACTGACAGCTCCTTGCAAGTCGCCGTCTCGACCTCCTATCCGACCGGCCCCGGCGTTCTGTTGGTTGATAACGAGTTAATCAAGTTCGCTTCGAACGACGGCGTGAATCGATTTAGCGGATTGCAGCGCGGATTCCTCGGGACGACGGCGGCTCCGCATAGCCAGAACCGCAATGTCTACGGCGTCGTGAACGATACCATCGTCGGAGATAACGGGTTTAAACCGGGCCTGATCACCAACGGCACCAACAACTTTACCAACAATGTGGCGACGCTCGCCTTCGTCGTGCCGCAGATCGTGCCGAACACCGTGACCAAACCCACGGGGTACAACTATTTCTTGACGTACGATATTAATCCGTTCACGCCGATTTTCCGCGACCTGAACAATAACGGCGTGCAAGATCCCGGCGAAGAAGTGACCCTCGGGGCGTCGATTCTCGGTACGACCTCTTATTCGGTGATTGCTCCCAAGCTGGTCGTGTTGGCCTCCGTTCCTCCATTGCTGACCAAGAAGGCCATCATCGCGCCCTATCCGGATACGGTTACGTTCACGCCCGATGCGACGATCGCGCCGATCGCGGCCCTGCAAGGACAGTTGGATGTGCCGGTCGCCAGGTTCAGCATGAGGACCAATGTGACCAACGTGCTCTGGAATTCCTTGAAGCTGCAGCGTATCGGACAGGGCGCGGTTCAAACGCAGGGGTCCAACGACGATATCGTGAAGGTTAAAATTTATCGCGACCAGAACTTCGACGGAATTCTCCAGCCCAATATCGACGTTCTGATCGGGACCGGGACCTTTGTCACGCCGGACGCCACCGGCACCGCTCCCAAAGTCGTGGTCATCAACCTCTTCAAAAATGAGACGATCAGTCCGTCGTCAGGGACGTACTTCATCGCCTATGACTTCGCGACCGGCGCCACGGCCAACAACGCAGAGGGCGTTTTCGTTCAAAGTCCGGGCTGGTTCGGCGGAGCCTTTAGTCCGATTGACGTCCACACCATGTCCGCCGCCAATATGCCGTTCAGCTCGCGCCAGGTTTCGATCAGCCCCCTGTTGGTCCGGGTGACGGGTAAATCGCTGGCGCCCGCATCGGTCCTTCAGGGCGATACCAAAGTGCCGCTCATGGCCCTGACCCTGACGCCGAGCATGAACCAGATCGTGATATCGACGGTGACGATCACGCAAACCGGGACGATCCAGACGTCCGCCGGCGTGTCTCCAAACCGGCCGGGAGACGGCGACTTCTCCAAGCTCTATGTCTACTTGGACACCAACAACAACGGCAAGCTCGACTCCGGCGACACGCTGATGGGATCTCTGCCCTGGGGAACGACCAACGTCGGCCAGTTCTTCGGCGGCGTGGCGACCATCCCCTTGAGCGTGCCCGTGACCTTCAATACGTCCGGCGGAACATTGATCCTGGCGGCGGACATCGCGGCCGTCGATGGGTCAAGCTCCAGTACCCAGGGCCATACGGCGGGCGTGTCGATCGCCATCTCGACCTCGATCGGGATGTCGCCGTCCACCGCGCTCCAAGACCCGGCCAACGTGTATCCGATCTTGAGCCAGCAAGTGCCGATCTTTAACCTGCAAACGGTTCAGATCGGAACGATCACCGTCCGGCCCGACCTCACATTGTCGACGATGTCGCCGGTCACGGGGACCTACTTCCCGGATGGCTGGGTCAACCGGCAAGACCAAGTCGCCACTCCTCCGCCGGTCACGGTCCCAGGTTTGGGCATGGCCAACAACAACGTCTATTACTTCTTTGTCCGCTCGATCACGACGATTAACGGACTGACCCTGCCGCCGTCCCCGATCTCCGTAGCGACGCTGCGGATCGATACGACCAAGCCGACGGCGCCGGACACCTTCATCAACCTGCCGAAGAGCGCGTCGGGCGGCGTGTTCACGATCCAGTGGAGTCCGGCGAATAGTATTGGACCTTCGGGCTTGTTCGCCTACAAGGTACGCGAGTTGGTCGACGGAAATCCTGTGCCGAGGGAAATCTTACAGGTCGCCACGCCGACGTTCACCTTTGGGTCGAACCAGGGATCCGGCTCCGGCGCATTGTTCACCAATGCCTTAAGCGCGGGCATTATTGCCGGGCCGGGCACCAGTTCGCCGCTGCAGCTCATGAACGGCGACACCGGCTCCGCGCGCGCACCCGGTCACTTCTACACCTATCAGATCCAGACGATCAACGGCGCCGGCACGGCCAGCGAATGGTCCACCATCTCGTCGAATATCAACACAGGGTTACCCGCGAACATCATCTCGGATGTCTATAACTACCCGAACCCCGTCGATACGCGCAAGGGAGGCCTCGAAGGCCATACCTTCATTACCTACTTGTTGGCGGGCGACGCGGATGTCGAGATCACGATGTACGACCTCCTCGGTTACCGCGTTATGCATTGGACCTTCCCAGCGGGTACGGCTGGCGGTAAACAGGGCCCGAACACCGTTCCGCCCAACGGCTGGGATGGCACCAACGAATCTGGTCAGAAAGTATCCAAGGGCGGTTACCTGGCCCAAATCAAAGCCAGTGGCACGGCCGGATCGGCCACAGTCATCCGAAAAATCGGGGTCATCCACTAACGACGGTCTAGGCTCAAGGCTCCAGGCCACGCCTAGAGCCTGCAGCCTGGAACCTTCAGCAGCTGTTTGAACCCACTCACGGAATCGTGACAACCGACGAATTTGGCAGAATTAGAACAATTAACATGTCACGGTTAAAACGTATCTAAAAGTAAGCTCGATTTTTTACCTGTCCAACCCCCCTGCTTCTTATCAAACTTTCCTTAACCCAGCCATAATGAACTGGCATCCGATCGTCGATTTCTTATACTTAAAGCGTCATAACGGGGCGTACAATTTAAGACGGACGATAATGGCAAAGTCAGAGTAATCTGGCGACGCAAAGCCTTCCGCCTCTGCCCCCCAAAGGGGGCTACGGCGGACCCGCCGAAGCTTCAGCGAAGGCGGGCCGGTCCCACCGGGTAAAGCCGGGGATAGCGGGGTTACCGAAAGAGAAGAACTTGAATACAGGCCTGCGTATGAACCGGGTTCTTTCACGCGTAGTCGCCGGACGTCTGGCGACCGCGTTTCTTTTTGCCTCGATCATCCGCCTCGCCCTCCTCGCTGCGGTCCCTGCTTACGGCGAATCCAGCGGCGGCCAGGTCGGCCAATTTCTCTCCTATGGGTCCGGCGCGCGCGCCCTGGCGATGGGCGGGGCCTACACCGCCGTTTCCGACGACGCGAGCGCCACCTACTGGAACCCCGCCGGCATGTCGCAGTTGACCCGCAAAGAGCTCACCCTGATGCAGTCCACCCTCTTCGCCGATACCAAACTCGATTTTTACTCCTTCGTGAAACCCTCGAAAAAAGGCGGCAGCGCGTGGGGCCTCAGCTTGACCAAACTCGGGAGCGCCGGATTTGAACGCGTCACGGCCACCGTGGATCCGAACACCAATACCTACACCCAGATCCAAAAGGCCGGCGGCTTTGCCGTGCAGGAGCAAGCGATGAGCTTTGCGTACGGCCGCAAGGTCGTGGACCATGTCTCGATTGGAACGGCGCTTCGTCAGGTCACCCGCAGCGTCGACAGCTCGTCTGACAGCAGCATCCTGGCGGACCTGGGCGCCTTGATCGACGCCAAAGAAGGAGCGCGCCGGTACGGCATCTCCATCAAGAACGTCTACTCGAAGGTGTCTGGGGATACCAGCGACACCTACCCGTTCATCCTGCGGATGGGCGTCTCCGACCAGTTTTTCAAAAAACGGCTATTGCTCTCCCTGGACATCGACAAGAACTTCAGCGCCAATATGGCGTATCACTTTGGGGGCGAGTTCGGATTCACCAAACGGTTCAAAGGGCGCTTCGGCATCCAAGGCAGCCAGAGCGAAGGGCTCAGTGAAACCGATGTGGGATTCGGCTATGGCTGGAAGAACTTCATTTTCGACTACTCCATCGGGCTGGCGAAGCTGGGGACGACGTCCCGTATTGGGATCACGCTGAAGTTCGGCCGCTCGGTGCTCGAACGCCGCGAAGAGACCGTGCACCAGCTGGTCCAGAAGGCCTTCCAAGCGGCCCAGGGCGGCAACTTCCTGGTAGTCCACGAGCAACTGCAGGCCGCGCAGGACCTCGATCCGAGCGACAAAAACGTCCAGGTCCTCGTCGGTAAATTCCAGAACGTCGTGAGCGCCGTGCCGAGCGCGATGGGCAAGGAAGAAGCCGCGACGATGACCCGCCAAGGCGTCCTGGCCTATGCGAACAACGATCTGAAAGCCGCGGTCGCCGCCTTGCGGCAGGCCTACTATAAAGACCCGCGCAATGAGAAGTTGCTGAGCTTGCTCAATAAGGTAGAGGCGGAAGCCAATATGGACAAGACCGAGCCGCCGAAGGGTCCGCAGCTCTTCAGCCCGATCGACCAGAAAGTCTTCGACGCTCGCCAGGCGATCTTGGAAGGCAAATACGATGTCTCGATCAAGAAGTGCCAGGACATCCTGGACCTGAACCCCAACGATGTCACGGCGTTGAAGATCATGGGATCGGCTTTCTTCCTCTTGGACGACCATACCCGGGCCCGAAAGCTGTGGGTCCATGTGCTGGAGATCGACCCGAATGATAAGGAAATCCCGGAGTTCCTGAAACAGCTCCGGCCGGAGTAATCCGATATACCTTCGGCTATTCACGTCCGTAAAAAAATCCTAAAATCAGCCGAGTGGCAAAAAAACTTCATCGACCCTCGAAAGACCTTGCGCCCGCCGCCGTAAACACCGACACATCTCACGCCTTCACGCCGAACCGCTGGGTTTACCTTGTTCTTATTTTCGGCTGGGCGTTATTGCTCCGAGCTCCTATCGCCCACATACCCCTGGATCGTGACGAAGGCGAGTACGCGTACATCGCTCAGCGTTCCCTAATCGGTGAAATTCCCTACAAAACGAGCTTCGATCAGAAACCCCCTGTGACGTTCGTGATTTACGCCTTGATCGAACGTTTCATCGGGACGACTCCCGCCGCGATCCACTGGGCGACTCAAATTTATACCCTGGGGACCCTCGCCCTGGTGTTTTTTCTCGGGGAAAAATTGTTTTCCGGATTCGCCGGCGTTCTCGCCGCTTTCCTTTTAGCGTTGATGACCGCCGATACAACCGTTACCGGAAATTCGTCCAATACAGAAATTTTTATGATTCTTCCATTGACGGGCGCTCTCTACACGACATTACTGGCCGAGGAAAGGGGATCGGTAATTTTGGGACTTATCACAGGCGTGCTGCTAGGGATAAGCTGTCTCTTCAAACAAGTGGCTTTGATGAATGGCGCTTTTATCTTCTTTTATCTGGCCGTTAAGTCTCCTAGGCGTATTCCGTTGATGCTCAGCGTGGCGGCAGGAGCAGGGATCATTCTTTCGATTACAGCTGCCTATTTTCTAATGGCGGGGGCCTGGAAAGAGTTCTACGACTGTGTCATCGGCTACTGTCTGGCCTTCGAGGGCGCTACTCCCTCCGGGTTCTTTCCGGCTGGCTTCTGTTTTCCCTGGGAGGCGTTGTTCTGGGAGGATACTTCCGCGGACATTATTTTATTCAAATTCTTCCTGCGATTGCCTTGTTGGCAGCCGGTCAGCTGATTTTATGGACGAATCGCCGCTGGCCCCGGCACTTTATTGCCACAGCTGCCGCACTGACAGGCGTCGTTATCGTATTTGCTGTTTGGAGAGGGTCCTGGTATTACGGTTCGCTCGACTCCAACGAAAAAGCTAGAAAGATATATGGTCTGAATCCCTTTGTGGAGTCCTTGCCCGTGGGGCGTTATATCGCCGCTCACTCCAGTCCCGCAGATCAAGTTTTTGTATTCGGTTCCGAACCGCAGATCCTTTATTACGCAGCTCGCCCCAGCGCCAGCCGCTATTTTTATGTGTATCCACTCGTGGCAGGCTCTGATACTATGGGACGACAACGCCAGGTTTTAGAGGATTTGCTTGCCCATCAGCCCAAATTCATCGTGGCGGTATTTGTTCCTGCTTCCCATGGCGTCTCGCAAGGCTATCCGGGCCCTATATTCGAAGATCTTCATTCCCTGCTTAATAGGTACTACAGGCTGGTTGCGGTCGCACCAACGCAAACTTCGGGACCCGTGAAATTGATCGAAGGTCAGCTAGCCCAAGAGATGTGGAACAGAACCCCATTCTGGTACCAGGGAAGGGCATGGTGTTCGTTGGCAGTCTGGCAACGTAAGGGGTACGGAGCAGCCAAGGCCGATTTTGTCGATGAAGGGACGTACAACGCTTTTGTCGCAGCGCATCAGCCGAAATGGAACCGCAACGCAGGGCATTAGATGATGGAAGAAGACTTCAACACCTTCAAGATCCTCTTACAGACCCAGAGCGGATCATTCAGAACCTCGCGATTCCAGAATCGTAGAACCTTAAACCCCAAAGAACAGAGTCCGTGTGCGCGGTTCCTATCTTCATCGACGGTAGTGAGATGATGTTCCCCATCCAGTTCGATGACCAGTCGTGCATCTACGCAACAGAAATCGGCAAAGTAGGGGCCAATCGGAAACTGCCTTCGGAATTTGTAGCCTGCCAACCATCGGCTTCGGAGCAACCGCCAAAGTTTTTCCTCTGCCTTCGTCTGCCGTGCGCGTAGTTCTCTGGCTGCAACTTTTCGCTCTTTGTAATGGGTTGCTAAAGGCAATTTATGCTCCTTTCGTGCCGTAGATGTCCCCTCTCCCCGTGGGAGAGGGGGGCCCGCCAGACGTCTGGCGGGTGGGGGAGGCGCGCCCTTCCCCCATTAGAGTCTTCTCATCCGTCTTTCATTCATCGGATACACGAAAGTAGCTAGTTTTTAGAGTCGAATTAGTCGTCCTAGCCTTAGGACTCATTTGTAAATTAAGCCTTGAAATGACGTCAAATCGGAATAAACTCACTACGACGATTAATAAGGACAACGAAACGGAGAGGTATGTCTTTTTCCGACCATTTACGTTCCTTCTGGGATGACGAAAAGAAAGCCGACAAAGAGTCGGCTTCGAAGAAATCCTCTCGTATCCCTAAGCCCGTTCCCCCCACGCCGACTCCTTCTTCTAAGGAAGCATCCAACCGGGAGGATATCGGGTCTCTCCGGGAGCAAGAAAAAAAGGACAGCGAAGCGAAGCTCAAAGGCCGCGATAAAGAGATCCACGATGTCCGCATGAGTCTCGACAAACTCGATTTGGAATCCAAAAGCAAGCGGGAAGAGCACCAGCAGACTTCGCAGATGATGCGGCTGGATGCGGAGCGCGAGATCAAATACCTGGAACGCAAGCTCCAGGAAGACGGCGTCGTCTGGTCCAAGCAGCTTGTCGAGCGCGAGAAGGCTCTCGAACAGGCGGCTCACCTTTCGGAAACCGGCCCTGTGGACAAGAAGACGGCGTTCGAGAACGAAGCCCGGGAACGCCAGGAAGCATTGCTGCAGACGGAGACGGCCTTACGTGAGCAGCAGGCCAAATTATCCCAGGAGCGGCAAAAGTGGCAGGACCTCCTCCGGAACAAGGACGCCGAGCTGGTGACGTTGAGGCAGGAACTGGCGCGCCGCGAGAACACTCTCGAAGACGAGCTGAAATCCCAGGAAGTCCAGCAGAAGACCGCCAAAGATTTGTGGGAAACCCGGCTCAAGGAATTGGAAAAGCAATGGTCGGATAAACGCAAAGCGTGGGAAGACGCGATGAAAGCGACCGAGGAAGAACGCCTGCGCCTGCATAACACCTTCCAGGAGCGCCAGTCCGCCTGGCAGCTCGAACAGGAACGCCGTATCCAGGAGATCACCCGGCGCGAAGAGCGGGCCACCGAAAAACTTTCCGCGCTGCAATCCCATTTCAACAAAGAAGCGCAGACTTGGAAGCAGATGGTCCAGACCCGCGAAGAACAGGTCAAAGAGCTCCGGGTCAAGCTGCTGCTTTCGGAAACCGACGCGAAAGGGCGCGCTGAGCAGGCCCAGCGGATCTTCCAGGAGAAGGTCGTCTCGATCGCCCAGCAAGTCCAGACTCTGCAAAGCCAGTTGAACGATGAACAAAACACCTGGCGGAAATCGCTCGAAGCCAAAGAATCCGAGATCGTCTCGATTAAAGATCAAGTCCAAAACAAACTCCGCCAGATGGAATCGGACTACGCCCAGCGGATGTCTGCCCTGACCGCGCAGAAGGAACATTTGAACGCCGAGCTGCAGACGCTTAAGGTCCAGCAAAAAGAGCAGCAGCAGAACAGCGAAGAACGTCTTCTACAGTTGAAAGCCGAGCAGACCACTTTAGAAGCCTCATCGAACCAACGCCTCTCCGCCCTCCAAAAGGCCGCCGATCAAGAAACACTTCGTTTGCAGGGAGAGATCGACAAGCTGGAAAAACAGAAAGAGACGGCGGACCAAGAGCTCCTCGAAATGCGCCAGAAGGCGCAGGAGGACATCCGGGCCAAAGAAGAGATTTTGAAAGCGTCCCAAGCCACTCTGGCGGAACAGGAAGCCGCGTTCCGGGCGCGCTTTGCCCCGGACGAGGAGACGCTCACGCGGCAGGCCGACGCCCTCAAGACCCGCCACCGGGCCTTGGAGCGCGAGATCGTCAAGATGCGCGAGAGTGTGGAACGGATCGAGAAAGAGCACGCATCCAGCGTGATCGCCCTGCAGGTCGACAGCCAAGCCAAGGAAGAGGAGCTGGAAAAACGCTGCGGGGAACAGGAAGAGCGTCTGAAAAAACGCTTGGATGAGCGGAAACTGGCGCTCGATGCATTCTTGACTATGAAAAAGGCGGAGGAGACCCGCCTCCAGACGCAGTTGAAGGCGAAGGAGAAAGAGCGCGCGGAACTGAGCGCGCGGCTTGAAAATTTGCCCCGCGTCCTGGAAGAGGAAGTGAAGCAGAAGCACGATACGACTAAGAAAGAAATCGATCACTATCAGAAGCAAATCGAAAAGGCCGAGGCGGCGCTGGCCCAGACGCGCGAACAATCCAAGGCCTCGATCCAGTCGAAAGCGACGCAAATGAGCGCCTTGCGGCAGACGATCGAGGTCAAGCAAAAAGAGCTCGCCGCCAACCTGCGTTCCCGCGAGCAAATCTGGGCCTCCGAGCGGGCCACGATCGAGAAACAGCTGAACGCCGCCCAAGCGGACATGGACCGCGTTCGCACGCATTGGCAGTCGGAGATCACCAAGAAAGAGCAGGAAGCGAAAGCGCTGGAGGAAGAGATCCGACGCCAGGAGACGCTCCATCGCCAGGTGTTGGAACGAGAAGACAAGGCCCTCCAAGAACAGGCCGCTCCTCTCGAGAAACAGCGCCAGGACTTCACCCAGATTTTAGAGAAAGAGCGGCTGGAGCACGATCAGCGGATCCGAGACTTTGAGAAACAGACCCAGGACATCCATGCCCAGATCCAGCAGGCGGTCGAGCACGCACGCGTCGATTTAAAGGCGCAGGAAGCCAAATTCCAAGACGAGCGCGCCCAGCTGAAAGCGCAAATCAATGGTCTGGCGTCCCAGCAGGAAGCGGTGGTCCTCGAAAGCCAAGAGACGCTGGACGCCAAATCGGTCCAGGTCGAACAACTGGAAAACCAGCTGCGCCAGTCGGCGCTCGCGCATGAGACCCGCAAACGGGAGTTGATCCACAACGCGACGCTGAAGTCTCGTACCCTTCAGGACATGCTGCGCCAGCTTGAAAGCGAACTGAAGACGGTCCGCGAAAGCGCCCCGCTCGAACTGAAGGCCAAGGAAGACGCGATTTTGCAGTTGAACCAGCAGTTGGCCAAAGAACAAGCCCGTCATCAAAAGATGGTCGCGCGGTATGACCGGGCGCTCCAAACGCTGGCCCGTCGCGGCCATCAAAAAGAAGAACTGCTGCGGACCCAACTGGAGAAGGTCAAGGAAGAATGGTCCAAAAAGCTGGCCGGCCGCGATGCGGAAATCGCCACGTTGCAAGCGGATCTCCTCTCGAAAGAAGCGGAACGTCAAGGCGAGCTGGACCGTTTGGCTAAACAATTTGCCGAAGAGCGCTTCCTGCTCGAAAAGAGCAAGGAAGAACTCGCATGGAAGGTGAAAGACCATAAGGAAGTCGCGGAGCGCCAGCTGGCGGGCCGCCAAAAAGAAATCCAGTTTGTCGAAGGCGAGATCCAGCGCGTCAAAGTGCAGCGGGATCAGCAGCTCGCCCAGAAGGCCACCGCTTTTGACGCCGAGAAGCAGAAGATCCAAACGGCGCTCGTGACTCTCCAAACCCAAATGGAAACCGAGCAACGAAATAGCGAAACCGCGCTAGCGGCCAAAGAGCAGGAGCTCCAGGCGCTGATCGGCCGGTCCAAGAAGCAACTCTCGGTTTTGAGCGAGGAATTTAACCAGAAAGTCGGTTCCTGGCGGGGGACCAATGATGCGTTGAAAGGACAGATCGAGCAATTGAAGCAGCATGGGGCTCAGGCGCAGGATCATTGGGATACGCTGCGCAAGGAAAAGGCCAACGAACTGGGCGCGCATCGACAAGAGCTGAACCAGTGGGAAGCCCGTCTGCAAAGCGACGTGCAAACGCTGGATCGCACCCACGAACAAGATCGCCAAGTGCTGCTGAGCCAGATCCGCAAGAAAGAAAAAGAGCTCGAAGAAGCGCAGGCGCTCTTCGCGCGCCGCGTCGCGGACAAAGAGGAAGACTTCCAACGGGCCACCGAGGAAGTCCGCCAGCGGGAATCGGGTGGAAGAGACCATCGCCCGGCTCCGTGTCGAGGTCACGTTCAAGGAATCGCAGACCCAGGCGCAGCAAGAGCGTCTCAAGACCCAATATGACAAAGACTTGCAGCCGTTGCGCGACCAGATGGCCCAGATGACGGCCAAGCTCCAGCAGGAGAAGGCCAGCTGGGAGTCCCGCCTGCAGTCGAAGGAAAACGATATCAAGATCATGAAGACCCGTCTGGCCTGGCGCGACAAACGCCTCCAGGATGAAATCGCCCGCCGCCACAAAGAGCTTGCCGCGCTCCAGCAGACGGCGACCGATGAACTGCGCCGGGCCCAGTCCCGCTATGAAGCGGAAAAGCAACGTCTGGCGGCCAAGTTAAAGGAACGCCGCGCCGCCCTGACGGCCTTGGAATCCCAGCAGGTCAAACAGCGGCAGAGCAAGACGCACAGCGATGCGCTCGTTAAAGAATCACTCACCGCGCATCGCCAGCATCTGGAGGAGAGCGTTCGAAAATTGGAAGCGCAATGTGCGGAGTTGGAGAACCATTATGTGATGCAGCTGAGTGAGAAAGAAACCCAGCTGGCGGGACTGGAGCAAGAGGTCGCGGGAAAGGACCAGCAACTCCAAGATACTCGCCACAAGGCGCGCAAGATCAGTGAGCAGCTGCACAAGGAAATGGAAGGGATCCAACATCTGCAAACGGCCACCGAGCCATCGAAAGGCGCGCGCCTGGCTCCCGTGTGGGCGATTTTCGAGCAGGCGATTCATCACTATAAGGCCGAACGCTGGTCCGAAGCGGCCCAGCTTTTCCAGGAATGCATCCATCAGGATCCGAATTGGAGCGCCGCGTATCAATATCTGGCGCTGGTGTTTCATGCGCTCGGCCAGCAGGCGGAAGCCGCCTGGGCGGCCGAACAAGCTATGGAGAAAGATCCCGATAACGCGCGGCTCGCTACATGGGCGAACAGACTGCGAGCTACGCTAAACGTCAAACACCCTCCGGCCGCTTAGGGGGCTTGCAATCCCTTCTCCCCTTGCGGGAGAAGGTTAGGATGAGGGGTAGTGACTAAAGGAGACTTGATTATGGCTGAAGAATCTCGAATGACACCGCCGCCACCGCCGCGATCCTCAAAACCGGTTCCGCCTCCGCCTCCGGGACGGAGCGCCATGCCGCCCCCGCCTCCTTCACCCATGGGAGCTCCGGTCCCGCCGGCTGCCAAACCGATGTCGGGTCCGATCCCATTTCCTCCCGGCGGTAATCCGGCCGGAGCGATGCCGCCCGGGATGCCCGGCGCAGCCCCGAATGCGATGGAAAAACGCCTCCAGGACATGGAGCGGCGGTTCCAAGACCAAGAAGAGGCGAAGAAACGATTGGAAGAAAAGACCCGGGAGTTGGAAATGCAGGTCAAGGACGAGCATGAGAAAGTGATCCTCGGATCTTTGAAAGCGAAGGAGGAAGAATCGCTTTCCGTCCGGGTCGAGCAGCAGTTGCGCGACATGCAGGAAAAACTGCGCCGGGAAAAATATGAGCAGGAACTCCAGGAGTCCCGCGGGAAGGCCGAGAACCAGCTCAAGGATCTGGAGCGCCGGATCGCGGAAGAGCGCGAAACCTGGATGACGGCTTTAAAGAATCAGCTCAAAGAGCGCGAAGTGGTCGAGCAAGAGGTCGAGCAGAACCTGACCCGCCGGCTGCGCGATTTTGAGCAGCGCTATCAGGAAGACAAGAATCAATGGACGCTCTCGCTCAAGCAGAAGGAAGACGAGCTGAACCAGGAGCGCCGCCGTTTTGAGCTCGAGTTCGAGAAACTCGAAGAATCCCTCGAAGATAAAGAAGACCAGATCAACGGTCTCAAGGAGTCCTTCGCACACGACCGGCACGCGCTGGAGATGCAGCACCAGGCGGAGTACCGGGCGCTGCAAGCGCAGAACGAGACCCAAATGAGGGAGAGCGGGAGCTGGAAAGCGCAGGTCGCGATGGTCCAGTCGCAGCTCCAGCAGCTGGAGGTCCAGCACCTGGAGGAGAAGACCCGCTGGCAGACGCAGCTGTCGCGTTTGGAAGCCGCGCAGGTTGAGGCGCGTAAAAAATTGGACATCGAACTTCATGCTCGGGAAGAAGAGGTCAAACGCAAATTTGCCTCCGGCGAAGAACAGATCAAGCGGGAGTTCACCCAACGTGATCATGAGCGCACCCAGTATTGGGAAGGGATGACGGCGCAATTAAAATCTGAAAAAGAAGCGCTGCGCGCCCTGGCGGTCCGTCGCGAAGAAGAAGCGGCGCGGCTTGAGATCGACATGTCGGAATTGAAGCGAAAAATTGAAATCGAACGCGGCGAATGGCAGTCCGGCGTCGAAAAAGCCCGACGTTTAGGGCGGGATGAAGCCTTGCGCGATCTTCCTCAAGTGTACGACGAACGGCTGAAGGCCATGCAACTCCAATTGGTCAAGGTCTGCGAATCCGCGATATGGTGGAAAAGCTCCTTGGCCTGCTTCCCAAAGTCGACTTTGAGAAGCAGGCCAAGGAGCTTTTCCACCATATCGCGGATTCGCAGACCCAAGAAGCGGTCGCGTGCGAAGCGATGGAAATACAGAAGCAAGAATGGCAGGCTCGGGTGGACGCGTTAACAGCCGAGAAGGAAAAATTGAATACGGCCATCGCCGCGGCCTTGCAGGAAGCCTATGCCAAGGAAGAAGCGATCAAGCAGAGCGCGGAAGAGGTTGGGCGCCTGAAGAGTCAGTGCGACGAAGCGACTCGCCAGATGCAAGAAAATCGTGCCAAGGAAGAATTGTGGAAAACGTCGCAGTCGCAACTGACAGCCGCCTTCCATAACTTGCAAGGGGAACTGGTGAAAATCCAGAACGAACACAATCGGCGGGACACGGAGTGGACCGAAAAAGAAACGGAATGGAAGAAAGCGAAGGAATCCTGGGAAAAGACGAAGGCGGACTTGGAGAAATCCATCAACGAAGTCGTGCCGGTCGCGGTCTCCGCGGACGCCCAGAAGGCGCTGTCGGTTATGCGCCAGCAGATGCAGGAACTGCGCACGATCTTCGCCGGACTGCGACCATGAGAATCATTCAAATCCCGATCATCGGCGAACCCACTCCAGCCCGGGAAGCGCCCGTCGCTCCGGTGACACCCGCGCTCGCCAGCGAGCCGCCGAAGCTGATCCAAGACGATCTCGAGAAATTTAAAACCGAGACGTTGAGCGTCTTGCGCCTGCTTCAGGAGCGAGTCGAGCAGGTGAACAAACAGACGATGGATCAGGTGCGCCGAAATTCAGAGGCGATTCAGAAACTAACGGAAGGGATCGAAAAGCTCCAAAAGACCGTCGCCGAGATGCCTCATCCGGCGTCGCCGCCTTCCATGCCGATGACTGTTTTAGTCGAAATCAAACCCGAGGAGAAGGAGAATCCTTTGCCTCATGGGTTGTTGGATGACGTCGCGGGATCCATTCCGGAATCGTCCGGGAAGAAAGTTGCATTTTTAAGGAAGTTATGGGATTATCTAAATCAAGTCGCGTTCGAAATTCCGCTCGGCAAGTCCAGCCGGACTCCATAGCCCCATCGCTGGCTTACGTGCTGCGGTTTCAGGTGGCGAACAAAAGGTCTACGTGCGTGGCCACCGATGCAGTCCGGCTGCGTAGCTGGCTTCAAAGCATGCAAAAGCAGCTTCAAAACACAGCCACCGCTTTGCGCGACAATCCCTCCCAAACTCTTTCCGCTTTTCAAAAAATACTCTCGCGCCCCTCATACTTTTTAGCTCCCCAGGGAGCGACGCCATGGGTCGTTCTGCTGGGCCCTCGAACGGCCCGGCCCGAGGCGGAGAGACGTTCCGCGTGGTGCACCAATGGCTGATGCATCCCCTCATCGATACTCGCGAACCTTCCTAAGCGGCCGCTGCCGTGTTTGATTACGCCGGCTCGATCCACTTCCACTCCGCTTATTCGTACGACGGCTGCGAGCCGGTCGATCGGATTGTTCAGGCCGCTCTGAGCACCAGTCTCGACTACGCGATTCTGACCGATCATTTCAATTTGGATGCCAAAAAAGAAGGATGGGAACGCTCCCACACGGCGCCCGACCGGAAACTGCTGCTGCTGGTCGGCGAAGAGATCTCCCCACGCTACAACCATTACCTCGCGCTGAATGTGCCGACGCCCCTGGTCGTTTCCAAAATGGATTTTCATTCGCAAGACGTGATTGATGCCGTCAACGCCCAGGGCGGGTTTGGTTTTATCGCGCACCCCGACCATGCCGGCGCGCCGTTTGTCGGTGTCCGCGCGTATCCCTGGGTTGATTGGAAAGTAACCGGATTCGCGGGCTTGAGTATCTGGGACTTGATCGGGGATTGGACGTCGTCGCTGTCGTCCCCTTGGGGCGTGCTCCGGGGCGCCCTTTGCAAACGCTGCAGCGGTGGGATGAGCTGACGCAGCGTTCCCATTGCGTCGCCATCGGAGAAGCGGATAATCACGGGACGCGCAAGCGGATCGTCGGCCTGTCGAAGACGATCTTTCCCTTTGAATTTGCCTTTCGTACGATCCGCACGCACGTGTGTTTGGCACAGCCTTTGATCGGAGAGATCGCACGAGACCGGACGGCCCTTTACGAGGCGCTCCGCCTGGGGTGCTCCTATGTTTCACTGGATTTGTGGAACGATCCGAAGGGGTTTCGTTTCCAGATTTTCGACGCGTCACAGCGCGTCGAGATGGGCGCCGAGATGACACGCCAAGGGCCAGCGCTTCTGGAAGTGAAACTTCCTTCTCCGGGCCGCATCCGCATCATTCGTAATGGACGCGTCATTCGGGAGGAGGGTCCGCGCACCTATCTCGAACGGGATGCCGACCTTCCCGGCGTCTATCGGCTGGAAGTCGACCAACGGATTGGCGGTCGCTGGCGGCCCTGGATCTTTTCCAACCCCATATGGGGGAAATAACTCCAGTGACGAAACAATTATGAAGATATTTTTCCTCTTAAATCCCTCGTTGCGCGAAAAAGAGTGGGATTACCGCGAGCAAGCGGCGCAGATGGCCAAGCGTTTCGGCTGGACGCCGCGATTCGGCGAGGTCGACCGGAAGAACCCGAACTCCATGGACCAGCTGCTGCGCCAGGCGTGGGAAGAAGATTGCGTGCGCGTCGGCGTCCTCGGAGGAGACGGCACGCTGCACCGCGTGGTCAACGTGTTGCAAAAACAAAAGCGTCTCAAAAGCATGGAGATCGCTCCATTGCCCGCCGGGACCTGTAATGATTTTGCGCGCTTTCTCGGACATGACCGCCATCATCTGGAAGACGCCTTGAAGCGGGTTTTCACGGGGAAAGCGGAGGAGACCGATCTGGGACTGATTGATTCGGAGATCTTTATCAACAACGGCGGCATCGGAAGGCGTCCGATCATCGGGAAAAAACCGACCCGGTCGCTTCAAACTCTTAAAAATTTCCGTCCGATCCCCTTAAAGGCGACCTGGGAAAAGGGATCGATCGAAGGGACGTTCTACATGGCCCTGGCGTGCAATGGACCTTTTTTTTCCGGAGGGCTGCATTTTTCCAAAAAGCCGCTTCTGAACGACGGCCTTCTGGATATGTACTTCGTACCCAATTTTCCATCTCGCCGGAAAAAGCTATGATCGTCCGTTGACGACGGATTAAGCGTATGAAAATATCCCAAATGCTCGCGGCGCGAAAGCCGCTCTTTTCGTTCGAGTTTTTTCCTCCCAAAGATGACGCGTCCACCGAAGCGCTCATGGGGGTCGTGCAGAGCCTCCGGGATCTGCGGCCGGATTTCGTCTCGGTGACCTACGGCGCCGGCGGCAGCACGCGCGCCCGAACGTTGGAATTGGTCACCCGGATCAAACGAGAAGCCGGTATCGAAGCGATGGCCCACCTCACCTGCGTCGGCCATTCCCGGGATGAAATCAAGGCCATCCTGGAGGAACTGTCGACCCAAGGGGTCGAGAATGTCCTGGCCCTGCGCGGTGATCCTCCACGCGGACAGACCGAGTTTAAACCCCATCCGGAAGGGTATCGGTACGCCAATGAGCTGGCCGAGGCGGTGAGCCGGATCGATCATTTTTGCTTCGGCGTGGCGGGTTATCCCGAGAAACACGTCGAAGCGGCCACGATGGAAGCCGATCTGGCCCATCTTAAACGGAAGGTGGACACCGGGGCTTCGTTTGTGATCACGCAGCTTTTCTTCGTCAATGAGCGGTACTTTGAATTTGTAAACCGGGCCAAGGCCCTGGGAGTCCGCTGCCCGATCATCCCCGGCATCATGCCGATCACCAACTTCGCCCAGATCCAGCGGTTTGCGACGCTTTGCGGCGCGACGCTGCCTCCTGCGCTAATTGCGGAACTGGAGCCGGTCCAGGCCGATCCCGAGGCCGTGGCGCGGATTGGGATCCGTTACGCGGCAACGCAGTGCCGTGAGCTGCTTCAGCGAGGCGCTCCGGGCATCCATTTTTATACACTTAATAAGTCGCGCGCGACCCGCGAGATTCTTGAACACCTGCGCGGCCTGCGGCATACCCAAACCCCCCTCTTACGGGATATATAGGGAAGCATCATGACCACCCCGATCACTCGCATTTTGGACGGACGCCTGCTTTCCGCGGAAATCCGCGCGGAAATTAAGAAAGAGGTTGAAGCTTTTGTGCAAAAAACGGGCCATCCGCCCGGATTGGCTACGATCTTGGTGGGAGACAACCCCGCGTCGCATACCTATGTCGCCAGTAAAATAAAAGCCTGCAAAGATGTCGGTGTCGCATCCATTCATCATCCAAAACCTATCACGGCCAGCCAGTCCGAATTGAAAGATCTCATTGTTCAGTTAAATCAGGACCCCAAAGTGCACGCGATCCTGCTTCAGCTGCCTTTGCCGGGCCATCTCGATTCCACGCCGCTTTTGGACGCTATCGATCCGGGCAAGGATGCGGACGGATTGCATCCCTACAATTTAGGAAGCCTGTTTGAATACAAGAACTGGCCGGAGATGACGGGAAGCGGCCAACCGTTGTCCTGCACGCCGCATGGCGTGATCCAAATTCTGCAGCGTTCCAAAATCCAAATCGCCGGTAAACGGGCCGTCGTCCTAGGCCGCTCCAAGCTCGTCGGCAAGCCGATGGCAATGATGCTCTTGGCGCTGGACGCGACCGTGACGATATGCCATTCCCGAACCAAAGATCTCGCCGCGGTTTGCCGTGAAGCGGATCTCTTGATCGCCGCGATCGGCCAGGCGCGGTTCGTCAAAGCCAACATGGTCAAGGACGGCGCCGTGGTGATCGATGTCGGCATGAACCGCGCGCCGGAAGGCGGTCTCTGCGGTGACGTCGATTTTGAAGCCGTTAAAATGAAAACCTCTGCGATCACGCCCGTCCCCGGCGGTATCGGCCCAATGACCGTCGCGATGCTCCTGCATAACACCTTGCAATTAGCCAAAAAACAGGCTAAATAACATCATGTTTTGGCGTGTTCCCCGCTACGTTTTTGCCCTCTCAGGCCTGCTGCTGTCTTGTTCCACGCTTCACGCCTACGACAACATCCAACTCAAGCTTACGTTAACGGCTCCCTCTACCTCCCAAACCTTTTCGCCCACCGGCGTGGTGGTCGATCGAACCGGGAAAATTTGGGTCACTGACCCGCCGTCCAACAGCATCGTTGTATTCTCTTCAGCCGGTGAATTTGTTCAGCAGATTGGACATGCCGGGACCGGGCTTGGCGAGTTCTCGGGCCCCCACGGCATCGCGACCGATCTGGAGGGGACAATCTATATCGCCGATACCGGGAACAACCGCGTCCAGGTGCTGAGCCCGGATGGGAAGCCGCGACTGGCTTTTGGCGAGCGCGGCGACGGTTCCGGACAAATGCGCAATCCCGAAGGCCTGGCCGTCAGTCAGGACGGGGGGGCGGATTTATGCGATCAACGCCAAAACACACCAGGTGGATCAGTGGTCGGCGGCAGGTCAGTTGCTTCACTCCTACAGCGGCGCCGAGCCCGGCCGGAAAGCGTTTGCCAAACCGATGGGGGTGGCGGTCAGCCCATTAGGCTTCCTGTATGTGGCGGATCGCGGCGTCAGTCAGATCCGTGAGTTAGACCCCCAAGGCCATACCTCCGGTCTTTTTGGGCGCTCGGGCAGCGGTGACGGCGATTTCAAAACGCTCGCAGGGATGGCGGTATCAGGCGACAATGTCTACGCGGCCGATCCGGGGAACCACCGGGTCTGCCAGTTTAATTTGACGCGCCAGCCTGCCGGACAGGCAGGTCAAACCGCCATCACGCCGCTTACGCCGGTCCCGGCCGTGCGCGTCCAGGTGGCGCTTAAAAATATGTGGCCGATCCAGGTGGATAGCCTCGCGGTGACTTCCGATGGGCGTCTTCTGGCGCTCTCCGGCCTGACCGGGATGCTGACGATTTTGGATCGAGACGGGAAACAGGTCAATCAGATCAATTCCAAGCAGTCGTTGGCTTTGCGCAACCCCTCGGCGCTGGTGTCTGACCCTTCCGGCAATATCTACATCACCGATGCCGGCTCCAATCGCGTGATCAAATGCGATTCGCAGGGTGGGAAATTGCTCGAGTTCGGCCAGAAAAATTCGATGTTCAAAGGGGGACAAGGCGAGCTCGCGAAACCGTCCGGCATTTCGTACGGCCGCCAAAGCATCTTCGTCGCGGACACCGCCAACAGCCGGTTCCAGGCGTTCAATGATCAAGGATTGTTCCTTTTCACCGCGGGCGAAAAGGGCAAGGAGCAGGGGCAGTTGAAAACCCCCGTCAGTATCGCTTCCGACAACGACCGGGTCTACGTGGCCGACGCGGCGAATCATAAGATTGTTGTTTTTAACGGCGCGGGTCGTTTCGTGCGCGAAATGGGACTCATCGGCGGCGAAGCGCTGGTGGAGCCCCGGCACGTCGTCGTGGATGGCGAAGGAAACGTGTATGTGCTGGATGCGGCGCGCGGCCGCGTGGTGGTCTACGATGACCAAGGCGTCTTTGTCGCCGGTTTCGGCAGCCTCGGCAAGGCTAAAGGATTTTTTGATCGTCCCAAAGCTCTGGCGCTGACCGATGATGGCCGGCTATACGTGGCGGAAGAAGGGCGCGTCCAGGTCTTTCGTGTGGTCCTTCTGCCGCCCGCGCCGACGCACCTCACGGCGGCCCCCGGTGAAGGCTATGTGGAGCTTCATTGGGATCCCGCCAAGACGCGCTTCCCCGCGAAATACGTGGTGTACCGCAGCCTCCCGAATACCGTGCCGCAGCGGCTCAAGGAAACCGTGGAGACCACGATCACCGACGATTCTTTAACGCCGGAGACGACCTACACCTATTCGATCGTTTCGCAATCCGTGCAAGGCGCATACAGCGTTCCTTCCGCGCCGGCTTGGGCCTCCGCCCGGCCTTCCAGCAACGCACCGCGCTTGGAAATTCTGGGCGACCAGATCGAAGACGTTTACGCTTCGCATTACAAATACTATACGCACACGCCCCTCGCGCATGTCGTCCTGCGCAACAACGGTCCGGCGCCGCTCCAGAAAATTAAAGTGCTTTTCGCCGTTCAGGGGTACATGGACTTCCCGACCGAAGTCGACGTGCCCGAACTGCATTTCAAAGACCAGACGGACGTCGCGCTGACAGCGACCTTCAACAACAAGATCTTGGAAGTCACCGAGACCACCCCGATTCAGGCTCAAATCAAGGTCGTCTTCTACCAGGGCGGCGCGGAGAACTCCGTCATCCGCAACGTTCCGTTCAAGCTTTACTCGCGAAACACCATCCGCTGGGACCGCAAGGAGCGGTTCGCTGCGTTCGTGACGCCGAACGATCCGCTGGTACTGGAATTCTCGCGCGGCGTGGCGCTGCCCTTCGCGCAAGCCCACGCGGGCGCGCCGGTGCCGCAAGCCCTTCGCGCCGCATGGGCGCTTTTCGAGGGGTTGGGGACCTACGGCATCAACTATGCGCCTCGCCCGACCAATCCGTACGACCACGTTTCGCTGGATTCGTCTACCGTCGATACGATGCAGTTCGCGCGTGAGACTTTGTCGCGTAAGAGCGGCGACTGCGCCGATGTGGTCGCGCTGCTCGCTTCGGGTCTGGAGAGTTTGACCGTCGCCACCTGCGCGTTGGATGCGCCCGGGCACTTGTTCTTGATGTTTGATACCGGCGAATCGCGGCGGGAGTCGCTGGCTTTCCCGGAGTCGTACCTGGTCTCCTACGCCGGGACCTATTGGATCCCGGTGGAAGCGACGATGATCGGTTCACCTTTCATGGAAGCGTGGAAGCAGGGCGCCGACGAGTATCGCCGCTGGCAACAGCAGGGCAAGCTCGCCGTGCTGGATATTCATCGTGCCTGGCAAACCTATGAGCCGGCGACCCTTCCCGAGGCGAATCTCGCGATCAAACATCCGTCCCGGGAGGCCATGGAGGAGAAATTCTTGAAGGATTGGCAGGCCTTGGTCAATCTGCGCTGGCAGACGGGGCAGGCGCAGGCCAAGGAAGCGCTGGCCGCGCATCCGGATTCAGGGCAGCCCTGGCTGGATCTGGGATTTTTGGCAGTGGATTTCAAGAAATATCAAGAAGCTCATGACTACTTTGCGAAAGCAAAGGCCGATCCCTCCCTGGTGGCGGCCGCTGCGAATAACCTCGGTAACCTGGCCTATCTTCAGAATGATCTCACCAAAGCGGAGGCGAGTTACAAGCAAGCTCAGCAAAGCGACGCCTCCGACGCCGGGATTTCGCTGAATCTCGCGCGTGTGTATTTCAAGCAAGGACTTGTCCAGAAAGCCTCCGCCGCCTTCAAGCAAGCGACCCGCTTGGATCCTTCCATCAAAGAGCGGTATACTGACGTTACGGCCCTCCAATAACGGCAAACAGCGAAAATAGAAAATGGAAAATGGTGCAAGGATGCTTTCTAAAAAGGGTCTTTCTACATTCACCATTTTCTATTGTCTATTTTCGCCATTAGCCGTTGGTGCGGCGCCGTCTCTTGCTCCGGCTCATCTCGATGGGATTGCTGTGGAAGACCTTGCCGCGCCTTATAACCTCCAAGCCGTCGTTCTAAACCGCACCGTGACGTTGAACTGGGCCTGGGACCCACTGGACCCGGGTCCCCAGTTCCTCAGCTTTGGCTATGAAGTCCTGCGCGATTCCGCGGTGATCGCGATCGTGCCAAAAACGGCCTTTACCGATTTCGGCGTTCCCGTTGGGTCCCATGTCTATCAAGTACGCGCGAAGGGGGGTGCCAAGCAGTCCGGCAAGAAAGTGGCCCACTTCAGCGCGAGTTCCGAGCCCGCGGGCGCCGAGATCAAACAAACCTGCGCCGGTCCTCCAACCATCCAATTGAGTGTCGAACCTACCAAGAAGCAATACGGCGCGATACCGGCGTTGCGACTCCACTTTGTCGGCGACGCCACCGTGCCTGAAGGATGCCAATTAGGTCCTGTGCTCTTCCATATTGATTCCGGGCTGAGTACCGAGCGGTCTGGCCCGCTGTCTCCCGGTACGAAAGGACACTTCGACGAGTTTATCGATGCGATGACCGCATCGGACGAACCGATCACCGGCGCCGCGACCTTTGCCGTGAGCGTCACCGCCAAAGACGAAGCCGGCGGCTCGACCAGCAGCGTTTTCTCGATCGACCTCCAAAAAGAAAACCAATTCGCCCCGAAACAGCGCTGAGTTGTCTCGCTCCGCGTTCGTTTGATAAACTATCCCTGTAGTCACTACCTTTCTTCCCTTGTGAAAAAACTCATATGGCGACACCGGCTAGTATCGAGATACAAACCGTGAACATAACCGAGCTGCTTCGTCTGGAAGCCGAGCGCATGCGGATTTTGGACTTGAAAGCGCTGAACCGCGCGGGGTCCGGCCATCCCGGCGGGACCCTTTCCCTCGCGGAAGTGATGGCAACGCTCTATTTTGGCGGGGTACTCCGTTATGATCCCAAAGATCCCTCCTGGGATAACCGCGACCGGCTCGTCTTGAGCGAGGGACATACCGCGCCCATTCTCTATGCCGCTTTGACCGAAGCGAAGTTTAAAGGGTGGTCTCTCGAAGCCTTGATGGACCTGCGTAAGAACCCGGATGTGATCGCTCAGGGCCATACGACCCTCGGAACCCCGGGCGTGGATTGTTCGACCGGAGCCCTTGGCATGGGCGGTTCCAAAGCCCTCGGCATGGCGCTGGCCGCGCGCTACAAGGGCCAGGACTACCACACCTTCGCGATCATCGGGGATGGGGAATGCGAAGAAGGCGAGATTTACGAAGCCGCTTCGAACGCTGCGCTTGTAGGCGCGGACAACCTCACATGGATTCTAAACCGCAACAAAGCCCAGCAGACGATGGGCATTCAGGATGGTTCGAGCATCCGGCATGAAGACTTTTTCCGCTCCCTGAATTGGAACGTGGTCGTTTTAAACGGCGAGTCTGCGGATCCTGAAAAGAACCGTGAGTTCATCTCGAAATTGCGGGATGAGCAACTTGCCAAGGCCCTACCCGAGATCGAAGCACGGTTGAAAGGCACGGATACCGGAGAATTGGACCAGCTCGTCTCAAGCGCCGGCGTCTCGGCGGACGTGAAGCGCCGGGTGGATGAAGCTAACGCCACGCGTATGAAAGAACGGCGCCAGAAACAGATGGAACTCCGAAAAAATGCGCCGCCCGCGAAATTCCCTTCCTATAAACCAGGGGACAAGCCGACCGGGACCCGCGTGGGTTTCGGCGAAGCCGTCGCCGCTTTAGGTCAGCAGCATCCGGAAGTCGTCGCTACCTCCGGAGACCTGCAGGATTCCACGCATCTTTTTGGTTTGGAGAAGGTGGCCGGGCGCCATACTCGCGATAACCCGCTCGGCGCCTATTTCCCGGAAGGGATCTCAGAGTCGAACGCCGCGGGAAAATGCGCGGGGCTGGGCCTGAATGGGTTGATCCCGTTTTTCGCCACGTTTGATAATTTCCTTTTAGAAGCCGCAGATGAACTGCATAACGCATCCGCTTTCGGGCTGTTTTATATCGCCGTGGGGACGCACTCCGGAGCCGGCGTAGGTCCAGACGGCAAAAGCCAGATGAGCGAAGCCACGCCTGGCTTCATCGACCACTGTTCGGGAATCAACGGTGAACTCTTTGAGATGTATGAGCCGGCGGACGCTCAGGAAGCGGCGGAGATCGTGCGCTTAGTTGTTGAGCGCGCTCTGAAGAACGGCAATCCCGGCCACCCGGTCTACCTGCGCTGCACGCGCCACAACGTGCCGCACCTCGATCGCTCAGGAATCCCCAATTATCTTAGAAAGTTGGAAGAAGGCTGCTATGAAGTGCCGGTCAAAGGGGTGAGCGGAAAGCCGGATCTCATTATTGTGGCTTCAGGGGCGGTCGTTCTCGAATCACTCCAAGCGGCTGAACAGCTGGCCGCGCAGGGTATCCGGACAAAACTGATCAATGTCGTCAGCCTTAATAAGATCCCGCAGCCAGGGGCTGCCTTCCTCTCATTACTGGATGATAATGTGCCCCTTCTCACGGTCCATGACGCCGAGCCTTATGCTCTGAGCCACCGGGTAGAAGAAGCGATCAACACGCTCCGCAAGCAGGGCCGTCAGCCTGGGATTGTCCAACGCATCCTAGGCGTCAACGTCAGTCCCCGCTCCAACCACGTCGGTTCCGGGTCCACGGAAGAAAACTACCGCCGCAACCAGCTCGATGCCGTCGGAATCGCGCGAGCTATCAAAGAAGTCCTTAAAAAATAGCCCATTAAAGCTTTCCTTTCCTATCCTGAAGTTCTAGGATGAAACTTCATTATGGCTACGATCTTAATTGTGGATGACGATAAAGACGTGCTGGACCTGGTGCGTTTTATGGCGGGCCGGGAAGGTTATCGGATCGTAACGGCCGGAGATGGTAAGGAAGGCATTGAACTGGCCCTGCAAGAGAAACCGGAGCTGATCATCATGGACATCATGATGCCGGAAGTGGATGGCCACACCGCGACGCTCGAATTAAGCCGGCAAGAAGCGACCAAGGACACCCCGATCATTATCCTCACCGCGAAAGGCAATATGCGCTCCGCCTTCGAACTCACGCCGAACGTCATCGCCTACATCGAAAAACCCTTCGATCCCAAGCACCTTCGCGACATCATTCAAAAAACCCTCACCGCGCGTTAAACCAGGTTTTAATTCGCCTCCTGGAGCCGAAGCGTTACAAAAATTCGCTGCTGGATGTTCCAGTGCCGCCGGGCGATCACGACGGCGGCTGAAATTTCAAGAATTATCACGCTAAATAGATCCACTCCCGAGCTGGCCAGCGCTATGCCGGCTCCCGCTGCCAACATCTTATAAAGCGTCAACTCCCCTACTTCCTGCGTAGCCATCGCGCGGGGATTTCTGAAACCATGTACAAAGTAAAAAAAGATGGGGAACAACCCCCAGGACAGATCGGCATAGTGCCATCCCAGAAGATGTCCAAGCACGACGGCAACAGCGGCCACCCCCGCAGAGATCAGCGTTTCCCGCCATGCTTTGAGGATATACTCCGGTTTTGAAGACCAAGCCCCACCCGTCTTAATCTCACCCGTGTCCTCATCCGGCGCAGAGTCTGTTGGCTCGACACGCGGCCTAACCGTATCCGCAGGCGGTTTCGGCATGAAATGCTCATAGAAACGATCTAAAAATTGTTCAAACTCCACGCGTATACTCGTGGGATTTTCCGGCGAGCCCCATACACCCTCGAGCGGCTTCAGGTGAATGAGCGGACCGGAATAGGGTTTGAAAATGGGTTCTCTGTTCACAAAAGACACTTTGCGGGCGGATATTGCGTGGGTAGCGGGTTGCACTTCAGGGGCTACCTCAAGGGTAGGAGCCATTTCTGAAACGGCAGTGGCTTCAGGAGCAGGGGTCTCTTCAGAAGCCGGGACAGCCTCAGGCACAGGGACCACAGGGATAGGGGTTTCTTCCCAAACTCTATGTGTTATGACCGTTAGATAGGGAATCGTGTTCTCCCCGCTCCCCGCTTCGAAACGGACCTGCCCGATATACCCCAGAGGTTCCAGATGGGAAGCGGCAGGTTCCGATTGGGTGAATGTGAAGATGAGATGGGAGTTTTCAAGACTTTTCCGGATGTTGATCTCTGCATTGATTTCCCCAAGAGGGGACGAAAAATTCATATCGAAGTAAGAATTTCCGTTGGTTGCCATGTAGGCCCGCACCAAGGGAATGGCCAAGGGAAGCTCGGATGTCTGGACTAAAAGCTGCGTAAAGGACGCGAGGAGGGCATGCCGTCGTTCCCACGCGCGCAGGTCGGAGGGCTTCATGCCCGTCTGTGTCAACGCCAAATTAACTTTCATTCCTGTCGGCTGGAAATGGCTCACCCATGACGGAGCCGAGGAGATCCATAGTTTTTCTTCCCAATCCTGGGCAATCCGCTGGATGTTGTCCAACCAGGAGGGGTATTGGCGTAAGGGTTCTGTACGAGGCAGGCGGGTGTGTTTTAGCTTGTTGTCCAACGCCAAAACGATCGTGGAGGCGGAATCCGTGCGGTCTATTCTTAAAACCGGCACGTCCGGAAATTGTGAACTCACCGTTCGGATAAAGTCGTCAGCTCCCGATTTCAAATTGACGAGGACGGCAGCAAACTGGCTTAAGTCCAAACGGCTCAGCCCTTCTTCGCCGGTCCTCACCGTAACCAGGTGAAATCGAATTTCCGGCCTGGCTTCCGTTCCGCGTGCCAGTGCCTTTTCAAGCCATCGATCTAACCCAGGATTGAGAATATCGTTCACAAACAAGATGGGATCCATTCCCGACGTTGTAGACCTGGCGGCTTCTTCCCCGTGCTCATTTTTGATGCGTTGTATCCCTGCTTGATAGGCCTCTGCGGTGTCGTGAATGTCTATCAGTATTTCCAGAATGGCCGCGGGTTCCTCAGACCGCATTTTGGAGACAAACATCTGCCGCAACTGGGTATTTAAGTGGATGAGCCGTGCTCTCAATGCGGGAACCCAATCATCGTCCGCTGAGGCCAGGTGAAATTCTACATGCTCCTGCAGGCGCACCATCTCTTTTGCAGGATCCCGCAGCGCTAGTTTTTCTAGGCTCGCGTCGGACATCGCATGCCTGATCGCGACGAAGCCTTCGTCCAACTTATTTTCCAATGACGTTGGAAGCGCACTCAAGGCTTGCAAGGTGACGGGTTCTCCCTTAAGGGCGCTGGCCAGCTCAAGAATGCGCTCATCCAAGGTGGCTGCTTCATTGGCAGGGTCTTTCACGCAACTATCAAGAGCCGCCTCCACTCGGGTTCTTAAATGTTGATACGTCCTGAAGATGTTTACCTCCGGAGTCTTTTCAGGCGGCTGAACCACGACAACATCCTCTATCTCTACGGGGGTTGAACTCTCTGGTGCTGCGCGCTCCCCCGTATCGGCTCCAGTCGCTTGAAACGCTTCATCGGCGGGATCTACCTGGCGGCTTGCTGAGTCTTGAACCTCGGCCATTGCAATCCGGTCAACGTCCGTGTGCGGATCTGCCGGCGCAACCACAACGGGCTGAAGGGGAAACGTGAGCACAAAGCCCCGAACCATCTGGAAGCCGCTTCGCGTGTCCTGCTGCATAGATTGCTGAACTGTCCCTTGAAGACTTTCAACGGCCCCGCGAATAATGGCCAACTCCCATCCGCCTTTAGGTCCCTTGCTGGCCATCGGAAGACCGCTTGTTCCACTGAGTTTCCTTTCAGTGGTTTTTAAATCAGCGTTGAGATCGTCCTGAACGATTCCCGGCCCGTTGTAGGAGACCGTCATATGGATGCGGTCCTGCTCTCCGCGGTCCAGGCGAATGTGGACCTCTGTTGCTTTGGCCACACGCGCCAATTTGAGGAGATTCAAAACTAGGGCATAGGCCGGCAATTCATCAAAGGACCCCTTCAGGGCGGTCATCGCCTCCGATGCGTCCACGCGAATTCGCGTGCCGTGGGGGTTCCCTTCGGTTTCAAGCTTCAGCCACGTTGCGAAATCATCATTCACCCGCATGGATTGCCGCGCCGTCAGTATCCGTAAGTGGTGAAGGCTGTGTCTAAAGCCTTCCCAGGTTCGCGTTGATCCGGGTAATTCAAGGAGGACATGGGATCCATAATCCGCGGCAATGGATTCCAGGGCCTCGAGTTCATTTTGCAGCGAAGCGTCAAACGCCTCCATTTTTGGCAACAAGGCGGTGGCGCGGCTTCCCTTTACCACGAGAGGGGAGGAAGAGATAAGCCATTGATCGGCATCGCCAATCAATCCACCCCACATCGAGTAAAGCTGGTTAACGCGAGAATAATGCTTTCTCGCAAGAGACACGAAAGGGGATTCTCTTTTGCTTTTCATCGCCTGCGAGAAGGCGCTGATGATCATCGCCATCTGGGGGCGCGCATCCGGCGCCGCACGCAAGAATTGCTCTGTTCGCAGTTGACATTCTTCGATAGCCGTTTCCTTCAAAGGGATAACCGGGGTTTTACGGCCACGTGAACCCGCTTCCTTCAGGGCCTCCTTGGCCGCCGTTCTGTAGGCGAGCAGCAGATCAGTCAGTTGTGCCAGGGCGGGTAATACGCCGGCTGCTTCTTTCATCAGCAGGACCTCCCGGATCTCGTTGTATTGGTCCCGTATCTCTGCGGCGAGAAGATCGACCCATTTCTGTCTGGGATTGCTAGGGTAGAGTGTTTCGACGGTATAAAGATTGACAGGGGCTTCCCATCCCATCTGTTTCACATCATCGTTGTAGGTGTCAGGGACAGCCCGTTCCAACTGGTGCCGTGCAGTCAACTTGTCTCCCGCCGGACGCTCTCCATGGATCATCAGGTGCTTGACATATGTTTTTTTTCTGCGGCGGCGTAAATTTTTGACGTCCTTGGGATTGTACGCCCCCGTCACATAAACGCTCAGAGGGGCGTATTGGCTGACGACGTTGCGATAATGCTTTAGGTCGGGGAGAATGAGATAGGTGTCAAGGGCGTCTTTAAGCGGCTTCAGTAGCTTATCGACGGTCTGCGCGTTCTTAATATCGATGCGAGTCTGGCTAGGCGACGGAGGCGTTTTCGGAATTTGACTGCTGGGCACAGAGGGCGATTTGAATTCTTGCCGGAGCGCTTGGAGATGCCGCCACTGACTTCTTGGGCTTCGAAAAAATACCCAATCCGTTAAAAGGCGCAGGACCGTGCTTGCCGCCAGCACATACAGGACGATATCCCACCCCGGCAGAAAACCGAATTCATATCGGGCGAGGGCAATGACTCCTACGATCAGTAGAGGGATGGGCACCAAGCCCAACCCCTGAGCAAGGATTTGATGCTGTACCGGCGCTCGGCTGAGGTCAACGCGGCCCTGGTAGAGTCCTTTGGCTTGCTCTCTGATTTCCTTTACTCCCGCATGCCTACCGTAACCAAAGCCGTAGGCAACGATCATCTGACAGATTCCCTCGAGCCAGAACAAACTCGGGCG
>WNFI01413543.1_pt1 | contig 34765 bp, 25 predicted proteins | sample 5400471 | NCBI WGS metagenome assembly WNFI01 (sample SAMN13153348, study PRJNA577476) | soil metagenome | isolation source: 100 cm saprolite on Douglas fir-dominated hillslope | place: USA:California | collected 2013-09-17 | reverse complement strand
ACCTCCAAGGGGTTCGGGCACTTTCCGCGAAACGATTGGGCAAAAATGCTCGGGGCGCCCGATTTGAAGGGAAAACGCATTGGGGTCCTGCGTGAGATGTTTAACACCGGTGCTTACGATCCTGAAGTGAAAGCGGTATTTGATCGTGCACTGGACGATTTGCGCAAGGCAGGCGCGATCGTTCTCGATCCGGTTCTTACCGGCTTGAATCTGAGAACGGCCACGAGCAACCAAACGATAGGCACAAGTCATCCGCGGCTTCCGGGAAAAAATCTTCCATACGAATTGATCGCTTCGTCCAATGCCTATCTCGAGCGGCTGGGACCTTCCAGGCCGTGGAAGAAACTCGAGGACATGATCATCAAGGTGGGTCCGCAGAAGATGAACGACGAGTATACCGACGCGCTGAATTATCTGCAGCCCGACAAGTTCCCGGACTATATTTCCCGTCAGGAGTTGAAAGTGGCGATTACGAACAAAATTGGTGAAGCCATCGAAAGCCTGAAATTGGACGCCGTCGTGTTGCCCTATCAGGCCGTGCCTCCTCCGCCCTGGGACCCGTCCGCGGACAAGTATACCGCGGCGGACCGTGCCAATACATTGACGTCGGCGACGGGATTGCCGGGGATCATAATGCCGGGTGGCTACACGAAGGATAATCTGCCGATTGGCATCCAATTCGCGGCAAAACCGTTCGACGATCTCGGACTCCTTCAAGTTGCCTATGGCTACGAGCAGACGAGCAAGCGGCGAAAAACCCCGGAACTTACTCCTGCGCTCCCCGGCGAGAAATTCGAATACTGATTTGATGGACTTACGGTCGTTCCGTGGGGTTGGCCGCACGGTCGCTGAGATCCTAAATCAATTTCATTCAGCGTGAATCGTGCTCACAAAAACAGCAATTGGTCCACAGAGACACGCCGACCCACCCTCAGATCATCTCTCTGCTTCGCGACTTTTGGCGTTTTTGCGCAACGAACTTGCTTAGTGTTCTCTGTGACTCCGTGGTTCAAGTATGTCTGCGGAATTTAGGTTTATTCGCGGAACTTTCGCATCGTTCCGGTTGAGGCGCGGTTTGTTGGCAGGCCATTTGCTGAGGCTACGCTGCGCGAGCTCGCTGCCAGCTATGAGTCCGTTAGCAGGCGCCGAAAACCCCGGAACATGGTCCGTTCTTTGGCCGGAGAAAAATTTGACGAGCCATCTCGATTCAACCGATGAAAATTAAACTGATTTTGATTCCCCTTTTGTGTCTATGCGCAGGGTTGGCGCGAGCCGCGACATTCGATCTTACGACCGCGACCATCTCAGACATTCATGCGGCCGTGGATTCGGGCAAGCTCACCTACGAAAAGCTGGTTCAATTGTACATCGAGCGGATAGCGGCCTACGACAAATGTGGACCCTCGATTAACGCGGTGATCACCGTCAATGCCCGTGCTCTTTCGGATGCGCGCGCCTTGGACGCAGAATACAAAGCGAAGGGACGGCGGAGTCCCCTTCACGGCATACCGGTGGCGGTCAAGGATTGCATCGACACCTTGTACATGGCGGATTCTGGCGGTGCGCTGGCCTTGCGCAATAGTTTCCCCAATCAGGATGCATTCGTCGTTCAGCAACTGCGCGCGGCGGGAGCGATTATTTTTCTCAAAACAAATCTGGCGGAATTTGCCGGGTCGGCCGACGGCTTGAACAGCGCGTGCACGCTCGGAGGTCAGCCCAGAAATCCCTACAACTTGGACCGGCATCCAGACGGTTCGAGTTCGGGAACGGCTGCCGGACTCGCCGCAGTTTTTGCGACAGTCGGTTTGGGAACCGAAACAGGTTCCTCGACCCGCGGTCCGGCCTACCACAACAATCTGGTCGGACTTGCGCCGACGGAAGGCCTCGTGAGTCGTTCGGGGGTTATTCCCAATTCGTGGACCCTTGATCGCGTCGGATTGCTGGGTCGTTATGTGAGTGACGTTGCGATGATGCTCAGCCACAGCACCGGACTGGATACCGCCGACACGGTGACGAGTGCCAGTGCGGGACACATTCCGTCCACTTACGAAAAGGACCTGCGCGTCGACGGCCTCAAAGGTGCGCGCATCGGCGTTTTTCGCGCGGTATTTACCTCCAACGATCCGAGGACCAAGGAGGCCCAAGCCATCGCCAATGCCGCGATCGAAGATCTAAAAAAGGCGGGCGCGATCGTCCTGGATCCCGTCACGATACCCGAGAACGTCGAGGAGCTGACCAATACACCGTCCTTGGGGCCCGCGGAAACCGCGGAGTGGAAGAATAAGTATTTTGCCGGTCTTCCACCCGAGGCGCCCATCCATAATCTGGAGGAGCTTCTTCGGGACGGCGGTATTTTGTATAATAAATTTGAGCCCTTTAAAGCGGCGCTGACATCGGGTCCCACCGATAAGTACCCGGGGTACACCGCGGATCTCGCTAAACGCGCCAAGTTGCGTGCCGCGCTGACCAGGCTTTTGGACGGGCAGAAGCTCGATGCCTTGGTATACCTCCACAATCTCTATCCGGCGCAGTACATCAACGAGCTGTATCCGTACACCAAGGTCAAACTGAGTTCGGTGTCGGGTCTCCCCGGACTGGTTGTCCCTTCCGGTTTCACCTCTCTCGATCAATCTGTGGGCATTGAGTTTCTCGGTCGCGCGTTCGACGAAGCGAAACTTTTGCGCCTCGGATATTCTTACGAACAGGCGACGAAGCACCGCCGTCTTCCCGCTACAACGCCGTCACTCCCCGGAGAAAAAATAATCTACTGATCCACTCGCCATGCCTTATCCAACGCCTGAAAAATTATCCCTCCGCCGTTCCAACTGGCGTGCGTTTGTTCTCACTGGAATCATTTTCGCGATCGCACCGCTGATCGCGGCTGCGAAGCCAAAAGTTCATGTGATCGGCACGGGAGGTACGATCTCGGGGGCAGCTCCGGATCGCATGCAACTCGCCGGCTACAAGGCGGGTTCCTTTCTGATCAAGGATATGCTCGCGCAAATTCCGGAACTCAACGACATCGCGGAGGTGACCAGCGAGCAGCTCGTGAATGTCGGTAGCGACAAAATCGGCGAGAAGGAACTGCTCATGCTGGCAAAGCGGATCAACGCGCTCTGCGCAGAACAGCCGGACATCGCCGGGTTTGTGGTGACGCACGGCACCGGCACGCTCGACGAAACTTCGTACTTCCTCGATCTGACGGTGAGGACCGACAAGCCTGTGGTGATTGTGGGATCCATGCGGCCCTGGTCCGCCATCAGCAGCGATGGGCCGCTTAATCTCTACAATGCCGTGCGCGTAGCGGCTTTTCCTGAGTCGCGGGGAAAAGGCGCGCTCATCATGCTCAACGATGAAATCAATGCCGCGCGGGAAGGAACGAAGACGGATACGGAGCGAGTGGAAACGTTCAACTCGCGCGAATTTGGATTCCTGGGGTATGCCGATCCAGATAAAATCGTCTACTATCGCACGCCGCTTTTCCGACACACGTACAAATCCGAATTTGACGTCACCAAACTGGATAAGCTGCCTAAGGTGGACATCGTTTACGGATATCAGGATGCCTCGCGCGTTCCGGTGGATGCCCTGGTGGGGGCGGGCGTTGCGGGAATTATCACCGTAACGACATCGCCCGAAATGGGACCGGCATTGAAAGAAGCTCGGGAAAAAGGCGTGGTGATTGTCGCAACGGACCGCAAGGGCCAGGGCCGAGTGATGACCAGCGAGCAGGCGGCCAAAAATGGCATGGTCACCGGCGATAACCTCCGTCCACAAAAAGCCCGTATTCTTTTGCAACTGGCTTTAACGAAAACAAAAGACCCCGCGGAAATTCAGCGGATATTCAACCAATATTAATTTCTCCCCATGAACCTACGGAAATTGTTTCTTTTCTGGGTTGTCGCACTGACTGCAACCTTTTCATCCGCGGCTGAACTGCCGAAAGTCGTCATACTTGGCACCGGCGGCACGATACAAAGCAAGGGTGCGAATCGCATGGTGCGCTACGATTACAAGGCAGGCCGATATGACATCTCCGAACTGGTGGCGATGATTCCCGAGTTGAACAAAATTGCCCGGATCGAGGCGTCGCAGTTTACCAATATTGGCAGCCCGAGCATGACTCCTGAAATCTGGAAAGGGCTCGCCGAGAAAATCAACAGCCTCGCCGAGTCGGATCCATCGATCGCCGGATTTGTCATCACTCATGGCACCAACACACTCGAGGAAACCGCATTTTTTCTTCATCTGACCGTCAAGACCGACAAGCCCGTCATCGTTGTCGGCGCGCAACGGCCAACGACCGCGATCAGCGCCGACGGTCCCTTGAATCTATACATGGCGGTCCAGGTGGCGATCACTCCTGACGCACGTGGAAAAGGCGTAATGATTTGCATGAACCAACAGATCAACAGTGCTCGCGAAGGCACGAAAACGAGCGCCTACAAAGTTGAAGCCTTCAATTCGCGTGATCTGGGATTTCTCGGGGTCGTTGATCCGGACCGCGTAACGTTTTACCGCGCTCCTATTCGGCGAAACACCTTCATGTCTGAATTCGACATCTCAAAGATCGCCAGCTTTCCCCGCGTTGACATGATCGACTCCTATGCAGCCGCTCCCGCCGACTTGATTGACTTTGTCGTCGGGGCCGGGGCCAAGGGAATTGTTCTATCCGGTCACGGAGCGGGCGGATCGTCGCCCGAACAGGTGAAGGCATTTAAAGCTGCGGTGCAAAAGGGCGTGGCGGTTGTCGCAGCGACGCGCACCGGCAGCGGACGAGTCATCGAAACGGAGCAGATGCAAACCGACGGGGTCGTTGCGGCCGATAATCTTTCACCGCAAAAAGCCCGCATCTTATTGATGCTCGCAATCGCCAGTGGAAAAACGAGCGTCGAGGAACTGCGGCGGATCTTCGATCAGTATTAAAACAGAGAGCACCGTTTTTCTCGGTGCTCTAGCCCTCGGACACGGTAGGGCTACCGTGAAGAGGCTGTCTTGTACCAATAAGGGTTTTTGTCGCCGTCTTGAAAAATCGCTTTCGGGACGAGTCCGCTTATGCATTTCGTTCCGTCCACGACTTCCGTTACTTCAAAATCCACCGCAACGCTGCTCAAGGCGAGTGAGTCGAAGAAATCGAGGTGCTTGGTTTCTTTGAGAAAGTCCACGGTATTCGAAATCGCGCTGTGCATCGCGACGTTTAGATCGGTGTCCATTCCCATGATGATGAAGTGCGTTGCATTCTCCCCCTGGACGTTTTTGACATGCATGTCTTTGCGCACAAAAAACTGCATCGTTACGGTGTTCGAACTCTCGATCGCACTTCCACTGACTTCGCCGTTTCCTTGAAGGGCGTGCGGATCGCCGGTTTGGAAAAGAGCGCCTTCCACATGAACGGGAAAATAAACGGTGGCACCGGTGCCAAAATATTTATTGTCCATGTTACTGCCGATATCGGGGTAGGGTGGGCCCGAACTCAATCTGCCCCGTTCCTTGGGAGGAGCGGGGGGCCCGTGATTTAATGTCTAAAATTCGCACCTCAAGCGTATCCCCGGGCAGGGCGCCTTCGACGTAAATCGGACCAGTCAGATTAACTGGGGTCCCTGTGAATTTGGGGTTATTCGTGACAGCCTTTTTGATCGCCAGCATGTCCTTCACCACCGGTAGATCCATGGAGATGCCGTTATCGATAAAAAACTGTTCCGGCTTGTCGTCCGACATCCCGAAGAGACAGATGGTATCAATCTCTACGATTTGACCGCTTTTGATTTTGAGTACGGGCGGGGTTTCGGCCGACCACCAACCCCCGATGGTTTCGGGTGTCGAAGGAAGATGGTAATCAGGTTTGATCACCGCTGCACTCGGCGCAGACGGCAGCGCGACGAGCAAAATTGCGATCGCTGCGAATTTGAGACGTGATGAAGTTAGCATAGCAGATCCAGATTGGACCAATCAGCTGGTACGAGTTTGTTTCGAGGAACAACGCAGAGAACAAGTTCGACAAGCTAGAGACGTGCCATTGATCGCCAATCGACGTGTAGAAGGCCGGACTTTTGCATCTGTCGGAGTGGCAAAAGATGGAAAACCAACGGGCGAAAGGTGGGTACTTAGATCCGCATGGGATCGGAGATTTCAAATTTATTCGTCCGGTGAGCAATGTTTCGGTGAATAGTTTCCCTCGAATTCTCCCCTCTTTCTCCACACGCTGATTGAGCGTTCCAAGAATGCTGCGCCGAAAGCATAGACCAAGTACCTGTGTGGAGACATTAAAGCATGCGGACAACCCGCCTTTATTGTGAACTGTTCACTAGAATACGGATTGTGACTTGTGCGCCTTGTCGCAGAGATGCCAATCGCACCGGTTCCCCGTACCCGCTCATGGATCTCTCCGGTGTCGATCCGCTTAGTTGTCAACACCACCAAGCTACCCTAAAATGAATTATTCCAGTTATAGGTTTAATATCTGTTCTTTGTCTGTGTCGGTTTTGTCTCTTGCACTCGTTGTGCAGATTGCAGCTCAAACCTCTTCATCATCTTCCGAGTCACTGTTGCAAAAGAGGACAGATGATACGGTCGTGCTCACACCTTTTGAAGTGCACACCGACAAAGACGTCGGTTACACCGCCAATAGTTCTCTTGCCGGAGGACGAACGGACACACCGCTCAAATATACGCCATCAGCGCTCTCCGAAGTGACTCGTCAGTTCATCGACGACCTCGCGTTGACCGATCTTAGGAACGTTGCCGAGTGGCTGCCGAATTCGATTCCCGGTTACTTCAACAACGAGAACAGCGCAGGCCAGGGGAATTTCACTCAGCGCGGCTCAAGCGGGTCGTTCGGCAATCCCACGTTGACCACGCGCAACTACTTCCTGTGGTACGTCAACGGCGACAGTTACAACGTCGAACGGTACGAGTTTGCCCGTGGTCCGAACGGAGTTTTGTTCGGTGATGGTCCTCTCGCAGGCGTGGGCACAACGTTTACCAAAGTGGCGCGACTGGACCGTCCTATCTATTCGATCGCAGGGACGATCGATAGTTGGGGAGGACGCCGGGGCACGATTGACATCAATCAACCGCTCACCTCTTACCTTGCCGTTCGATTCAATGCAGTCGAACAGCATGGCAACGGATGGATGGATCGCTCTGATTTTCTACGAGAAGGCAAGGACCTTACGGCCACTTTGCGTTTATCACCGAAAGACACGATTCGAGTCGAAGGTGAGATCGGAAAAGAGAACCATCGTTTGTACACTTACCGCTACGGGGAACGCGCGTCGTATTGGGACGGAATGACCGTGAACAACGGCACGACTGCGCCCATTACGACGGGTACGGGCTTAACCAAGATATCGGGAAGCGCTTATAATGTTTTCATTCCAGGAACTCCATCGGCCGGCTACGCCAATTGGCAGAACCAATACACAACGACCGGAACCGGGGCGTCCATGCGTGTTTATGATGAGGCGTCCATTGTTTCCAACGCTCCCGTCCTTCCTACCCATAAGTTCGATCTCCAGCCTTCGGATTCCCGCGGCGGCACCAACTACTATGACTACAGTTTCTTCTATGACCACCGATTCACGGACGATTTGACCGCGGAAGTCGCTTATAACCTAGAGAGAAACGATACCACGAGCGGCAATAGCGAATCGCTGTTCAATTCCTATTTTATCGACGTCAATCAGTTCCTGCCGAATGGACTTCCCAACCCGAAGTTCGGAGTGCCCTATGCCGATCAGTCGCTTTCGAAGGAGAAGGGTGGAAATATTATTCACGATCTTCGGGCCATGGTGAGCTGGAAAGTGGATACGAGCTGGTTCAAGGAACGCATCACGGGAATTACGGGGGAGCGGTGGGGCAACTTCGATTACTTGGGTACGAGTGTTTATCAGACGTCCGGACCTGGCACGACCGTGCAGTATAACTCGGCCGCCAATACGTATCATATGCGCGTCTATTACGATCAGCCGGGCGCGTATCCGATTGGCTTCCTCCCGAATATACCGGGATATACCTTTGCCTGGCTTCCTTCGTACATTTCTCACGACCGAAGCGATTTGAAATACTCGCAAGTTTCGTCCGTCACTCAATTTTTCAACGATCGCCTGACCGTGCATGCGGGCATTAGAACGGATGACCTCAAGGACCATCAGCAGAGTCCTGTCGCCAACGCGCCTGGGACAAATTATATTATCCTCGGCGCACCTGTTCTAACCCCCGGATCGAGAGCACCCATGAATACGATAGGCGCCTGGACCAATACGCATGTTTCACCGACCAGTAAAAATATCGGTGCAGTCGGTTATATCCTTCCGTGGCTCGGGCTGTACGCAAATTATTCGGACACCTTCCAGCCGCCGTCGACGGGGTCCAATCTAATCGATAACTCGACGCCACCCGTGTCGAGGAGCACGGGACGAGACTATGGCATCAAATTCAATCTGCCGAATGGCAAATTCGAAGCGACGATCAACTATTATACCACGCGTCAGGCCAATGTGATCAATTACAACAACACGGATGCTGCTCAGATTAATCAAATCTGGAATGACCTGAACCGGCCCGATTTGGCCAATCTTAATTATCGGGATACCAGCGACACGATTTCGAAGGGATGGGAAATCGAGTTGACCGGAAATCCGACGCGGGATCTACGGTTCACGGCAAATTTGGCTTTTCCCCAGGACAAAGTGGGAACAATCGAGCCGGGACTATCTAAGTACTACGCACAAAATATCACGGCGTGGCAGGCTGGAGCCAATGATCCGACAAATCCGAAAGCCGGTGAGATATTGTCCGATATCCTTGTTATTCAATCGCAGTTGGAAGGAGCCACTCCCGGAGTCACGCTGACCGGGACGTATCAATATACGGGCAATTTTTATGCGACTTACTCCTTTGACCACGGATCGCTCTCGGAAATATTAAAAGGACTTTCCGTAGGAACGGGAGCCAATTTCCGAGGAAGAAACAAAGTGGGCAACAAACTGAATTCCGCTTACGACTACCTCTATTCGCCCTCGTATTATACAGTCTCGGCCCATGCGACCTACACACGACGGATCGCCGGGCACTCGGTTACGTTTCAAGTGAACGCGAGTAATTTGTTAAATTACAATAACCTCATCACGCTGGGATCGGTCGATTATTTTCCGGGTGGTGTTTCTACTAACCCCAGAACACGCGTGCTTGGCAGTTATCGGCTACAGGATCCCAGAAAACTGTTGTTCACCGCAACGTTGGATTTTTAGACGCACAATGGGAGTGGAGATTACTTACTTAATCATCGCACGAGAGTCTCGTAGTGCGTCGGCGCTTGCGAGATGCACCAACGCCGACCTCTGGAGAATCATGGTGTGCGTCATTAAGCTCATGAGAGATTCATTGAGACGATTCGCTCCTCGCTTTGCTCTTATCCTGCTTGTCAGCAGGGTAGGGTGCTTAGCGGCGCGCGAGATGGACCGCACCTCCGCTGCAGTACGGGCGCCCGAGGTTATCACTTCACCGCTCGGTAAAACGATGGTCCTGAAATTCCATGATGAATTCGAACCCGTGCGGGACGGCGATGGCACGCCCTACATCGATCGAGCGAAGTGGCAGACAACCTTTTGGCAGGGCACAAATGAGCGGACGCTTTCGGGCAATCGCGAAGCACAAGACTACATCGACAAAGACTACGCAGTTCAACGCGGCGTGTCCGAACCTGAAAAGCTCAATCCCTTTTCTTTTGAAAAAACTGGAATCCTAACGATCAAGGCGTGGCGCGTGCCTTCGGCTCTTTGGAAAAAACTATCGATGACGAATGAGCATAGCTTTGCATCGGGTCTGCTCATCTCAGATAAGCGGTATGCTTTCAAATATGGCTACGTGGAGGGACGATTTAAATTGCCGGGAAATCGGGGAGCCTGGCCTGCTTTTTGGCTTTTGGTTGACGATACGAGCAAGACAGATCCAATCACGGCGCACGCCTGGCCGCCAGAGATGGATGTTTTCGAGTTTTTCGGTCACCGCCCGATGAAGCACAGCGCGGGAATCATTGGCATCAAAGGGGAGAAACTGAATTGGAATTTCGGTTATAATGAAACCGGGTTCGATATTTCGAAGGACTTCCATACGTGGGGACTCGAATGGAACGCCGATCAAATCGTATTAACTTTCGACGGAAAAATTTGGGCAAGGAGCAACACACCTGAGTCGCTCCAGAGGCCGATGTATTTGCTGATCAATCTCGCCGTCGGCGGGAAGTGGTATTCCGAAGAAATGGCCAAGGCAGGTACTCCGTTTAAACCTTGGGAAGTGGATGAAGCCTCCATGCCCTGGAAGATGGAATGCGACTACGTGCGGGTATATCAGGAAAAGATGCAGTGAAAGTTAGTGATATCCAAAATAGATCACGAACAAAGTTAGCCACAAAAAGGCCTGGAGCGGCGAAGCCGCAACCAAAGTGACGAGGGATAAGTGACGAGAAATTCCGCGGAAAGGGAACGCAGAGGACTCGGAGGTGAAGTGAGGTCACGGAGAAATCTAATCATTTTTCAAAATACCTCTGCGACTTTTTCTCCTCTGGGTTTAAAAAATTTTAGCGAAAATGTGTGATCCTTAAATACAGCAGTACAAAAGGATCTTGTTCAGCAGGAGAGGACCGCGTGCCTATAGGCGCCTTGTGAGTTTTATCTACAAAGAGCCCCAAGGCTGAGCTCGAAGAAATTGGCGCTGAAATTTGCCTGTGCGCTACAGGTGGGCCGGCGCGTTCCCGCGACGGCATCGCAAGCAGAATGCACGTCTCAATCGCGAAATGCCGTCGCGGGGACGCGCCGGCCCACCTAATAAGCTCCCCGCTGTGAAAACAGGGGTTGGGCTAAGGCATCGAACCCATTGATGTTCAGCGCGCCTTTTTTTGTGAACGGTTCAGGACCAAACATTTTGCGTAGTGGTGGATTCGGTACAGTAATTCGTCTCGCAACCCCCGTTTGTACCCCGGCTAAGAAGATCATCGCTTTTTATAGCTGAACGAATCGTTACCCCTGAACGCATGACGACCTCAGTTTCCAGATCCCGGGATTCTGCGCTCCAGCCGCTTTGTGTCGCTCAACCCTGAACAAAATGCCATGAAAAATACAAGGTTACCCCGAAGCCCCTGGCTTCTATCGTTCAATCATCACGTCGTCGCGTTTATCGCGTGGATGTTTCTTTTGGTTTTGTCGTCGAAAGCGCAAACCGCGCCTGGTTGGACTCTCACGTTTAGCGATGAATTCAACGGGACGCAGCTCGATCTGACGAAATGGAATACCTCATATATGTGGGGAGGTTGCGGCCAACGCACGCTGCCTGGGAACCATGAGCTCGAAGTCTATCTCGACAATCAATTCGAGGAGGCGAATGGCATTTTAAGAATTCGCGCGGACGATATACATTCCAATCCATATGTATGGAGCGGTTGTGGCACATTTAACTACGCGTCGGGCGTAATCACCACCTATCAAAAATTCTCTCAGCTTTATGGTTATTTTGAAATTCGCGCCCGGCTGCCGAAAGGAAAGGGACTGTGGCCCGCATTTTGGATGTTGGACAACCAAACCGTCTGGCCTCCAGAAATCGATGCTTTCGAGGTTTTGGGTGATGCTCCGTCGAATCCACACATAGGGGCGATTCAGGCATCCAATGGCGCTTACTATGCCACCTATGTGGACACGTTTCCGAAGTTCGATACCTCAGCGGATTTTCACGTCTATGGCTTGGAATGGGACGCGAGTCACCTGACTTATTACATGGATGGAAAGCGAGTCGGGCAAACCTACGCGGCGAGTAACATGAACGTGCCCATGCAGTTGATCGCCAACCTTGCTGTGGGAGGCAGCTGGCCGGGATCACCTGACTCCTCGACGGTATTTCCCGCTTATTACGACATTGATTATATTCGCGCATGGACTCGGTCTGATTCAACAGCGCTTGTCCCTGGAGGCGCACCGGTCGGCTTAACGGCCGCGCCGGGCAACTCGCTGGCTTCGCTCGGCTGGACGGCCGTGACCGGTGCGACCAGCTACAATGTTCAACGAGCGACCACCGATTTCGGTCCATATACCGCTATCGCCACGGGCGTGACCACTCCGAGCTATACCGACACCGGACTAACCAATGGAACAACCTATTACTATGTAGTGACAGCAATCACGTCCGGAGGTGAAAGCAAACCTTCGGCTCAAGCGCCGGTCACGCCAGTCAGTGGAGCTCTGGCAAACCGGAACGCAGTTGCCGATGCGTTTGTAAGGGATGGCAACTACGCGAGCACCAACTATGGGACAGATCCGACCTTGCAGGTAAAACTCGACGCCACAGGCTATAATCGTGAAAGCTTTCTCCGTTTCGACGTGAGTGGTCTAGCCAATGCCACCAGCGTAAAAGTGCGCCTCATTCCGATTGCAACCGGCCCCAATGCGAATGCTTCAACATTAAATTTCGCATTTGTACCGACAAATACCTGGAGCGAAGCCACCATCACGTGGAACACGAAACCGGCGAGCACCAATCTGATTGCCAGCGTTACCGGCATCCAACAAGGTGCCCCCGTCGACATCGACATAACGACTTGGGCAAAGACACAGGCGGGAATCGATGGTCTTTTCTCCATGCGTATCTATTCAACAACCACTGGGAATGGCTACGTAACTTTTGGTTCGAACGATCAGACGGTTTTAGCCGCAGCTCAGCCGGTTTTATTGATCGTTGGCTCCACAACGACAGTTCCAAGCGCGCCGACCGGGCTAACGGCGACCGCGGGGGATACCCGCGTCAGCCTCAGCTGGACTGCATCGGCGGGAGCGACCAGCTACAATGTCAAGCGTGCCGGCACAAGTGGCGGGCCTTATACCACTATCGCAAGCCCGTCTTCGACGAACTACGTTGATACTGGACTCGCTGACGGTGTGACCTACTACTACGTTGTCTCGGCCGTCAACTCTGCCGGAGAAAGTACAAACTCATCGGAAGCAAGTGCGACGCCCTCCGCGCCTCCATCGCTAACGGATGTGGATATCGGCGGTCCTAGTATTGCCGGAAGCGCTTCGCTGTCTGGGGGAACATGGACGGTCAGCGGCAGCGGTTCGGATATTTCGGTGACGAACGATCAGTTCAATTACGACTATAGATCCGTTACCGGCGATACGACGATCGTCGCGCGCGTCGCGAGCCAGCAAAATACCAATGCCTGGGCAAAATCTGGGGTTATGATTCGGGAAACCCTATCGACTTATTCCCGCCACGTGGACCTTGTTCTTACTCCGAGCAATGGCGTTGCGATGGACTATCGTTCATCCACTAGTGGCTCCACTACTCATCTCGCGTCAGCAAATACCTACGCCGTTCCGTACTGGCTCAAGTTGGTTCGGTCAGGTAATACATTTACCGGCTACGTATCGAGTGATGGCGTGAGTTGGACACAAGTTGCAAGTACCACGTTCACCATGGCCAGCAGTGCAACTGAAGGACTCGCAGTCTGTGCACACAGTAACAGCGTCTTGAATACATCGACGTTTGACAACGTTCTAACCACGACTCCCTAGTCGCGGGACAATCCCCTCGCCATCGTTTATTCGGCGAGAGTTTCAATGATCCGAGAGGGTTTTTCGAAAAACCCTCTCGAACTTTTTCGTGAGCTTGAGTTCTACTGGCAAGCTGGCTTGATTTACCACGCTTTTGCCGACGCACCTCATGAATCCAAGAACCGATTTGCTTGTATTCGCTCGTGTTAAATTCGCGGTCTTTGCGTGGATAGTATCCAGCTTATTTGCAGCCAGGCCGCTTCTGTCGGCCGATGTTCCGCCCAGGCTTCATCCCGCGCCCGGTTCTCCGGATGAAAGTGCACCTGCCCCGCGACAGGAGGCGAAAGATTTTGTCCTCGATGCGACGACAAAAGAATGCATGGCAAACGACGGCGATTCGGAGTGCCGATTCGATTTTGTTGTCACCAACGTCTCAGATGCCGAGGTCGTCATTAACGAGGTGCATACGTCATGTGGCTGTACAACCGCAAGAATTCCGACCCGTCCCTGGGTACTCGCTCCGCACTCGAAAGGAACTTTCCAAATCGCCGTGGATCTTCGTGGAAAGACCGGCGTGCTGGTAAAGACCGCTACGATCGAAACCCCAAACGGGTTCAAGGAGGCAGTCGTTAAGATCACGATCCCGAAATCCACGGAGAACGGCGAAACTCGCCGCCTAAGCAACCTTCAGATGGCTGCGGTCGACCGGCAAGCGGTGTTCAAAGGAGACTGCGCCGCTTGCCATGCTCAACCTATGTTAGGCTTGCAAGGTCATGCCCTCTACGTAGCAGCTTGCGCCATCTGTCATGACGCGGAACACCGAGCAACCATGGTACCGTCCTTAAGTGGTTCGAGTAATTCCCGAGATAGCAACGATTGGAAGCGCATCGTAGCGGATGGAAAAACAGGAACTCTCATGCCCGCGTTCGCGTTGTCGGCAGGCGGGCCGCTCAGTGAAAAACAAATCGAATCGCTGGTAGAGTATTTGGAATTGAATTTTCCCAAGCCCGCAGAAACGCCGTCCACCTCTCGGGGCTCTTTGTCTAGCGGAGCACATGAACCTTGAATCTCTAAGGGTGCATTTCCCGAAGCTTGCGTCGGCTTGATCGGAAATTGGGGTAGGGGCCGTCTGTCCTTAACGGCCCTTGTTGCGCGTGCATAAGTCGGCGCTCCCATCGAAACGATAACGAGGGCTACGACCGAAAGGACTGAGCGAGGTATTGTACCATCGGAAAAAATGTACGCCTCCCAGTGAACGGTTCACGGGAAAACCGTTCGGCATAGTTCTTCATCGGCACTAGTCTTCGCGTGTTACCTTACCCCATGCGCACAGTTTCGGTGTGTATGACAAACCGTCTTATTCGCCTTTTCTGCTCTAGCGAGCACGTCTCGTTTGTGACGTCTCGGCAGAAATTTATCCCTTTTTTCATGTTGGATACTAAAATGCCCCTCAACAGGTCCGTAGCGACAATATCGGTTCAAGTCTGCCTCGCCTGGCTGGCTTTGCTTTTCTCGGCCCTTTCCCTTCGCGCTCAATCTGCTCCGGGCTGGACACTGACGTTCAATGACGAATTCAACGGCACACAACTCGATCTGACGAAATGGAACACGACGTACATGTGGGGTGGTACGGGACAAAGGACCTTGCCGGGAAATAACGAGATGGAGGTCTACCGAGATGATCAGTTCGAGGAGGCGAATGGTGTACTGCGCATAAGGGCTGATAAAAAAGACACGGTTTGGGCAGGCGCGACCTACCACTACGCTTCGGGCGTCATCACCACTTACCAAAAGTTCGCTCAGCAATACGGCTATTTCGAAATGCGTGCAAAGTTGCCGAAAGGGAAGGGCCTGTGGCCGGCATTTTGGATGCTGGATAACAGGGCGGTTTGGCCTCCGGAAATCGATATGCTTGAAGTCCTCGGCGACGCGCCGTCAAACCCGCACATTGGCGCCATTCAAGCTTCGAATGGCGCATACTATGCCACTTATGTGGACACATTTCCAAAAGATGCAATTGATTGCGAACCTGGCGGTCGGCGGAAGTTGGCCGGGAGCTCCGGATAGTTCCACCGCGTTTCCGGCTTATATGGATATCGATTATATTCGCGCTTGGACCAGGGCCGATCCCACGGCGCCGATTCCGAGTGCTGCCCCGACAGGTTTGGCGATCGTACCGGGCGATAGCCAAGCGTCCCTATCATGGACTCCGTTTTTGGGCGCGGCGAGTTACGATGTGAAACGCGCGACAACCGATTTTGGACCTTACACCACGATTGCCTCCAGTGTGACGGCAACCAATTACGCCGATACAGGTTTGTCCAATGGTACAACGTACTACTATGTCGTGTCGGCAGTTACACCTGGAGGAGAAGGTGCAGATTCCTCCCAAGCGAGCACTACACCCAATGCTGGAATGGTTCCCACTCGCGAATCCGTAGCCGATGCTTACGTTCGCGATGGCAGTTATCTCAATAGTAATTATGGCACCGATACGGGGCTTCTCGTAAAGAGCGATGCTACCAGTTACAATCGGGATAGTTATTTGCGGTTCGATGTCAGTGGGCTCGCCAATGCGACCAACGTCAAAGTTCGCCTTATTCCTATCAGCGTCGGCGCAACAGCGAATGCAGCGACCCTGAGTTTTCGGTTTGTGCCCAACAATAGCTGGACCGAAACCGGGATTACCTGGAGCAATCGGCCTGCGAGCACGGACGTGATTGCAAACATCACCGGGTTTCAATCGGGAGTTCCAGTGGATGTCGATATCACTGCGTGGGTCCGGTCTCAGGCTGCGGCAGATGGATTTTTTTCGATACGTGTTACTTCAACCACCTATGGAGGCGATGGCTTTGTGATGTTCGGTTCGCGTGAACAAACCTTGGCTCCGGCCAATCGACCCGTGCTTCTGATCGTTTCATCGGGATCCTCTTCGTCGGTGCCTCTTGCGCCCACTAATCTGGCTGCCATGGCCGGCAATGCCCAAGTCAGTTTGAGTTGGAATACGTCAGCGGGGGCAACGGACTACAATGTAAAGCGTGCGGCTGTCAATGGCGGGCCGTATACGACGATCGCGAGCCCCACGACGACCGCTTACACAGATAGTAGCGTCACGAACGGAACGACCTACTACTATGTAGTCTCGGCGACTAATGCGGGGGGAGAAAGCGCAAATTCTACCCAAGCTTCCGCTGTTCCCACGGCTGGAAATGCTCCCGCTGTACCGACGGGCGTGACCGCACTTGGGGCAGACTCACGGGTCTCGTTGAGTTGGACGGCCTCATCGGGTGCAGCGAGCTACACTTGAACGCGGTCGGAGAGAGCGCGAGCTCCAGCCAGGTGAGTGCTACGCCCGCCATTTCGTCCGGGGGATTGGTATCTATCGCCGATGCGTACGTTCGGAACGGATCGTATGGCAACACCAACTACGGTGCAGATACGATTCTCACAGTAAAGCTCGACGGCACCGGTTATGCCCGCGAGGGTTTTCTCAAGTTCAACGTAGCAGGTTTGGCGAATGCACAAAGTGTGATCTTACAGCTTGTGGCGGTTTTCGTGGACGCTACGGTTCCGGCGCTAAAATTCGAATACGTCGCGAACGACAGCTGGACCGAGAGCGGCATCGCCTGGAATACAAAACCGACTGGGTCTGGCGTGATTTTGGCCCAGGTTACCGGATTCCAGACCAATGTACCAATCTCCGTCGATGTCACGAATCAGGCCAAAATAGAAGCAGTTGGAGACGGTGTTTTCTCGATTCGTATTTCTTCAACGACAACTGGGTCAAGCGCGGGAATTAATTTCGGATCGAAAGAGCAAACCAATTCTAACCTTCGCCCTCAGTTGATCGCAACATTTGCCCCTGTTGCACCGAACTCGCCGACAAATGTGAGCGCGATCGCTTCCTCGGCCGGTCAGGTGAATCTTTCGTGGTCCTCTGTTTCGGGCGCCACGAGTTATACCGTCAAGCGTGCGGCAACGATTGGCGGTCCCTACGCCTCGATTGCGAGCGGCTTATCGAGTGCGACTTACGCCGATACGAATGTGACTGCTGGTGCCACCTACTATTACGTGGTTGATGCAGTAAATGCCGGCGGCTCGAGTGCCGATTCGGCTGAAGCGAATGCCTTCGTACCCAAGATCGCCGCATCGATTACACTTGGCGGCTTGAGTCAAGCCTACGACGGCTTGCCTAAAAGTGCAACCGCCTCGACCAATCCGGCTAATCTGGCGGTCGCCCTAACCTACAATGGTAGCAGCGCTCCTCCCGTGAGCGCAGGCACCTATTCAGTTTCGGCCAACATCACCGATCCAAGTTATACAGGGACGGTCTCGACCCTCTTCACCATCACTCAAGCGCCGGCAACGGTCGTGATCATTCCAAGTAATGGCAGCATTGCCAGCTACGCTGCGGCAATCGGACAAACCATTTTTGTCCGAGCCACCGGTGGAACTACAGCCGTCGTTTACGGTTCCGGCATGTATGGAATCAACTCGGATATCGACACAGCCGCCGTCCATGCTGGAGTTCTGACCAGCGGACAAACGGCTGTGCTGCAGGTGAATATTCTTGCCGAACAATCGAATTATATCGGCTGTATCCAAAATGGCGTGACAAGCAAATCGGAAGCGACTGCGGGCGGCGCCTATCAAATCGTCGGAATTGCGACTTCGGGTTTCACCTTTGGTCCAACGACAGCCGGTGCGTTCGCGATATCGGCCACAATCGTCGATCCGAACTATGCGGGCAGTGGAACAACCAGCCTGACAATTACTCAGGTCACTCCGACTATTACTTGGAGCGTTCCTGCTGCGATTACTTACGGTACCGTTTTGAATTCGAATCAATTGGACGCTGCGGCCACTACAAGTGGTTCGTTCGTGTATACGCCGGCAGCCGAAACGGTCTTGAATGCCGGTTCCAATCAACCGCTCTCGGTCATATTTACGCCTTCCGATGCGATTGATTATACCACGGCAACGGCTTCGACTGCCATTACCGTAAATCCCGCAGTCGCGACGCTCAGTCTCAGCGCTTTGACCCAGACTTACGATGGCTCCACGAAATCGATCTCGGTCGTGACGACTCCATCGGGCTTGCCCGTTTCGGTCACGTACAATGGGAGCGCGACCGGTCCGATGAATGCGGGCACATATACGGTCGCCGTCATGGTAACAGATCCCAACTACACTGGCTCGATTTCGGACGTCCTGTCGATCAACCCGGCACCGGCGACCATTGCCCTAGGTAACCTGAGCGCGGTTTATGATGGTTCTGGAAAGTTGGTGTCGGTCGCCACTGCTCCGGCGAATTTAGCGGTTTCCGTAACGTATAATGGCAGTGCCGTGCCGATTAATGCCGGGACCTATGCCGTTGCCGCTACGGTGACCGATCCCAATTATGTCGGGTCGACTTCCGGTACACTGACAATTTCCAAGGCGGCTACTTCGGTGATGCTTGGAAATCTCAGCCAGACTTATAACGGTTCAGCTAAATCGATTTCTGCTATCACCACACCGAGCGGTTTGCCGGTTTCTGTGACTTACAATGGCGGAGAAACAGCGATCAACGCTGGCTCGTATGCGGTGGTCGCTACGGTCACCGATTCCAACTATATCGGAAACGCAACCGGAACGCTCGTCATCGGCAAGGCAACCGCGGCCATAGCCTTGGGTAGTTTAAACCAGATGTACGACGGCACGACTAAGAATGCAATGGTCGGTACCACGCCATCCGGGCTCACCGTTAACCTGACTTACAACGGGAACTCTACAGCTCCCTTTGCTCCGGGAACCTACGCCGTTGTTGGGACGATAAGTGACTCCAACTATGCAGGTTCAGCTACGGGAACTCTTGCCATTGGAATCACTGCTCTGGTCAATCATGTACCGAGTATCAACGGCGGCATAAGCGGTTCGATCCAGGTCCTGTCGGCTGAAAGCACAACACTCAACGGAGGTGCCTATATTTCCGGAGATCTCATTGTGCCGGGCACACCGACCATCCACATTAATGGAAATCCGACCTATGTCGGAGTGCGTTCTGGAAGCGGCTCCGCTTCACCTACAGGCTATATCGTGACCCTGAACGGGAATTCTGTTCTCCGCTATTTTGTGCGGCAGGTAGACCCAGGCGCACTGCCGGCCGTGAGCGCGCCGCCGAGTCCCCCGGGGACCCAGGATACGACGCTCAATTCGTCCGCCCAAAGCATCAGCAGTTTCTCCACATTGCGAAACCTGACGCTCAACGGAAACATCGGGCAGGTCATAGTTCCAGACGGTACCTACGGAAGTTTCATCGCTAATTCAGGATCTGGCTTCACGTTCGGCATAGCAGGAGCAACTGAGCCTTCAGTTTACAATCTGCAAGGTCTAACGCTTAACGGAGGTAGTCAGCTGTTGCTTGTTGGACCTGTAATTCTGAATGTCGGAAACAGCATAGCTATGAATGGGAGCGTAGGTGACTCAACCCATCCAGAATGGTTGAAGCTTAACGTTTCTTCCGGCGGCGTGACGCTCAACGGTAACGTCACTCTCAATGGTTCGATCGTCGCTCCGAACGGGACGGTCACCATCAATGGCAGCAGTACGCTCAACGGGCAAGTGAGCAGCGGCGGTTTGACAATCAACGGGAACGGTCTCCTTAACCAAAAGCCGTAACCGAATCCTTGGGTAGCCGCGTTCGTCGAACGCGGCTACGCTCTCCAAGCGATCTATAAAGTCTTTAAGTCGCCGGCTCTGGAACGATTGTCCGCAGCCTCGAGTCGAACTTTAGCCGCGCTACGCCCGGTCCGTCCGCTATTTCCAAATACATTCCTGCTTCCGTTTCCGTGAACGCCACGGTTTCCAGCGAATCGGTCGAGCTGAAAAGCGTGGCAAATAATACCTTCGTTTGGGCGCGGCTCTGGGTGCACCAGCGGACCACGTTCAGTTTCTGACCAGGAGTCGTTGGCGTGGCTACAGCTTGATAAATTGCCGAGTGAACGCTGGATGAAAACGATGCGCGAATTCGAATATCCTCATCTTCCAGGAGCACAGACTTTTGATCAATGAAAGTTACGTTTGCAGATGTATGAAAGCGCGCTTCGATTCTTCCGGATGAAGGAAGCTCAATTGCATCCAAAATAATTACGGAATGCGGGCCTAAAAGTAAGAAGACTCGCGCGCAGAAATCGACGGCTTTCCCTGTCGCGGTATTAGACGTTCCCATCGCTTCCGTCGCGTCCATGCGAAATCCGCGAATACCGGGGAGATCGATCGGCTCGGTTCGGACGGCGCTTCCCGGATAAATTCCAACGCCATTGATCAGCAGGGTATTTTTAGACGCGGCCGATGTTTCGAAGAGCTCCCATCGCCGGGAACTGAAGGTGGTATCCAGATATTCGTCTCCACCGAGAATCGAAATCGATTCGACCATCCGTTTTCCGCCGATAACGAGATTAAAACTGAGCAAATCAAGATGACTGTGTGGGACGCTGGTCGAGCCGCCGCGCATAGAAAGATAGGTATTAGGATGAGGCCATTGATCCGCACAGATACCCCAATCCATCTCAGGATATAAAAGGTGGAATGAATGCTCGGTTTGTATCTCATTCGATCTATGCCGCGGATGTAGGAGCAGGAGTTCGGCGGCTTGAGCCCAGCAATCGGCGGAACGTGGTTCAAATCCGGTCTTGCTTGGAAATTCATCCAATAGAGCGAGCACTCGATCACTTCGGAAGCGTTCTGCTGCAGCGTAGTGAAAAGGCAGTGGCATCCACGCATTGACGTCTCCAAATCCTGCCGGAATTCCATCCGGACAGAAATGAAAGGGAAACTCGATCGTCTTGGCTGTGGCGTGCGATTCCAAAAAAGGATGGTTCGATTGATAAATTTTTTCCCACGCCAGCGCGTAGTAGAACGCGTAGCGCATACCGTAGTTCCAGTATCCAAGTCCCTCGGACCAACCTCCGGCTGTCGCTTCGATACCTGAGGTAAAGGCTGCGAGCGATGTCTCGACCCGGCGAAGGACCTCGATTGATTCGGAAAATTTTTTACCCAAGGCGAGTGCAAGCAATCCCGCGCCTCCCACACAAACGGGATTCCAGTTTGTGGTGTGGCTCCACCAATGCCGTCGGTGACCTGGCTCGGTATGATGAAGAAACGGCAGGAGTCCCCATCGTATTCCGAGTGTTATGATTCGATTGGCATGTTGGGAATCGATGAAGCTTTCGAGCGCATCATAAGCAAATGCCAAAGTGGCGCAGTTTTCTCCGTAACTTAGATCGAAATCGGAAAGGGGACTGGTGTTTCCGGAACGAGCTGCGTCCAACGACCAGTATGTCCATGTCTCCATCTCTCTTTTGCAATTCTCTAGCTCGGGAGACGTAAGGATTGTGCTGGCTCGAGTTGAATTGGAGTTCAGGCGATTCAACGTAGCTGCAGGTCAGTGTTTCCAATTCCGCCTGAGCGCTGGCGATTTTCGGAAACTCCGGTGATGTCGGCAGGAGTAAGCGATTGATCGATGCCGGATTGAAGAGTAATCTTTCCACGCGAAATAGACGGTCAGTTTGTTTTGGAGTTTGCCTTGATAAAATCCACCAGCTCATCCATCTGGCAAAAAGCCAGTGTAGTAAAAGTATCCGCCGCGCCGCAATAGAGCGTTATTCGACCTGTCGGTGCGTCGACGAGCGCGGTGACTGGAAAAACAACGTTAGGGACGAATCCGCTTACTTCATAAGGGGCTTCGGGAATCAGAATGGCCTGATTGGTTCGGTACTGGACTTTCCACGGCTCATCCAAATCGAGCAACGCAGCGCCTGTGCTGTAGACGAACCCGTTGCACGTATTCGTCACGCCGTGATAGAAAAGCAGCCAACCTTCGCTCGTTTCGATGGGAGAAGGACCGGCTCCAATTTTCTTGTCCTGCCACCAGCCGAGGCCGCGCGACATGACGTGACGGTGCCGGCCCCAGAAAGTTAAATCGGGACTCTCGCTGTAAAAAATGTCGCCGAACGGCGTGTGCCCCGTGTCGCTCGGACGACTTAACATCGCGTAACGTCCGTTGATCTTTCTTGGAAATAGGGCTCCGTTTCGATTGTACGGCAGGAATGAATTCTCCAGCTGCTCGAAGGTCTTGAAATCGCGCGTCCGCGCCAATCCTATGGTGGGGCCATGGTAACCGTTGCACCAAGTAACGTAGTAAGCATCGTCAATGCGAGTGAGACGGGGATCGTAGGCATATTCCTGGCGTTTCACTTCTGGGTCATCGCAATGGAATTGTATTTCCTGCGGTTCAAACTGCCAGTCGAGTCCGTCTTCACTCCGACCGAAATGCAGATGGGGCATGCCGTCCTTATACTCTGCTCGGAATACACCAACGAATTTATTTCGAAAGGGAATAACCGCGCTGTTGTAGATACTCTTTGCCTGAGGCAACGGACGACGATCGATAACCGGGTTGCGATCATAGCGCCAAACGACGTCAGGGCAGCCGGCAGGTTTCGGTTGCCAGGGCAAATTGGGAATGGGATCTCCGATAATAGTGAGAGGCATAAAATGAAATGGATTTTTTGTAGCTGAGATCAGGATTGGGGTAGGGGCCGTTTGTCCTAACTGCTTTTATTGAATGTGCGTGGCTCCAATGGGGCGATTAGGGATAACCGCCCCGACCTTGTTTAATTTCCTATCTTCACGGGATAGTCGCGCCGTTTGAACGGATTACGTCGCGATACCAATAAGCGGAGTCTTTGAGCGTCCGCTTTTGGGTTGCGTAGTCGACGTGAACGAGACCGAACCGTTGTTTGTAGCCTTCAGCCCATTCGAAATTGTCCATCAACGACCAGTGAAAATAACCTCGTAGATCGACACCATCATCGCCCGCCTTCCGATAAGTTTGAAGATAGCGAATCAGGAAATCGATTCGTCAGGAGTTACATTCCACAGGAAATGCGTGTGCGGATAACCGTCTGTGTATTTGATCAGTTCCGGAGCGCCGTCTGCACCTGCTTTGACTTTGAAACCATTGTAGATGTTTACCCCGTAAAAATCGATCGGCTGATGAATGGTTGCGAGATCGTCTTCCGAAAATTTGGGAAGAGAGTCTCCAAACACCCGTAGACCGTCCTCCGGATATCGGCCAAAAAAAACCGGATCCGCCCACCACGTGTTGCTCCAGAGGCTCTTCGTTTTGATTTCAAACGTAGCCCGCTTGGCCGCTTCGATATCCGCAGTAGAATCGGTCGCTGGATAATACGCAACACCGACAGGCGCCCAACCCACAGAAGGCGTCGTTTTTGCCTGGCTTCTGATTGTCTGGACCGCAAGGCCATGGGCCACGAGCGCGTGATGTCCTGCAACAATGGCCTCCTCGAATCCGTATTGGATACCGGGAGCCTGCATTCCCGTGAAATGCCCGTACCAGATAAAACACTGGGGCTCATTCAGCGTGATCCATTTGTTTACTCGATCCGAAAGCTTGTCGACAATGACACGAGCATAATCGGCAAACCACTTGGGACTCTCTGGATTCATCCATCCGCCTTTTAGGAAAAGAGAATGAGGGTAATCCCAATGAAAGAGCGTAGCCCAGGGATCGATGTCTTTGTCTAAAAGTTCGTCGACGAGACGATCGTAGAATTCAAGTCCCTTTGCGTTTATGGCACCGGTACCTTCGGGCAAAACGCGGGGCCATGAGATCGAGAAACGATAAGCGGTCAGACCGATCTCTCGCATCAACGCAACTTTTTAAATCCGCTCATAAAATTTGACGGATTTTCTGGGCAACACCGGCACCCAACTTGGCGTGGGCTTCTTTATCGAAGTGAACCGCGTCTTTCGGACTCGTTCTGATAAGCTCGCCTGTATCGAGAAAGGCGCAGCCCTTTTCGGCCGCTATCCGGCGGAAACATTCGCCAAAGCGGTGGGACTTTTCTTCTCCTCCGGCGAACATCTCGGAAAAATAAGTACCTGCGAGCGGAGCCAGCGGCGGTGGAGCGAGGAGAAGTACTTTGGGAGGAGAAGTATAGTCAGGCCCGACACCGCTCTTCTTGCAGATGTCCACCAATGTGCCGGCTCCGCGCGCGATGTCGTCCGCACTTAAGCCGAAACGGTGCTTTAGATCATTCGATCCCAAGAGAATGATGACAAGATCGACGGGACGATGCGTTTCCAGCAACGCTGGAAGATAGATCGCGCCATTCTTGTGCAGTTCGATAGGGTCCTCCCATACAGTGGTTCGACCACCGCAGCCCTCTTCAATAATCCAATAGTCGGCTCCCAGTGTGTTGCGCAGCACTCCCGGCCATCGCGTGTGATGGTCAAAGCGCGGACCACCCGAAGGATCGGCGCCGTGTGTATTGGAATCGCCATAACAAAGGATCGTTTTCATACAAGAAAAGGAAAGCTCACGAGGCTTCGTGAATGGTTGTTGTCGGTTGCGTGGAAAATTTTGCAGCTACTGAAGAAGCATCAACCTTGATAGAAGGCAAAGGGGCGTAATAAGCGGAATCGCCACCGTAGCGCTGCCAGCTTCGGTAGAGCTTAATGATGGCGAAAAGCGCCAGCGCATAGGCCATCATATTCCACAAAGGCAGGCTGCAGTAGGCGGTTTTTGCATCCCAATGCGCAGTGATCGCGTCGAGAAAAACGCCCACCAAAACTCCCGCGACAATCGCGGCGAGCGATCGCAACATGCCATTGGCCGAGCAAAATTGTCCGTAGCGATCCCTGGGGAAAATCCGCATGGCAAGTGGCGGATCGATTACCGTGAACATCGCCATGATGGGCGAGAAAAGGCAGATGTGCGAGCCGAGCAGCACATAGAAAACCATTTGAGTCGACGGCTGCCAGAACAACCATATCAACATGATCGGCGAGACCAGCACCTGCAGAGCGAGCCCGGCGATCACAATGCGTATGGGATGATACCGATCGGCCAGCCATCCTGCGACCGGCATTGCGACCGCCATCGCCAGCCTGTCCGCAAACGCGAGTCGCCCTACGTCTTCCAGCGCCAGTCCGACGGACTTATAGAAAAAAACGCTAAAAATCGAAGCAGAATAGGCTACGACGATGCCCATGTTCGCCAGAAAGAGGTACCAATAATGGGAAAGACCAAGGCATTCGCGGCCATAGGTTTTCACCGCTGCAATTGCGCTTCCAGCACCGTCGCCGGAAGTTGGGGGAGGGGGATATGCGCCCTCTTTTACCTTTAGGCACATCAATCCGAAGCCAAAAAAATAAAGCGCACCTGCTCCTACGATGATTTCCGTCGAATGGGTTGCTGCGTGTTTGAAGATAAAGAGGCTGTAGAGGGAGGCGGCTCCCATGCTCACCATACGAAACCACGACATAAACCGAGACAGGAATTGCTCTGGTACGACATCATTGAACAGGTACCAAAAGACTGAATTGACGAAGGTATTGAAAAAACTGAACAGCGTCATTGTAACGCCGATGACGGTGATGGTCACTGTTGTTGCCGACAATCCGTTCAGCAGTCGGTGATGAAGAAAGGCCGCGATTTTTTCGCTGAAGCCGAGCCCGACCAAACAGACGACGAGAAAGGGCAGGGTGAAAAAAATAAATGGTATACGCCGTCCGAAACGTCCTCGGTGACGATCGCTTTTGAAGCTGATGATCGGATTGAAAAGCGTATCGATAATTCGAGGAATGGTGGTCACGAAAAGTCCCAGAATGGTATTTGGTGCTCCGAGAGCCTGAAGCTTGAGAGGCATTATGCTGGGAACGATCGTCTCCATCAAAATAAAGCAAAAATCTCCCCACAGCAGCCACGCGAACAGGACAGCAAGCGCGCCTTTCGTATAAGACAATGTCCCGACGTGGTAGACTTTGGGCTCTCCGTTCATTCCATTTTCAATTATTGGCGATCGATTTTATTGGCGGTGATGATTGGAACGCCTCAAGCGTCAACCCGTCGACTTCTTCGGCGAGGAGGCCGTCCCTGAAGTACTCCGGAGGTTCGCCACTCCAGGTAACGCTGCAATTGCGTAGGGTTACGTCCGTTGCCCTTTGAAGTAGAAATCCATAAGTCGGATGTGCGAAAACTCCGGACTCATAGCCGTCCTTTGCGCCCGGGCATGGACGCAGGTCGAGCTGGCCACCGGCCCATTTGGACCACTTTGCGAGTTCGATGTGTACGTTATCGAATTCGATTCTATCGATCCGGTCCGAAGATTGAGCGTGGACTAGTATGCCATTTTCGCTTCGAGCACGTATATTTTGGAAGCGGATATTCCGCGTTTGGCCGACGCGGTCGTTTTCGGTCCAGGGCAGCACCTTGACAAAGATAGGTTCGCCGCGTCCCCACCATCGATCGTGAAAAATCCGTGTCTCGATGAAGATGTTGGAGAAGAGAATATTTTCGATATCGGCCTCGTAACTGTGGTTGATCGATAAACCACGGTGACTAGAGGAGATCACACACGAATCGAAAATAACGTTGCGAACCGGTGCGGCGATTTCACAGCCGATGCAGATGGCTGAAGAGGTACTCTTGAGCGTGCAGCCCCGAACGACAATATTTTCACTCGGACCATAGCGTTCGAATCGTCGCATGGTTTTCAGCACGATGGCGTCGTCTCCCGCTTCAATATGGCAATCGCTGATACGCACGTTTCGGCATCGGTCGATGTCGATGCCGTCGCTGTTAGGGAGCTTCAGGTCGTTGTAGAGGCGAATCCCGTGAATAAATACATCGTCGCAACCGACGAGCCAAAGCGTCCAATTTGCTCCGTCGCGAATTGTAACGCCAGTGATTGTGACGCGCTTGCAGCCGGCGATATAAAACGTGATCGGGCGTTTTTCCCGCATCACGTAAATATGCGGAAGCCGTTCCGAAACGTACGCCCGGCCATTGCCATCGATGATACCCAATCCCGTGATGGCAATATCCTCGGAGTCCTCGACGCAGATGAATGCGCTCTCGATCCCATGGGAATAGCGATCGCCGGGGGGATGAATATCATCGATATTTTCACTGCAGAGCAACGTGCCGCCTTGTTCGATGTGCAGTTCGACGCGTGCGCGCAAAAATATTTTCCCCGAGCGAAATACGCCGGATGGGATAACTACTCGGCCGCCGCCTTTAGATGCACACTGATCGATCGCCTTTTGCAGCGCGGACGCGTTGTTGTGATTTTCGACCGGCAGGGCGCCGAAATCTGTAATGACGAGTTCTCTTTCTTTCTTCATGCAGCAAAACCATTTAAATGATCGGTAAATTCGAGAGGGCTTCCAAATCGACAGGTTTACGGGCACCTTCGGGAACGAGTGTCTTCCCCTCCACCCATGCACTTTCCAACATCACCATCTGGGGTACGGACGGAATGCCGATTTCGTTGTGAAGCAGTTGTGAAGCGAGAAGACCCACGGCCGCGGCTCCTTGTTTCGCATGGTTTTGATCGACTCGTGTCAGCAGCTTAGGGGCATCCTCCTTGACGGTTAACGAAACCATTCCGAAATCGTCCGGCGCATCCAAGCCGTGGTCGTGCAGTGCGTTGTAGTAACCGACGCCATTGGCGACGAGGGCGTCGGGTTTGTTTTTTTTAAACCAACGGTGGAAATCTTTCGCATCGAATGGGGCTACGTAAACGAGCGGCGCACCTTCGATTTTGAAGATTTCGTGCGCGGTGATATAGCCTGCCTTCCATAAATAATTCACGCTTTGATTGTTGATCGGCTCAATGGCCAGAGCTGGCCGTCGATAACCCCGTTCCACCAGCTTCTTCACTGCGAGCATGACGGTGTTGAAGTGATGATTTGACACACGGTGCAATCTCGGCCGAGCGAGCGTATAACCGAGGGCTACGGAAGAAAATTGGCTCCAATTTAGTTGCAGTTCGCTTTTGCCGAAACCAAGCGGAGCGACCAACAAGCCCCGGATACCGCGGCGATAAAGGATATCGTTTAATCGACGATTGCTTAGGCCGGGTTCTTCGGCCCAAAAGAAATCGCCGCCTTCGTATTGCGCAAATAAGCCATGAGTTCGGAAAGTCGCGTGTCGCGTTCGTATCCCAATCGCTGAGCGACCGCTTCGACCGCCCGGCGAGTTTCAGTCGGAATATTCGGATGCCGATTCAGCGCCATGGAAACTGCCGAAAGCGATATTTTCGCAGCGCGGGCGACGTCACGCAAAGTGGGTTGACGGGGTGGGGGCATCTCGGAAGACATACTTCAATGATGCTGGGATGCGGCTAGCCAGTCAAAGGCTTGTGAACGGTTCACAAGCGAGTCGCTTGGAACCTTTTTTTTTCGCGATTTGCTCGGTTCTCGAATCGCCCTGCCTGCCGCGAATAACTCCATGACCGGCGTAATGCGAGTTTGTCGCCTCGAGTTTTTTCGTGAAATAATACTATGTTGAGCCAAGATGATTTTCGCACGTCACGCCCTACGGGAATCTTTCTGCTGAAGAAAGGTTACTGGAAAGCGCTCTACGGTGAGACGACGAGTCAAGCGATCGATCAACGTGTTTCGCTGCTGGCAAACCCTGACGATCTGGATGAAGGGCCGAGCGCTCCGGAGGGTCTAGCTGATGCTCAAATTATTTTTGCCGGATGGAGTACGCCTGTCATGGACGAGACCTTCCTCGCCAGTGCGCCGAACTTGCAAACGGTGTTCTATGCTGGCGGCTCGGTTCGTCCATTTGCAACCGAGGCTTTTTGGGAGCGCGGTATTCGTGTCACCACAGCCTATGCGGTCAACGCGATTCCCGTGAGTGAATATGTGCTCGGTGCGATTTTACTAAGTTTAAAGCATTCGTTTCAGATTTCTACCGGAATGCGAGCGGTTCGCGGCGTATCCGATCTTCCCGTCATACCTGGCGCTTACGGTTCCACGGTCGGTTTGGTATCGTTAGGCGCGGTAGGCCGTCGTCTCTGCAAACTGCTGCGATCATTCGACGTTACCGTGATTGCTTATGATCCTTTTATTTCTATTCGAGAGGCTGAAGACCTATGCGTGGAATTGACCTCATTGGACGAACTCTTCGCACGCGCAGACGTCATCTCGCTGCACACGCCGTTGACCGCTGCCACCGAGGGATTGATTTCGGGCAGACACTTTGACGCGATGAAATCAGGGGTCACTTTCATCAACACTGCTCGCGGCGCTGTCGTTCGTGAAAACGAAATGATCGCAGTCTTGCAACGTCGGCCTGATTTGCAGGTGATTCTCGATGTTACCTGCCAAGAACCCCCTGAGACCTCATCGCCCCTGTATAATTTGCCCAATGTATTCCTTACACCGCATATCGCCGGCTCCGTCGGAACTGAGCGTTTGCGCCTCGGGAAATGCATGCTAGAAGAACTGGATCGCTATCTTTCCGGTCGACCGCTGCTCTGGGAAATTACACGGGAGCGGGCGACCATCATGGCGTAGTGATAATTGCGCCGCTACGTTAGTGAATCACACATTTTCGCGAGGATTTTTTAAACATAGAGAACACGGAGGGGAAAGAGGGCACAGAGACATTTTTAAATCTTGAAAAAAAACTTTGCGACCTCCTTTCCCCTCAGCAGCTTCTGCGGTCCACTTCCGTGGTTTTTTGCTCGTCACACCACATCCTATCTCACATGCCACATGCTTTGGTTGCGGCTTTGCCGCTCTATGGAGCTAATTCCTGCCCTCGGAAAGCAGCGCGCTAGGATCGGGTCAGTGGAATCACTGCAAACCACATAGGATTAAATCCGACCATTTCCCTTTACTATGCCACTGATTGACATGCCGCTTGGTCAGCTTCGCGAATATCGTGGACTCAACCCACGTCCCGAGGATTTCGATGCTTATTGGGATGAGTCGCTACGTGAGTTGGACGCATTATCGCCGATGGTCGAATTGATTCCGAATAAATCCATTCACGCGCCATACGCAGAATGTTTTGACCTCTGGTTTCAAGGAATTGGCGGGGCTCGCATTCACGCCAAGTATTTGCGCCCAAAAAGTGCGAAAAAAGAGAAGCATCCGGCGGTGCTTGTTTTTCACGGTTATTCCGGTAGTAGCGGGGACTGGCTGGATAAGCTCGCCTACGTGGGCCAAGGGTTCTGTGTCGCAGCAATCGATTGCCGCGGTCAGGGGGGGCTGTCGGAAGATGTGGGTGGAGTGAAAGGTAACACCCACCATGGACATGTCATTCGTGGTCTGGAGGATCCTGATCCAAAAAAACTGCTTTTTCGTTCGATATTTTTGGACACGGCTCAACTCGCGCGCGTCGTAATGAAAATGCCTGAGGTCGATGAAAATCGAGTCGGTGCCTTCGGCGGCTCCCAAGGAGGGGCCCTTACACTTGCTTGCGCGGCATTGGAACCGCGTATTCGAAGAGCTGCTCCGGTCTTTCCTTTTCTCTGCGATTACCGGCGCGTGTGGGAAATGGACCAAGCCAAAGACGCCTATGTGGAATTGCGTACCTTTTTCCGATTGTTCGATCCGCGGCACGAACGCGAACGCGAGATCTTCACCAAACTAGGCTACATTGATTGCCAGTTTCTGGCGCCGCGCATCAAAGCGGAGATTCTGATGTTCACCGCCCTGATGGACTCCGTGTGCCCACCGTCGACGCAATTCGCCGCCTACAATAAAATCCCTTCCAAAAAGAACATGGTCATTTATCCCGACTTCGCCCACGAAGCCCTGCCTGGACAAGCGGATCAGACTTTCAATTTCCTGCTGAGCTTAGCCTCGGATTCATAACGGCATGGCCGACGATTTGGAGCGCCTTTTGCTAGGGAACGGAACTGTTACGGAACAAGGTCCTCCTCCGAGGCAAGTGTAGAAGACCGTCACCGACGGTACTTTGTGTCGGACTCGGTACGCCTTTATAACCACAAAGCCGATAACCTCGAAATGGCTTTCCCCTTATATAAGAGGTATTAGATGGTGCCCCCACGGAGCATTCGATTTTCAGTCGTACAGAGCTAAAACACCAGTAGGTATAATTGAACTTGTGTGCCTTTGTACTTAGTTGTTTGTCATGGATTGTCATGGATTTAAACCGTGCAAGAAAAGGCCAAGGCGTTCGCTTCCCTCAGAAGATTAAGCGAGGATCGATCACCGTTACTGTATACCGCGTCGCGAATGCTGGCACGTCGAGTGGTTGGCTTTATCAAGTTTGCTGGTCAAGCGGAGATGGAAAGCGGAAGCGGAGCGGATTTGCTGATTATGCCGAGGCGCACGCGGACGCCGTTTTAAAAGCGGAGCAACTCGCAGCCGGTAGGATCGTGGTCGCAAGCCGTTTAAACGGTGACCAAGTAGGAATTTTAAGTGAGGCACGGCGCATATGTGGTTCCACGCCGATTATTGCCGCACTCGAAGAATGGCATAAGGCTCGTGAGCTTTGTGGCGGCGATCTCATCCCGGCTGCGAGACTTTGGCGCGATACTCATGCCGGAGCCACCGAAAATGTGACCGTCAAAGAGGCGGTCGCCCGGTTTATTGATTCGAAGAAAAAGGCCGGCATCGATACCGGCGCGAGTTACGAGCATTGTTTAGGACGGCTGGAATTGTCCCTCGGTTCGCATTCTCTCGCTAGCGTTACCACCGTCACCCTTCAAAAATGGCTCGAGCAGATCAAACACCCGGTTTCACGAAACACGCACAGGAAACGAATCGTGGCGCTTTGGAGATGGAGTCGCCGCCAAGGTTTGTTGCCCCGAGTAGCCGAAACCGAAGCCGACCGAACCGAAAGAGCCCGCGAAGAAGATCAAGAAATCGGCATTTTGACCTTGGCGGATTGGAAATCTGTCCTGGCTCTCGTTAAATCGAAGCAGCCGGATTTTCTCGCAGTCACGGTTCTTGCTGGATTCTGCGGCCTCCGGAGGTCGGAACTTCACACCCAAAAATGGACCGACATCAATTTGGAGCGCGGTTTTGTGCGTGTAACCCGAGCGAAGCGAAACACGCCGAGCAAACGTTTAGTTCATCTTTGTCCAGCCGCTATCGAATGGCTCATGGAATGTGATCGGTCAGAATCGTTAATTTCTCCGAAGTGGGGGATCGATCGCGTTCGAAAAGTTGCCCGCGAGGCCGGTCTGAATCTTCCAGAAAACGGATTCCGCCATTCCTTTATCAGTTATCGCGTTGCGCTTACTGGAAACGTTGCCGAGACGGCATTGGAAGCCGGTAACGGTCCTCAAATCGTGCATAAGCATTACCGCGAGCTTGCGCCAAAAAAAGATGGTGAAGCATGGTTTAATTTTCGGCCTTCGACGAGTTTAGGCGAGGTGGTTGAAATGAATGCTTAACTTGTTTGTTTACGAGGTAAAAAGGCACAAAACACGGTGTCCAGGTTGAAATTGTACGGATGGTGAAAGCCACACCTATGATTCAAAACAACCAAACTAAATCGGAACCTCGGTTCCTTCAGCCATCAGAAGTTATGGCGATGCTCGGCTACAAAAGCCGAGTTTCGTTCTGGACCAACGTCCACGCCACGGGGCTTCCTTACATACGCATCAATCAAAGACGCTGTTTGTTCGATCCGCTTGTGCTCGAAAGATGGCTCAAGAGCAGGTCGGTCGGGGAGGTTCCTAATCCTTCACTCAACTAACAATGAGCACGCCACCTGAAAAAGAAACGAGCGCCCCAATCAAGTTAGGGCGCTCGGAAGAACAATTTTTTTCGTCTAAAACGTCGTCATTGAATTCCAAATACGATGGAATTCAAGGAAAAACGGCTTCGTTTAAACGCTGTGGTTCACAAGATAAGCAAGCCATCCGGTTAGCACTGACAACCTATGATCAGGCACTGCGTGATGGTGACCTAGACCTCGCTAAGGCTGCTAAAATCCGATTCCAGGCAGCATGTGACCGAATGAAAGGCGACGGGCTGTCATGAGTAATCTTTTCGTTAATAGCAGCATCGACGATTTCGGCTTTAGTCCTGCGGAATTCCGCGTGTTGTTTCATCTTTCGCGGCGAGACAGCCCCGACCGTGGCGCTTTCGCATCCGTTCCGACAATGGCTCGCGTGTGCAAGCTGAACGAAAAAACAGTTCGTTCGGCTCTAAAGCGATTGTTGGCATCGAGGTGTATCACGAGTGATGAGCGACCAGGACGCACCACCATATACCGAGTTGTAAATGATTTTACGCGATGGCTACCCCTTCCAAAAGAGACCACCGGTTCCAAACGGCACCACCAAAACAAACCACCGGTCTCCAATGGTGCGCAGCCCTACCGAAATAGCACACCACCCCCCTCCCAAAGCGAGAGAGACGAAGGTGATCCAACAAGGAAATCAATTAAAGGTGATCCCATTACGAAGTCGTCTACGACGACGGCCAAGATTGATCCTTTGATCGAAGACACCCCAGCGGAATCGGCAGTGACGCAACTTGCGGAATGCCTTTGCATACCCTTCGATATTTGCCTCGAAGAGGCAAAGCTGATTGTTGACGAATGGTATGAATACACCGCCCAGAATAAGTTTCAAAAAAAGAACCGCCAAACAGGAGAGATGGAGCCTTTCCCGATCGACGCAAAGAGAGCCTTAATCGCTTGGGTAGAAGGATCGGCCAGATATGAACGGAAAGTTGAAATCCACCGATAAGCGACACGCTCAAATGCCCTTCACGATTCCAGTTAACGAGACAATGGAGCCTGTGGACTCCCCCTACGATGCGCTTAACAGAGTAAGCTCCGAAGATGCTGCTAAAGCAGAATTTCGCGCAGCGTTGGCCAATTCGATAGGTACGGTGTTCCATTGGCTCGTCGATCCTCCTGATGGCAAAAAGCGCAGGCTAGATGCGAATACTGTAGGCCGTCGCGTGATAGCAGCCCCATGGCTTTTGAAACCTGATCTTTTGGATTCTCCCTCTTTGTCGGAACTTTCTGATCAGCTTGGAGTGAGTGATTCGATTATGTCCCGTTACGCCGCTCAGTTCCGAGACCGAACCGGGATCAAGAATCGCATGCAGCGGTCCGACGCCACAAGAAGCCTTATGCGTCGCTCTCATACCGCAGATTCATCGAAGAATTAATGCTTCTTATGACGAAAACGAAATGGTTTGCCGGTGCTTTGCTTAAGCTGTGCTACAAATTTGCTAGTGCGTGTGCAATGCACATGCATGTGCGGCGACACTCTGGCGGGAGTCGTACCCCTCCCCCCGGTAAGGAATCTTTTTAAAGTCGGGGACCATCATAGGTTCCGTGAAACGGCGACGCTTGCCTGTGTGTGGAGCGAATCCCAATGTCCCATGTTTGTGAGGGCACGCACGAGGTAAAGTGTCAAAAAAGG
>WNFI01458834.1_pt1 | contig 34813 bp, 33 predicted proteins | sample 5400471 | NCBI WGS metagenome assembly WNFI01 (sample SAMN13153348, study PRJNA577476) | soil metagenome | isolation source: 100 cm saprolite on Douglas fir-dominated hillslope | place: USA:California | collected 2013-09-17 | reverse complement strand
GTGGTCGACGACCGGCACCGCGAGCAGGTCGTACTTCGAGATCAGGCGCGCGACATCTTCCCGGTCCATGAGGGGAGTGGCGGTGATCAGACGGCCTGGACGGGCTACCGAGAGCACCGGCGCTTCCGGATCTCCCGTGATGAGCCGGCGCAGGGTGATCGTCTTGACCAGCTTCTTGCTGAGCGGATCCAGCACGTAGATCGCGTAGACGGTTTCCCGGCTGCTTTCCACGTGACGGATATAGTCGAGTGTCTGCTGGACCGTGTAGGTCGAGGGAACGCTGGCGAATTCCGTCGTCATGATCGATCCGGCGGTGTCCTTCGGATATTCCAGCAGGCGGCGGATGTTGACCCTGGTGTCGGGGTCCAGCAGATCGAGCAGCTCGGAGCAGTGAGGCTCCTTTACCTGATGGAAGATGTCGGCGACGCGGTCGGCCGACACGCCGGCCAGCAGCTTTGCGGCTGCTTCCCGCGGCATCAGCGTGACGAGTTCTGGTTCACGTTCCAGCCCCGGCTGGTCGAGGACTTCAATGGCGCGATCGGGCGGTAGATGAAGCAGAACCGCGACTGCGAGTTCTGGAGGCATGTCGTTGAGGGCTTCGACGATGTCGGGCGCGCGTTCCTCGATCATGCTTGCGGCGAGGAACGCCGGATTGACCATGTTGTCGGCCTTCGCCGCCGGATCCTGGACGTCAAGGTCGGTCATGATTCACATCTCCGTGCAGACGCCGGACGGCTGATAAGCTTTGGACCTCGCCCTGTAAATGAAGGAATCGAAGCCGGACGGCAGGCACCTCCAGCCGTTCCGCTTGGGTCAGAGTGTGGCTCATGCCATAGTTTGGTGTTACGCCGACCGCAGTTATTCCGCGGTCTAGCAAATGAACCACCGGCACAGGCAAGAGCACGCTGGTGCGCGCCATCGCAGGCCTGTGGCCATGGGGCGGCGGCAGTGTCAATTTGCATCCCGACCGGCGGTTGTTCATGCTGCCGCAAAACCCTACGTGCCCTCGGGCACGCTGCGCCGCGCAGTCGCCTATCCCGGCGCCGCGGAAGACTGGACCGTGGAAGAGATCGGCGAGGCGCTCGACAAGGTCGGGATCGGGCATCTCAAGGAGAAAATCGAGGAAGACGCGCCGTGGGATCAAACCTTGTCCGGCGGCGAGAAGCAGCGGCTCGCCTTCGCGCGGCTGTTTCTGCATAATCCCGACATCATTGTGCTGGATGAGGCGACCTCCGCGCTCGATGCCAAGAGCCAGGACAAGATGATGGAATTGCTTACCAGCGAATTGCCCAAGGCGACCGTGGTCAGCGTCGCCCATCGCGCTGAGCTTGAGGCCTTCCACAGCCGCCAGATCGTGCTGGAGCGGCGCAAGGGCGGCGCCAAGCTCGTCAGCGACATCGATCTCATTCCGCGCAAGGGCAAGCGCCGGCTGCTTGGCCGCTTCCTCCGCTATCGCAAGGCGCCGGCGAAGGAGGTGGCATAGAAGAACGCTCCGTTGTCCCGGCAAGCGAGCCAACGGGTTCGGCCTCTGGCCGGCCCCATGACAGGCGCCGGATGACAGGCTCCGCGAGCGCAAGCCGGGACCAACACGCCGTGTCTTCTTGTTTCGGAGGCGTAATGTAGAGTCTTCCTGCAAGAGGCGGCGCCAGGGGTTATGGATCCCGGCTCGCGTCGCAAGCGCGCCCTTGGCCGGGGCGACACCAATGCTGCCTCCAACCGAACGGCAATTGCGATAATGGTTGCTCGGTAGGCGGAATGCGATCGCTCCGCGCTGGATAAGCCGATAAAATCGGTTAAGGATGCCGCCACTTGCGGTCCCAACGAGGAATTCTGTTTGACGACTTCAACGCCCGACTCCATCCGTTCCAGCGGCAATGATCTGTTGCCGCCGCCGTTCGGCGCATTCGCGCCTAACGCCGCGCAGCACGCCATCATCTCGCTGGCGCAGCGCTCGCGTCTGAAGCGCGGCGCGTTCCGCCCGATGCTGTCGCGCCTGGTCAACCTGTTTCGCGCCGGACCGGTCGATACGCATTACCAGGGCGCGGCGTTTCGATTCTATCATCAGGCCAGCGCCACCGAACGCGGCGCGCTGTTCAACCCCGACTACAATCTCGAAGAACTGGATTTTCTCCGCGCCCACACCCCCGAAGGCGGTGTGTTCGTCGATGTCGGCGCCAATGTCGGCACTTATGCCATGGTGCTGGCGCGTCATGTCGGCCCAACCGGCCAGGTGATCGCGATCGAGCCGCATCCTTTGACCCATGCGCGGCTGGCGTTCAACAGCGCCGCGTCGGGTTACCGTCAAGTGAAACTCGTGGCCGCGGCTGCCGGTGACAGCGACGGCGAGTTGATGATCGAAACCGACGGCGACAATCTCGGCGCCAGCCATATCGCCACGGGCGCGACATCCGCGGGCAACGCCATCAAAGTTGCATCGTTGCGGCTGCTGCGGATTCTCGGGGATTCCGGCGTATCGCACGTCGATTCGCTCAAGATCGACGTTGAAGGCTATGAAGACCGTGTGCTGATCGGCTTCTTTGCGGAAGCGCCGCAAACGCTGTGGCCACGTGCCGTCGTGATCGAGCATCTGTCGCGCAACGAATGGCGCGACGACTGCCTCGACGATATGCTCGCGCGCGGCTATGCCGCGACCGGCAAGACCCGCAGCAACACGTTGCTGCTGCGGCAATAGATCATCCCGTTTTGACTCGACATGACGCCGGTGATTCGCTGTGGTGCTGGTGCAAGCAGCAGGACGGTTGATGGATAGCGAGCGGTCAGGACTCGATTTTTTGGCTGGCGGCGGCGAAATGGGCGCGCTGATGCGCGCGTACGACTGGAACAATTCCTCGCTCGGATCGCCGGACAAGTGGCCGCAAAGCCTGCGGGTCACCGTGCGATTGCTGCTCAACACCGGCCACCCGATGTTCATCTGGTGGGGGCCTGACCTCATCCAGTTCTACAACGACGCATACCGGCGTACCATGGGAGCGGAGCGTCACCCCAGCGCACTGGGGCAGCGCGGGCGCGAGTGCTGGGCGGAAATCTGGGACATCATCGGCCCGCAGATCGACTATGTCATGAGCGGCAAGGGATCGACCTGGGACGAGAATCGTCTGGTGCCGGTCACCCGCAACGGCCGGCGCGAAAACGTCTGGTGGACCTACAGCTATGGACCGATCGACGTCGAAGGCGGTGTCGGCGGCGTGCTCGTGGTCTGCAACGACGTGACCGCGCAGCATCTGACCAACGAAACGCTGAAAGATCAGTCGCGGTTTCTGAGGCAGCTGTTCGAACAGGCGCCGAGTTTCATGGCGGTGTTGCGCGGACCCGACCACGTCTTCGAACTCACCAATGCCGCCTACCGGAAACTCCTCGGCAGTCGCGACATCATTGGCAAGCCAGTCCGGGAGGTGATTCCGGAAATCGCGGGGCAGGGCTACTTCGAGCTCCTCGATGCGGTTTATCGGACCGGAAAAACCCACGTCGGCCGTCGCATGCCTTTGGCGTTGCAGGCTGAAGCCGGGATGCCGCCCAAACAATTGTTCCTGGACTTCGTCTACGCGCCGATCGTGGAAGCGAACCGGGAGATTTCCGGCATTTTTGTCGAGGGCATCGACGTCACCGATCACATGCGTGCCGAAGAGCATCTGCGCCTGATCAACGACGAACTGCAGCATCGGGTCAAGAATACGCTGACAGTGGTCAGCTCGATCGCCTCGCAAACCCTGCGCGGCACCTCCAACGATGCCGCGCTGAAAAAATTCCAGGACCGTCTCGCTGCATTCGCCACCGCTCATGACAGCCTGACCACCGCCAACTGGGCGGCGGGCTCGATCCGTAACGTGGTCCAGGGCGCGCTGGCGCCGCATCGAACCGGCCAAGGGAAATTTTCGATTTCAGGGCCCGACATCATTCTTGGCGCCAAGCAGGCATTGTCGCTTGCGCTCGCGCTTCATGAACTCGCGACCAATGCGATCAAGTACGGCGCGCTGTCCAATGATCGCGGCCGGGTTGTGGTCACCTGGGACGAAAAGCAGGACGGCGGCGTGCCGACCTTTCATTTCCGGTGGCAGGAAGCCGAGGGTCCCGCGGTCGTAAAGCCCTCAAGCATGGGCTTCGGGTCGCAGCTCATCAAGCGGGTGCTGGAGGCCGATTTCGGACCGGACGTCGAGGTGCTTTACGAAGAAAGCGGGTTGATTTGCCGGCTGAGCGCGCCGATGGCGAATATTCGCGCGCCGATACCGCTGGTCGATCTGCAATGACAGTCCGTCTCCGATTGCCGCGGGGAAGTACGGTGATTGCAGGAGGTTTTGATGATCGACCATCTGGGTTTTCCGGTTTCCGATTATGAGCGCGCCAAAGCCTTTTACGCCAAGGCACTGGCGCCGCTCGACTACAGCCTGATCATGGAAGTCACGCAGGAGCAGACCAGCGGTTTTCCGGCGGCCGGTTTCGGCGCTGGCGGCAAGCCAGATTTCTGGATCGGCGGTGAAGGCGGCATGAACAAGCCGCTGCATGTCGCGATCTTCGCGAAGGACCGCGCCGCGGTCGACGCGTTCTACAAGGCCGCCATCGCGGCAGGCGGTCGCGACAATGGCCCGCCCGGCATCCGCGCGCATTATCATCCCGACTATTACGGCGCGTTCGTGCTCGATCCCGACGGTCACAACATCGAGGCTGTCTGTCACGCGCCGGCATGAGGCCAATTTTTTTTGAACAGGGCTTTTTTGAACAGGGGCTTTATTGAACGCGGGCGGTACAAAGATCGCGATGTTGACCAGCAATCCAGCCAGATAGGCCATCGACCGCAGACTGGCGTTGTCGGTAATGTACAGCACCCCGTGGGAACATCATTGCCGCCGTGCCGTTATCGCTCCAACAGCAATGGAGTGAACGATGGCCAGCGACAACGCACGAGACGCGGATCGCGCACGGGACCTGATGAATAAGATCGGCTTTGCGATGCTGGTCACTCGCGATGGCAGCGAGCTGCGCGCGCGGCCAATGGCTGCGTATGTGGAGCGCGATCACAACGCGGTTTATTTCCTGAGCGGCGCGCGCCCTCACAAGGACGACGAGATCGCCCGCGATCCCAATGTCAATCTCGCCTTCGCCAACACCAGCGACCAGAAGTACGTTTCGGTGACGGCACCGCAACGGTCTCGAACGATCGTGCCAAGATCAGGGAATTGTTTTCGACGCCGGCGAAAGCATGGTGGAAAAGTGCTGACGATCCCAACATTCGCGTGCTCAAAGTTGTCCCTGATGACGCGGAATTCTGGGATTCGCCTGGCGCCATTGTCAGCACCGTGAAGATGGCTGCTGCTGCCGTCACCGCCACCCGGCCCGATCTCGGCGACAATCGCAAAGTTGCGATGTGATGGGAATCGATCCACAAGAGGATCCGCCGATCAAGCCGGGTCAGCCGACCGAGCCGCCGCAGGAAGATCCGCCGGGCAATCCGCGGCCTGAGATCCCGCCGCCAATCCAGGATCCCGGCGAACCGAGCCAACCGCAGGAGTTGCCGGGCCGCACGCCTGACGAACTGCCGGTGCGCGGGCCAGCCGGACCGCCGCCGACGCCTAATCCCGCAACCGATTACGGCATCACCGGGTTGCCACGCTCCGAGCCTGACATGATTTCCGGATTGCCGGAGAAGCCGCCGGGCACGATGTCAGCGTTACATACGGGCGGTCTGAATAGGCAATGAACAATGCACATTCGGGCCGATTGCCGCATCGAAATAAATCGATCCTGCACTCGATCGCTCGCCACAATCCGGCCCAACGGCTAACAGTTGATCGCTGCGCCGACGCACTCGGTCGACAGGCTCTTGGTTTGTTGTCAAAAAATTCTCTCCAGGGACACAGGTTATCATGACAATGCTTCGTCTCGCGCTGCTCACCACGACAGCGATCACCGTTGCGCAACTGGCAACGCCCCTCGCGCATGCACAGAATGCGAACCGGCAGCGCCACCGCCACATCCGGCAGCGCCTCCGGCCGCAGCGCCGCCACCGCCGCCCCATCCTGCGCCGCCGGCCCCTCCGACAGCCGCGCCTGCACCGCATCCCGCTCCGCTGGCTCCGCCAGCCGCTGCACCACCGAAGCCGGTGGCGCCGCCCGCTGCACCGCCGCCGCCAGTCGCGGCTCCGCCGGCCCATCCTGCCGCGCCGGTTGCACCGCCGCCGGCAGCCGCACCAAAAGCCCCGACTGTTCCCTCGCCGAATTCCCCTTCGCCCCCGCCGGCTGTCCAGCAACACCTTCAGCAGAAGAGTGAGCCCGGCTCGACGACGCCACCACCCGCCGGCGCCAAGCAACCGCCTGCGGACGCTGGAGTTCCGCCTGCGCCGCACTCCGGCGCACCGGCTGCGCCGCCCAGCGGCGGCGCTCCGAACGCTGCTCCCGCGGCCCCGAACGCCGCGTCGCCACCACCGCCGCACTCTGGCGGACCGGGTGCGCCGCCCAGCGGTGCCGCTCCGAACGCTGCTCCCGCGGCTCCGAACGCCGCGTCGTCACCACCGCCGCACTCTGGCGGTCCAGGAGTTCCACCCCACGCGGCGGCTCCGACCAACGCCGCACCTGCAGCCCCAGCCGCCGCGCCTCCTGCGCCGCAGGACAAGGGCACGTCGGCTCCGGTGTCGCCGCCCCCGCCGGGTGGCGGCGGACAAACCGCCCTGCCGCCTGGCGCCGGAACGCGCCCCGCGCCGCCCGCGGTGACAACCGCGCTTCCGCCTGCGCCGCCACCGACCCAGGCCTTGACACCAATCGCACCAGGGGCCGCAGCGCAGGGACCGCGCCGCATGGACGACTTCCGCGGCGAACGTCGCGAAACCCAGGAGGGCGGCCGCACCGTCTTCACCGAACCTGGCCGGATTATCGTCATGGATCCCAGCGGGCAGTCGTTCATTCGTCACGACGAGATGGAGCGCTTCCGCTATGGCGCGCGCGACATCGAGACCCAGCAGGTCGGCGGCGAGACCCGTACCATCGTGATTCGTCCCGACGGTTCGCAGATCATCACGGTCAGCGGCCGTGACGGACAGCTGCTGCGCCGGATTCGTCGCGACCGCGAGGGCCGCGAGATCGTCATCATCGACAATTCCTATCGCGATCCCGGCGCCATCGGCGGATTCTACGTCGATCTGCCGCCGCCGGTGATTCGCATTCCAATGGATCGCTACATCGTCGATTCCGAGGGCGCACCGCCCGAGTTGATCTACGATACGATGCTGGCACCGCCGGTGGAGCGAATCGGGCGGCGCTATTCGCTCGACGAAATCCGCTACAGTCCGAGCGTCCGTCAGCTCATGCCCAGCATCGATCTCGACACCATCAACTTCGAAACCGGGTCGTGGGAGATTCCGCCCGATCAGGCCGCGAAGCTGCAGGTGATCGCAGATGGCTTGAATCGGGCGATCTCGCGCAATCCGCGCGAAGTGTTCCTGATCGAAGGCCACACCGATGCAGTCGGCTCGGACGTCGACAATCTGTCGCTGTCGGACCGTCGCGCCCAGTCCGCCGCCGAATTGCTGACCCAGCAGTTCCAGGTGCCGGCGGAAAACCTGACCTCGCAAGGTTATGGCAAACAGTACCTCAAGATCCCGACCGACGGATCGGAGCGGCGCAATCGCCGCGTCAGCCGCCGCCTCCGGGCACCGCGCCGCCGCGCTGAGCGGGCGTCACATCAATGAAAATGGCCGGGGCAAAACCCCGGCCATTTTTGTTGTGACAACACATTTCCACGAGTCGTCCCGGCGAACGCCGGGACCCATACGCCGTGTCGTCTCGTTTTGGCAGTGGGCAAGTTCCCTCTGCAACCAGCAATACCAGGGGTTAGGGGTCCCGGCATACGCCGGGACGACGCGCGGACTGCTATGCGCAGCCGTTACAACCCCAGCTTCTTCTTGCGCTGGCCGAGCGTGCGCAGCCGTAGCGCGTTGAGCTTGATAAAGCCCGCGGCATCGCGGTGATCATAGGCCACGGCACCCTCCTCGAAGGTCACCAGATCCTGATCGTACAGCGAGTATTTGCTCTCGCGGCCGATCACGATGACGTTGCCCTTATAGAGTTTCAGCCGCACCCGGCCGGTGACGTATTGCTGGCTGTGATCGATCGCGGCCTGCAGCATTTCGCGTTCAGGCGCGAACCAGAAGCCGTTGTAAACCAGCTCGGCATATTTCGGCATCAGCTCATCCTTGAGGTGAGCCGCGCCGCGATCGAGCGTGATCGATTCGATGGCGCGATGCGCAACCAGCAGAATGGTGCCGCCGGGGGTCTCGTACATGCCGCGCGACTTCATGCCGACGAAGCGGTTCTCCACCAGATCGAGCCGGCCGATGCCGTTGGCGCGGCCGAGTTCGTTGAGCTTCGCCAGCAGTGTCGCCGGGGACAGGTTGTTGCCGTCGATGGCGACGGCGTCGCCCTTTTCGAAATCGACGGTGATGATGGTTGCCTGGTCCGGCGCCTTTTCCGGATCAATGGTGCGCGAGTAAACGTAATCGGGCACTTCCTGCGCCGGATCTTCCAGCACCTTGCCCTCGGATGACGCGTGCAGAAGGTTGGCGTCAACCGAGAACGGCGCCTCGCCGCGCTTGTCCTTGGCGATCGGAATCTGGTGCGCTTCCGCGAATGCGATCAGCTGTTCGCGCGAGCGCAGATCCCATTCACGCCACGGCGCAATGATGGTGATGTCGGGCTTCAGCGCATAGTAACCGAGTTCGAACCGAACCTGATCGTTGCCCTTGCCGGTGGCACCATGGGACACCGCGTCGGCGCCGACCTTCTCGGCGATCTCGATCTGCTTCTTGGCGATCAAGGGTCGCGCGATCGAGGTGCCGAGCAGATATTGCCCCTCATAGACCGTGTTGGCGCGAAACATCGGAAACACGTAGTCGCGGACGAATTCCTCGCGCAGATCTTCGACGAAGATGTTTTCCGGCTTGATGCCGAGCAGGATCGCTTTCTTCCGCGCCGGCTCCAGCTCCTCGCCCTGGCCGAGATCGGCGGTGAAAGTGACCACTTCGGCGCCATAGGTCTGCTGCAGCCACTTCAAGATGATCGAAGTGTCGAGCCCCCCCGAATAGGCAAGCACCACCTTCTTGACGTTCTTGCTCATGAAATCCCTGTGAATTCTCTGCTGAATTTGGCGGACGCGCGCGCATTCCGCAAAACCATGCCCTCGGACTTGATCCGAGGGTGGATACCGGTTTTGCGACAGAATACGCGCAAATTGACTATGGCAGAACGACAGGCCGCGCAACCCGTTCAGCGCTCAATCGTCCGGATGGTTCTCGGTGATCCGGTTGACGAAGGATGACTTTCGGGGCGTGCGAAAACCGGTCAGAAGCCGGCGCCGCCAGATATAGCCGGGCCAGGCGAACCGGGTCAGTCTGGCGTCGATATCGGCGTCGGTCATGCGGGTCGACGGCCAGCGGTAGACATAGCCATGCACCAGCCAGATCACCAGAAAGGTCACCAGTCCGGCCGCGGCCACATCGGTGAAAAAGTGGCCGCCGAATGCCATCCGGAGCACGCTGGTGACGATGCCGAACACGGTGGCGGCCGCATAAGCCAGCGGCCGCCACGCCGGCGGCGTCAGCGCCGCGGGCGCGTAGGTCCAGAACGCGGTGGCGCCTTCGCCGGAGAAGAACGAGCAGTTCTTGTCGCAGCTACCGCGCGGATCCCACCACGGCACGAAATTCAGCGGCCCGTTGAATTGCGTCACCATCACCGGTCGCGGCCGGCTCCAATAGCTTTTGAAGGTGAGATTGGTGAGAACGCCGGCGGCGAGAACGAGAGTAATGAGCAGGAACGTCACCGCGCGCCCGGACATCTTGAGCGGCCGATCCGGTCGCGCCAGTTTTACAACCAGCGCAACGATGGCCGGCAGCGCGAGACCCCACGCAATCCACATCGCGCCGTCGCGCGCGATCCCCGCGAGCGTGTTGAGCTTCATCGGAAACGACTTGGTCGCCGGATCGTAGAACAGCGCGGCAAGCTTCAGGTCGAGTTCGGGATAAAGCCCGAACAGCAATCCGATAACAGCTGCAAGGCCAAGTGCGATGAAAAGTCCGGTACGATTCATGGCAGGCGGTTTAGCCGAGGACCGGGGTCATGAAAACCCCCACGATCGCGTCCGTCATTGCTCTCTGCGAGCCAACGGGTCGGCGCCAACGGGTCGCGCGAATGCGCGCGACGCGCTCTGCGAATCCAGAGACGCGAGGCCGGCCTGGATTGCTTCGTCGCTTACGCTCCTCGCAATGACGGCGGCACAGTCAGGATGGTGGTGGGGAATGTGACGGAAGTGGTGGCGGTGACGGCGGCATGCTGCGTGGCGCGCGCCATGCGCCGGCGTTGCGCCCGGCGATCACCCAGTAGATCATTCCCCCGACGATACCGGCGCCGGTCATGATTTCGAGGTGGCGCCGGACGATGCCGTCGAAGCGCATGGTGGCAGGGTCGAACGGAACCAGGCCGAGATAGCAGGCGAGCCCGACGATCGCGCCGCCGAGCGCATAGGTCAGCGCCCCTCTGATATAAAATGTCTCGGTGATCGCCACCACCAGCATCGCCGGCAGCAGCGCGAAACCGCTGATGAAAATGAAGCCGAATCCGAGCACGACGTTGACGGCATTCGGGTCGATCGTTCCGGTATCCAGGTCACTCAGTTCGGGGAACAGCACCGCGAACACCACGATCATTCCGGCCACCAGACAGGCCGCCAGAAATCCGAAGAAAATCACGAACAGTCGGCCGACCAGCGCCATCACTAGTCCGTCATCGCCATCGCGCGCAGCGCCTGGCGCTCGCGCACCGACAATTTTTCGGTTTCGGATTTGAGCTGGCCGCAGGCGGCGAGGATGTCGCGGCCGCGCGGCGTGCGCACCGGCGAGGAATAGCCAGCGTTGAAAATATATTCCGAGAATTTCTCGATCTGGTCCCAGTCCGAGCATTCGTAGCGCGTGCCCGGCCACGGATTGAATGGAATGAGGTTGATCTTGGCCGGAATGCCCTTCAGCATTTTCACCAGGAGCTTGGCGTCATCGAGCGAATCGTTGACGCCCTTCAGCATCACATATTCGAAGGTGATGCGCCGCGCATTGGATGACCCAGGATAGTCGCGGCAGGCCTGCAGCAATTCCGCGATCGGATATTTCCTGTTCAGCGGCACCAGCTCGTTGCGCAGTTCGTCGCGCACCGCATGCAGGGAAATCGCGAGCATCACGCCGATCTCGTCGCCGGTTCGAACGATCTTCGGCACCACGCCGGAGGTCGAGAGCGTGATGCGTCGGCGGGAAATGCCGATGCCTTCATTGTCGGCGGCGATCAGCAGCGCATCGCGCACCGCCTCGAAATTATACAACGGCTCGCCCATGCCCATCATCACCACGTTGGTCACGAGGCGATTGCCATTCGGCGTTTCGCGGTCGGCCCAGTCGTTGAGGCGGTCGCGCGCCACCATGATCTGGCCGACGATTTCACCCGCAGTGAGATTGCGCACCAGCCTTTGCGTGCCGGTGTGGCAGAACGAGCAATTCAGCGTACAGCCGACCTGGCTCGACACACACAGCGTGCCGCGATCGGTCTCCGGAATGTAGACGCATTCCACTTCGTGCGCCTTTTCGACAGAATCGCCGCTCGGCAGCCGCAGCAGCCATTTGCGGGTGCCGTCGTTGGAAATCTGCTCGGCTACCACTTCCGGCCGCGCCACCGTGAAATGCTTGTCGAGTTCGGCGCGCATCTCTTTCGAGATGCTCGACATCTCCTCAAACCCCCGGGCGCCGCGGACGTAGATCCAGTGCCAGAGCTGCTGCACCCGCATCTTGCGCTGGGCGGGCGCAACGCCAATGGCGCCGAGCCGGTCGGAGATCTCCGCGCGCGACAGCCCGATCAGCGAGGGCTTGGCCGGCGGCACATAGGTTTCAAGCGCGACCTTCTCCAGGGGCGCACCGGCGTGCGCAGCGTGCTGAGCATGCGCTACGTCGACGGCGGAACCGGCCTCGGCTGAAACGGGAATCATTGGGTCACAATCTGCTTTATCTGAATTCATCCAAATTCCTCATCCTGAGGAGCAGCGTCTTCGCTGCGTCTCGAAGGATGAGTAGTGTTTGCACTCATGGTTCGAGACGGCACAAGGGCGCCTCCTCACCATGAGGGGAAATCTCAGCTTCAGATAGGCTTTCCATGGCCCGCTGGAAAGGCGCTAAATACGGCATTGTTAACGAAAGCGGGGTCTTAGCGGCGGCAATCCTGCGCCAGCCGGTCGAGCGCCTGGGCCAGGCCCTTCAGCGAGAAGGTATCGCTGGTCTCGGTGCCCTTGGCCGAGACGCCCTTGACCACCACGTCGGGCGCCTTGCGCATGGCATCGACCATCCGCTCTTCCTCGGCAGCATTCTTGATCCAGAGCCCGTCGCCCTGGGTGTACATCGCATAGCGCGCACCGCCGACCTCAAGCGACGATTCCGACCCCGGCTTGAGCTGGTAGCCGATCATGATCGAGACTTCGTTGGTGACTTTTTCCGCCGGGCGGGTGGAGACGAAGGCATAGGCCGGATCGCGCGGACGATTTGGCGGATTGGTTTTCGAGGATGACGGCTTGGCCAGCGCGAAGCAGACCTTCTTGCCGTTCGGGGGCGCGGTGTAGGCGCCCCAGGAGCCGAACTGGCCGATCAAGGTCGGCTCGGCGCCGCCGCTCGCCGCTGCAGCCGCAGGGGTCGGTTTGGAGTCGGGCTTTGCCGGTGCAGGTTTGGCCGGCGCGGACTTGGCGTCCTTCGACGCGGCCGTCTGTGCCTGCGCGAGGGACGAGACCCCGCATATCAGCACGCCCGCCGCCAGAGCTATCAGCATTCGCCGCACAGACATCACCAAGTCTCGATCCCTCAAGTCTCGATCCCTTATGATTGTGACCCGAAGATGGCCCGATATCCCGCGGCCGCACCGTACCTGCAATAACTTGGAAATCCCTTTTTGGAAAGGCAGTTGCGGCATTGTCACGCGCGCGTCCGGCGTTCTGTTACGCGTGATTGTTGGATTATTTCTCCTCTAACTTTTCGACCGAGCGGCGCGTTGCTTCTCCCTCTGCGAGTCGGTCCATTGCAGCAAATCCTCGGCGCCGGAACTGCGAAGATGCGCCCCGCCATCCTGCACCACCATCTCGCCGTTGATGTAGCCGGCTTGATCCGAAATCAGAAAGCTGGCGAGATTGGCGAGTTCGCTGTGTTCGCCGACACGCCCGAGCGGATTTTTGGCCGCCGGATCCTCGTCGCGGTCCTTGGGCCGAAGCTGTCCCGATGCACCGGGAATTGGAAAAACGCCGGCGCCAACGGGTCGCGCGAATGCGCGCCTGATGATAGGCTCCGCGAAGCAATCCAGTCGGTCGGACAGCGCTGGATCGCGTCATCGCAAGCGCTCCTCGCAATACGAACGCTGCTGTTGGAACTGTTGGCCGCATTTCCGGCCGACTCTGAATGCCCGAATCAGATTGTAGCCTGTCTTTAAATCCGGCATGAACTGGCCTAAACCAGCGTTCCTCCTCGAGTTTTCAGGTGTATTCATGAAAGCCATCCTGTGCTCGCAATATTGCGGCCCCGACGATCTCGTTCTTGCCGACGTGCCCGATCCGGTGGCCGAGCCCGGCCATGCGGTGATCGCCATCAAGGCAGCGGCGCTGAATTTTTTCGATCTGCTGATGATCCAGGGCAAATATCAGGTCAAGCCGCCATTTCCGTTTTCGCCGGCTGCGGAAGTCGCAGGCGTGATAGAAAGCGTCGGTGCCGGCGTCACCGATCTGAAGGTGGGCGACCGCGTGGTTGCCTCCTGCGGCCACAACGGCGCGCGCGAAAGGATCGCGCTGCCCGCGAATTCGATCGTGAAGATTCCCGACAACCTCGATTTCGATCGCGCCGCGGGCGTCATCATCATCTACGGAACGGCGCTGCATGCGCTGGAAGATCGCGCCAGCCCGAAGCCGGGGGAAACCATGGCGGTGCTCGGCGCCGCCGGCGGCACCGGTTTGGCGGCATGTGAACTCGGCAAGCTGATGGGCCTGAAGGTGATTGCCTGCGCGTCGTCCGAGGAGAAGCTTGAATTCGCCAAAAAGCACGGCGCCGAGCTTGGCCTGAACTACGCCCGGGAAGATCTCAAGGACGGTTTGCGGCGGCTCACCGGCGGCAAGGGCGCCGATATCATCTTCGATCCGGTTGGCGGGGCCTATGCCGAAGCAGCCCTGCGTTCGATCGCATGGGAAGGCCGCTTTCTGGTGATCGGCTTTGCCGCCGGTGAGATTCCGAAAATGCCGCTGAACCTGGCGCTGCTGAAGGGCTGCGACATCAGGGGCGTGTTCTGGGGCGCATGGGCGCGGCTGAATCCGGACAAGAACCGCGCCAATCTCGAAAAGCTGGTGAAGTGGACCGCGGAAGGCAAGATTTCATCGCATGTCGATCGCACCTTCCCGTTGGCGCAGACCGCCGACGCGCTGAAGGTGCTCGCCGGCCGTCAGGCGATGGGCAAGGTGATCCTGCATCCGTGACAGAGTACAGTTGATGCCGCAGCACACGCTTACCTTGCTGCCGTCATCACCCGTGGAAAGCTGGTGACCCAGTATCCAAGAGCGTCCGAGGTGAACAGCGAAGCCCTGCAATACTGGGTCGCCCGGTCGAGCCGGGCGATGACGACTATGCTAATGGCTGGGCTTTCACGGCGGCTGTGCAACATCATGCACATGGCGCGATGCGAACAAACTACGCGTCTGTGTCCGCGCTCTCCACCCCTCGCTTGAGCGCCGCGCGCGCGGCCTCGCGATGCTCAGGCGTGATGTGGCTGGCCACCATCCGAAGCGCGGCGGCGAGGACGGCCGCGTCGTCGGTGAAGCCGAGCACCGGCAGCATGTCCGGGATAAAATCGAACGGCAGGATGAAATAGGCAATGGCGCCGAGCAGCGCCGCCTGCACGTGACGCGGAGTTTGCCGGTCGAACGCGCAATAATAGGCCGCCAGCAGATCCTCGACGAACGGGAGTTTGGCCGCCACCTGTTTCAGCTTGATCCAGAAGCGCTTGCGCACGCTTTCACGGTCTTGCGCCAGCCGGTCGGCCGGTTCAAAGCCCACGCTATGTTCGGATACCATCGCCAGCTCCCTGACGCCGCGGAACCGTAATCGCGCAGCGGACCCTGTAGAATTGGGGATTTCTACCTTCTGCTGCAAGATTGTCGAAACAGCCTCAGCCGGCTCCGAACTGCTTTGCGATTGCGTTCATCGCTTCGGCGAGCTTGATATCAAGCGAGGTAACGCCGCCGGCGTCATGGGTCGCCAGAACTACCTCGACCGTCTTGTAAACGTTGCGCCATTCCGGATGATGATCGCTCTTTTCGGCGACCAGCGCCGCGCGGGCCATGAAGCCGAAAGCTTCATTGAAATCCTTGAATGTGAAGGTCCGCGTAATCGCCTCGCGCCCGCCCAACTCGGACCAGCCGGACAACCCTTTCAGGGCTGATTTTCGCGCCTCCGCCGATAGCCGCTCCACCATCATTGCCTCCCTTTTTACACCGGCTTTACCCTAACACCAGTCGGCACGTCTGGATCCACTCCCCAATAACGCTCCAAAGCCGCTTCAAAACGGCCGCTAACCATGACGAAGATGTAACGCCGCGCTGGAAAGAATTTTGCTATAGGCTGGGGATAACCGCTGGGTATGACCGTATGGGCGCCATGAAATTGAGCCTCAAACGATTGTTTTCCAGATCGATCGTTGACGGTCCCGATCTTGGCGGGCTGCAGGCGCCGGCGTCTCCGCGTTCGGTCAAGCGGAAGATGGCGCTGATCGCGCTGGCCGGAACCCTTGCCGTCGTTGGCGCGGTGACAGGCGCGTACTACTTCGCGATGCGGCCGGTGACGCTGCGGTTTGCGGTCGGCCCGCAGAACAGCGACGACGTCAAGGTGATCCAGGCGTTGAGCCAGGCGTTTTCCCGCGAACACAATTATATCCGGTTGCGGCCGATCCTGACTGACGGTGCGACCGCAAGCGCCGCCGCGCTCGCAGATGGCCGGGCCGATCTCGCCGTCATCCGCGGCGACCTCGAGGTGCCGAAAAATGCCCAGGCGGTGGCGACGCTGCGCAAGAACGTTGCGGTCCTGTGGGCGCCGCCGAAAGCAAAGGGCAAGAAATCCGGCCCGAAGATCACCAAGATTCCGCAGCTTGCGGGACGTCGCGTCGGCGTCATCGGCCGCACCCAGGCGAACGTGAATCTGCTCAAGGTCATCTTGCAGCAATATGGAATCGACCCCGCCAAGGTCGATATCGTCCAGCTCCCAACCGCCGATATCGCCGAGGCCGTCAAGAGTCAGAAGGCCGATGCGTTCCTTGCTGCGGGACCGGTCAACAGCAAGATCACCACGGAAGCGGTCGCCGCGTCGACGCGCGACGGTGGCGCACCGACATTCCTGGCGATCGATTCGGCCGAGGCGATAGCCACCAATCACCCGGTGTACGAATCATCGGAAATTCCCGCCGGGGCCTTTGGCGGGTCGCCGGCTCGGCCCGATGACGATGTCAAGACGATCGGTTTTTCGCACCATATCGTCGCCCGCAAAGGCCTGTCCGAGACGACAATTGCCGCCTTTACCCGGCAGTTGTTTGCGATTCGCCGAACGATGATGTCGCAATTGCCGCTGGCTGCGACAATCGAGACGCCTGACACTGACAAGGATGCCGTCATCCCGGTGCATCCGGGCGCCGCGGCCTATGTCGATGGCGAGGAGAAGAGCTTTCTCGACCGCTACAGCGACTACATCTGGTGGACCTTGATGGGGCTGTCCGCAATGGGCTCGGCCGGCGCCTGGTTCGCGAGTTACCTGAAGAAGGACGAGCGCAATACCAACAGCTCGCTGCGCGAGCGGCTTCTCGACATGCTCGCGACGGCGCGTCACAGCAATTCCGTCGACGAGCTGGACGAGATGCAAGCCGAGGCGGATTCGATCCTGCGCGATACGCTGACCTGTTTCGAGCGCGGGGCGATCGAGGAAGGTACGCTGACCGCTTTCAATATCGCGCTGGAACAGTTCCATAATGCGGTTGCGGACCGCAAGGCGGTGTTGGCAAGCATGCCACAAAATTTGCCGCGGTCGAACGTCCAGTTGCGGTCCAGCGCCGTGCTGTAGACGGCAGTCGCCGGAAGCTTCCTCATTGACGCGCTGCTGCGTCTGAGCACGTCATGCCAGGGCTTGTCCCGGGCATCGGGGCGGCGGTGCGCAATTTCTGACTATATTGCAGCGCAACGCGTCCGAGTGCCCGGCCCCTTTTGGCCGGGTTTGCTTTTGGAGGGATTGCCCAGCGCGTTTTCAGTTGAGGTGAAGTCGACGGGCGCCTTTGAGCGCAAGGCCGACCCCTTTCTTGAACCCGCTCAAGGGCACCCAGAGCGCAGAAACCAGAAGAAGAGCTATGAACCTTCGCAACATCGCCATCATCGCCCACGTCGACCACGGCAAGACCACCCTCGTCGACAAGCTGCTGCAGCAATCCGGCACCTATCGCGACAATCAGCGTCAGGTCGAGCGCGCGATGGATTCCAACGATCTCGAGCGCGAGCGCGGCATCACCATTCTCGCCAAGTGCACCTCGGTGCATTGGGAAGACACCCAGATCAACATCGTCGATACCCCGGGCCACGCCGACTTCGGCGGCGAGGTCGAGCGTATCCTCTCGATGGTCGACGGCGTGATCGTTCTCGTCGACGCGGCCGAAGGTCCGATGCCGCAGACCAAATTCGTGGTCGGCAAGGCGCTCAAGCTTGGCCTGAGGCCGATCGTCGCCATCAACAAGGTCGATCGCCCGGATGCGCGCGTCACCGAGGTCGTCAACGAGGTGTTCGACCTGTTCGCCGCGCTCGACGCCACCGACGACCAGCTCGATTTCCCGATCCTGTATGGTTCAGGCAAGAACGGCTGGATGGGCACCACCCCGGAAGCATCGCATGATGTCGGCATGAAGCCGCTGTTCGACCTCGTCATCAAGCACGTCGCGCCGCCGGTGGTCGAGGAAGGCCCGTTCCGGCTGCTCGGCACCATTCTCGAGGCCAATCCCTATCTCGGCCGTATCATCACCGGCCGCATCGCGTCCGGTTCGGTCAAGCCGAACCAGGCGGTGAAGGTGCTGTCGCGCGACGGCAAGGTGGTCGAAACCGGCCGCATCACCAAAATCCTCGCCTTCCGCGGCCTCGAACGCCAGCCGGTCGATCTGGCCGACGTTCATCGTCAACAACTCGCCGCTCGCTGGTACCGAAGGCGACAAGGTCACGAGCCGCCTGATCCGCGACCGCCTGCTGCGCGAGGCCGAGGGCAACGTCGCGCTGCGCGTGGTCGAGGCGCAGGACAAGGATGCCATGGAAGTGTCCGGCCGCGGCGAATTGCAGCTCGCTATCCTGATCGAGACCATGCGCCGCGAAGGCTTTGAGCTCTCGGTGTCGCGCCCCCGCGTGGTGCTGACCAGGGACGAGAATGGCCAGCTCCTGGAGCCGGTCGAGGAAGTCGTGATCGACGTCGACGAGGAGTTCTCCGGCGTGGTGGTGCAGAAGATGAGCGAGCGCAAGGCCGAGATGATCGAGATGCGCCCGTCCGGCGGCAACCGTCTGCGGCTGGTGTTCTACGCGCCGACCCGCGGCTTGATCGGCTATCAGGGCGAGTTGATGACCGACACCAAGGGCACGGCGATCATGAACCGCCTGTTCCACAACTACCTGCCCTACAAGGGCGACATCCAGGGCCGCCGCAATGGCGTGCTGATTTCCAACGATCAGGGCGAGGCCGTGGCCTATGCCATGTTCAAGCTGGAAGACCGCGGCCCGATGCGACAACGACCTCGAGATCAACATCCTCAAGGGCAAGCAGCTCACCAACATCCGCACCACCTCGAAGGACGAGGCGGTGCGCCTGACCCCGCCGATCCGCATGACCCTGGAAAAGGCGCTGGCCTATATCGAGGACGATGAACTGGTCGAGATCACGCCGAAGTCGATCAGGTTGCGCAAGCGGCACCTCGACGCCAACGAGCGCAAGCGCGCCGAAAAGAGTAAGGAACCGGTGGCCTGAGCGCTTCCGCTCACCGTCAGGCTTGCCCAGGCCTGACCTCGACGACCGACCATCTCGACACGTCATGCCCGGCCTCGCGCCGGGCATTTTTGTTGGGTCAAACATTCGTCATGACGCTTGTCCCGGTCATCCACGTCCTTTAAATCGCGACGACGATCTCCGATCCCCCGGACAGGCCGATCCTGCGATGACTCTCCCTTCCGAAGTCGATGTCGCCGTCATCGGTGCCGGCGCCGCAGGCCTCGGCGCGGCGCTCGCGCTGGAACATTCGGGTCTCTCGGTGATCGTGCTGGAAGCCCGCGGTCGCAGCGGCGGCCGCGCCCACACCATTCTTGCCGCGCCCGACATCACCTTCGACCTCGGCTGCGGCTGGCTGCACTCCGCCGACAAGAACTCGTTCGTCGAAATTGCCAGGCAACTGAATTACGCTATCGACAAAACCCGCCCGCCATGGCGCGAGCAGAGCCTTGACACCGGCTTTCCGCCGCAGCTCCGTGCCGAATTCATCAAAGCCTTGGACGCCTTCTATGACCGCGCGGAAGAAGCCGCGAAGGATCCACGCGACGCCGCCGCCAGCACCTGTCTCGAGCCCGGCAATCGCTGGAATCCGATGATCGACGCCATCAGCACCTACATCAACGGCTGCACCCTCGACCGCGTCTCGCTGCACGACATGGACGCCTATGAGGACACCGAGATCAACTGGCGGGTGCCGCGCGGCTATGGCGCGCTGATAGCGGCCTACGGCGCTCCATGCCCGGTCGCGCTGAACGCCCAGGTGACGGTGATCGATCATTCCGGCAAGCGCGTGAAGATCGAAACCTCGCGCGGCACGCTGCTTGCGAATAAAGTGGTCATCACCGTGCCGACCAGTTTGATCGCCGCTGAGGCCATCCGCTTCGATCCGCCGCTGCCGGCCAAGGTCGATGCCGCGCGCGGGCTGCCGCTCGGCGTCGACGACAAGGTAGTGCTGCGGCTCGACGACGCAGAGATGCTGCCGAAAGACGCCGGCCTGCGCGGCGCCACCATGCGCACGGAGATGGGCAGCTTTCAGCTCAGGCCGTTCGGCCAGCCCTGTATCGAAGGCTTTTTCGGCGGCGGTTTTGCGCGCCAACTGGAAGATGCCGGGGAGGGCGCGATGGCGGCGCAGGCGATCGACGAGGTCGTGGCCATGCTCGGCTCGAACTATCGCAGCAAGCTGACGCCGCTGGCGGAGTCGCACTGGGCGAACGATCCCTTCGCGCAAGGCGCCTATTCGCATGCGCTGCCCGGCCACGCCGGCGCCCGTGCGGTGCTCGCCGCACCCGTCGACGGTCGTCTGTTCTTTGCCGGAGAGGCCACCTCGCCGAATTTTTTCTCCACCGCCCACGGCGCGCGGGACTCAGGGGAGAGGGCGGCGAGGGAGGTTTTCGCGGCGAAAGCGACCTAGCGCTGTGTTGCCCGATCAGAACCGAGAAGTTTCAACGCGAACCCTTGAAAATCGCGTCTCGGTGAAATTTCAAATAATGGGCATTTGGATAAAGAGTTGAATCTTTCGGCAGATTGATCATCCCGCTCTGGTTCAATAGGCGAGCTGCATCGTCGGGAACATGATCCTTGGCAACCAAAATTCTGTAGTCGTCGCCAATCGAGATGAGGCCTCGATCAAACATCCAATGCACGGTCCCTGATAGCGCTAGCCCGTTTCGAATGGAGTCTGGTCCCTTCGACGCTACAGGTTGAATGTGTGCCGCCTGAACTTCGGGACGACCTCCGCCGTTGATCAGGCGAAGTCCCGTTATCGCACATCGGTTTGAGTAAGCGGCGCGCACATTGTGCATGAAAGACCGTTCTCGGAACGGTCGCGAGACCATCATTTCAACAACTGGTCGTTCAAACGGCACTGGTAGTTCCGATAACCCAGGCAGTAAGGCATTCTGAGATTTTATGTCGTCCGTCAATATCGGAGCAAAACCGGACTTGAGTATTCGGTCGAACTCACCGTCAGGGATGAGGCGCACAGCACGTCCGAAGGCGCCCTTATTGGTGCTGCCATCACCTTTCTTGAGTGAACTCTCATAATACGACTCGCCTTCGTAAAACGGAACAGCTCTATCGAAATCTAGATAACTAGTTGGATCAATGATCGCAAAGTAATGATCAGCCAAGGCCGTATCTGCAATCACCGAATCAACACGAGCGACACCAAAATAGGACTGGCGGCCTCCACGACTTGAAAGTTCCGAGCTTGATCTGCGAGGCTCATAGTAAACGATATAATCGCCAACGGCCTGTCGCACTTGATTGAGATATGCCCGGGGGAAATGATAGCGGGTCTCGGGTAGATCATCGTAGCTCGGCGTCACCTTCGTCGTGAAAACGGCTTTGGTCATCAATGGGGCCTACAACGGCTCTGAATTCTAGTCGCCGTCAACCTAAGGCAGCTTTGAGCGATTGCATAGTGAGCGAGCAGCAAATGACGCCGTGTGTCCGCTGCATCATCACTCCATCTGCGCGCAACGCCAAAAATCGAGAAAGTCCTAGAAGTCCTGCATCGCGTCTCACTCCCGCACCGCAAAACGTTTTGCCGGCCTCTCTCCGGGATCATCAATGGACTCGCGGTCGAAAATCTGGTTTTCCGGTATCCTCGCGCGCGGCACGGTTTTGACATCGTGCGCGGACCTTCCGATGGCGGGGCCGCCCAGGCTTCAGCCTCTCCAACAGGTGCCCAATGACGAACAAGAAAAAGAGCCCCGAATCGCTGCGCAGCGCGCGCTGGTTTGCTCCTGACGATCTCAGGGCGTTCGGCCATCGCTCGCGGGCCATGCAGATGGGCTACGCGCCGGAGGAATGGGCGGGCCGGCCGGTGATCGCGATCCTCAACACCTGGTCGGATGCGCAGCCCTGCCATATGCATTTCAAGAGCCGCGTCGACGACGTCAAACGCGGCATCCTGCAGGCCGGCGGCTTTCCGCTAGAACTGCCGGCGCTGTCGCTGTCGGAATCGTTCCTGAAACCGACCACCATGCTCTATCGCAACCTGCTGGCGATGGACGCCGAGGAATTGCTGCGGGGCCACCCGGTCGACGGCGTGGTGCTGATGGGCGGCTGCGACAAGACCACGCCGGGGCTGCTGCTCGGCGCTACCAGCGCCGGCTATCCCGCGATCTACCTGCCGGCCGGGCCGATGCTTCGCGGCAATTGGAAGGGCAAGGTGCTGGGGTCGGGCTCCGACGCCTGGAAATACTGGGACGAGCGCCGCGCCGGGAAAATCTCCGACAAGGACTGGGTCGACGTCGAAGCGGGCATTGCACGCAGCTACGGCACCTGCATGACCATGGGCACGGCCTCGACCATGACCGCGATCGCGGAATCGATCGGCATGACCCTGCCGGGCGCCTCCTCGATCCCGGCGGCCGATGCCAACCACATCCGCATGAGCGCGGAATGCGGCCGCCGCATCGTCGAGATGGTATGGGAAGATCTGACGCCGAAGCAGATTCAAACCCGCAAGGCGTTCGAGAACGCCATCACGGTAGCGATGGCGATGGGCTGTTCGACCAATGCGATCATCCATCTGATCGCGCAGGCGCGCCGCGCCGGACAGGACATCGGGCTCGATGATTTCGAGCTTGCCAGCCGCAAGGTGCCTGTCATCGCCAATGTCCGTCCCAGCGGCGACAGATATCTGATGGAAGACTTCTTCTATGCCGGCGGTTTGCCCGGTCTGATGAGCCGGATCAAGCAGCATCTGCATCTCGACGTGATGACCGTCACCGGCAAGACGCTCGGCGAGAACATCGCCAACGCCGAAGTTTTTAATGACGACGTCATTCGCACCGTCGACAATCCGATCTACGCCGAAGGCGCGCTCGCGGTACTGAGGGGGAACCTCGCACCGGACGGCTGCGTCATAAAACCCAGCGCCTGCGAGCCGCGCTTCCTCAAGCATTCCGGTCCGGCGCTGGTGTTCGACGATTATCCGTCAATGAAGGCCGCAATCGACCGTGACGATCTCGACGTTACCGCCGATCATGTGCTGATCCTGCGCAATGCCGGTCCGCAGGGCGGTCCGGGAATGCCGGAATGGGGGATGCTGCCGATCCCGAAAAAGCTGGTGAAGCAGGGCGTGCGCGACATGGTGCGGCTCTCCGACGCGCGGATGAGCGGCACCAGCTATGGCGCCTGCATTCTGCATGTCTCGCCGGAGGCCTATATCGGCGGGCCGCTGGCGTTGGTGCGCAACGGCGATCAGATCACGCTGGATGTGGCGGCGCGCACCATCAATCTCGACGTTTCGGAGCAGGAACTGGCGAAGCGCCGCAGCGAATGGAAGCAGCCCGAAACCCGCTACGAGCGCGGCTATGGCTGGATGTTCACGCGCCATATAAGGCAGGCCAACGAGGGCTGCGATTTCGATTTCCTCGAAACCGGCTTCGGCGCGCCGGTCGATGAACCCGCGATCTACTGATTCCGCAAACCGAACGAGCAAAGCCATGACCAGGTTGAGTGACGAGACCCGCAACAAGCTGAAGACCATCTCTACCGCCACGGTGGCCACCGCGCTGTACAAGCGCGGCTTCCGCACCCAGTGCATTCAGGATGTGCATCCGCTCGGGCCGGATCAGCCGACCCTGGTCGGCGAGGCCTTTACGCTGCGCTACATGCCGGCGCGCGAGGACCTCAACCAGCTCTCGGTGTTTCGCGACCGCGCCCATCCGCAGCGCAAGGCGGTCGAAGATTGTCCGCCCGGCGCGGTGCTGGTGATGGACAGCCGCAAGGATGCCCGCGCCGCGTCCGCGGGTGCGATCCTGGTGACGCGGCTGATGCAGCGCGGCGTCGCCGGCGTCATCACCGATGGCGGCTTTCGGGACTCCGCCGAAATCGCCAAACTCGGCTTTCCCGCCTATCACCATCGGCCGAGCGCGCCGACCAATCTCACGCTGCATCAGGCGATCGAGATCAACGGCCCGATCGGCTGCGGCGATGCACCGGTGTTTCCCGGCGACGTCATCCTCGGCGACAGCGACGGCGTGATCGTGATCCCTGCGCATCTCGCCGACGAGATCGCCAATGAAGCCTTCGAGATGACCGTGTTTGAGGATTTCGTCACCGAGCAGGTGCAGAAGGGCCGTTCGATTCTCGGCCTCTATCCAGCCACCGACGACCAGACCATGGTCGATTTCGCGGCGTGGCGAAAGGCCGTCGGCCGCTGATCACATCAGGTTTCATCACCACGGCCGGGCGCGCCGCAAATCTTTGCGGCGTGTGGAACCCTGCGATCCGGAAAGTCTTGTCAATGCAGTTCGCCAATGAGCGCGGGTGATCGGAGCGGCAGGCAGAGCAGAAATGATCCGGTGGCTAACCGCATTGGGACTGTCGGCTTTTCTTCAGCTTCCGGCATTGGGCGCGGAACTCAATCCGGACAGTATCAATGCCGCCAACTTCACCGGAAAGCTGCCTTCGGAAGACCGCGTCAGTCCTCTCGCCGTCAAGGTCCAGGTGCTGCTTGATCGGGCCGGGTTCTCGCCGGGCGAGATCGACGGCAAATTCGGGGAGAATGTCGGGAAGGCTCTCCAGGCCTTTGCCGAGGCGAACGGTCTCGCGCCCGGCAAGATCCTGACCCCGGAAATCTGGTCCAGGCTCCAGCAAGCCCCGAACGATGCGATCGTCTCCGAATATGTTCTGACAGAGCGGGATGTCAAAGGACCCTATATCGAGAAACTTCCGAGCAAATGGAGGACATGAAGTCGCTCAGGGCATTGAGCTACACGGGTCCGAAGGAAGCCCTGAGTGAACGTTTCCACATGAGCCAGGATCTGCTGGCCGGGCTCAATCCTGCAGCGAAATCGCAAAAGACGGAACGCTGATCGCGTTCGACCCGGCCAGCGTCGGCAGCGAAGAAAAGCCAACGCCGTCGGGTACCCTGAAGGTGGTTTCAGTCCAGCCGAATCCGACCTACCGCTACGATCCCAAATACAAATTCAAGGGCGTCGGATCGACCAAACCCTTCACCATCAGGCCAGGCCCGAACAACCCGGTCGGCACGATGTGGATTGGATTGTCGCAGGCGGGCTACGGTATTCACGGCACCGGCGATCCGTCGCGCGTCAGCAAGAGCGACTCCCACGGCTGTGTGCGACTGACCAATTGGGATGTCGAACGTCTGGCGCATTCGGTCAGGAAGGGCATCGAGGTGACATTCGTTGAGGGCAACCAGGCGTCGCGCTAAATGTGTCGTGTACGTGCACTGACCTCATCCTGAGGAGCTTGCGAAGCAAGCGTCTCGAAGGATGGACGAAACGGATGGACTCGCAGCCATCCTTCGAGACGCGCGCATCGGCGGCGCAAGAGCGCCGCCTGAGGGCGCGCTCCTCATCAGGATGAGGCAACGAGCTGTTGCGGAATCTCCAGTCAGCCGTTGCGCAGACGCGCGCTGGCATTGCCGCCGAGCATCGGAATCCGGTTGACGGCGAGGACAACCGCGAAGGTGATGATCAGCATTGCCAGGCCGAGAACCGAAATCGCGGCGAGATCGCCGCTTTCGTTGAGGTCGTAGATCAGCACCGACAGCACTTTGGTCTGCGACGTAAACAGGACGATCGCCGCCGACAGTTCGCGCATCACGCCGATGAAAATGAAGCACCAGGTTGCGACCACGCCGGTGCGCAGCAGCGGCGCCGTGATCCGCCACAGCGACTGCAGCTGCGTCGCGCCGAGAATACGGCTGGCGTCCTCAAGCTCGGGATGGATGGTGCGGAAGGCCGCCTGCAGCTGCTGATAGGCCGAAGGCAGACTGATGGTGAGGAAAGCGATCAGCAAGATCCATAATGTGCCGTAAAGCACGAATGGCGGGCGCGTATAACTCAGGAACAGGCCGACGCCGAGCACGATGCCAGGAACGGCGACCGGAGCGGTGGCGAGAAATCCGAGCAGCTGGGAACCGCGGATCACCCGCCGCGTCGTGACGTAGGCAAGGATCAGTGCGAGCGCCGTGCCGATTGTGGCCGTCGCGGTGCCCAGGATCACGGTGTTCTTCAGCGCGAGTTGCGTCGACGACAGCTCGGTAAAGACGAAGACGATATTGTGTAGCGTGAAGGTCGTTGGCGTGACCAGCGTGGTTGCATTTGGCGAGAACGCCGCGTTGAACAGCGCGAAATACGGCAGGAACACCGGATTCAGCAGGACCGCGAGACAGACCGCCAGCGCCACCCAGCGCCATCGTTCCAGTTCGATGCGACGCGGCGCGCCATATTTGCCGCCGACGACGGAATAGCCGCGACGGCCGAGAATGAACTTCTGCGCCTGCAGCAGCAGGATGGTCAGCAGCAACAGCGGGACCGCCGCCGCCGCGGCCAGTTCGAGTTTCGGCGGATACTGGAACAGGCTCCAGATCTTGGTCGTCATGGTGTGGAAGCCGGCCGGAAGCGCCAGGATCGCCGGCGATCCGAACAGGGTCATGGCCTGTAAGAACGCGATCAGGCTGCCCGCGACGAGGGCAGGCAGCGCCAGCGGGATGGTGACGCGTCGCGCCGTAGTCCACGCCCTGCCGCCGAGAATGGCGGAGGCGTCCTCCAGCTCGCCCGGCATGTTGTCCAGGGTATTGGCGACCAGAACGAAAACGAAGGGAAACGTGTAGCAGGAGATGACGAAGATGATCCCGGTCAGCGAATAGATGTTGAAGAGATGCTCATCGGCCTCCGCTCCGGTAACGAAGCGGAACAATTGATTGAGAAGCCCGCTGTTCGGTGCCGCCAGCAATTCCCAGGCGACGGCACCGAGAAAAGGCGGCGTGACGAACGAGGCCGTGACCAGGGCGCGGATGAACTGCCGGCCGGGCATATCGGTGCGAGACACCAGCCATCCGATCGGGGCGGCGACGAGGCAGCAAATCACCGCCGAGGTTGTCGCGATGATCGCGGTGGTCAGCAAGGGATCGAGAAAATCCGGATCGGTGAACAGGGTGACGAAATTCTGCAGAGTGGGATGGTTGTCGCGGTCAGTCACGCTGTAAATCGCGAGCCACGACAAGGGCATGACGATGAGAGCGATCAGCAACCCGGCAAGCACATAAAGCACCGGTTTGGTCCAGTCGATCCTGGCCGGTGTGCTCGCGACGCTGGTTTCCTGAAGGGTAGTCACGTTACCTGCCAAATCTTAGAGTATGAATCGAGGCGCGGGAGTTCGGTGACCTCTCCCGTTGGGAGAGGTCGGATCGCATCGGGCAACGCAACAGCGTTGTCCAATGCGATCCGGGTGAGGGGTTACGGCCCATCGATAGGTCGTAACCCAGAGAGCGAGCTTCGCTCGTCTCGATCACCCCAACCCTCTTCCTAAGGGAGAGGGAGCGCGCCTCCGTCGTCGCCACGTCGCCGCAGTGTTCAATCCAGTGCATCAGACTCTAGAGCCTTAATCCAGAACGATTGCAATCTAGACGTGGAACAGCCGCGCGTAGCGCGTCTTGATCTCGTCGGTCATTCTTTCGACGCCGGCGGGATCTTCCTTCATCAGCTTGATGTCGGACAGCTTTCTGCGTCCCGCCTTCGATTGCACCTGGGCGTGGACGGAATACTGCGCCGAGAAATCGACGAAGAACTGCTGGGTTTCCCGCGTGTGCAGCCAGGCTTGAAACAGCCGCGCCGCGTTCGGATGTGGCGCGGACGCGAATATCCCGGTCGGTCCGGTGATGGTCGGCGTGCCTTCGGTCGGATAAACCGGCTCGACCGGTTGCCCGGCCTCCTTGAGCAGAACGATGTTGTATTCGTTGCCGTCGGCCATCACCGCCCGCTCGCCTAGGGCGAGCTTCTTCGGTGGATCGGTGGATGACTGCACCTGCAGGATGCGCTGCTTCGCCAGTCCTTCGAAATATTCCCACCCCAATTCGCGGACCAACTGGAATGTCATGGTCATGATGGTTCCGCTGTAGGCCGGGTGGCCCTTGACCATTTTTGCCGACCATTTGGGATCGAGCAGATCCCTGAAACTGGTCGGCGCGTCCTGCGGTTTGACGAGATTGCTGTTGTAGGCAATCGACGAGAGCCACACCCGGGTGGTGGCGAACATGCCGTCGGGGTCGCGATAGCCCGGCAGGAAATGGTTCGCCATATCTTCGGAGACAAACGGCATCAACCAGCCGCTTTTCTTCCAGGGAATGAAATGCGCGGCATCGGCGCTGTTGACCACGTCGCCGGCGCGAATGCCGCTGGCGAACTCCTGGGCGATCCGCTGGAACAGGCGCTCCGAGCCGGCTCGCTCGACCTGGACCTCGATACCGGGATATTGCGCTTCGAACGCCTTCGCGAGCTTTTCCCCCACGGCGAGATCCATGGAGGAGTACAGCACCACCTTGGCTTCCTTGCGCGCCGCATCGACCAGGGCCGGCGTGATCGACACCGGCTCCGGACCCCCGGCCCTCAAGGGGGTAGCGAACGCGCTCAATCCCAAGGCGGCCGAACCCTTGATCAGGTCGCGCCGGGACATCGTCTTTCGCATCGGGGATCTCCTAATACGCCTCAATTCATCGTGCTCTAGCTTCGCTTTTCGGCATCAGACGCGGAAGATCTTCTGATAGCGCGCCTTGATCTCTTCGCTTTGCTTTTCGGCGCCCTCGGCGTCTTCCTTCATGATCTTGATGTCCTTAAGCGGCGTACGACCCGGATGCTCCTTGACCTCGGAATGCAGCGAACGAAGTCCGCCGATTTCGATGATCATCGCCTGCGCCTCGGGTGTGAAGCAGTAGTTCTGGAACAGCTTTGCCGCATTCGGATTGGGGGCGGCCTTGAAGATGCCGTTCGGTCCGATGACGAAAGGTGTGCCCTCGGTCGGATAAATGGTCTCGACCGGCTGGCCGGATTCCCGGAGCAGGAAGATATTGTATTCGTTGCCGTCGGCCATCACGCTGCGCTCACCCAGCGAGAGCTTTTTGGGTGGGTCGGTCGACGATTGAACCTGCATGATGTTTTGCTTGGCAAGCTGCTCGAAGAATTCCCAGCCGATGTCGCGAACCATTTCGAAGGTGGCGGTAAGGATAGTTCCGCTGTAGCCCGGATGGGCCTTGACGATCTTGCTCTTCCATTTCGGATCGAGCAGATCGTGAAAACTGCGCGGCGCGTCTTCCGGCTTCACCAGCTTGGTGTTGTAGGCCATCGGGCACAGCGTGGCCCGAAAGCCGGCATAGGCGCCATCGGCGTCCCTGTGCTCGGACTTGTAGTATTTCGCCACATCCTCCGGCACGTAAGGCAGCAGAATGCCTTGCTTCTTCCAGGCCAGAAGATGCGAGGCGTCCGACGAATTCGCGACATCGACCGCATGCACGTTGCTGGCGTATTCCTGGCCGATGCGCTGAAAGACGCGCTCGGCGCCGGTGCGTTCCACCCGCACTTCGATGCCGCCGAATTTCTCCTTGAACGATGCCGAGATCTTTTCAGCGACTGCAAGATCGATCGAGGTGTACCAGACGACCTTGCCTTCCTTCTTCGCCGCGTCGATCAGCTGCGGCGTAATTGCTTCGGCCGGCGGCGCTGCGGCACGAACCGGAGACGCAAATATCGCTCCGAGCGTAAGCGCCGTCGAGCCTTTCAGAACGTCGCGTCTCGAAAGCCCTGGCTTTTTCATCGCCGTCCTCCCAAAGGTTTCTTTTGATTATCGACCGAGTGCGCGGCATCGTTCGGGCGGAAAATAAAGCCAGACCTCGGCGCCTCGCGCAATGGCCTGGTCCGTCGCGGTGATGATCCGCAGTATCGTTCCATCGGGTGTTTCGACCATATAGTCACGATTGGCGCCAAGAAAGACCTGGCGCGTCACCATCGCCTTGACCGCATTGCCGGCCCCCTCCGGCGCCTGCGTGGACAGCTGGATGTCGTGCTGGCGCACCGCGACCGCGGCGTCGCGGCCAGCGGTCAGTTTGACGCCCGCGACTTGCAAATTCGCGCCGGCGAAGGAGATGTGATTGGCGTCGAGCGCGGTGCCCTTGAGGACATTGCTCGCGCCAATGAAGCGGGCCACGAATTCCGATTGCGGCCGGTCGTAGATCTCCTCGGGAGTGCCGAGCTGATCGATTTTCCCTCCGTTCATTCCTCGCGCAGATTGGCGTCGAGATTAGACAGCGGCTCGTCGAGCAGCAGGGTTTCCGGCTCCACGATCAGCGCCCGCGCCAGCGCCACGCGCTGCTGCTGGCCGCCCGACAATTCGCCGGGATAGCGCTCGGCGAGGATTTCGAGCTTGGTTGTGCCCAGGATCGCCTTGAGCTTTTTGGCGATCGTATCGCGATCGACCTTTCGCAACCTCAGCCCATAGACGATATTTTCCGTCACCGTCATGTGCGGCCACAGCGCGTAACTCTGGAAGATCATCGACATTTTGCGCTGCTCGGGCGGCAAGGTCCGCGCCTTCGAGGACACCAGCCGCTCGCCGACATAGATTTCGCCGTCCGAGGGTTCCAGGAAGCCGGCCATCAGCCGCAGCGTCGTGGTTTTTCCGCAGCCCGAGGGGCCTAACAGGCAGACCAGCTGACCGTGGTCGATCCGCAGCGAGACATCATCAACGACCGTGAGCGGTTCAAATCGCTTCGTCAGGCCGCGCAATTCAACGGACGCCACGCAACTTCCTCCACTTGATATTTGCGCGTATTCCGATCGGAAAACCGCTGCCACCCTCGGATCAAGTCCGAGGGCAGGCTTTTGCGGAATACGCGGCGTGCCGTTTGGGGCATCGCATCAGAGTCAGTATAAGCACTAAAAAAGCTTCGCCGAAAAGCCTTCGTAAGCGGTTACGCGCCCACGCTCTCGCCAAGCCATTTGATCGCGGCCTCGGTGCCTCCCTCGCCGTGCGGGATGCGCAGCGCATTCAGGCCGACCTCGATGACGCCGAGAGTGCCCAGGATCTGTGGGGCATTAACGTGGCCCATATGGGCAATCCGGAACGCTTGCCCCGACAGATCGCCGATTCCCACGCCGAGCACGACACCGCATTTCTCCTTGCAATGGCTTTGCAACGCGGCAGGATCGTATCCATTGGCCCTGACGACGGTGGTGACGGTGTCGGAGCGCTCGCCCGGCTCCGCGATATTAAATCCGAGCACTTGTCCTTCGGACCATACCGCGACCGCGCGGCGAGCCGCCTCGGCCAGCAGGCGATGGCGCCGGAAGACATTTTCGAGCTGCTCGTCAAACAGCATATCCAGCGCCTGACGCAGCGCGAACAACAGGTGTACCGGTGCCGTGCCGGCATATTTCCGGTAGTGCTCCGGTCCGTCGCGCTCGGTCCAGTCCCAATAGGGCGTTCGCAGGCCGGCGGTCTTGTGGACTTCGCGGGCGCGATCGTTGGCGGCGACAAAGCCGAGGCCGGGCGGCGCCATCAGGCCTTTCTGCGACCCGGACATGGCGACGTCGATGCCCCACGCGTCCATCTCGAACGGCATGCAGCCCAACGAGGCCACCGCATCGACGATAAACAGTGCCGGGTGGCTGGCGGCCTTGATCGCCTGGCCGATGGTGGCAATATCGTTGATGGCGCCCGAGGCCGTATCGACCTGCACCGTCAGGATCGCCTTGATCTTGTGCTCCTTGTCCATCCGCAGCCGGGCTTCGACCTCCGCCGGGCGCACCGCACGCCGCCAATCCCCCTTGAGGAATTCGACGTCAACGCCCATGGCGGCGGCAGCGTTGCCCCAGTTGATGGCGAAGCGGCCGCTTTCCAGCACCAGAATCTTGTCGCCGCGCGACAGAACGTTGCTCAGCACGGCTTCCCAGGCGCCGTGGCCGTTGGCAATATAGATGTAGGAGTGGCCCTTGGTGGCAAACAGCCGGCTGAGATCGCGCAGCAGACTGTCGGTCATCTGCACCATGGTGTCGGAGTAAATGTCCAAAGCGGGGCGGTGCATCGCCCGCAACACTTCGTCCGGCATAGTTGTAGGCCCGGGGATTGCCAGAAACTCACGCCCCGCTCGAACGACCATTGTTGTTTTCCTTGTTGGCAGCACAGCCATGCTGGCATGGCCGCGCGCGAAATCAAAGCGCATGGGTTGAGCATGATGCATGCAGCGGTCCGATCTATAATTCAAGGGGAGGCGACAAGGCCATAGGCGATCAGGACCAACGGCAACAGCAGCTCGGCTCGCCTGAGCCGGCTGTGCCGAATCGGGGCCGCGGAATGGCTGCGATTTTCAGTTCGTAGATCAGCCAGGCCGCAGCGTCCTCGCGATTCCTGGTTATCTCGACCAGCTGTGGGCGCGCCATCATGGCTCGTAATCGCGCTCAGCAGTGCCGCGAGACGGAAGCCGGCCGCGCGCTATTTCGCGGTGAGGGATTCTTATCGCTTGGTCTCGCGGCAGCCTGCGGCTTCGGCCTCGTCGACCGAGCAGAACCAGCGCGTGCCCTTGCTCACATGCATCTTGATCTGGGCATACCACCGGCTCTTGGGCGTGTGATAAATGCATTCGCCGGCGCGGTTGACATTGCCCTTGATAGTACAGTCAGGCGACGGTGCAACCGGTCCCGAGGCCGATGCAAGCAGGATCGCGAGGGCGGTTTCCGGCGGTTTGACGGCACCCATGATGGCCGTCTTTTTGTTCCGGATGCGCCAGTCCCAGGGCGCGATGAATGCGCCTGCCCACAGGCCGGCCCTGTCTTCGCGCGCGGCTTTTTCATCGGCATCATAATCATGAGAAAAACGAACGTAGGACAACGCCCACCCGTTCTTGACCATCCATTTCTGCACGTCTTCGCCATCGACTTCGCACCTTGCCACCAACCGGCCGCGGCGATCGGTGCTCCGGACATGGCAGGTCCAGCTCTTGTCGCCGACATGGCGAACGAGTTCATCGCGGGCGGCAACGCCGCAGGTCCAGCGTTCGCCGTTCGGGTTGAGGCAGAGCTGGTCCAGGGACGGCGCGTCGATTCCGCCCAGGCGTATCCGGGTGGTTCCGATCGTAACCTGATCGCCAGCGCGAATCTTGGGAATACCGGTGACGTCGGCGGCGTTCGCAAGCGCGGGCAGAAACAAGACGGGAATGACAAATAGCAACTTCATGAACATAAGCACCGGGCCATTTCAGCGCGCAACCGCGTCGGCAAATCTTTGATTTAAAAGATCTTGATCTAACAGGTCTTGATCTAACAGGCTTTGATTTAACGGGTCTCGACAGGTCCCGGAATTGTGCGGCCAATCGGTCCGGCGCACCAGCACCGCAGTGCTGCCCGGGCTTCAATTGTGCGCGATGAGAAGTCCGGATCCGTCGGCTCTATCGGGCTGGGGCCCGCTTCATCATGGCCCGGCGCGCCACCGCAAGGCCCATCAGCACGAACGCCGACGTCACCTCGGGGCCGCCGACCAGGATGCGCGTCGGCGTCTTCATCTTGTTCCACTCATAGGCCTTGAACGGCCCATGCCGGCCGCCTTCACCGAGGTGACTGACGATGCAGTGCAGTGCCGGCGCGAATGTCTTCGCGTCAGCGCCAAGATGGCCCAATGCGATCAGCGCCAGCGCGGCGTCGAATGCATTCATTTCGGCGGCGATCAGTACATCCTGGACGTAGAGCAGAACCCGGCCACGGATGAAAGCGAACGCGCCGTCGGGATCGATCGCCTGCTTCGCCGCGTAGGGCAGCGCAAGGAAGGCCGCGTAGCAGCGGCCGAAATAGGCGCAATAGAGCTCGGGCAGATAATAGATATGCGACCTGGGATCGGTGAACGCACCGCTTGCGACAAGCCGTCTTTGAAAGCCGAGTATCCGCCGTAGCGTTTCCAGCCGTTGCGGGGTTTCGATGATCTGCCACCTCGCGCAATTGCGGAAACTGACCTCCAGGATGTCGAGATTCAGGGTTGGATCGAGGTCATTGCCGAACGGACGCTCGCCGGCGAGGTTGTCGATCCAGGTGACGACGCCGCCGTCGTAGTCGATGTGGTCGTTCAGCGGGACGGTCACCAAGGGCACGTTGGCGCCGCCCCCGACCTGATAGCCGGCGAACAGGTCGAGCAGCGGCTGGTCGAGGATCGGATCGGTTGATCCGGCTTGCGTCGCCGCCGAGAACGCGCAGACGGTGGTGTCGCCATCCGGCACGTAGACGCCGAACCCGAGATCCTGCTTGATCTGGGAGAAAAACCTGCTGAAGCGCGGATGCGGCAGCGGCGCAAGCGCGGTGACGACGCTGACCGTGCTGCCGTCATGCGAGGGGACGTCCTCCCGGCTGGTCTTGAGACAGAAGTCGACCATGTCCGAGATAGCGCGGCGCGACGAGGCGGTATCGCCGGGAGACGCAAGGCCGGTCTCGATGAAGCTTAGCAGCGCCTCGGTGAAGAATGCATCGTAATAGGCGGAACGATGGCGGATCTGGATCGGTTCCCACATCGGCTCGGCGATGCCGATCCACGGTGGATTGATGAGTTTGGCGGCGGGCGATCGCGCAATGAAAATTCGCGCCAGGTTGAACAGCAGCGTCGAGTTTTTGTAGCCGCGCGAATTAAGGCCGGTCAGCGCCATCAGCAATTCACGGCCGCGAACGTCAGGGTCGCCGATCAGGTTGAAGGCGGCGTAGGTCGGGATAAAACCGTGCCGGCCAAATGATCGCAGCAGGTGCGTGCCGCAGGTGCGGATGACACCTTCGATCTCGGCCATGACAGGCGCGCGCTCGGGCGGCCGGAGTGGTTTGGGATTGGGGTGCCGCAGGCGCAACGTATCCAACAGATCCGCCACCGGTTGCCCGACGGCGGCCCAGTCCGGCGATTCATCGTCGCGGGCCCTCCTCAGTGCCT
>WNFI01089208.1_pt1 | contig 34829 bp, 28 predicted proteins | sample 5400471 | NCBI WGS metagenome assembly WNFI01 (sample SAMN13153348, study PRJNA577476) | soil metagenome | isolation source: 100 cm saprolite on Douglas fir-dominated hillslope | place: USA:California | collected 2013-09-17 | reverse complement strand
GCGATCTGCGATCTCGGTGATCTCGAGCTCAGTCGCAACCGGCTGGGTGACTCGGAGCAATTCTCCGGCTTGATCTAGTTTCTTGATGAACGCAGCAAAGGAGTCGTAGGACATGAGACGGGAACAATGACAGATGACAAATGACAGATGACAAATCGAAAATACGAAATGCCAGGGTTCACCTAACCATTTGTCATATGTAATCTGTCATTTGTCATCGGCTATCGGCTGTCGGCTATCGGATAAGCGTAAGGTCCCCAGAATGGATAGCGCCAACGCCTGGTCGCGAGCAGACAGCGAAGAATAAACGGCAGCCTTCTCCTGAATCCGTGAATCAATCGTAGAACAGGCTGCGAGGAACAAACAGCCGAGGCACCCCAAAACCAGACCGATCCTGCCGACCATATTTAAGTAAGAATGTATGTTGAGTTCAAACGCCGCAAGCCCGGTAGGGATGAGCTCCCGCTCATCCGGGTTGTGGGGAACCTGCGCCAGGGGTTGAGTCCGGATGAGCAGGAGCTCCTCCCTCCGGGCTACTTGCACCCTCATTCCCCGCGGCGTAGGCTCCTAAAACCATGCAGGACCGGTTTGGCCATAGGATCAGTTACCTACGCGTCTCTGTTACTGATCGTTGTAACGAGCGTTAGAGTGACCGGCGGCGAACCCTTGACCAGAAGAAATGTTTTAGAGTTCTTTCGGCAGCTGAGTCTCATTGAATCGATCCGTGATATTGGGATTTCAACGAATGGCACTTTGCTTGCCAAAACCGTCGACCCCGGCCGGACCGTGGCCGAGAGCTTGGCTCAACTCCGGGTCAAGAATCTGAATGTTTCCTTGGATACGCTGGATCGGGAGACCTATGCCATGATCACCGGACGGGATGCACTCCCCGAGACGTTGGCAGGTCTCGAAGCCGGCAAACGCGCCGGGTTCACTCAAATCCGGCTCAACAGCGTGCTCATCCGGGGCAGGAACGAGGGAGGGCTTGGTGAACTCGTCCAATTCGCGCGGCAACAAAATTTCCTAGTTCGTTTTATCGAGCTGATGCCAGTGACCACCTCAGACGTTCTCTCAGACGAGAATTTCTTACCCGTTGCTGAAGCCAGAAGAAATATCGAGGCCGAGTTCGGGCCGCTAATTCCCGAGCCGGGGTTTCACACCAACGGCCCGGCGTTATACTATCGGTTCGAAAATCACCCGCAACGTATCGGGTTTATCGGAGCGTTGACCAATCTCCACTTCTGTGAAACCTGCAATAAGCTGCGTCTGACCTGCGACGGAAAACTGAGGCCATGTCTAGGCAGCCACCTGGAGTTCGATATCAAGACACCTTTGCGCGCCGGTGCTTCCGATGAGGAGCTTCGCCAGATATTCTTGGATGTCGTTGATCGGAAGCCGCAACAACATGATTTCAGGTTTAATTATCAGCCCGGTCGTAAAATGGTCGCAATCGGAGGATGAGCTCCGGGTTTACACACATCGGGCCGGGCGGCGATGTCCGCATGGTCGACGTTTCGCAAAAGCCAGTCTCTCGCCGGACAGCGGTCGCGGTGGGCCAGATCCGCTTACAGCCAAGCACAATTGTAAGCATCCATGAATTGACCATCGCCAAAGGAAACGTATTGACGGTCGCCCACGTTGCCGCCGTCAACGCCGTAAAACGCACTGACGAATTGATTCCGCTCTGCCATTCCCTGCCCGTCCAGCACGTAGACGTAACATTTGCTGAAAATCCGCAGGGCTTTGAGATAGAATGTTCGGTGACCACAACCGCCCAAACCGGTGTTGAGATGGAAGCGTTAACCGGTGTCGCCGTCGCAGCATTAACTATCTACGACATGTGCAAAGCCGTGGACAAAACTATGGAAATTACTGGCATACGCTTGGTCTCGAAGAAAAAAGAAAGCTGATGAACGCGATAACCGTCGGGATTATCACCGTTTCCGATCGCGCTGCCGAAGGAATCTACGAGGACCTTGGCGGCCCGGCGCTGGTTAAAAAGTGTCGCGAGCTGGGTTGGGAGCCCCAGTCTGAAGCGATCGTTCCGGACGACGTTGAACGGATTCAAACCACGATCCGCGGCTTTTCCGCCCAAGGTTGCCAACTTATTTTGACGACCGGCGGCACTGGCATCGCCGTTCGTGACCGTACCCCAGAAGCGATCCGCTTGATCATGCGCCTGGAAATACCCGGCTTCGGCGAAATAATGCGGGCCGAGTCCTTTAAATTGACGCCAAACGGCATCTTGTCTCGAGGATTAGCCGCAGTTGTCGATTCATCGCTGGTCATTGCATTGCCCGGAAAACCGCAGGGTGCCGTTGACTGTTTGACCATCGTCGCAGGAGCGATCCCGCATGCGGTTAAGCTCAGCCAGGGTGTGCCGACTTCGTGTTAAGCTCGTGCTAATCGTCCTCGTCCTCGTCCTCGTCCTCGAAACGAGCGTGCCACCCCCCAAGGAACCGAAGACCACCCAACGTTACTAACCGCGATTAGAGACCGGCTTAGGCTTGTATTTCACGTTTGAGCAGAGCAATACGCCCGAGCACGAGCACGAGCACTGCCCGCCGCGCCGCAGGCTTGGCGAAAGCGGGCGCCCCGTCCCCGCTATCTCGCCACCAACAACGCTAGCGCCGGCAGGAAGAACAAAAGATCGGCCACAAAGCTAAGCGTCATTGGCTCTGCGTGAGAGAAAAAAGCCCAAAAAATAAATCCGACCCCTACAACCAGACTGCTCGGCACCAGAACGCCGGCGGCTCCGCGCAAACCTAGCAGCGGACTCATGAGCGTCGCCAGCAACGCGAGCGCACCAAGAAAAACGACGCTCCAGTTGGCGCCGAGTAACACCGCGGCCGTCCTTGTTCCCAACCGGAGATCGCCCTGAATATCCCGAAGATCAAAACTTAGGCTGTTCACGCACAAAATGATGAGGCACCAAAACGAATATAGGGCAACGGACGTGAATAAAATTGCAAAGCTGCGATGACGAGCGCGAGTGGAGGAATCAGCCACCATCGGCCAGTCAACGCCGACCAACCAACCAGGACGATGACGCTTAGCCAGATTAAGATCAGTCGTTTTTGGCCGCAGCGATTCCCGACAAAGAAAACGAGTCGGAGTATTCTCTCGGTCAGCGGGATCATAGTGGAGTCTATCTAGATTATATACCAACAAATAGCCGCCTAACCAGAGAGGTGCAGACCGAACCCATGAACCGCCAGTCAGGTAACAAGCCACCCAGCCTAAACACGTAATACCGACACCCCCAACGACTTCCAAAAGATAGATTTGGCGTAGGAAGGTGAGTAGGTTCCACTCTACTTTGCCCAATCTCAACTCCACGATTTGCTTTGCTCCCTCACTTTTTTCCTTGTCAGATTGTTTCCTTGACGACCCGTCACTCGCTACCTAGATACAGGCAAGCCATCATAAATTTGGTTCTGGATTTAATTAGATACTGTGGCTCACCTACACTCGTGAAGACTGGCCCAATCACAAGGGAGTGCTTAACCAGTTCGAACGTTGATGTAACCACAAGCAAGAATAGAAGGTGGACTTTTAATGTTTAATGGTGTTTTCGGGTTATTTTCGAACGACATTGGTATAGATCTCGGAACGGCAAACACGCTCGTATACGTTAAGGACCAAGGTATCGTTCTGCGTGAACCGTCGGTGGTCGCTGTACGCGCTGGAAGCAGCCACGTCTTAGCTGTAGGCGATGAAGCCAAGCGGATGTTGGGCCGAACTCCAGGAAATATCGTGGCGGTGCGGCCATTGAAGGACGGCGTAATTGCCGACTTCGAAATGACAGAAGCGATGCTTCGGCATTTCATCACCAAGGTTCACAGCAGTAAATGGGTCCGCCCTCGGGTGGTGATTGCAGTACCTTCAGGAATAACCGAAGTGGAGAAGCGAGCAGTGAAGGAATCAGCCGCTCACGCCGGGGCCAGGGAGGTTTATCTCATTGAAGAACCGATGGCGGCTGCTATCGGAGTCGGCTTACCGGTTCAGGATGCCGCTGGTAACATGATCATCGATATCGGAGGCGGCACAACAGAAGTAGCCCTGATCTCTCTTTCCGGGATTGTCTTTAGCCGCAGCGTTCGAGTAGCGGGCGACGAACTGGATGAGGCCGTGGCCGGGTATATGAAACGAGCCTACAATTTGATGATCGGTGAGCGCACCGCAGAAGAAATTAAGATCAAAATTGGAAGCGCCTATCCCATGGACAAGGAGACCAGCATGGAGGTCAAAGGGCGAGACCTGGTTGCCGGCCTTCCCAAAACTTTAACCATTACATCACAGGAAGTTCGCGAAGCATTGCTGGAACCGATCTCTACGATCGTGGAATCAGTGCGTGTCACCCTGGAGCGTTGCCCGCCGGAATTATCAGCCGATCTCGTCGACCGCGGATTGGTTCTGGCCGGCGGAGGTGCGCTCCTGCGAGGACTCGATAAGCTGCTCCAGGAAGAAACCGGTCTACCCGTTCATGTCGCCGAGGATCCTCTTAGCGCCGTGGCCGAGGGAACCGGGCGCGCGTTAAGCGAGATAAAATTCCTCCGGCAAGTGGCCTCTTCCGATAAGCCCATCCGTTGACCCGCGAGTAAGCCACTTTCATGAGGGGCACATCAATCGCAGCGTTAATCACGTTTGTGGTTCTGGTCGCTGTTGTGCTGGTCTTGCCGGCAGGCTGTAAACAACAATGGCAAGCAGCATTCCTTCAGACCGTCTCTCCGATTTTCCAGGCGAGTTCGGCACTGACTCACGGAATCGGCGGCGTCAGTGGAGGTTTCAAAAGACTCGACGAACTGGAGAAGGAAAACCGCGAACTCAGGACGGAGAACGCAGAACTGCGGACCTCAAACTCCCTGCTGAAGAACCTTCAGTCCGAGGTGAACCGATTGAATCGAGCTTTGGGTTTCCGGGAACGCTCGCCGTTTAACCTCTTGCCGGCCCATGTTATCAGTAGGGAGAACGCCGCTTGGTGGAATAGCTGCACGATCGACCGCGGGTCGGCAGATGGCGTCGCCATCGACATGGCTGTCGTGACTGAGGCAGGATTGGTCGGCAAGGTCGTGAACGTGTCCAAGAATGCCGCCGTCGTGCTCCTGGTTTCCGATGAAGGACTCAAAGTATCGGTAAGTATCGAAGGAACCCAGGAACAAGGGATCATCAGCGGCACCCGGGCCTCTTCCAATTATGCACCGGATCTGCGTATTGGATTCATCAGCAAAACCGCCGAAGTAAAGCCGGGTATGAAAGTATTTACCTCCGGCACAGGTGGTGTATTCCCTTCCGGAGTACTGGTTGGTACCGTAAAAGGGTTCGCCATTAAAGAGCTCGAAGGTGTGGCTACGGTCGAACCAGCCGTCGACCTGACTCGCGTCGAAGACCTTTTTGTAATTACCGGGACACGATGATACGCTTCACACTGGTCTTGGTAGTGCTGATTTTCCTGGCTTCCGTTCTTCAACGCTACATTCCCCCGATCATCTGGCTCAAGGGATCCGCCATTCTTCTCGCTCCAGCCATCCTGTTCTATGGTTGTTTGACCCTGCCGTTTCCCCAGGTGCTAGCCCTGACCTTTTTCACAGGTCTCATAAATGACCTTCTGACGGTGCCACTCACTCCGGAAAGCAACTTCTCTATCGGAACTTCGATACTGCTTTTGCTCATCCCCGCCCTTATTATGCACGGTTTCAGCTCGACCTTCCTCCGAGGGCGATGGTTCACAAATTTTATGCTAGCCGAACTCGCCGCTATTTTGACTCCTTTCCTTTTGCTGGCCCAATACGGTATTATAAGCTTTGAAAGGCGAGCGTTTTTCTACAACGACGTGATAATGTGGCGGATTTTGGGTCCAGGAGTGATTGCAATTGTGATTAGCCCGTGTGTATTCCTCGTTCTCGCCTATCTCTCGGATCTCCTTCGGTATGAACCTCAACTTGAGCGACCGAGGCAAGGCTGACCGTTATGGCGCGCCCTAAACCATCTGCGACTTTAGATTTTCGGATTCTGTCCTTAGCAGCACTGATACTCCTGGCGTTAATCGTTATTGGATTCCGGCTTTGGTGGGTCCAGGTGCGACTATACGCCCACTACAAAGCCAAAATTCAGGGCTCCTCAGAGGTAACTGTACGGGTGCCTTCTGTACGCGGGGAAATTCGAGACCGGAACGGCGTGGTTCTGGTCACCAATCGCCAGAGCTACGAAGTTGATTTCTATCTGCCGGAACTGGTGAGCGGTTACCGTAAGCAATACGGAGCGCCACCCATGATCGACTATCTGGGCAAAGGCACGGACGGAATGCTCCGGGCGCGCAAAGAAGAAGATATTGTCCAGATTGTTGACCAAACCATCATCCCCAGACTCGAGCAGCTAAAGGTCGCGGAACCATATAACTCCCAGCGTTTGCGTACCCATTATCGCAATAATACGCTGGTGCCTTTTATCTATCGAGAAGACCTCGATTTTTCGACTCTCTCCAAGTTCGCGGAGAAAGACCTGGGTCTTCCCGGGGTCCAAGTCAACATTCGCCCGGTCCGGAAATACGTTTACAACGCCATGGCCGGCCAGATCCTCGGTTACGTCGGAGCGCCAAAGGACATCAACAAGCTTCCGGATATTAAAGACTTCAACTTTTATCAGCCGGATGTTCAGGGGCGTACCAACATCGAATATTTTCTCGATGACGAACTTCGCGGTAAACCGGGCCGGCGGATCCTAAAGAAAGACGCCAAGAATCATATTGAAGGTGAGAAAGAGCTCATTCAGCCGACTCCCGGTGCGAACGTCTATCTCACCATCGATGCTCGAATCCAATACATTGTAGAACGGACGCTCCGGTCAGTCGGACGGGCGGCTTGTGTCGTCGTGGATCCAAACAACGGTCAGATCCTAGCCATGGCCTCGGTGCCGTCCTATGATCCTAATAAGTTTATCCCCTCGATTTCAGCTCGCGATTGGGCTGCGATCAAGGACGCTGACGCTGACCCCCTTACCAATCGAGCCATCAGCGCTTTTGCTCCGGGCTCCTCTTACAAGGTCGCAGTTTCGCTCGCCGGACTTACCAGAGGTTTAGCCAAGGCCCAATTCACGTGCAACGGGGGTGTCACTTACGGCAATACCTATATGAAATGTTGGATTGCCGATAAGGGTGGCTCGCACGGGACCCAAACCCTCACCGAGGCGATCAAGAATTCGTGCAACGCCTATTTTTATCAGTATGGAAACGCGGCCGGAATCGATGCGATCGATAAGGTCGGCGCTACTCTGGGCTTAGGTCAGACGTCCGGAGTAGAACTCAGCGGCGAAGACCCTGGACTATTACCGTCCCCGGAATGGCTGCGGGTCACCAGAAACGAGAAATGGAGCCAGGGCCAGACCGCGAACACCTCGATCGGTCAAGGTTACGTATTGGCCAGCCCGCTCCAGATGGCCATGGTTGCCGCCACCGTGGCCAATGGCGGGACGGTCTATCGGCCCAGCATCATTTATCAAGTTCAGGAAGCGGATGGGACCATGATCCGCAGGCCGGCAAAGATTCGGGGCGATCTGAAAAAAGATAACAACCTTTCCAGAGAGGACGTCGAACTCGTCCGTCGCGGGATGTGGCGCGTGGTGAATGATCCGGGTGGGACCGGTTCTCGAGCCAAAATCCCGGGCATCGTGGTAGCAGGAAAGACGGGGACAGCTCAATTTTGGCGTGATGGTCAAAAAGACAACCACACTTGGTTTGTTGCCTTTGCGCCATATGATAATCCTAAAATTGCACTAGCAGTGCTGGTGCAGGGAGCCAAAGCGGGAGGTCAAGTTCCGGCGCCAATTGCAGCCAAACTGATCGAGGAAATCCTGGCTCTTGACAGAGGTTATGACCCAGGGCTCAAGCCGCTGGATCCGGCTGTCGGCAATTTCAAATTCGTCGAAACCATCGACTTTAAAGACAATAATATCCCGGCGGAGTTGACGGGTAATGACGAGGAAACGGCCGACAATGAGCCGACGGCAGAGGAGAACTCTAAAAAGGTCTCCAAAAATGAGGGGAACGAGCCGGACATTCGGCCGGAAGCGGATGAACACCGGACAGTCAGGGCAACTCCGACGCCACCGCCTAGTAAACCAAGAAGCTTTTTTGATTTCTTCCGGAGAAAAAGCAACGCCGGGACCCCGCAGCCCGGACAAAGCCCGGAAAAGAAGAAACACTTCTTATTCTTTTAGTTAGCGACGGTTGCTATCTGTTTAGCAACTGCCGCTTTTAACCAATTTTATTCCGACCAATGTTAGAAAAAGTGAAGCAGCTGTTTGGTATGAATCCGAAGAAAGTCGGAAACCAAATCATTATCAGCTGCGAGAAACTGGAACGTCGCGTCGCTCTGCTGGAGGACGGCATCCTCGAAGAATATAACATCGAGCGCGACACTGACCGCAACATCGTAGGCAGCATCTTCAAAGGCAAAGTTAAGAATATTGAACATGGCCTGAAGGCGATGTTTGTAGATATCGGCTTCGAGAAGAATGCGTTCCTGCATTTCTGGGACGCGCTCCCCGGCCTGGACAGTGGCGTAGAGGAAGTCAATCGCGCGAGCGAACGCAAACACCGCAAGAAAATCACGGCCAAGGATGTACCGGATATCTATCCGGTGGGGTCAGACGTGATGGTCCAAGTAACCAAAGGTCCGATTAGTAATAAGGGACCCAGAATCACGACCAATATCAGCTTGGCCGGCCGCTATTTAGTTTTGATGCCGCACAACGATCAGAGCGGTATCTCTCGAAAAATCGAGGACCCCAAAGAGCGGGAACGACTAAGGCAAATTTCAAATCAAGGCCTGCGCCAGCCGTTCTTTTCCAGGAGCCGGACTTAATCGATCGCACCGTGCGCGATTTTCTTACGGACGAAATCGATGCGGTTTATTGCGACGATGAAGCGGCTGTGCTGCGGATGCAGGAATTAGTCGGACAGATTTCCAGCCGCTCGAAACGGCGCGTGATGTTTTACAACGATTCCAGTCCAGTCTTTGAACGTTTTGGCGTGCAAAAGCAGATCGACGATGCTTTTCATCGTCAGGTCTGGCTGAAATGCGGCGGCTACATTGTGATTGATGAGACCGAAGCGATGATCGCCATCGACGTTAATACCGGCCGCAACAAAGGCACCAAAGACGTCGAACGGACTATCCTGCAAACCAATCTTGAGGCCGCTGACGAAATCTCTCGTCAATTGCGCCTGCGAAATATCGGGGGTCTGATCATCGGCGACTTCATCGATATGAAGAACCGGAAAGACCAGCAAATGGTCTATAACCGGATGAAAGAGCGATTGAAACGGGACAAAGCCAAGACTCATGTGTTGCCCATCTCGCCTCTGGGCCTCATGGAAATGACCCGGCAACGAGCTCAAGAAAGTCTCACGGGTTCAATGTTTGTTGTCTGTCCGTATTGCAACGGCCGTGCGGTCGTGAAGAGCCCGATGACGATGAGCGTCGAGATCCAGCGCACGTTGCACGCGATCCTGCGTAAGAAACCCGACATCCACGACGTCCGGGTTATCGTCAATCCCGAAGTACTCAACCGCCTAAAGACCGAGGACGAAGAACTGCTAGTCGAGATCGAGCGAAAATATTCCGGTCGTCTCATTTTCCGAACCGATCCGACTTTCCATCACGAAAAATTCGTCCTCCTCGACGCGCAAACCAATCAAGAGCTAAAGCCGTAGCCCGGTAAGGATGAGCTCCGGCTCATCCTGGTTTAGGTACCCCTGACTCGGTGGGGCGAAAAACTCGGCGCGCCCATCGTTCGGCTAGCCGTCGAAACCGTCTCGCGCCGGTTTTGAGCCGCTCCGTGGACATGGCAGCTCTATGAGGTCCAAACGCCCGATACTCTCAACCATTTCGGCCGTTTATGTAACCTAGTCGAGATGGTCGACGCACGGAACGGCTCAAAACCGGCGCGGAGTATCCCGAGGGAGCAACCATATTCTGAGCGCGCCGAGTTTTTCGCCCCACCGGGTCAGGGGCTATGTTGGGCCCCATTCGCCTGCCAGCCCCCTCCTGTTTGTCCCCATACGGACTCCATCCTCTCTATCTCCCTCGCATTGAAGGTATTATGACCGGCCAGCGCCGGTTTATCTAGCGTTTCAGATGGCCCTACCCTCCGCGAGGCGCCCGTTGGAAAACCCAATATACCCTCCAGAATTGTGAGGATTTTATTGCGTTGTCTCCTACTTTCGAACGTTGCGAGTGAATCGGCGACGACGCTACGGCGTAACGGAGCCCACGATCGAGTTTTCGCCCTACCGGGTCAGACGCGTTACCGAATCATCCTCATTAAATTCCACGATAATTTTATGTTATTTATAAATTGAATAACGCAATTAATATAAGTTACTATATACCGCATGCGACGTACACCCCTGGGCGTCCTTTTTTTCGGCTTCTGGGGTTCTTTCCGCAAAACCTCAGACCAAGGGTATCAGCTAAGGATCAAGCCGGAGTTCACCAGCCGGATCCATCAAATCGCTTTCGAAGCGGATGCTGATTCGAAGCCGTTTCACTGGGGCAACCAAATCAAGCAACGGCTGATCGCCAGAGTAACAGCCGTTGACGGTTATCGCTCGAACTTTCGAGTTCAGGCTGAGCTGTCCGGCCAGCCCGTTCACTACGGTGACTCTTGCCAAATGACCGGGCGGCTGGCGATACCTCAACCCGCCTTAAATCCAGGGGAGTTCGATGAACGGACTTACTTGGAACATCAAGGGATTTATCTGATCTTAGACTCGGCAAATAGCCGTGACGTTACGATCATACGGCATGGTTGGGGAAACCCGATTTTGGCCATTGCCTTGCACTGCCGCAAAGCCGTTCAAGACATCCCCGTTCGATCTCTCGAGAACGATCGCCCGACCAAAGCGCTAATTGAAGGCGTGACTTTCGGCGACCGGTCGGAGTTTGACCCCGACTTGCTCGACCTGCTCCAAGATACCGGCACACTTCATCTCTTCGTTATTGACGGCCTCAAGGTCACCCTGCTGGCGGGAATTTCGTGGATTGCGGCGCGGTTCTTTTGCCTACCGCGACGATGGATCGCTGGCGTGGTCGTTCCACTTCTGGTCCTTTATTGCGCCGCCACCGGTTTGTCGGCAGCCGGCTTACGCGCCACGCTGATGGCTTTGTTCGTCCTGATCGGGGTATCATTGGAAAGACCGGTTTTGCAGTTAAACGCCATGTCCGGAGCGGGTCTGATACTCCTGCTCTACAATCCACAAGAGTTATTCCAGCTAGGGTTTCAATTGTCGTTCACCATTGTCGCCTTCATCGTGATCGCGGCTCGGCCTTTAACTTCGTGGCTGCTTCATCCCTTTAGTCCTGACCCGTGGATACCGGGTCAGCTAATTTCCCCTGCGCGCCGGCTTTACCAAAGGTTGATCCACCGATGCGCGGAACTCTTGGCCGTCTGTACGATTTGCTGGGCTGCCTCGCTCCCATTCTCAGTCCTGTACTTCCATCGAATCTCCTTCACCAACGTTCTAGCGAACTTCTTGGCCGTTCCGGTCGGAACCTGGATTCTTTTCACCGCTCTACTTTCGATCCTGATCTCTCCTGTTGCCTCTTGGGCCAGCATTTATCTGAACAACACCAACTGGCTGCTGGCTCATCTATTTCTCCTGATCGTGAACGGAAGTGCATCTTGTCCAGGCCAAGCCATGAATGTTGGTTCGTTTCCCTGGTCGACCGAAGCCAAGATTGTCGTTCTCGCTGCCGGACGATCAGAGACGCTCTACCTTTGTCGCGGCTCGACCAACGGCTTAATCAATCCCGGCAGCGCATCTAAGTATCGCCGAATCACCGAACCGTTCCTGCGCACAGAAGGCGTGAATGATTTATCGTTTCTCAACTGGACAAAATCGGATCCAGATCATTCCGGTTCCGCAGCTGAGCTGGAGAAACATTTCAAGATCGCGCCAGGCTTGTCCCAAAACGACTTCTCCTCGAAGAGCCGATCCCCGGGGGTTATTGGCAGTCGCCCAGCCCCAGGGAAAGAAAAGATCAGTTTAAACGACCGAATCGTATGGGAGGGACTTAAATCGAAGACGCTGATCCAGCCAGTTCTAGACTGTGAGCTCGGCTCCTTCGAAATCCTTCTCCTGAATATCAACCGCCAGCAGATTGAGCGACTGCCAACTCAGGTCGTTGACGTCGTGTTGGTTCCCAGCCCTCGCCAATGTTCTTACCTTGAGTTGATCCACCGGTTCCATCCACAGGCCATTCTATACCTTCAAGGAAAGGCAACCGCGCTACAGCCATCTACCATTCCTACCTGGTTTGTTGGAGAGAAAGGGGCAGTAACGTTAGCCCTTTCCGCTGACCGATTGGAGTTGAGCAGCTATCTGGGTGACCGAATGACTTTGCGAAGCCGTAGCCGGTAGATAGGGGCATTCTCGGCCGCGAACGTTTCATCAAAGTCCGTGTTGGGATACTCGTCCTCCCAAGGCAGCTCAGCCAAAGTGGCCCCCGCCAGAGTCACGATTTTTTCGATCCAACGAAAGTATTCAACGTGATCGGTCTTAATCCAAAGCTCGCCGTTCGGCTCTAATGCCGTGTTGATCGCCCCGAGAAATTCTTCATCAACTAATCGCCGAGTATGGTGGCGTCGTTTGGGCCACGGATCCGGAAATGCGTCTTGCGTACGCGGCCCAATAGTCGTTCGATACCCAGAAAATTTCTCCCCGGGTAGCGGACTCCGGCTTCCACCAGAAACTTACCGGAACCTGACCCCAGATCGATCTCGACCGGCCGATCGTTACCGAAAATCTGGCTGAGAAGAATAGGCTGGCAGAGGTCGGACGGAAAAACTTCGAACTGCTGCTCTTCGAGAACCTCTGACGACACCTCTTCCGCTAGATCCATTTCAATGACGATAGGTCAGGTTCACCACAAAAACACAAAGGACACAAAGAAACAGAAAACAGAAAAAATTCAAAAAATCAGAGATGCCGATTCAACAGCCTGTTTTGGCAACCTTCGTGTCCTTTGTGTCTTTGTGGTGAATTTCTGTTCTAAGATCCGACAAACGGATTATGCTGGCGCTCTTCTCCAACCGTAGTCATTGGCCCATGTCCTGGGCAAAGGACGGTTTCCGTGGGAAGCGTCATTAGCTTTTCGCGATTATTCTTCAGAGCGAGTGCGTAGGCGTTGGCAGCTCCTCCCATCGACCCCGCAAAAAGAGAGTCCCCGACTAACGCCACCGGCGCCGCCAGTCCTTCGATCACGTAAGAGATGCCGCCTGGCGAATGACCATTGGTGAGCCTCACCTCCACTTTGAGCTTACCGATTTCGAATCGATTTCCCTCTTTCACCGCGGTCGCACCCGAAACCGGTTCTTGAGCCGGAGCGAATACTTTCACCGAACTCCTTGCCACGATCCCGTCCAAAGCAGCAACATGATCCTCGTGAGTGTGGGTGATAAAAATCGATTCGAGTTTTAGACTGTTGCGGTCTCGAATTCCAAACAGCGTAGCTGGTTCTATCCCGGCATCAAACAGGGCGCAGATCCGCGAAGATGGATCCCACACCAAATAACTATTAACCGTCATTCCAAGCAGGTCCGTATTGATTTGCTCTAGGCCGTCCAGGCTAACTGGTTCCGGTTCCCAGCTGCGTTGAAATGACTCCCAGAGCGCGTCCGCCTTAAGCTCTAAAGCCTTTGCTAGGGCGTCAACTTCTGCTCGGGTCCCTGATCCACTCCTTAAACGATTCAACGTCGATGGCGCGAGCCTCGCCTTGGCCTCCACTTCTTCGTCGGAAAGCTTAAGTCCACGTTGAGCTTTACCGATGATGTCTTCAAACAAATCTTCCAGCGGGATCTTCATGATCGGTCCCTACAGTAATATCGTCGGCAGGCGCTGCAACCCAGGAGGTTTTTCAACAGAATCCTTAATCATCATTGGGGCCTCCATAGCCGAGCACTTCCACTGTGATCAACGACGGGACATCCTGTTGTTCTGCCAGGCCGGTCTGTTGTTTGATTGCCTGGGTGGCTAGATCGGCAGCGGCGCCGGCGGTATTCGAGGCTGCGGTCAGCGCGATGGTATTGGGCGCCGCGACAGTGAGAACGCCGGTGGTGACGCCTTGAACCTGGATGTTGAAAGCATTGGTAACGTAAAGCGAGGCGATATTGAGATTGCCCGAGACACGAATACCGGCCGCACCCGCGTCCACCGTGCCGCGCGGCGCCCCGGGAACTGTCTGCAATGTCGCGATGCCGGCGCCGGTAACCAGGCCCTTGGCGTCGACCGTAACGTAGAAGTCGTTATCGATATCAAAGACTGGCGCCGGAAGCGAGTAGGATGTCTTCGCCCCCTTTCCGGCATCGATGCTGCCGTTCGAGCTCCACATCACGATATCGCCGCCCTGCTCGGTCATTATCCGGCTTTGCGCCACGTCGACGTCTTCGTCGGTGAACACACTGATATTACCCTGCTCCAGGGTGATGATGCCCTCCTGCGAGGGCGCGACAAACGGGGGGGCGCCACTTGGGTTCCGACCAGGATCGAACCACCGGGGCCCATCAACGAAATATTCCCGCCTTGCTGCGTCTGGATCGTCGACCCACGCAGATCGAGAGTACCGATCTTGATTGGTAGGTTGGCGCCATTGCTGCCGCCACCGAGACTGTTTGCGCTATAGCCAAGGCTGGCTGGGAACAGCGTGTTGATCGCCTGATAGCCCCGGGCGTACTGATGATAATAGGAGCTCGACGGATCGTTGTAATCGAGGCCAGTCTGGTTCAAGATTTGGAAGAAAACACCTTCGATCGCTATTTGCTCTTGGCCAAAGAACAACTGCTGCGTGGCTCGCGGCAGAGACTGGAACTCGATCCAGGCTTGGTCGACGGTCAGGCCCGCCACATCCTGGCCGGTCGCCTCAGCTACGAAGCCAATGAGCGACTGGGCGAAAGCGGTGTCCCCAGCCAACATGTAGCGGTTGACGAAGGCGGTATCGTCAATGCCCGGCCCTACTCCAAACAGCACGTTGATCGCGGCCCCGCTCTTCGCCAGATAAGGATTGCCGAACATCCCGATCGCCGCCGCCGTGTCGAGCGAATTGCCGATAGTCCGGATACCGGTTTCGAGGCCAGGCCCGGCCTGCTGCGAAGTGAGCGTGATGCTGCCGCCGGCCACGATGTTTAAGAGGCCGGACCCGGTTAGCTCGATGATCGGGGCGATCGAGGAGACGTTGATAGCCTGAAACTGAAAGACGGTGCCGCCACTCGGCACCGGCAGACTGTCAATATTGCCGCCGGCGGTGATGTTAGTGGTGTTCGAAGCCGTGACATTTTGGCCGAAGAAAACCAGATCCGTGATGTTGCCCGCCACGTTGATTCGTGCTGGCCGGTTCGGTACGAGCGCCAGCTCGGCGGTTCCGGTGCCGCTCGGCTCCGACAGCCCATCGATCAGGCTGCCGTCCAGGCTGTAGATCCGCACGGTATCACCCGCTTCACCTGACAGCAGGCCCGGATCGTTAATGTCGTTCGCCGACGGTGACGTGGCCTCGAAATTCACCGTCGCCGGCGCCAGAGGCGTCGGCAGCACACCGTTGGCAATCGGATTATTCAGCAGCTCTAGAACGTTGGACAGTATATTGCCGATATAGACGTTACCGTCTGTCGAGGCGATCACAGACCGCAGACTGATCGTCTGGGCGGCGATCACCGTCAGCGTGCCGTTGGCCGATGGGAAGAGCCCGCCGCCGTGATCGATGCTCAAGCCGCCGTTAAAGGCAATCAGGCTAAGCGATGCGGGCAACAGCACGCTGCTCGTCTGGACCACATTAGCAATCGTCGGGGGGCTCTGGATGGATTGCGTGCCATAGGCGAACAGATCACCCTGGACCTCGAGGCTGTTGAAGCCGACGGATCCCGCTGTCGACCAGATCGCGGCCGCGCTGCTCGCGGTCATGCTGACAACATAGGGCGTGAGCGTGTTCGTCTGCGAGATCGTATAGGAACCGCTGTTAATCGCGTAGGCTAGATAGGAATAATCAGCGATCGGTTTGACGAATTGGTTGCTGCCGGGAATCGGCGGCTGGAACAGATAGGTGGGGTCGTAGATGCCACCAATATCGACGGATTGCCGTGCAGCCACAGAGATCTGGCTGTCCTGCACGGCGAGCAGCGTCGCTACGGAGAAGGAAGTGTTCGGATCGGCGGACGAGAAGTAGTTGAAGTCGGATGCGATCATGCCGCCGGCCTCGATCGTGCCGGTACCGCGCCCGACATAGAACGATCCGCTATAAATGCTGCCGCCGGCCATGACGGTCAGCCTGCCGCCACCGGTGAGCGCCAGACTCTGGGCGCTAGAGGGGCCGCTGATATAGGCCGTCGTCGGCAACGAAACCGAGAAATCGCGGATGTCACCTCCCGCCACCACGGCGACGTTCCCGCCCAGGCTCATAACCCCCTGCGAGAAGCTGCCAAAGTTGACATACCACGGGACAGCCGGGTTTTGCGGCTGGGCGAGGAGCCATGGTGTCCAGAACTGGCCGATGTAGGAGCCCTCATTGGCGCTCAAACCTAGATTCGTGCCGTTGTAGTAGGCTTGGTAGCCGGCCAATGTGTCGGTCAGATCCTCGTCACCGATGACGTCCCGGCCGGCACGGATGAAAATGTCGCCACCACCCTGCGGATTGGTCTCGCCGGTGAGGAGCGTGCTCAGGCCGGTGGCGCCGCTAGAGGCGTAGAACGGATCGATTACACCGGAGACAGCGACGCGGGTAAGCGGGCTCATCTGTGGCGCCGCGCTTGACGGTTGGCCTGCGCTGTAAACGGCGGCCGAAACCAGCGGGTCGGGGTTCTGCGGATCAGTGAGTGCGACATCGACCGACGCAACAATCTCGATCGAGCCGGTGCCGGTGCGCAGGATCGACGGCTCAATGAAGGTGGCGGCTACGCCATTATCGACCGGGGCATAGGTGAGCGTAGTCGAGGCGTTGGGCAGGCTGTAAGCAGCGTAGGTTTCATCGGTCACCAGGTTGTTGGGATCGGCGATGCCCGCCGTGTAAAAGTAGGTCCGGTGTCCGGTCAGGATGACGCTGCCAGCCGTGCCGGGCACGCCAGCGAATGCAGCCACGGGCTGGACACTCAGCGGATCGGCGCTGCTGAAATCAGCGCCGGCGACGACGCGGTAAGACCAGGAATCGCCCCAGCTCGCCGGCATCTGGCTTTCCTGCAACAGGCTGTCGGGGCCTTGAGCGACCTGGGATTGGTAGGATGCATAGTTCGGCGGCGTCGGGGCAACCGGCGCACCGATTCCGAGACCCTGGAAATAAAGGGAGGTCGTTCGTAGTGCCGTCATCGTTGGTCAGCGTAGTCCCATTCCAAGTGGCAAGTAGATTGCCGTTGGCGTCGGTGAACGAACCCGCGACCAGCGTGCCGCTGCTGGTGAACCACCCTTGCGGATCAATGATCCCATCGAAGCCGCTCCCTGGCCTGGTGTTCCACGTCTTGTAGGCCTCCAGCACCACCGACCGGGCGCCGGTGATGATCGCGCCTGGTGATATCACAACATTGACCGTACCACCAATGATCGGCGCCCGCAGGTTGACGGTCCCGCCCGCGAGGCCGGCGAAACTGCCGCCCGACACGTCGATCACCGCGCTTGATGTCAGCTCGATCGTTCCCGATGCAGAAAGGTGCTCACTACCGTCGGCGTTCAGCGTGCCGTCCCATGTCCCGATCGTGCCAATATCGACAGTGCCGCCGCGCTGACCCGGATCCGATCCCGTCGCTATGAGACGTCCGGACAAGGTGACCCCCGAGGTGCCGTAGAGGTCTATCTCGCCGCCGGCCAGACCCGAGGCGTTGATTGTGCCGCTGACATCGACCAGACCGCCATCGGCGGTAAGCGACACCACGGTTGCAGTGAGGCTCTGGGTCAGCGTCAGATCGCCTGTGCGTGTGTGGACCGAGATGCTATCGGTCACGCCGGCCTTCGCCAGCAGCGCCGCGAGAACATCGAGGCTCCCCGCGCCGTTCACCGCGAAACCGGTCACGTCGAGGCTGAACGAACCTCCCCGATTACCTCTCGCTGCGCTGCTGGCCAGTGTGCCGTCGAAATCAAAGCTGCCTCGTTCAGCAGCAACCGTCAGGCTGCCCGCATTGCCGCCGCCGGCAGCGGTCGAGGAGAGATCGAGCAGCACGCCCGGCGCCACGCGAACCGATCCGGTATCGGCGGTCAGCGTAATGGCGCCGGCAGGGGTATATTCCCTGACATCGTAGAACTGCTGGGCCACCGACGCGACGGAGATCGAGGCCCCAGCGTTCAGATCGAGGTCGCCTTGGGTTGCCTCGATCGTGACAATACCGGATAGTGCCTTGATCGGCGCTGAGACAGAGACGCTGGCGCCGATCAGGTTGATGGCGCCGCCGACGTCTGCAGCGGTGTCGAGCGGCGTGCCGGGAGACCAAGTGATAGCCAGCGAGCCGGTCGTTCTTAGCGTCTGCGTCGAGCCTGCACCGGAGGCGAGCACTGGCGTTTTAAGGACGAGCGCAGCGCCGCCGAAGTCAAAGCTGCCGATTCCCACGCCGACGATGCCGTTGCTCGCGGCAAGAGTCACTGCGCCAAAGCCAGTGAACGTCGTGTCGCCACCGCCCAACTCGATTTCCTTACCCTGGATCACGAGGCTACCGGAGGAGGACGCGCCGTTGGACGAGGGCGCACCCAGGTCGTTACTCAGGATCACCAGGGGAGCACCTATTGCTGCGGTGCCGCCGCCGCTCTCGAACGAGCCACCGCTCAGCGCCAACGTACCCTGCTGCAGCGCAATTGAAACGTTACCCAGGAACTCGATAGCACTCGCGCTTTCGAAGCGCAGCGTGTTCGCAGCTTCTAGGGTTGTCAGCGCGCCCGTGTCGAACACAGCCCCAATTGTCGGCAGCGTGCCCGCATTGCTGCCGGCAAAGGTGATCTGGATGCCCTCAAATTGGACAACCTGGCCTCTCAACTGCGCTCCGGGATTCACGCGAGTGTCGCCCGTCGACATGAGCATCAACGTGTTTGCGCTGGCGAGCGTCGCCCCCGGCTCCACGGTGACACCGCCGCCCCCAGTGATCGAAGGTAGCGCAGCAGTGTAGCTGCCGGTACCGCCGATATCGTCCTTCGAGGTGATCGATCCCGGCGAGAGCAAGCTGGGTGTTGGCATGGTGACCTGGATGGGCGCGCCGGTCGAGACCTGGACCAGGCTGCCGAGGGTTCCGGTCACCTGTTGGTAATAGGCTTGCAGCGGTCCGCCAGAGCTCCAGTCGTTCTGGATAACCGAGACGTAGGTGCTTGTCGGCAACACCGGCAGGTCGGAAAGTGATCCGCCGAACTGGACCGGCAACGCGGTCGCCAGCGAGGGCGAACCGGTCGACCGGTCGCTGTCACGACGCTGTCGCCGGCCTGGTCGAGCACCACCTTTGTCGGCACAAGTACCGGCTGAGCCGTCAGCAGGATCTCGGGGGCCGTCAGCGGCACGGACGAATCGTTAGCGACGACGAGGCCGTTCGCTAATGGCGTGATAGTGATGCCTTTCGATGTCCGCGAACGCACGCCGCCGATCACCAGGCTGCCGGCATCGAGCGCATCGAGCCCGGCAGCGCTCACCAGAGTATAAGTATCGCCGTCAATCACCGTCGTCGTCGGCTCGCCAGGTTGGACATTGTCGACGATCTCAAGATACTGGGCCACAACGTCGATCTCGGCGCCTGCCCCGCTCTTCAATCCGGCGGCGGATAAGACCGTAGCGGGGGCGGTCAGCATTGTGCCGTTTAGGATCAGGCTCTGGGTCGCTGTCTCGCCCAAGATCAGGTGCCCGGCATCCATCGGCAGGAAGGGCACCACGTAATTCTGTGACGCTGCATAACCTGGAAAGAAACTGTTAGCAATGGTCAGTGTGTACTGCGAATACTGCCCCCAGACTGAGGCGGGCTGGACGATGAACTGGTCGATGGTCGAGGTGGACTGGCCGGTCAAGGCATTGACGAAATAGCCCGGGGCCAGGATCCTGCCGTCGGCCTCGGTCACCGCTGGACCGGGATTGGTCACGCCGCTATTGATGACGACTCGGAAGGCGCCTGGCAGCGTCGCGTACTTTCCGGGCAGCAGGGTGTAGATCCCTGCGGGCAAACCGGGCACACCCGAGAGATAGACTGCCGGTCCCGCGGCGCTACCGATTCCGGCGGCGCTGCTGCTCAAGCCTTGGTCGATGGCCGGATCGTATGGCGCCACCTTGCCGTTATAGCCCGGTAGGATAGCGTAGACCGCCCGCTGATCGGGATAGAGCGGCACAGCGGTCGGCGTCGAGACTCCGGTGGCGTAGCTGACATTATATTGAGATAGCAGGTCGCGCGATCCTCCGGTTCCCGGCACCCACTCGGATGCCTGCAGATCTCCGCCGCCGGAGATATCGACGGTGGCCCCGGCGCCGATGGCAACCGACGTGGCGGTCAGGGTGATCAGTTTAGCCGGCGGCGCGGTCAGCGGACTCGACCATATACCGGCAACGCTCGAAGCCTGTGGGGTGTTGAGCAGCGGATTGTAAACCCACTGGTTGCCGTCGATGGTCGAGCCATAGGGAATTAACGCGCCGGCGCCCGAGACCGAGGTGAGGCTGCCGGCACCCAGGGTGACACTCTGAGTCACTACCCCGGCCGGCGTTTGAAACACGCCGCTGACATCCTCGCCCAGCGCAGTCGAGAACGAAACCGCACCGCCACCCGTGGTTTCGCCCAGACCCAAGATGATGCTGCCGAACGGCAGGTGCAGGTTACCGTTCTGGTTGATCGTCGTGGCATCGAACAGCAGCGTGGCATTTGCCGATAGGGGCGCCGCACGGTCGACGGCGACACCGGTCGGGTAGCCGAAGGTGATGGCGGTCGGGGCACCGGGATTGGCTGCTTCGATGAGGAAGATCGTATCGGTCGCAGCGTAGATCCGCGCCGCCTTGAAAGTGAGGTTGCCGGAGGTCAGCAGTTCGCCTGCGTTCATCGCCAGCGTCGCCGCCGAGTCGGTATAGTTGGCCACGGCGGGCAGGAAACGCAGGTCGCCCGTACTGACGAAGCTGGCGTTCCCGATGTCCTGTAGCGTGAAGAATGACGTGAGGTCGAGCTGGTCCGCTTCCAGCGTCAGCGTACCGTCGGAGGCCTGCGGCAAGTTGAAGGGATCGAGAACCTGAGCGGCGCTGCTCGGCGCGCCGAAACTGATATAGGTCGCCCTGACGGTCAAGGCGCCGGTATTGCCGGTGGCGGGAACGGAAGCGGCGAAGCTCAGGCTGCCCTTAGGCAGCGCCTCGACCGTGTTGGCCTGCACCACGATGAAGGCGTTGGGCAGAACCAGCGATACAGGACCGCTATAGGCCAGGTATTGGGCATTGAGCGAGAGCGTGCCGAAGCCGCTACCTTGCAGGCTGTCGACGCCGAATAACATTGCAGCCGTCGTGGTCTCGCTGCCTGGAAGGGCGAGACCCGGATGATAAGCGACCGGCAGAAAGCTTGGTCCGATTCCCGCGGCGGCCGCGTTCTGCATCAGCAGCAACGAAGGGGTCGCCCCGAAAACCAGAACCGCCGGATCGCTGTCTTGGGTAATCGTCAGCGTAGCACCCGTACCTTGTGGCGCGCCGGGGGCCCCGCGCAGTGTGCCGTCGAACAGGAGTGCCACCGTGCCATTGATCGTCACCTGTCCGCCATTGCTCCATGCCGCCTGAGGAACCAGTGTCGCGATGCCCTGGTCCCGGATCGGCGTCGCGACAACGTCGAAGGTGTCGGCCGCTCCAGCCACATCGAGCGTCGCACCGGCAGCAACAAGGATCGGCGATACGTCGTCGTTGAGCGCGATCATGCCGCCGTTCAGTACCGTTCCAATGCGTGGTGTCACATATCCGGCAGCGGTGAGGATCGGCGTGGCCAAGGGACTGAGGACGGTTGTCCCGGACACGTCCAGAACGGCGCCTGGCGCCAGGTATTCGGCCACTGGCCCGAGCAAAAGGTTCGAATCGTAGTCATGGCCGTCGGTCACACTGATCGCGCCGCCAGGCGCTCGGATGGTACCGTAGATCGACAGCCAGCCATCTGAGACCAACGTGATGCCGGCGCCCGGATCGCCATCGATCTTAGCGTGTCCGATCAGCAGCATGTCGAGTGGAATGGCCCCGCTCAGGCCGAACCCGCTCGTCTCGCCCTGGCTCAGCCCCTGATAGACCGCGCTGCCAGGAAAATCACCATTGTCGTTAATATTACTTTCCCAATAGTGTTCCAGACCAGCTGTCACGCTGAGATTGGTCGGGGTGCGCAACCAGGGGGACAGTACACCGATTGTGGCATAGGCAGCCGGATCCGCCCCAGTCGGCGCCTCGAAGATCGTGGTGTAGTCGGGTATGAGATTGCTGTGCTTAAGCGTGACCACCGTACCGTCGGGAATAACTGCATCGTAGCCGGCCGTCAGGTCGAACTTGCCGAAGCCCTTTGCCCCCCAGACTGCCGGATCGAAATAGAAAGCGTACGACGGCCGGGCAGCGTCGGGGTTGCCGCCAATCTGGAATGCCAGGGCGCCTAACGTCAGCGTACCGCCGCCGTTGAAGCCCAGGCCGTCGATAGTGCCGTTCAATACGAGTGCACCTTGCGTCGGGAATTGGGGCCCGCCACTCGGATAGGTGGCGGAGAGAATGGTGGAGGGCGCCCCGGTACCGGCATAGGTCTCCAGCGTCACATTACCGCCGCTCCCCACGGGCAAGAAGTCGCTCATGGCGAGTTTGCCGCCCGGCAGTACCCGGCCACCACCTGAGACGTCGAGCACGCTGCCCTGCGACAGGATGATGCTGCCGGTGGCGTCGTAAGTGGGCAATCCCCGCGGCATGCCGTTGATCGGGGCATTGCCGATCGCCCCATAGGACAAAAGTGAGACAGCGCCGCCGTTCAGATAGGCCGGACCACTTTGGTCGCTCGGGTTGGAGTCATTGACGAAGAGTCCGCTCGCGTCAAGGGTTGCACCCGATCCCACGATAATATTACTAAAATACTCTGGAAAAATAATGCCGCCGGGAGCATCTCCGGATTGACTGGACGCCAGGTAGGCAAGCGGCGGGCCGGCGCTGTTGGCAAACGTCCCGGTAGCGGTGACGCTGATCGAGCCCGCGCGCGCCGTGATATTGCCGCCGATGACCGCGTAGATGCCCGAAAGCGCGATTGAACCGCCGGGGACAACAGCAAGGGTGACGCCGTCATCAACCCTGATCGAGCCCGCGGTCGACGTGATCGAGATACTGGAGAACCTGGCATCGTCGAGGCTCCCGCTGCTGAGTACCGTGAAGTTAGCATAGGGATTCCCCGTCGGCACCGTGCCGGGCAGCTGATAGGGATTGGGCGCGCTGCCGCCAGGCAGGCTGGCGAGAAGCGGGGACCCCAACGAAAATCCGTCAGGCAGCGATAACGCTGCATGCACCGGCGATGATGGCGTCAGGGCCGCGGGATTGACGATTTCGACAGAGAAATCCGTGGTGATTGACAGGTGGCCCGACTGTGGCGGGGTGCCGTTCTCAATCTGACGTGTTCCTGACAGCGCCGCCGCGTCGATCGTCGCGTTCAGGATCAGGGCGCCTGCCCCCGGCACCGGATATTCCTGGGTGACGAGGGCATCGAAACCGGTCGATCGGACGATGTCGATCGTTAGCGTTCCGGCATTGCCGCCAACGATATAATCCGACTCGGTGTAGCCGCCGGCGACCAGTGGACCGGTGTACGTCTCCGTGATTCCCCAGCGCGGGTGGCTAACGGAAAACTCCCCCGCGATGCCGACAAAAATGTCATTTGGGTCGGCAAGCGAGATATCCACGAGATGTCCGCTGGCATCCACCAGGCGGGTGGTTTTGACGATGCCGCCCAGATAGTGGACGTAGCCGCCGGTCAGGTTGATCAACGCGCCCGATGCCAGGTCGACCTCGGCCCCCTGAAACGAGACGGTCCCGCCATTGGTCAAGACCTGGTCGATGCTCTGCGGAATTAGCCCTGCATAGCCGGAAAGATCGGCTAGCGGCGTGCCCACCCAGCTCAACCCGTCGCTCCGCGTGCCGATGATGGTGCTGTCAACCGTAATCGTCCCGCCATAGAGGAAACCGTTGCGCTGCAGCGGCGAATCCGCCAACTCATTCCCGGCGAGAGTGACCGTGAGAAGAGTGGAGGCGATCGGCAATTCGACGTTGGGGATACCCGAGGTGTCGATCCTGGCGCCGCTTTCCACCAGGATGCGCCCGGCGCCGGCCGGCAGCGATTCCGGAAAGGCCGGATTGAGCGGCACCGCGTAGTAGACAATGGTGTCGGAAATCGTCTGCCCCGGCGCATAGGTCAACGAACCGGGCTGATAATCAATAGTGAGCCCGGTGGTCTGGATGCTACCTAAACCAACAGTGGCCGCCGATTTGGATGGCACGGTCGCGCCGTTGGCGTCCGGCAGGATGGTTGTGACTGATTGCGGTCCGAAGGTAACCGTGCCGGGCAGCGCGGTCGTTAGGAAATCGGGCAGGTCGAAACCGTCATCGGTGTCCTCGTAATCGGCGGCGATCAAGATGTTACCCGGTCGGGACACGCTGGTCGAGGCAGCGACCACGCCGTCCTGCACGACATCCGCAGCGCGCAGCGTGATGTTGCCCCGCAGCACTTCGATCAGTCCGGTATTGATTAACGTTCCCTTGGGTGTCACGTCTTGACCGGCGGCATTAGTCAACGTGCCGTAGTTGTAGAACGCCAGCGCGTTCGCGCTAGTCGCGCTAACACCCCCATTGAGAACGCCAATTCCAGCGATCAGCACCGCCTGACCGTCCGGTGCCGAGATCACGCCGGCATTGGTCACATTCGGAGCCGCAACCAGCACTAACCCTTGATCGCCTGCAGCGATCGAGGCTCCCTGCTGGATGAAGATCGATCCTGCGTTGAGATTGTTAGTTGTCAGGATCACCGCATTTGGCGTCAAGGATTGTCCGGATGATCCCGTCACAACTTGCGACATCCATTGCGTGTCGTCGATCCCGTGCATGAGAAAATCAGCGTTGCTGATGGCAATATCGGTGCTGAACAGGTCAAGAGAGCTCGCGATCAACGAATGGACATTCACCTGGCTCGATCCGCCGAAGATGATGCCGTTGGGGTTAAGGACGTAGACCGAGCCTTCGGCCTTGATCGAGCCCAGGATCTGGCTCGGCACTCCCGACGGGTCTAGGATACGGTTCAACACGACCCACGTGTTGCTCCCATCCAACGCCGTGCCGGCACTCTGATCGAAATAGAGTTGCGTAGTTTTGCCGATATTGAAATTGGACCAGGTCAGAATAGCTTTCTGCGCCGTTTGCTTGACGGTGACCAAGGTCCACCCGTTGTTGTTCGATTGGGTCGGCAGGTTCGCATTCTGCCAGAGTAGAGGATTCGTTCCGACGCCGGGCGCAATTTGTAAGCCGCCACTCACAAGACCATTGGGCACGGCACTCGGCGCGCTCAGGACCAAGTTGTGCGCTGCGTTCTGCGCCTGCCGCATCGCTCGGATCGCCGCCGTCGCGCCCGTCAGCGAGTTTATCGACTGTTGCGTAATTGCCTGCGCCTGCTGTGCCGAGGTGGCCATTGAAGCCACCGCGTTGGCCGCGGCCGACGCTCCTCCGCCGGGGGCCAGGATGTTTCGCGCTTCGACTGGTCCTCCTATTACCAGCAGTGTCAGTGCGCCGACTCTGACTAGGGCTTCCCATCGCCTTCCCGCGTCCGCTAAGCGACTCGACGATCGTCGAAGTCTCGTTTCAACAAACTTGTTTGTACAGCGTCAGCGGCTACCCTAGACCATCCAACGCTGCCCAGCCCAGACTGACAGAACCACACCACGAGATACCTCCTCCTCAAGAACCGACTTAGTTAAGCGCGCTTCATTCCTCTTGCTTTGCCATCCAACCGACAGCTGTCCTCCCGACGCCGTAAAGGAAATAGAGAAGACCTAAAAAAGTGTCAATTCCGAATCAACTCTCCGTTTGAATCCTTCGTTAGAGAAGATCAGGGACCCCGGGGCATCCGGTAGCCGGCAGACGATCCTTCCTTGCGCTGTCCGCATCAGGCTCTTATGTCGAGATCGACGGCGCTATCCCGAAGTTTTCTGCAAGGTCCAAACCTCGCCATCGCCGACTCGTTTGATGACCACCTGGGTGGGACGAATATCCAGGATGCGGTAGGTCTGGCCGGGCTCGTCCGGCAACGAAAAATCGTGATCGAGCTCAACCTTGATTTTTTGGCCGGTGGAGTTCACCACCAGAACCGCGTAAGCGCCATGCTCGCGAGTGGGAATGCCTTTTATTAGCGAAATAGTCTGACCGGTGCGCTCGTGGCGCAGCTTAACGACAGACGCATCGACTACATTGCCGTCTTTGTCATTAACACTCCGAGCTTCGATATCGACCACACGATAGCTCATCCCTTTGAGCTGATCGCCGACGTTAACCGTGTAACTCGATCCATCAGAGTTCTGCAAGGTCGCCTTTTTGCCGTGCACCTCTTCCAGCGTTACCGGCAGAAACGCTTCTTGTACCTCCTGTACACTGAGCTTGCCCGCCATCGATGACGACCCGTTACCAGCGTTGGCACCGCCAGGGCTACCGCCGCCAGGCGTGGCGCCGCCAGTGTGCGCGCCACCTCCGTTGATGCCGCTAGAGTTAACTAACGGGGTTTGCCCGGGTGAATTCAAGGGCGCCGAGCTCCCCGGAGCCGGCAGGTTCAATATATCGGCGTCGGAAATGGTGGGAGACGTTCCCGCAGGGCTGGCATTGGGAGTAGCCGCCGCCACTGCCGGGGTCCCAGTAGGAGCAGGCGCGTGCCGGAGTAGCTCGACGATATCGTTGTAACCTTTCGCGGCTGCTACCGCTTGAGCTGTCTGCCCGCTCTGGTCCGTCAAAGAGGCGTCGGCTCCCGCTTGCAGCAACACTTCCACCAGGTCTTTATTCCCTTTACCGGCAGCCAAAATCAGGGGCGTCCGACCGTCACTCGCTCTAAAGTCGACTTCCGCTCCGTTATCCAACAGGGCCTTGGCCGCTTCTTTCTTCTCCATCAATGTCGCCACCAACAGAGCTCGATCTAGCTCCAGCTTCGTGTGGCTCGCCAGTACTTCGATGCACTTGGCGTTCCCTTGATAAGCCGCCTTCAAGACCGCGGTCCATCCATTGTTATCCTGCCGGTTCGGATCCGCGCCGCGACTGATCAACAATTTCAGAGTCTCCGGCTGATTGTTTTCCGCGGCCAACATGAGTGCTGTGCTCCCGTCTCGGCCGGCAACATTAGGATCCGCTTTATGGTCTAACAGCAACTTGACGAAATCAGGCCGGCCTCGTTCCGCTGCCACCATCAAACCGGTATAGCCGGCGGTGTTGGGCTTATTGACATCAAACCCTGCCGCCAGAAACAGTCCCAGCGCTTTTTGGTCACCTTCCGCCGCGGAGCGAACAAAATCATCTCCATTAAATTGGAAGTTAAGCGCGGTTAATTCCTTAATCACGTCATCCTTCGATTTGCTGCAGCCAAACAACGGCAGCAAGACGAGAGCAATTAACAGGATCTCAAGTGTTAACCTGGTCTTCCCAATGGTGGTGAACACTGAAAGCTTGATGGATGCGATTCTCTTCCGTGACGGTGTGCTTTGGCTATGGCGAAGGAACAGGAACATAAACGTTGTAGAGCCCACGCGGTAGGCACGCTTTCGGCGCTGGCCCGCTTATAATGCTTATTGCCGGGCGTCGCAAGCCTAACGCGGGACGAATATGGCCACAGCGTTGGGACTAACGGAACACAACCTGTCCGCCGTCTTTGCCGATCTGGCGACGTACCCGGAAGATATGGGCCGGACGCGAGTTGGGATCCAGCATGACGAAGTTACGACGACCTCGCCAAACGAATCGTTCTTTGAGTAAAAGAGAATCTGATCGTTCTCCACTGCGCCAAATTCGAGGTTCTCGTAGTTTTGCAGAGCCCGATTCTCTCTCCGAATCCGATTCAGCTGGGTCAGATAGGCCTTGATATTACCTGGCGCATTCCAATCCCGTTCCTTGAACTGGTATTTCTCCGAATTGAGATATTCCTCCCGATTCGGGATCGCCACATTCTCGCAAAGTTCAAATCCGCTGTAGATTCCGTAAACCGTACTCAGCGTGCTAGCCAAAACCGCGCGGATCAGAAAACCCGGGCGTCCGCCGGTTTGCAAAAAGAACGGCAAAATGTCAGGTGTATTGGTAAAGAAATTTCCCCGGAAATAATACTTCATTTCCGTCGTACAAAGCTCGGTTAGATACTCGGTGAGCTCGGCCTTGGTATTGCGCCAAGTGAAATAGGTATAGGACTGGGTGAAGCCGCACTTGGCCAGTACTTTCATCATCTTGGGCCGGGTGAAAGCTTCCGACAGAAAAATGACGTCGGGATAAACGGTTCGGACCTCGCGGATCAGCCATTCCCAGAAGGCGACTGGTTTAGTGTGGGGATTATCAACTCGAAATACCCGAACCTTTCGATCGGCCCAGAAGAGAATGACCGACTTCATCTCATCCCAAAGCGCCCGCCAGTTTGGGTTATGAAAATTGAGCGGGTAAACGTCCTCGTATTTCTTAGGTGGGTTTTCGGCGTATTTTATGGTGCCGTTCGGCCGGTGAAAGAACCATTCCGGATGCTCCTTGACGTAAGGATGGTCGGGCGAACAATTGATAGCGAAATCCAGCGCTACTTCCATACCCCGAGCTCGGATCTCGTTGACCAACCAGCCGAAGTCCTCCAGCGTCCCTAATTCAGGTTCGACTGCTTTGTGCCCACCAAACTTACTGCCAATCGCGTACGGCACACCGGGATCATTCGGCTCTGCCATTACCGAATTGTTCTTCCCTTTGCGTTTAGTAAACCCGATCGGGTGGATGGGCGGAAAATAAATGACATCGAATCCCATCGCCTTCGCATCATCTACTCGGAAGAGACAATCTCGAAACTTCGAGCCCCGATCGGCTAAGCCTTGAGCGGAACGAGGAAAGAATTCGTACCACGCTGCAAACAAAGCTTCCGGTCGATCGACGATGACCTTCATGTAAGGTGCATATTCGGTGCTGAGCGCTCGGTCAGGCCAGGCTCCCATTAGTCCCATCAGCTCAATGTCTCTCGCGATCCGAAACCCCTCAGCTGGATCAGCCTTTCGAAGATCAGCGGCGAAAGCCAGCAACTGTTCTTTGTCAGCCTTCCGGCCGGCCCGCGACGCCGTTTTTTCTAGCAAGATCGCGCCTTCTTCGATCTCGGTGGCTAATTCCGTGATGCCCGCATTAAACTTCTTCTCATATTCCGCCCGCCACGACCTGAACTCGTCTCCCCAGGCCTCAATCGTCAGTTCGTACTCTGCGTTCTCGACAAAATGGGCGACGCCGGACCATCGATCATTTTCACCCGGAGTCATCGGCGTTTCCCACCATTCCTGGGCTCCGACCGGACGCCACTTCAGGATGGCAGCGACTAGATCATGTCCGTCCTTAAAAACATCCGCTGAAATTTCTAGTTCTTGATCAACCACTCGTTTCAGTGGATACCGGCCGCCATCGAGGAGTGGCGCCAAATTCTCAATCACTACACTTTCAAACCGTTCCGGGGATGTTGTCGTCGTGTTCACGCGGCGTTGGAGAGAGGCTTCGGTTTATCAGGCAGTTCGCTTAAAAAGTCTTCGAAGAAGCTAAAGCCTGGCAGCAAGGACGCAACCTCGCGCAAATTATCGATTGCCGGACCGATGTGCCTGAGAAACTCCGGCTTCTGCCGCCGTACGCCGATAACACCATAAGCTCCCAGTGCCTGTAACAGCCTTTGCAAAGCGCAGCGCAGAAATAAATCGAAGAACTCATCTCGGGATCCGCTGTGTCCATAGCCCTCTAGGTAGTAGTCGACCAATTGTTCTCGTTCAGCCGAGGACAAAGTCACGTATGGATCGTACAACAGCGAGGCTAGATCGTATGCGCCTAAACCCGGACGCATCCCTTGAAAATCAATCAAATAGGCCTGCTCATCGCAAATCAGGATGTTCTGTGATTGGAAATCGCGATGGATCAATACTCGCGGATAAGCGGCTAACTGCTCCGCAAGTGACGTGAACTCAGTGCGATTGGCGATTTCTCGAATACGGCCCTCCTCGATTCGGAAACAAAGCTGAAAGCAATTTTGGAATCCGTACTCTTGTTCCCATCGGAACAAGCTGGCATCGAACTCCGGAGGACCATTCGGCGGAAGCCGTACCTCTGGATCTGTTTTATGGAGAATTAGGGCCTCATCTAGTGTGCGCCGATACAGCTCACCCCGCACATCCCAGTTGTCGGTGCGATGATGCCAAAGATCCTCATCCCCAAGATCTTGCAACCAGATCGAACCTTGTTCTTCATCGTGAAAATAGATCAAGGGAGCGTTTATTCCGATCCCACTCAAAAAGTTGGCGATCGCAACAAATCGAGCGTTCTCCCCTCGATCGACCCGGTACTTAACCAAGATGAGCGAAGCGTCCGCTCCGAATCGGATGCGATAATATTTTCGATCAGAGCCTCCCTTTTCAATGGGGTGAATATCGAAGACCCCGTCTTGGTAGTGGGGAAATCGTTGCCGGGTTTCGATAATCAATGAATCCAAGGTCATACAAAGTCGTACTGGTCAAAAACTCCCTCCCCCACCTCTCGTCCCGCCACGATGCACTCGGTCAGTTCGACTCGGGTCCGGATGATTGAGTTTGGCCAAGCGATCGCATTACGCAGCTTTGCGGCACTTTCAATCAAGGAGTTGGCGCCGACCCAACTATCGTCACTGATTTCCGCCCCGGGACTGACCTTAGCGCGTGGGTCGACCGAGGCCGGCCAGTGGGGATCGCTCAAATAAGCGGGACGCCAGCCTTCTCGGGCAATGACCCTATGGAGTCGCAAATATTCGGAACGGTTCCCGACGTTGAACCAGCTGCCCTCTTCCAATACCGCACCCCCAACCCGGCCGCCGCGGCGTATCCAATCAACCAGGACCGGGATAAAAGAGATCTTTTGATCGGCCGGGATCTGAGCAATTGCCGCCGGGTTCCAGACGGAAACATTCGCAAAGTCATAGGCTCCAGCGATTCCGCTTTTCAACATTTGCCGCACATCTACGACTAGGCCAGAGCCAGCATCAAAGCTGACGTCGGTCCCTAAACCGGTCATTCGTAGGGCCAACGTCACTTCGCAGCCGCTCGAAAAGTGAGCTTCCGCCAGCCGCTCAAGATCAAGATCAGTCAACAAGTCACCGCTGTAGACGAAAAAAGGTTCATTTCCGATGAGGCCAGCGGCATTTCGGATACCACCTCCCGTCTCCAACAAAGCCGGCTCGTAAATTAACTGAACCTCTCTCCCGCGATAGCCGGTAGGGACGAGCTCCTGCTCATCCGGATTCGCCTGAAACAAGCTGCCGATTTGTTCGGCGAGATGGTGGCTGTTGATCACAAAACGCTCAACGCCGTGAGCAATCAGGTGATCCAGGGCAAACGTAATAATGGGTTTCCCAAAAATCGGCAACAACGGCTTGGGAACTAAATCGGTTAAGGGCCGAAGTCTCGTACCTAACCCTGCGCCGAGCACAAACGCCGTACGAATCCGAGGAGCCATGAACGGGTTGCACCCTAGCGATACTAAGCGCTGGATGTAAAGCAGGAGTTCAAGGAGTGCAAGGAGTTCAAGGAGTACAAGGAGTTCGCGGAGTTCGAGGAGTGCAAGAATGGGGGGCACATCCGGGCCCGTTCTCCTTGAACTCCTTGTACTCCTTGTACTCCTTGAACTCCTTGAAGATTTGACTTGTCGCCTCACCGCGGTAAAAGGGGACGGCACCCCGTCACACCATGAGATTGCTTGCCCCCGTTTTTCTTCTTGGCCTGTTGCTTGGCTCGGCGCTTGCACAGAGCACCAATTCGCCGGTTATCACGATTCGTAAGGGAACCGCCGTAGTGATTGACGTCAAAGAGGTTAGCGGTTCCGCCGCGGCCAACGCGACCGCGGTTTTGAAGAATGATATCGAACTTTCAGGTTTCCTTTCTCTAGGAGACAGCGCTAGCGCCACTATCACGATCAGTGGGACCGCACCGGGCTCCGGTTTTTCCGGTCAAGCAACGGAGAAAGGCGGGAGTGTGGTCTTACAGAAAAGCTACTCCAGTGATTCCCGGCGCGCCGTCCATCAGTTCATCGATGATCTGATCGAGACCGTGGCCGGCCAGAAAGGAATCGCAACGTCCCGGATCGCTTTCGTAGCCAATCGGACCGGTCACAAAGAAATCTATGTGGCCGACTATGACGGTAGCAACGCAGTCCAGCTCACCCATGACAGTGCCATCAGTGTCAGTCCGAATCTATCGCCGGATGGTCACAAACTGGCTTACACCGGGTACCAGAGCGGCTACGCTGACATCTATCTGGTGGATCTAGCCAGCGGCGCTCGCAACCGAATCATTAAGTATCCCGGCACTAATTCTGGGCCGGCTATATCGGCAGACGAATCCCGGATCGCCTGCACCATGAGTAAAGATGGAAATCCGGATATCTACGTCACGAATATTAATGGCGATTCTCCCCGAAGGCTGACGCGAACGCACGCCACCAATTCCTCACCCACTTGGGCCGATTTCGACCGGCTTCGGTTATTGTACCGAACCGAATTGGTCACCGGACGGCAAGAAAGTTTGCTTCAATGTTCGAAGCGGCGGTTCTTTTGAAGTGGCGATGACGGACCTCGAGTCCGGCGCGACCAAGATCGTTTCCGGCGAGGGTGAACGTCCAGTCTGGGGCCCTGACTCCCGGCATGTCCTTTTTGCTAGAAGCGCCGGTCTTTTTATGATTGACACGGTCAGCGGCAAGGAGGCTCGAATTATCGGCGACCTAGGACGAATCTCGGAACCGACCTGGTCGCACTAACTCAATACGCCCGACCATGAACAAAAAAACGGTCCTATTCTACATCCTCGCCGCCGCTCTCACCGCTTGTCATCCCCAACAAAAACAGGAATACGCCGGGGTTGAAGGCGATACCGTAAACGGGGTTCCGCTGCCAGAAAGACAAGAAGGAACTTCATTCTTTGGCAGCAACGTCTCTAGAAACCAGTTTCCACCCGTGTATTTCGCCTACGATAGCTCCGAGATACAATCTTCTGAGACGGGCAAGCTGCGCCAGATCGCCGATTTCATGAAGCGGGGGCCAAAAAATATTATCCTGGCCGGCTTTACAGACGAACGCGGCACGGAGGAGTACAATCGCGCTCTTGGCGAAAAGCGGGCCCAAGCAACCAGAAATTATCTGATCACGCTAGGTGTTTCCGGCGCCAGGATTCAGACCGTGAGCTTCGGCCTGGAGATGCCGGCAGACCCCGGCCACAACGATGCAGCCTGGGCCAAGAATCGGCGAACCGAGACGGGCGTGATTAAGTAGCGCGAAACGGCGAAAGGGCGAAAGGGCGAAAGGGCGAGTGGGCGAAACGGCGACCTGAGGCGCGACAGAACGCGTTATCGTTGAGAGGTCCATTGGAAGGGCATACAGCGGGACCCTGAAACCAATTCATCCCTTCTACGGAGACACTCCCTTCTTTCACGCTTTCAGCGTTTCGCGCCTCGCATCGCCCTTTCGCCGTTTCGCCCATTCGCTTTACACCATCGCGCCCATACGCACATTACGGGTTTACCGTGAGCACTTTAGGGGTTAATAATTTAGGAGAGGGAAGTCATAGCGCATCCCGTCCTTCGGCCACCGGCCGTAGCATGGAAGATCTGCATCTGCTTGAAGACGAAGAATTGGTTAGCCGCACCCAGGCTGGGGACACGCACGCGTTCGACGTACTTTGGCACAAGTATAGTCCCCGGATCTACTCGCTAGTCTACAACATGACCTCAAATCACGAGGATGCGAACGATTTGCTCCTCGAGGTCTTTGCGAAAGCTTTTCGCGCCATCAACGGATTTAAAGGGAAGTCCAGTTTTTATACCTGGATCCACGCCATTGCCGTGAATATGACGATTAATTTCGTCAAAAAGCGGGGACGTCGTTACCAAATGAGCCTGGACGATTTCGACTCGAATATTCACAACGATAAGGAATTTATCGAGTTGACCGCCTCAAACACCCCAATTCGCGAGGTCGATCTCTCAGAACTTCAACAGAGATTGAACGAAGCCATGATGAAGCTGTCTGTTGAGCATAGAGCAGTCGTGACCATGTTCGACATCCAGGGGATGCCGCACGCAGAAATCGCTAAGGTGTTGGGAGTTCCTGAAGCGACGGTACGGTCAAGACTGTTTTACGCACATCGACAGTTGCAGAATTATCTCGAAGAGTTTAGAAAGCAATGATGCTCGACGAACAGCAGGTACAGCAGTTACTTCGACTCAAGCGTTTCGAGCAACCCCCTCCAGGCTATTTTGATCAAGCCCTGGATGAGCTCCATTACCGGATGCACGCGGGTTCCGAAAAGCACTCGACCCGCAACCAGTACAGTCGCTTTAGTCGGTTACAGGAATTCCTCTCCAACCTCAACTCATTCCGAGTCCCTCAAGCCGCTTATGCTGGCGCGTTCGCGATCTTCTTAGTGTTCGCGACATTGATGGGAACCGGTGTCTGGTCCCCCCGACCTAAATTTGATGTCTACCATGCCAGCGCCGCCACTGCTCAAAATGAGAACGCCGGAATCTTGAGTGGCAAGATCAGTCTGACTGCCTTGAGATCCAATCAGCAAGAGATTTTCCCGACGATTAAACCGTCGGACAGTGTCACTCCGAGGTACATCCTAGGCG
>WNFI01656648.1_pt1 | contig 34834 bp, 24 predicted proteins | sample 5400471 | NCBI WGS metagenome assembly WNFI01 (sample SAMN13153348, study PRJNA577476) | soil metagenome | isolation source: 100 cm saprolite on Douglas fir-dominated hillslope | place: USA:California | collected 2013-09-17 | reverse complement strand
CGCTGCTTCGGCCACTGCGCGCTCCGGGCGCAGCCCGACCGCCGCTGCAGCAAAAGGCGCCGCCGCCAGCAGGGTCCGACGCGTCATCCTGGTCTTGCGGTCCTTGTCTGCCATGCTGCCCCCGAGGTAATCGGTCGCTCTCTCCGTGAGCTGGTCGCCTTCCACGTCCCCAAAAGGTCACTCCCGCGCTCGCGTCTCCCGCAGCCCCCGGAGGGGCAGGGCTGACCCTGACCTTGCAGCCGGCGCGCCAACGGCCGGCCTCAGCCGATCCATTCGCGCGCCGCGGGCGAGGTGGGAGCTCGCGCTGTCTGGCCGTCGCACAGCGGTGTTCGATTCGGCATTGCCCGGCCGGACGGCGAGGAGTTGGCCGGTCGTCCGCTTCCGGTCGCCGCCGGAGGCGGCCCGGCCGGGAGTCCGGCCGTCAGCGGAGGGAGGCTCGTCGAGCTTTGCTCGACGAGGGAACCCGCAGGGTTCCTCCGAAGGGCCAACCCCAGGGGTCAGCACAGCTGAGCCCTAGGGTTAGAGCGCGTCCAGAAACTCCGCATTGGACTTGAAGTCGGCGACCAGCTTGATCAGCCGCTCCATCGCCTCCACCGGCTTGAGTGCGAACAGCGCGCCGCGGAGCTTCTTCACCTTCTCGTATTCGTGCTGGGAGAAGAGCTTCTCCTCCTTGCGCGTGCCCGAGGTCTGGATGTTGATCGCCGGCCAGATCCGCTTCTCCGCCAGCGCGCGATCGAGGTTGATCTCGAGGTTGCCGGTACCCTTGAACTCCTCGAAGATCACCTCGTCCATGCGCGAGCCGGTGTCGACCAGCGCGGTGGCGATGATGGTCAGGGAGCCGCCCTCCTCGGCGTTGCGGGCCGCGCCGAACAGCCGCTTGGGGCGCTCCAGCGCGCGCGAGTCGACGCCGCCGGAGAGCGTGCGGCCGGACGACTCGACCTCCTTGTTGTAGGCGCGCGACAGGCGCGTGATCGAGTCGAGCAGGATCACCACGTCCTTGCCGCCCTCGACCAGCCGCTTGGCGCGCTCCATCACCATCTCGGCGACGTGCAGGTGCTCCTCGGTGGGCCGGTCGGCGCTGGAGGCGAACACCTCCGCTTTCACCGAGCGACGGAAGTCGGTGACCTCCTCCGGGCGCTCGTCGACCAGCAGCACGAACTGCACCACGTCGGGCCGGTTCGCGGTGACGGCGTGGCAGATCTTCTGCAGCATGATCGTCTTGCCCGTCTTGGGCGGGGCGACGATCAGCGCGCGCTGGCCGAGGCCGATGGGCGCGACGATGTCGATGACGCGGGTGAGCAGCTCCTTGGTGGTGGTCTCCATCACCAGCCGGTCGTCGGGGTCGATGACGGTGAGGTTCTGGAACGCCGTGCGCGCGGCGGCCTGGGGGGGCGCGATGCCCTCCACCGAGTCCACCTTGAGGACTTGAAGTCGCCCGTTTCGGCGCGCCGCCTGCGCGGCGATCAAGCTGCCCGGCCGCAACCGTTCGCGGTCGATGATGTGCCGCGGCACCTCGACGTCCTCCTGCTGGGGCAGGAAGTTGCGCTTGGGGTCGCGCAGGCGGCCGTTGCCGCGGTGGTCGACGTCGAGCACGCCCTCGACCGCCTGCATCGGCTCCTGCCGCGGTTGCTGGCGCTGTTGGCTGTGCGCGTGCCGCGGCTGGCCGTGGTGGCGGCCGTGCTGGCCTGGCTGCTGCCCGCGAGTGTGCTCGGCGACGGGGCCGCCCGGATCTCCCGGCGACGAGGCATCGGCCGGCGCGCCGGAGGCAGACGCGCTCGAGTCCGCCGGGCTCAGGCTGCCTACGCCCGGGGCTCCCGGCGCAGAGGGGCCGCCGGCGATGTCGGCGCCGGTCTGTTGGCCGGCGTTGCCCTGGTCGTGCGAGCCGGGGGCGAACGCGGCCATGGCGCGCTCGGCGCCCTCGCCCCGAACGGCCTCGTTGCCGGGGTGGTCGCTGTCGTTCTCGACGTCGTAGATGCGGCCCTGCGCGTCCCGGGGCGGCTCGTATCCGGGCTCATTGCGTTGCTGGCTTTGCCCGCCAGAGCCCTTGCCGCGCCCGCGACCGCGACCGCCGCGCCGCTGCCTGCGGAACCGGCGCTTGCCGCCGCTGCTCTCGCCGCCTGGCTGCCCCTGCTGGCCATTCGCGTGGTTGCCGCCGCCGCCCTGCTGCTGCTGCGGGTACCGCGCGTTGCCCGGCTCCGGCGCGTCGTGCGCCGCATCGGCCGGAGGCCGCTGTCCCTCTGTGCTCATGATCGACTCCCTTGGACTTCCCGTCACTTCTTCAAGAGCCGGCCGAGAACACCGGCGCTCTTCTTCGCGTCGCCCGGCTTCTGGCCGGACCGGATCCGCGACAATTCCGTCTTCGCTTCGGCGAAGTCCGGGTCCTGCTCGAGCAACTTGCGGAGGATCTTTTTTGCTTCGTCGGTCTCGCCGACTTCGTCCTTGAGGATGCCGCGGAAGAGCTGCGCTGCCTTCGAGCGCGGGTCCAGCTCCAGGGCGTGGGCCACGCAATCGAGGCCCTCCTCCGGCTTCTGCTTGCCGCGGGCGATCGCCATGCCCAGGTAGGCGTGGAACTCCGCCTCGGCATGGTTCAGCGTCAGCGCCTCGCGGAAGGCCGCCTCGGCGTCGCTCCAGTGGCCCGCCTTGAAGAGGGCCTCGCCCTTCTGGAAGATCGACTCCGCCTTGAGGATCGCGGCGACGTCGGTGGGCAGGCCCTTCGACTTGCGGTCGAGATAGATGTCGTAGTCGGCCCGCTTCTGCGGCGAGCCGAGGACCTCATTTGCCTCGCTCACGCGGGCGAACAACTCCTCGGCCGCCCGCCTGGCGTTGCCCAGCGAAAGTCCCGAGAACCGGTCCGAGTGGTACCGCTTGGCGGCCGCGAGATACGCCGCCTTGATCGCCTCGGGCGTCGCGTCGGCGGGGACCGCGAGTAGCTCGTAGTGGGTCGCCTCCGCGAGGCGCTCCTTCTCGGCGAAGATCTGGCGGCGCGCCTGCTCGTCGCGGGCGGAGAAGATCTTCCCCTGGTCCTCGTCCACCGGCGCCGCCGCGGCGGGGCGCACGCTTGGCTTCGCCATCGCCACCAGGCCGGAGACGCAGAGCGCATGCAGGAGCGGCAGCTCCGACTCCTTGGCGCGGCGGAGCACCTCGACCACCGTGCGGCCGGCGGAGGCATGGCTGGTCACGCTCTCGCCCGGCCAGGTGGACTTGAGGGCAAACAGCTCGCGCTCCAGCTCGGGGCTGCGCGTGAGGAAGTCCTTCGGGTGTGCCTCGAGCCAGCTCCGGGACGCGGCGGCGTTGGCCGTCCGCCGCGCCCACTCCAGGATCAGCAGCACCGGGCTCATGCGGGCGTCGGGCACCGCCGCCAACTGATCGGGCGTGAGCGACTCGAAGGTGTAGGATCCCGACGCGAGCGACAGCGCGCCCATGACCACGTCGTGCGTCTGCTGCTTGAGCGCGGCCTTGAGCTGGTCGGGAGAGAGCACGCGCGCCGAGGCGAGCGCTTCGTGCAGCGGGATCTTCTGCTGCCGCGCCAGCGCCACCCCGCGGTCGAACGAGGCCTGCTTGATGGCGCCGGAGGCAACCAGGGGCGCGCCGGCCGCCTCCGAGAGGACGTTGCTCTGTGCGAGGCGCACTTGGCCGGATTGCAAGTAGAGCTTGCGGGCGGTCTGGTCCTGCGTGAAAGTCAGCGCGCCGGTGGCCTTCTGACGCAGCAGATCGACGAGCGCCGCCGCGGCGGGCTTCGCCGACAAATCGCCCGCCAGAGGTTCCGGCGGCTTGACCTTGCACAGCTTCCGCAGCGCCTCGCGCAGCGCCGAGGGCTCGAAGGGCTTCGGCAGATACGCGTCGGGCTTCACCGACGTCACGAACCCCTCGGGAAGCTGCTTGTAGACCCCGCTGACCACCACGATGGGAAGCTCCGCGCCGAAAGGTTCCGCCCTCGTCCTCTGCGCGACCTGGAAGCCGTCGATCTCGTCGAGCACGATGTCGAGCACCAGGCACGCGAAGGGAGGCCCGCCTCCCTCAGCCGGCTGGCGCAGGAGCTCGAGGGCCTCCCGCCCGGACCGCGTGCTGCGCGAGCCGAGCCCCAGCTCTTCGCAGAGCGAGGCGATGAGGCGAGCGGATCCCTGCTCGTCCTCGACGATCAGGACTAACGGACCTTGAGGCATGAGCAGTGTCGTCCCGCCTTCCCTTCAATGCAACTCGAATTCGTACGGCAACCGCGCCCGCACCGTTCCCGGCTCGCCCAGCGCCGCGAGCGCCCGCAGCGCGCGCAGCGCCTCCGCGCGGGGCAGCGCGCGTGCGATCGGGCTATCTTCGAGGATGCGCGCCGCAGCGCCGGAGATCGCCGCCTCGAGCAGGTCGAAGCTCGGCCGCTCTTCGTCGTCGACGATCACCGCCTCCTCGCGGCCGATGCCGGCCAGCTCACGAGCGCGCAGGAGCGCGTCCTCGAAGCTGCCGATCCGGTCCACCAGGCCGCGCTCCTTCGCCTGCGCGCCGCTCCAGACGCGGCCGCGCCCGACCGCGTCCACCGCTGGCGCCGCGGCGGCTGGTGAAGAAGGAGAGGCCCAGCTTGCGATACAGCTCGCTGACGTCGAAGTGGCCGATGAACACGCCGATGGAGCCGGTGAGCGTCGAGGGCTCGGCGAAGATCTCGTCGGCGCCCACCGCCACGTAGTAGCCGCCGCTCGCGGCCACGTCGCCCAGGCTCGCCACCACCTTCTTGTGCATCTCCCGCCGGGCGCGGACCAGCTCCCGCCAGATCAGATCGCTGGCGTTGCCGTCGCCGCCGGGCGAGTCGATGCGCACCACCAAAGCCTGGATGCGCGGGTCGTCGGCGAGCCTTCGGATGCGCCGGGCGATCGACCGAGCGCCCGCGAGCCTGATCACGCCCAGCGGATCGCTCGTATCGCCGGGGGCGATGTCGCCCTCCACGCGCACGACCCCGATGCGGTCGCGGCCACCCCAGCGCAAATCCTTCGCGGCCGGGGGCTGCACGCCGATCTGGTCTAGTTGCACTTTTTGGACGCCGAGCAGCTTGCCCACCTCCTCGCCGAGCTGGTCCGGATAGACGAGCCCGTCGAGCAGTTTTTCGTTCACCGCCTCCCCGGGCTTGAGTAGCCCTCTGTCGAGGAGGTCCTTCAGCTTCGCCTCGCTCACCCCTCTGCGCAACGCGACCGCGCGGGTGAATCGGCCGTACACGTCGTCGAGGAGCGCTTCCTGCACCTCGCGCTGCTCGGCCGAGATCTCGCTGCGGGTGAAGAGGTCGGGTGCGTTCTTGTACGCGCCGACGCGGAAGAACTCCGCCTTCACGCCGAGCTTATCGAGGCCCGCGGCGGCGAAGATCGCCGTCGCGGAGAACCCGTTGACCGCGAGCACCGCCTGGGGGGCGGCGAACACCCGGTCGGCCGTGCTAGCGACATAGTATTCGAGGTCGCCCGCACTTTCCAGATAGAAGATCACCTTCTTGCCGGCCGAGCGCAACTCCTCGATTCCAGTGCGAAGTTCCTCGGCGGAGGCGCGCCCGAGCGGGAGGCCGGAGGTGCGCAGCGCCACCGCGGCGACCCCGGGGTCGCGGGCCAGGCGCCGCAGCGTGGCGAGCGTGAGGGCAAGCGGGTCGGGCGAGCCGCCCCCGCCCAGCGCCAGCTCGAAGAAGCCGGGCCTGGGACGCTTGAGGGCGCGGTCCAGGTCGATCTCCACTGCCCGGCCGCCGAACGGGTTGAACGAGGGGAGCGTCTCCTGCGAGAGGCGCGCCTTGAAGGCGGTGCGGCCGCCGCCCGAGGCGATCTCCTGCGCGCCGCGCACGCCGACGTGCGCGCCGTCGAGCTGCAGGCCGATCTGGCCGCTCCAGCGGGCGTCCTGGGCGCCGTAGCCGAGCTGCGCGACCACGGAAAGGCCACGGACGAGCACCAGGTCGGAGGTGAAGCGCAGGTCGGGGTGCGCAGCGCCGCAGGGCCCCGCCGCCACGAGCGGGGCCGGCGTCCCCGCGCACTCGCGAAAGTAGGCGTCCGCTGCCAGGGAGAGCCGCTCCCCCAGCGGCCGCAGGGCCGCCGACGCGGCGTAGCGACGGGGCAGGGCGAGCTGGCCCGACCGCGGGGCTCCCACGTCGAGCGCGGCGAAGCCCAGCGCGAGGAAGCGGAGCGGGTGCGCCACCGCGCCCAGGTCCCAGGTGGTGAGGTGGTCGAGGTCGCTGCTCTCGTTGCTCGAGTGCGAGTGATACGTGGCGCCCAGGCCGAGCTGCCCCAGCCGCAGGCCCGCGCCGAGCGAAAAGCGGCGGTCGCACGGCGTCGCCGGGTTGCAGGACTCGGCCGGCCGCAGCCACTCGAGAGCGGTTCCGAGCACCAGCCAGGGCAGGCCGCCGGCCAGGTAGACGCCGTTTCCCTGCAGCGCCCGGCCGCCGGTGCCGTTCTCATGAAGGTAGTAGAGCTGCAGCCCGCCCGCGAACGCGAGAGCGCCGGGGTTTTCGGCGAGCGCGGTGGCGTCGTCGTCGAGCAGGAGCGAGCGGACCGGCGCCTCGACCCCCGCCGTGGGCGGGCGCGCGGCCTGCTGCGCGAGGAGGGGGCCGCCGCAGAGCAGCAGGGCAAGCGAAGGGATGGTTCGCGGGCGGACGGCCGGCATCCTCATCGGGGCTCTCCTGACAAGTCGTGTTCGATCGGCGTAGTCTAGCCGCGAATTGCCGGGCGCCCTCCTTTCGTCGGCGGGACGCTCCGCACGCGGCTCCGGGGAGACCCATGATCGATCCCAAGCTGATCCGCAATGTCGCCATCATCGCCCACGACGGCGCCGGCAAGACGGCGCTGACCGAGGCGCTGCTCCGCCACGAAGCCCCCCAGCGCGCGAGCAAGGACGGCTCCACCAGCCATCTAGACTCCGACCCGGAGGAGGCGAAACGCAACTTCACCGTCGCCACGCACATCACCTACGCCGATCATGACGGGGTGCTGCTCAACCTGCTCGACACGGCTGGCTTCTCCGACTTCCTCACCGACGCCGACCGTTCGATGGCGGTGTGCGACGGAGGACTCCTCCTCGTGTCGGCGATCAGCGGCGTCAAGCACCAGACAGAGCGCCACTGGGAGATGGCGGCCGAGCGTGCGCTTCCGCTCATCGCCTGCGTCAACAAGCTGGACAAGGAGCGCGCCTCGTTCCTGCGCGCGCTCGACGACCTGGAGAAGGCGCTCGGCGCGAAGCCGGTGGCGCTGCACTTGCCGATCGGGCTCGGGGAGTCGTTCACCGGCGTCGTCGATCTGGTCTCGATGCGCGCGCACGTCTACGCGCGAAGGCCCGACGGGCGCTTCGGCGGGTTCGTCGAGGAGGACATCCCGCGCGAGCTGGCCGCCGAGGCGAAGCGGCTGCGCTCGCGGTTGGTGGAGGCAGTGGCCGAGACGGACGACGTGCTGCTCGAGCGTTACCTCGACGGCGCCGAGCCCAGCGAGGAGCAGATGCGCCAGGCGATCGCGCACGCGGTGCTCGGGCGGCGCTTCTTGCCGGTGGTCGCCTGCGCGGCGAGGCCGGGGGTGGGCGTGCGCGATGTGGCGGGGTCGCTGGTCGACTTCCTGCCGAACCCGCTGGCGCGCCGCGAGGTCAAAGGAACAGACCACGGAAAAGAAACGGTGCGGCCCGCGCGCGCCGACGCGCCCGCGACGCTGCTGGCCTTCCGCAACACGGTGGATCACTTCGTCGGGCGGCTGACCGTGTTTCGCGTCTTCTGCGGGACGGTCAAGCCGGGCGCCCACCTTTTCAACCCGCGCAACGGCAACAGCGAGCTGGTTCAGCACCTCTACCGCATCGACGGCAACCACCACGCCGAGATCGCCGAGGCCGGGGCGGGCGAGATCGTCGGCATCATGAAGCTCAAGGACGTGCACGTCGGCGACACGCTCTGCGCGCCCGAGTCGCCGCTACGGCTGGATCTGATCGGCGCCCCGCAGCGCGTGATCTCCTACGCGCTGAAGATCGACCGCGAGCACGAGGAGAAGGTGGGCGTGGCGCTGCACAAGCTGCTCGAGGAGGACCCCTCGCTGGAGCTGACGCGCGATCCGGAGACCAACGAGACGCTCCTCAAGGGCATGGGCCAGGTCCACGTGGAGGTCGCGGTCGAGAAGCTCAGGCGCAAGTTCGAGGTGGAGGTGCACCTCGAGCTGCCCCATCCCGCCTACCACGAGACCATCCTCGGCTCGGCCAAGGCCCAGGGCCGCTACAAGCGCCAGTCGGGCGGACGCGGGCAGTACGGCGACTGCCACATCGAGCTTTCGTCGCTTCCGCGGGGGAGCGGCGTCGAGTTCGAGGACGCGGTCGTGGGCGGGGTGATCCCGCGCAACTTCATCCCGGCGGTGGAGATGGGCATCCGCGAGGCGGCGAAGCAGGGTCCCCTCGGAGGGTTCCCGCTGGTCGACTTCAAGGCGCGGCTGGTCGACGGGTCGTTCCACACCGTCGATTCCTCCGACATGGCCTTCCGCATCGCCGGCTCGATGGCGCTGAAGAACGCGCTCAGTGCCGCGAAGCCGGTGCTGCTCGAGCCGATGATGCGCCTCGAGGTGGTGGTGCCGGACGAGATGCTGGGAGAGGTGATCGCCGACCTGACCGCGCGGCGGGGAAAGATCATGGGCATGGAGCCGACCTCCCGTGGGACCCTGATCCACGCCGGTGCCCCCCACGCCGAGCTGCGCACCTACGCTCCCGAGCTCCGCTCGCTGACCAAGGGCATGGGCTACTTCACCATGGAGCTCGCAGGTTACGACGAAGTCCCCACCCACGAAGCCCAGAAGGTCCTCGCCCAGCGCCACGCCGAGCAGGGCAAGGGCGAGCCGATCCCCAACCATCCCAAGGGCCGCGCCTGACGCGCAGCGAGCCGCCACCCTTCCCGCCGCCACCTTCGCCGCCAGCGGACCGGCCCTTGCGGCCGCGCGAGGCCTGGGGTTCCCGCCCGTCGCTGTCCAAGAGGATCGTTTGTTCAGGCATCAGGCGGGGGTGTCTAGCAGGGAGTGCCGCGTGCCGACAACCCGGAAGGTGGCGCGGAGAGCCTTGGCAGCGATCGGGCCGCCGGCGGGTGGGGCGGGTCCGTGCTCGGACAAGTCGCGCGGCCGCAAGGGCCGGTCCGCTGGCGGCGAAGGTGGCGGCGGGAAGGGTGGCGGCCGCGGTGGCGGCGGCTCGGACGGGGGTGGGGGCAATTCGATGCCCGCCTCGCTGTCCGAAGAGGCCCGCCGCCGCTACCTGAACTACGCGCTCTCGGTCATCACCTCGCGCGCGCTCCCCGACGTGCGCGACGGCCTCAAGCCGGTGCAGCGCCGGATCGTCTACGGGATGTTCTTCGACCACCGGCTGACCAACGACGCCAAGTACATGAAGTGCGCCAAGGTGGTCGGCACCATCATGGGCCAGTACCACCCGCACGGCGACACGGCCATCTACGACGCGCTGGTGCGCATGGCCCAGGACTTCTCGCTGCGCTACCCGTTGGTCGACGGCCACGGCAACTTCGGCTCCCTCGACGGCGACTCCGCGGCGGCCATGCGCTACACCGAGTGCCGCCTGGCGTCGGTGGCGAGCGAGCTGGTCGCCGAGCTGGCCAAGAAGACCATCGACTACCGGCAGAACTACGACGGCGCGAGCTTCGAGCCCATCGTCATCCCGGCGCGCGTGCCGCAGCTGCTGATGAACGGCACCACCGGCATCGCGGTGGGCATGGCCACCAACATCCCGCCGCACAACCTGGGCGAGCTGGTGGATGCGCTGGTCGACCTGATCGCTCATCCCAAACTCGAGACCAAGGACCTGCTCAAGCACATCCGCGGCCCCGACTTCCCCACCGGCGGCCAGGTCCTGAACTCGCGCGCCGAGCTGCGCTCCATCTACGAGAGCGGGCAGGGTTCGCTGCGCCTGCGCGGCGAGTACAAGGTCGAGCCGCTGCCGCGCGGCGGGCAACAGATCGTCGTCACGTCCATCCCCTACGCGGTCAACAAGTCGAACTTGGTGATGCGCTTCGGCGACCTGGTTGCAGAGCGCAAGCTTGCCCAGCTCGTCGACGTGCGCGACGAGTCGACCAAGGACGTGCGCATCGTCCTCGAGCTGAAGAAGGACGCCAGCGCCGAGCTGGTGATGGCGTATCTCTACAAGCACACGCCGCTGCAGACGAACTTCAACGTCAACATGACCTGCCTGGTCCCCACCGAGAACCTGGAGGTGGGGACGCCGCAGCGGCTCGATCTCAAAGGCATCCTCCGCTACTTCCTCGACTTCCGCTTCCAGGTCGTGACCAGAAGATTTGAGTTCGACCTGGCCGAGGTGAAGCGGCGGCTGCACGTCCTCGAGGGCTTCGAGAAGGTCTACGACGCGCTCGACGAGATGATCCGCATCATCCGCAAGAGCGAGGGCAAGGCCGACGCGGCGGAGAAGTTGATCAAGCGCTTCAAGCTCGACGACGAGCAGGCCGACGCCATCCTCGAGATGCGCCTCTACAAGCTGGCCCGCCTCGAGATCCTGGTCATCGAGAAGGAGCTGAAGGAGAAGCGCGCCGAGCTGAAGCGCCTCAAGGAGCTGCTCGGGAGCGACAAGCAGCGCTGGGGCGTGGTGCGCGACGAGCTGAAGGAGGTCGCGGGCGCCTACGGCGACAAGCGGCGCACCCGCATCGGCGGCGGCGGCGAGGAGATGGAGTACTCGGAGGAGGCCTTCATCTCCGACGAGGACGCCAACGTGATCCTCACCCGGGACGGCTGGGTGAAGCGGGTGCGCGAGATCAAGGACCCGTCGCAGACCCGCCTGCGCGAGGGCGACGAGGTGGTGGCCGTGCTGGCGGGCTCGCTGCGCAGCAACATCGTGTTCTTCTCGAACTTCGGCACCGCCTACGTCACCCGCTTCAACGACGTGCCCCCCTCCACCGGCTACGGCGACCCGGTGCAGAAGCTGTTCAAGTTCGACGACGGCGAGCACGTGATCGGCGCCCTCTCGCTGGACAAGCGCCTCCCCATTCCGGAAAAACTGGTCTCGGTGAGCCGGCGCGGGTATGGCCTGCGCTTCGCGCTTGCGCCGCACAGCGAGGTCTCCACCCGCTCCGGCCGCAGGTACGCGCGGCCGGCTCCCGAGGATGAGCTGATCGGCGTCGCGCCGGCGAAGCCGGGCGACGTGCTGGCGGTGGTCACCGAGCAGGCCCACGCGCTCCTGTGCAAGGCGGACGAGGTCAACGAGCTTGCCGGGCCCGGGCGCGGCGTCACCGTGATCAAGACGGCGGAGGACGACAAGGTGATCGGCTTCCTCTGCACCTCGGACAAGTCGGCTACGCTTTCGCTGGAGAGCGAGAAGGGCAAGAAGCTGGAGCTGACCGTGAAGAGCTACCAGCTCGCGGGACGGGGCGGCAAAGGCCACCCGATGCTGCGCAAGGACAAGCTGCACGTGTTGAGCGGACCGCCGCAGATCCTGGCGCTGCCCGAGACCAACCCGGAGGGGAAGGCGTAAATGGCCACCCGGAAGCCCACCTACAACGCGAGCGACATCCAGGTCCTCGAGGGCCTCGAGCCTGTGCGCAAGCGGCCGGCGATGTACATCGGCGGCACCGACTCCTCCGGCTACCACCACCTGCTCTGGGAGATCCTCGACAACTCGGTCGACGAGGTGATCAACGGATACGCCGCCACCGTCGAGGTGACGCTGCACAAGGACGGTCGCACCGCCACCATCACCGACGACGGGCGCGGCATCCCCGTCGACGTGATGCCCAAGTACAAGAAGCCCGCCATCGAGGTGATCCTCACCACCCTGCACTCGGGCGGAAAGTTCGAACAGGGCAATTACATCCACTCCGGCGGCCTGCACGGCGTGGGCTCGTCGGTGGTGAACGCGCTCTCGCTCAAGCTGGTCGCCGAGGTGAAGCGCGATGGCAAGCGCCACGTGCAGACCTATTCCCAGGGCCGCGCCACCAGCAAGCTCAAGCAGGACGGCTCCGTGCGCGGCACCGGCACCTCGATCACCTTCGAGCCCGACCCGGAGATCTTCGGCGAGAAGCTCCGCTTCGACGCCGACCTCATCCGCGACCGGCTGGAGGCGAAGAGCTATCTGCACCGCGGCATGGAGGTGATCTTCCGCGACCAGACGGCGAAGCCGGCGGTCGAGGAGCGCTTCAAACACGACGGCGGCATCGCGGAGTACCTGGGCAAGGTAGTGGCGGAGCGGGGAAAGCCCACCGTGCCGGCCAGCGCTTCCGGCGCGCTCGCGCCCGAGGGCTCGCAAGAGCCGGAGTCGGAGGCGTCCGGGGACGAGTCCGTGCAGGCGGAACCGGTCGCGCCCAAGGGCGCTGCGCGGGCCGCGGCGCCGGCCGGCCCTCTCAAGGGCTCGTTCTACCTGGCGAGCGACAGCGACGTCCGCCTCGAGGTCGCGCTGATCTGGACCGAGTCGACCGACGAGCACGTGCGCTCCTACGTCAACGGCATCCCCACGCCCAACGGCGGCACGCACGAGGCGGGCCTGCGCTCCGGCGTCGTCAAGGCGGTGCGCAACTTCATCGAGACGCACGACCTGACGCCCAAAGGCGTGACGCTCACTGCCGAGGACATCCGCGAGGGGCTGACCGCCATCCTTTCCAGCTACGTGGTCGAGCCGCAGTTCCAGGGTCAGACCAAGGGGCGACCGCCTCAACCTGCCCGGCAAGCTCGCCGACTGCTCCTCGACCGACCCCAACGAGAGCGAGCTGTTCATCGTCGAGGGCGATTCCGCAGGCGGCTCGGCCAAGCAGGGTCGCGATCGGCGCACGCAGGCCATCCTGCCCCTGCGCGGAAAAGTGCTCAACGCCGAGCAGGCGTCCACCGACAAAATCACCAACAACAAGGAGCTGCAGGACATCGTCAGCGCCCTGGGCTGCGGCGTCGGCGCGGACTTCGACGCGAGCAAGCTGCGCTATGGCCGCGTCTTCCTCCTGATGGACGCCGACAGCGACGGCCATCACATCGCGACCCTGCTGCTCACCTTCTTCTACCGGCAGCTCCGCGGACTCTTGCAGAACGGCGCCGTGCACATCGCCCAGCCGCCCCTCTACAAGATCGAGATCGGCAAGGAGACCTACTGGGCGCTCGACGAGCCCGACCGCGACCGCATCCTGCGCGAGAAGGGCAAGGCAAACGCCAAGCCCAACATCATGCGCTTCAAGGGACTGGGCGAGATGACCGCCGACGAGTTGAAGAGCACCACGCTCGACCCGCGCCGGCGCATGTCCCTGCGGGTGACCATCGACAACGACCTGGAGACCGACCGCACCATCAACGACCTGCTCGGCAAGGACGTGGCGGCTCGCTTCAAGTTCATCATGGAGCGCGCCGGCGAGGTGAAGGACCTGGACGTCTAATGCGCGGCGCCTTCCTGCGCGGGGCGAAGCTGCTGCGCACCGGCGCCGGGCCTGGGTTCGCGCTGCGGCGGGGCAGGGCCGCCGAGATGGTTCCCGCGGCGCTGACGCTTGCGGGGCTTTTGGCGGCGCTGATCGAGCTCGTTTCCGGCCGGGCCGCGACCTTCGCGCTCCTCGCCGCGCTCTCCGCTGCGGTCGCGGTGCTCGCGCTGCGGGCGCAGTTGGACCGCTGGTCTTTCGACGGCGCGGACGCGGTACGCCGCACCTTCACCTTGCCGCCTCGCCGCGCGCGACGCGGCTTCCGGACCGCTGGACAGGGACGAGGCCGTTGCCGCTCCCTTCCGGCGCGGCGAGCCTCCCTCCGGCCTGCTTCACTGAGACGCTGCCGGGGGTTGCGCGCTTGCCAGCGGCGCGGTCACGTGATTTGCAAGATCGCATGACGCGACTACGCTCGCTCGTCTTCTACGGACGCGCCTGAACGGGCTGCCGCCCGGTGCGAGAGTTTCTCGCGCGCAAGCAGGTGCCCCACCAGTTCCGCGACGTGCGCAGGCAGCCCGTCGGCGCCGCGGAGGCGCTCGCCATCGTGCGCCGCGCCGGCTTCGACGAGGTGGCGCTGCGCGAGCTGACGGGAGGCTGAGATGGCCCAAGGGCTCTACGTGAGGCAGCTCAAGCTCGGGCCGATGGAGAACTTCGTCTACCTGGTCGGGGCCGAGGGCGCACGCGAGACCGCCATCGTCGACGCGGCCTGGGAGGTGGACGAGGCGCTCGCCGCAGCGGCGGCGGACGGCCGCGAGGTGACGCACGCGCTGGTCAGCCACTGGCACTTCGATCACACGAACGGGCTCGCCCCGTTGCTCGAGAAGCAAGGCGTGAGCGTCTGCGCCCACACCAAGGACGCGCCCCGGCTGCCGAAGGAGGTGCGCGGGGAGATCACCCAGGTCGTCGGCGGGGAGGCGGTGGAGGTCGGCCCCTTGCGGATCCGGGCCTTGCACACGCCGGGGCACACCCCGGGCTCGACCACCTGGCACCTCGAGGCAGCGCCGGGGGGCTTCCCCGGTGCCGTCTTCAGCGGCGACACGCTTTTCGTCAACGCCTGCGGGCGCTGCGACCTCGAGGGGGGCGATCCGGAGCAGATGTTCGACAGCCTGCGGCGCCTCTCCGGGCTCGGCGACGACGTGCGCCTCTACCCGGGCCACCACTATGGAGACGTGCCCGTCTCCAGCATCTCGCGCGAGCGCGCGCAGAACCCCTACTTCGCGCGCCTCTCCTCGCTGGAGGACTTCGTGGCCCTGCGCATGCGCCCGCGCCGCTGAACTTCGCCGGTCGCGCACCGCGGGAGCGCTTGACTGGCAAGCGTGCGCGCGGGATGCCTCGGCTGCATGGCGGAGCTCCTGGTCACCGGCGTCCTGCACACGATGGATCCGCGGCGCCCGCGCGCAGAGGCGGCGCTCATGCGCGACGGGCGGTTCGTGCGAGTGGGCGCACGAGACGAGTGCGCTGCCGCAGCGGGGCCCTCCGCAGAGCTGCTCGACGCAGGCGAGGGCTGCGCGACGCCGGGCCTCGCCGACGCGCACGGACACCTCTTCCACCTCGGCCGGGCGCTGATCGACGTCGACCTCTCGGGCGCCGCCAGCGAAGAGGAGTGCGTGGCACGCGTGGCCGAGCGGGCGCGCGAGACGCCGCGGGGCCAGTGGATCCGCGGCGGCAACTGGGACCACACCCGCTGGACCCCGCGCGCCTTCCCCACGCTCGACGCGCTCTCGGCGGCGGTGCCCGACCATCCGGTGGCGCTGACCCGCGTCGACGTGCACGCGCTGTGGGTCAACGCGCGAGCGCTCGCCGAGTGCGGGATCTCGCGCGCCACGGCCGACCCCGCGGGCGGAAAGATCCTCCGCAGGGACGGCGGCGCGCCGAGCGGCACGCTGATCGACAACGCCGCAGATCTGATAACGCCCCGCATCCCGCGCCCCAGGCCCGCGCAGATGGAGGCCTTGGTCCTGCGGGCCGCGCGGGCGGTGGTGAAGCTGGGCGTGACCAGCGTGCACGATGCCTGCGTGGGCCCGGAGCTGGGCGAGGTGCTGCGCACGCTCGCTGCCAGGGATGCGCTGCCGCTGCGGGTCTCCGCGATGCTCGACGGCCAGGTGACCGCCAGCGACGCGCAGCTCGACGACCAGCTCGCGCTGTGGGCAAGCACGCCGGAGGTGGGGCGCCTGTCGGTGCGGGCGGTCAAGCTGTTCGCCGACGGAGCGCTGGGCAGCCGCGGCGCGGCGCTGCTCGAGCCCTATGACGACGAGCAGGGCAACACCGGCCTCTACACCACGCCGCCGGCGCTGATCCGGGCCCGCGCGTGGCGGGCGGCGCGGGCCGGCTTCCAGCCGGCGGTGCACTGCATCGGCGACCGCGCCTGCCGCGAGGTGCTGCGCTTGTTCGCCGAGCTTTCGCGGCTCAATCTCTCCGCGGTGCGGCCGCGCGCGGAGCACCTTCAAGTGTTGCGCGCGGACGATGCCCCGCTGCTGCGCCAGGGCAACGTGGTCGCCTCGATGCAGCCGGTGCACGCCACCAGCGACGGCCGCTGGGCCGAAGAGCGCCTGGGCAGCGGCACCCTGCGCCAGAAAGGCGCGTACGCCTGGCGCCAGGCGCTCGACGCGGGGGCGGTGCTCGCCTTCGGCTCCGACTTTCCGGTGGAGAGCGCCGATCCGCGCGCGGGCCTCTACAGCGCGGTGGCGCGGCTGGTCGCAGGAGCTCCGGCCGACGCGCCGGCGTGGATGCCGGAGCAGCGCGTGTCGCGAGAGGAAGCGCTGCGCGCGTTCACCGCTGGCGCAGCGTTCGCCGAGCGGGCCGAGCATCGGCGAGGCATGATCCGCGAAGGCTACGACGCCGACCTGACCCTCTTCGGCGCCGACGTGCTCGAGGTGCCCGAGCAGGACCTGCCGGGCATCCGCATCGCGGCGACCGTCGTGGGAGGTCGCATCGAGTACCGAGGGTAGGCGGGGAGCTCTGGCAGCGATCGGGCCGCCGGCGGGTGGGGCGGTCCGTGCTCGGACAAGTCGCGCGGCCGCGCTGGGGGTCGCGCGAGCAAGCCTTGTGTGATTTCGGCGCGCGGAACTGCGCGCGGACCCGCCCCACCCGCCGGCGGCCCTCTCAAGCCAAAGTTCGCCGCAGGTGACGATCAGCGAGGGGCACGATCTTGTCCTGGCCTAGCCGCAGGTTTAGCCGATGCTGAACGCCGGTTGCGAGGGGCCGCTCGCTCCGCGTGCTTCGCGGCTTGACGGTGCTGGGGATTGCCTGCGATCCACAGGGCCATGGATCCGACGCAGCCGCAGGACCCCGCGCAGCCGTCGCGACCGCTGCCACCGCAGCAGGACTGTCCCGACGCGGCCGACTGCGCGGAGGATGCGGCCGAGATCGGCCACATCTGCTCCTTCGGTCCCATCTGCGGAACCTGCGTGGTCTATCGTCCGCGCGAGATCGCGCGCGGCCTCTTGCTCGGCACCTGCCGCATCCGGCCCGACCGAGGCGACTTTCCCTGCACCGCTCCAATCTGCGTCTCGTTCCTGCCGCGCGCGGGCGCGCTCGACGCGAAGGGTCGCGAGACGGGCGGGCAGCCGGTCGCGCTGCAGATCGCGCGGGCTGCCCTGGCCGCGCGCGGCGGGAAAGAGCCACGGCGGGCGAGCGCGACAGACGCTTCCGCGCCACGCGGCGCGCGCGCCGTGGAAGCGGCGCGCCCGCAAGTTCCCGACGGCCCCTGTGGAGAGCTGGAGATGACCCGAGAAGAGCTGAAGGAGCTGATCCGCGAGGCGATGGACGAGGAGCGCGGCGGCGGCGCGGCGGCGCTAGCGCCCAAGTGGGAAGGCGGCATGGTGCTGCTCAAGCCGGCCGATCCCGCGCTGCAGGCCAAGGAGCTGCCGCTGGATGCGTTGCTGCACAAGGTGGTGATGATCCGAGACAAGCTTCGCGTGCTGGAGCAGAAGCTCAACGCCCATCCGCGGCTGACCGATGCCGAGAAGGTCGACCTGCAGGCGTACATCACCGGCTGCTACGGGTCGCTCACCACGTTCAACGTGCTGTTCCGCGATCGCGAGGACGGCTTCGCGGGCAGCTCCGGCAAGGACAAGTAAGGAGGACTTTGCGTGCGCCTGACTTTGACTGCGGCCCTGATTTCCCTCTGCGGCGTTGCCCGCGCGCAGGGGGTGCCGGCACAGCCGGCCCCCGGTGCCTCCGCGCAGACCGCTGTGCCCGCGCCGGAGGGACTGCCGCCGCAGCGGCTCGCGCACGTGCAGGCCGCGCTGCAGGCGGCGCGCCTCGACGGCTGGCTCTTCTATGACTTCCGCAGGTCGGATCCCATCGCCTATCGCGTGCTCGGCCTCGACCCCGCGCACGCCGGGTCGCGCCGCTGGTACTGCCTGATCCCGGCGCGCGGCCAGCCGCGCAAGCTGGTGCACGCCATCGAGCCGCACGCGCTCGAGGCGGTGCCGGGCACCACCGCGACGTACGCAGCCTGGCGGGTGCGCGACCGCGAGCTGGGCCGGCTCCTCTCCGGGATGCGCCGGGTGGCGATGCAGTATTCGCCGCGCAATGAGATCCCGTACGTGGCGAACGTCGACGCCGGCACGGTGGAGCTGGTGCGCTCGCTGGGTCCGGAGGTGGTGACCAGCGCCGATCTGGTCGCGGAGGTGGGCAGCGTCCTCTCCCCGGCGGAGCTGCAGAGCCAGGCCCGCGCGGCGGCGCTGCTCTCGGCCGACCTGGAGGCCACCGCCCAGGAAGCGGTGCGCCGCATCCGCGCCGGCAACCCCGCCACCGAGCGCGAGCTGGCGGACTTCGCGCTCGCGCGCTGGGCGCAGGAGGGCCTGGACGCGGAGGGCGGCAGGCCGGGCGTCGCCGTCGACGCGCACAGCGCCGATCCGCACTACTCGGCGCCGCCTTCCGGATCGGCCCTGGCGGGGAAGAACAGCATCCTCCTGCTCGACTTCGCCGCCCGGCTGGGGCCGGGCGCCATCTATGCGGATCTCACCCGCGTGTACTACCTCGGCGAATCCACGCCAGCGGAGGTGCAGCGCATCGCCGCAGTCGTCTTCCAGGCGCGCGACGCCGCGCTGGCGCTGATTCAGAAGCGTTACGCGCAGGGCGCGCCGATCACCGGTGCGGAGGTGGACGACGCCGCGCGCAAGGTGATCGCGGCGGCCGGCTTCGGCGAGCGGTTCATCCACCGCACCGGCCACAACATCGGCGTGCGGGGCCACGGCGACGGCGTGCACAACGACGACTTCGAGACCCACGACGCGCGGCGCCACCTCTCCAGCACCTGCTTCTCCATCGAGCCTGGCATCTACCTGCCGGGGCGATTCGGCATTCGCAGCGAGATCGACGCCTGCCTGCTCCTCGACGGCCGCGTGGAGCTGCGGCCCGACGAGATGCAGAACGCGGTCCCCGCGCTCGCGCCCTGAACACGTCGGCCAACGTTCGGCTAGCTGCGGGCGCGCCTTCGGACCAGCTCGGCGAGCAGGCGCACGCCGGCCCCGGTGCCGCCGCGCGGATTGTAGCCCTTCTCCTTGTCGATCGAGCTGGGCCCTGCGATGTCGAGATGCACCCACGGCACCTTGGCGACGAAGTGCTGCAGGAAGAGCGCGGCGTTGATCGAGCCGCCGAACCGCCCGCCGGTGTTTTTCAGATCGGCGATGGGGCTTTTGATCAACTCCTCCATGTCCGGCGGCAGCGGCATGCGCCAGACCTGCTCGCCCGCGGCCAGCGCGGCACCTTGCACCTCGGCGGCGAGCGCGTCGTCATTGGAGAAGAGGCCGGAGATCCAGGGCCCCAGCGCGACCAGGATGGCGCCGGTCAGGGTGGCCAGATCGACGATCGCCGACGGCTCGTGCTCCGCGGCCCACGCGAGCACGTCGGCGAGAACCAGCCGGCCCTCGGCGTCGGTGTTGAGGATCTCGACCGAGGTGCCGTTCTTTCCCGTGATCACGTCGCCCGGCTTGTAGGCGGTGCCGCTCGGCATGTTCTCGCAGGCGCCAAAGAAGCCGTGCACGGGAAAGGGTGGAGCGAGCTGGGCGACCAGGGACATGGCGCCGATCACGGCGGCGGCGCCGGCCATGTCCGTCTTCATGTCCTCCATGCCCTGGGCGGTCTTGATCGAGAGGCCGCCGGAATCGAAGGTGATGGCTTTGCCCACCAGTGCGAGGGACCCCGCGCCGTCCTTCGCCGCCCTTCGCCTGGCTGCGCCGCCGCTCGGCCGCGCGCCCCTCGAAACCGCGCCGTTCGCGCCGCGCCTGCCGCGCGGCGTGTACGACAGGCGCACGAGCTGCGGCTCCTCGAGGCTGCCCTGCGCCACGCCCAGGAAGAGGTTCATCCCCAGCCTGGCGATGCCGGCGCGTCCCAGCACCTCGACGGTGAGCCCGTGCTCGCGGGCGACCTTGCGGGCCGCGTCCGCCAGCGCGCGCGGCGTCATCTTTCCGGCCGGCTCATTGACCAGGTCGCGCGCGAGGCAGGTCGCCGCGGCGATGCGGGCGCCGAGTTGGGCCGCTTCGTCGAGCGCGCGCGGCGGCTTGCCGGCGTCACGGCCGAGCAGCTCCACCCGGGCGAGCCGGGAGGGCTTCTTCTCGCGCAGGTAGCGATCGAAGCGGTAGGCCCCCAACGTCGAACCCTCGGCGAGCGCCTGCACCTCGAGCGCGACCCGCTCCGGGTCGGCCGCGCGCGGCCAGGCGATGGCGAGCTTGTGTGCCCCCACGCTGCGCGCCGCCTTCACCGCGCGCGCCGCCGCCTGCCGCAGGGACTCCAGCTCCCGCTCGGGCCCCCCCGACTTGCCCGCGCCACCCAGGCCCACGACCAAAAGCCGCGCGGCGCCGAGCTTGCCGTGGGTGTGCAGAGAGAGGGTCTGGCCCTCCTTGCCCCTGAACTCCTCCTCGGCAGCGGCGCGGAGGAGCAGACCGCCCAGCGCTCGGTCCGCGTCGCCCAGGGCGGCGTCGGCGATCTTGCCGCCGTCGAGCGCGCGTTCGGACACCAGGAGCGCGAGTAGATCGCAAGGGTGGCCGACCGCAGAGCCGGACACGAGCTGAATCGGGAACCTCAAAGCGAGCCTCCTTCGGAGAGGCCGTGTCTAGTTCGTCGGGCGCGCCGACGCAAGATCGGACGCCGGAAGCGGCGCGGCCGGGCGGAGGCCGCGGGCGGACCGCCGCGCTCCCCATCGCTCGTTGACCTCCCGGGCCCGCGCGGGTAGCTTCCCGCGCCCTTGAGGCACTCCGGGAGCTGGCAGGACGCGTGGAAGACAAGCTGCAGGAAGTCGAGCAGAAATTCGAACGGCTGACGGCCGACCTGGGCAACCCGGAGGTCATCGCCGACCGCGCCCGCTTTTCCCAGGTAGCCAAGGAGCGCCACCAGCTCGAGCCGTTGATCGAGGCCTTCCGCGAGTTCAAGAGGGTCCGCGACGAGGTGCGCGACCATGAGGCGCTGCTCGCGGACCAGGATCCCGACGTGCGCGAGATGGCCCGGGAGGAGCTGCCGGCCCTGCGCGAGAAGCTCGCCGGGCTGGAGGAGCAGCTCAAGATCCTGCTGCTCCCCCGGGACAAGAACGACGACCGCGACGTGATCCTCGAGGTTCGCGCCGGCGCCGGCGGCGACGAGGCGGGCCTCTTCGCCGCCGAGATCCTGCGCATGTACCTACGCTACGCCGAGCGGCGCGGTTGGAAGGTGACGCTGCTCGACAGCTCGGAGAACGCCGCCGGAGGGATCAAGGACGCGAGCGTGACCATCTCTGGCGACGGCGTCTACAGCGCGCTCAAGTACGAGTCCGGAGTGCACCGCGTGCAGCGGGTGCCAGCCACGGAGGCGCAAGGGCGCATCCACACCAGCACGGTTACGGTGGCGGTGATGGCGGAGGCGGAGGACGTGGACGTGCAGATCAACCCGGCCGACGTGCAGATGGACGTGATGCGCTCCACCGGAGCCGGCGGCCAGAGCGTCAACACCACCGACTCGGCGGTGCGGCTGACCCACAAACCCTCTGGCGTGGTGGTCAAGTGTCAGCAGGAGAAGAGCCAGATCAAGAACCGCGCGATGGCGATGAAGATGCTCCGAGCCAAGCTCTACGAGATGGAGATGGAGAAGCAGCAGCGCGAGCGCGACGCGAGCCGCCGCAGCCAGGTGGGCACCGGGGACCGCAGCGAGAAGATCCGTACCTACAACTTTCCTCAGGACCGGTTGACCGATCACCGCATCGGGCTCACCCGACACAACCTGGCGGCGGTGATGGATGGCGACGTGGACGACGTGATGAAGGCGGCACGCACGCACTTCCAGGCCGAAGCGCTGCGCGGGCAGGTGGGCACCGCCGGCGGCGCCAAGGCGGGCGCATGATCGCTCTGCCAGTCGATCCGGCCCACCCGCACACGGTGGACGAGCTGGTGCACGCGGTGGCCGAGCGGATGCGCGCGCCCGAGCTGCTCAGCGAGGATCCGCAGCAGGAGGCGCGGGAGCTGGTCGCGCATGCGCTGGGCATCGTTCCGGACCAGCTCAGCCCCCGCGCGCGGCAGGAGGTCTCCGCGCACCAGCGCGGCGAGCTGCTCCGGCTGCTCTCCCGCCGGCTGGCCTCGGAGCCGACCGGCTACATCGTCGGCGCGGTGGAGATCCTGGGCACCCGCTTCAAGGTGGACCGGCGCGGGTTCATCCCGCGGCTCGATCTGCCGGTCCTGATCGGCGCGGGGCTCGAGGGAATTCCGCACGATCGAGCTGGCGCGCGAGAACGCGGAGGCGCTGATCCCGGGGCGCGCCGAGGTCTTCGCCGGCGACCTGTTCGAGGCGTTGCCGCCGTCGCGCAAGGGGAGCTATCTCGTCATCACCGCCAACCCGCCCTGGGTGCCGGACGGCACCGAGCTGCCGACGGAGGTGATCGATCACGAGCCGGTGGTCAGCTTCTTCGGCGGGCCGGACGGGCTCGACCTGGTTCGGCGGATCATCGCGGAGCTTCCGCGCTGGCTCTCGCCCGGCGGCGTCTACGCGCAGGAGTGCGATCCCTCGCAGGTGGAGACGGTGAAGGGGCTCTTGCGCCAGGCGGGGCTGTCCCGCTGCCGCGCGCACGCCGACCGCGAGGGCGTGCAGCGCGTGGTCAGCGCGCGCCTGGGCAGGGGCTAGATGGGCGAGCAGTGGACGGTGCGCTCGCTCTTGCAATGGGCGCGCGACTGGCTGGGCAACAAGGGCGTCGAGAACCCCCGTCTCGATGCGGAGCTGCTGCTCGCGCGCGCGCTCGGCTGCGATCGGATCCGGCTCTACGTCGACCACGACAAGCCGCCCGACCCGGCGGAGCTGCAGCGCTTCAAGGAACTGATCCGGCGCCGCGCTGGCCGCGAGCCGGTCGCCTACATCCTCGGCGCGAAGGAGTTCTACGGGCGGTCGTTCGCGGTCGACTCGCGCGTGTTCATCCCCCGGCCCGAGACCGAGCTGCTGGTGCAGGCGGCGCTGCAGGCGCTGGACCCGGCGCGCGGCGAGGAGCGGGACCCGCAAACCCCGCGGCCCCTTCGGGCCCTTGATCTCTGCGCGGGCTCCGGCGCCGCCGGCGTCACGCTGGCGGCGGAGCGGGAGGGGCTGTGCGTCGACCTGGTCGAGTTGTCGGAAGGAGCGGCGGAGGTGGCGCGCGCGAACGCCGCCGCGCACGCCCCGGGGCGCTGCGAGGTGCACACCGGCGATCTGTATGGTCCGCTGCCCGACGAAGCGCGCTACCGCGCAATCGTTTCCAATCCGCCGTATGTTCCCGCGGGAGATGCAGGCCGCCTCGCCCCGGAGATCGCGCAGCACGAGCCCGCGCTCGCGCTCTTCGGCGGCCAGGACGGCCTCGACGTCATCCGGCGCATCGTCGCCGGGGCGCCGCGACGGCTCCTGCCCGGAGGGATCTTGCTGATGGAGATCGATCCCCCCGAGGCCCCTGCGGTGGTTCGGCTTTGCGAGGAGGCCGGGCTCCTTTCGCCGCGGGTACAGCGGGACCTGGCGGGGCTCGATCGCATCGTGAGCGCCAGCGCAAGCGAGGTGTGACGTGGACTCGATCGTGATCCAGGGCGGCAAGCCGCTCGCAGGCGAGGTGACGGTCTCCGGGTCGAAGAACGCCGCGCTGCCGATGATCTGCGCGGCGCTGCTTGCGCCCGGACGGTCCAGCTTCTACGACGTGCCCGACCTCGCCGACATCCGCACGCTAGGCAGGCTGCTTTCGCACATGGGCGCCCGGGTGCAGCGCGCCGACGGCGCGAGGCGCGGTCCCACCGAGCACGCGCACACCCTCCACGTCGACGCGAGCGAGATCGGCCGGCCCGAGGCGCCCTACGAGCTGGTGAAGACCATGCGCGCGAGCGTGCTGGTGCTGGGGCCCCTGGTGGCGCGCTTCGGGCGCGCGCGCGTGTCGCTGCCGGGCGGGTGCGCCATCGGCGCGCGGCCGATCGATCAGCACCTCAAGGGGCTCGCTGCGCTGGGCGCGAACATCGAGCTCGCGCACGGCTACGTCGAGGCCACCGCGAAGAGGCTCAAGGGGGCGAGGGTGATCTTCGACCTCCCCACCGTGACCGGCACGGAAAATCTGATGATGGCGGCTGCCCTCGCGGAGGGCTGCACCACGCTGGAGAACTGCGCGCGCGAGCCGGAGATCGAGGCGCTCGGCCGCACGCTCTCCGGGATGGGAGCGGAGATCAGCGGCGCCGGCACCTCGGTCATTACGATCATCGGCGTCGAGCAGCTGCAGGCGGCGGACGCCACGGTGGTCCCCGACCGCATCGAGGCGGGCACGCTCCTCTGCGCGGCGGTGGCGGCGGGCGGCGACGTGCTGGTGCGGCGCGCGCCGGCCGCGCACCTGGAGGCGGCCATCGCCAAGCTGCGCGAAGCGGGCGCGTCCATCTCCCCAGAGGGCGACGGACTGCGCGTGCGCGCGCCGTCGCGGCCGGAGGCGGTGGACCTGATCACCGCGCCGTTCCCCGGCTTTCCGACCGACCTGCAGGCGCAGCTGATGGCCTGCCTGTGCGTCGCCCGCGGCGCGAGCCGGGTGGTGGAGACGATCTTCGAGAACCGCTTCATGCACGTGCAGGAGCTCTTGCGCATGGGCGCCGACATCACGGTGGACGGCCACACCGCCGTGGTCCGGGGGGTGGAGAGATTGGAGGGGGCGCAGGTGATGGCGACCGATCTGCGCGCCTCCGCGTCGCTGGTGGTCGCGGGCCTGCGGGCCGAGGGCGACACCACGGTGGGCCGCGTCTATCACCTCGATCGCGGTTACGAGTCGCTGGAGAGCAAGCTCACCGGCCTGGGGGCCCGTATCCGCCGCGTCCGCGGCAGTGCCTAGCGAAGGCTCACCCGCTATTTCGTGCACTGGATGGAGAACTCGCATTGCTCTCCGAGCGGGCGCTGTACTAGGCTTGCGCCTACATTGCGGGGGGAAGGCTCCCCGCACCTGGGAGCACGCAAAAACATGGATTGCCCGCGCGACAACGTCGAGATGGTCGAGCTCACCGAGGGAGAGGATCGCCTCCTCTTCCGCTGCGGAGAGTGCGGCGGTCTCTGGCTCGACGTTGCGGATCTGAACCGGATACTGCTGCATGCCGGACTGCCCACCCTCGAGGCGATGGGTGGTCGGGCCAACCCGGAAGAGGATGCGGGCGACTGCCCGGTGGACAGCGTCGCACTGCTCGCCATCGAGAGCCAGCACAAGCGCAACCCGCTGCGCTACGAGACCTGCGAGAGCTGCGGGGGGATCTGGCTCGAGTCGGCAGACTTCCCCAGCGAGGGCGAGACGGCCAAGGAACTGACGGAAGGCATCGTGGACTTCTTCCGCGAATTCTCCGTCCGCCTCGCCCACACCGGTCACCGCTGAGCGTGGGGATGGTTCGGCGCGGCGCGGCGCGGACAGCGCCGGCGGTGGTCCTCGCGCTCCTGGCCGCGGCGGCGTGCAGGAAGGCGCCGGAGCCGGCCGCGGGCGCAAGTGCGGAGGCGCAGGCGCGGCAGCCAGGTGCTTTGCCGCCCCCGACCCAGCTCGACGAGGTCGAGCCGAACGACGCGCAGCACGCGCAGGGCGTGCCCGAGCGGGCGATCGTGTCGGGCAGCATCGCGCCGCAGCGGCGTGGCGCCGCCGACGACGACTGGTACCGCATCACGCCGGGCCCGGGGCGCCTGCTTGCGCTGCGGGTCGAGCTAGGGCCGCGCGCCGCCGGCGGCGCCGCCCAGCTGGATGCGTCGCTCGAGGTGTACGACCGCGACCGCAACCGGGTGCTCCGCACGCGCGCAACCGCGGCGGAGCCTGCGCTGGTGCCGGCGGTGGCCTGCCTGGAGGCCTGCTTCGTGCGCATCTCGGGGACCGCGCCGGCGGCGTACACGCTCACGCTGCTCGCGGCGCCGCCGCGCGACGGCGAGGAGCTGGAGCCGAACGACCGCGCAGTGGACGCCACGCCGCTCGCCGCCGGCGCGGCCGCGCAGGGAACCTTTTTCGCGCCCGACGACGAGGACTGGTACCGGGTCGTGGCCGCCGCGCCGAAGCCGGACCAGTTCCTGCGCGCCGAGGTGTCGGCGGTGCCGGGCGTGCGGCCCGAGCTGGAGCTGCGATCACTCTCTGACGGCGCGCTGCTCGCCACGTTCCGCGCGCCCGCCGCTGGAGAGGGCATCGCGCTGCGCGATCTCGCGCTCCCGCTGCCGGCACCGGCTCCCGCGGAGGCGCCGGCGGACGCGGGCGCCTCCGCGGCGATCGACCCTGACGCGGGCACGCAGGCAAATGCGGGTGTGGCGCCGGACGCGGGCCCGGCCGCTGCACCCGGCGCAACGCTGCCCGCGCCGGCTGCGGCATCTGGCGCGGTTCCAACTTCTGCTCCCGCCCCTCCTCCAGCCGCAGGCCCGGCGCTCGCGGGGGCCGCTCCCGCGGCGACCGCCAATCCCGTTCCCGCAGCGGCCCCGGCCGCCGCTCCGCCGGCGACCGCCAATCCGGCTCCGGCGCCCTCGGCGAGCCCGACCGCGGGATCGCCCCTCGCTGCCGCGACCGCGGCGCCGGCTTCGGGTTACTACTTCGTGCTGCGTCCGGGATGGGTGTCCGCCGACAAGCCGGGCGGACGGCCGCGCCGCGTCGCCGATCCGCGCACGCCGTACGCGCTGCGCACCTCGCTGGAGGCCGGCCCGCCCGATCTGGAGCAGGAGCCCAACGACGACCCCGCACACGCGACCGACCTTTCCGGAGGCAGCCGCTCGGGCTATCTCTCCCCCGCGGGCGACGTGGACTGGTACCGCATCCGCGCCGCCGTGCCCTCGCTGCTGCGGGTCGAGGTGAGCGCCCTGCAGCGCGCGGACGTCGAGCTGTCGGTGTGGCTGCCGGCCGCGCGTCCTGGCGACAAGCCGGTGCTGCTCGCGCGCGCCAACGAGGGGGGCGTGCGCGAGGGAGAGATCCTGCCCGCGGTCGGGATTCCGGCCGGCGATGCGCTCGTCAAGGTCGAGAGCGCGCAGCGCAACCTCGACGGCAAGTGGCTGCGCGATGGCGAGGACAGGGACACGCTCTATCGGCTCATCGCTTCGCTCGTTCCCGACGACGGCGCGCACGATCGGGAGCCGAACGACGATCTCGCTCACGCCCAGGTGGTGGCCCTGCCGGCGAAGGTGACGGGAACGATCTGGCCCAAGCGCGACGTGGACGTGTACCGCTTCCGCGTGTCCGAGGGGCACCCGCCGCTCGACCTGCGCGTGTCGGCGGTGCGCGGCGTCGACCTCATGCTCACCCTGCGCGAAGTGCGGCAGGGCCGCGATGGGCAGGAGCGCGCGGAGATCATCGGCACCGCCGACCAGGTGCGCGGCGAGGGCGAGGAGGCGCTTTTGTCGGTGCCGCTCAAGGCGGGCGACTACACCGTCGAGGTCTCGAGCCCGCGCAAGGAGGCGTCGGCTTCGCAGCCCTACACGCTGACCATCGCCGATTCGCCCTGAGGGCGCTCTCCCGGCCCGCTCCGGCTGGCTGAGCCTGCCGCTTCCTCGCTTGACTCGCCACAGAGGCGCGCATAGGTTCGGCAGCGCTTGGCGCCGTCGCGATCGGGCGGTCTGGGCGGGAATAGCTCAGTTGGTAGAGCATCAGCTTCCCAAGCTGAGGGTCGCCGGTTCGAACCCGGTTTCCCGCTCCAATCTAAACCCCCGCAGTTTGCCGATCTACAACGGCTACTGGTTCTGGGGCCGCCCGTCGGTCGTCGACCTCTGGCACGACCTGCGCGCCGTGACGAGCGAGATCCGCCCCGACTGGGACCTGAGCACCCCTGGACTCCGCGAAGCCTGGGAGGCGGGCGACTTCTCGCCCTTCCACGGGTGGAACAAGCGGCCAGGTGCGGCCGACCAGCGCGAGCTGGCCGTCCTCGGTCAGCTTGCCCAGGTCAGAAACCGGCCCCAGCTTGACGGGAGGAGGAACGATGCCCGCCGAATCCACAATCGCTCCGGGCCGCCATGCACCGGAGCTGCTCGGGCAAACCGTGGTCGTGATCGGCGGCAGCGCGGGCATCGGGCTCGAGACGGCCCGGCGCGCGCGCGAGGAGGGAGCCGACGTGATCCTCACCGCGCGCGACCCGGATCGCCTGCACCGCGTCGGCCTCGAGCTCGGGGCCAGCATCGCGGCCTTCGACGCCACCGACTTCGAACGGCTCGGGAGGGTCTTCGACGAGCTGCCCACGCCGATCGACCACGTGCTGGTCACGGGCCCCGGTCCCTACTACGCGCCGCTGGCGGAGTTCGACGTCGAAAAGGCACGCCGCGCCGTCGACGCCCATCTCTTGCTGCCGCTGCAGGTCGCTCGGGACGCCGTGAGCAAGGTTCGCCCGGGAGGGACCCTGCTCTTCATGGGCAGCACCGGTGGCCGCCGCGCGGCGCCTGGACGCGCGTCGCGAACAGCTCCGCACGACGCTGCCGATCCGGCGCGTCGTCGGCCCGGCCGACATCGCCGCGCTGGCCGTCCACCTCATGACGAACACGGCGGTAACCGGCGCGACCTTCGACATCGACGGCGGCCAGCAGCTCGTCGAGGGGTGAGTGTGGGGAGGCCTATCGAGTAGCCTGCTCCTCGGGAGGTCGCGCAGAGGAGAACGAATGGCTACACAGCGACGAAGGGCAACCCCGGCCGAGGACGTCTGGGCGCAGCGGGTGCACACCGAGCACGTATCCCCGACCGTCATCCGTGGATTCTTGCGGCTCGGCACGACTGGGCCGGGAGGCGAACACACGAGAAGCCACATCGAAGAATGTGACGAGTGCGCACGGGTATTTAGCGCGCTGAACTCCAAGAACGGCGACGACGTAGTGCTCGACTACGTCTATGAGACGCGCGAGGCGCTGCGACAAATGTGGGCCGTGGCGGAGAAGCAGGTCGTCGAGCTTCAGGAGCAGTTCGCTGCCATCAGGCGTACGCAGAGGTGGACCTTGATTGGGCTTTTGGTAATGGTCGTGCTGAGGCTGTGGCCAAGCTTGCTGCGATGACGCTCGCGCGCCGTGAGCGGCGCGGACGTGTGCCGGGCGGCAAGCCGACGATGCGAACGATTTCGTCGGCGACGATCTGCGGGTCCGCGCTCGTTCCGGGAGGAAAGACCCGGCGCGTGTCCTTCTCGTTGCTCTGACGAAACGGCGCAACCCTGGCGTGTGGCGGCTGCCGCTCCATGTCCGCGGGCATCGCTGCATTGGGGAAGTGTTCGGGAGGCTCGCCGGGACGCCCGCAGACCACGCCGCTTCACTTCGGCGATTACCGGGCTGAGACGCGCCAAAAGCGTGCTTCCAAAGATACTGAATGCAAGGCGCGCGATGACGAACTGCGAGTTGTTGCTGAGACGTGCGACGGGGTGCTGACCCCTGCCAAGCCCCCTGATCGTTTTCCCAAGCCGAGGGTCGCCGGGTCGAACCCGGTTTCCCGCTCCAATTCAAACCCCGGCAATCTGTTGTTTTCGGAGCGCCCCGCGCCGCGCTGTTGCGGCCCGATGGCTGGCCTTGCGGGCGGCAGTGGTGCGCGATGTCCAGCGGGTGCGTGAGCGGCGGCTTGCTCCCCGCGGCCCGCGCGCGCAAGCGCGGGACCTGACAAAAAACCGCGGAACCCAGTGGACCACCGTGGCATCGGGGCTGATGAAGGAGTCAAGGCCCTACGAGTTGTACGTAGACAAAGTCCGCTGGAACCAGCGACCAAGGAGACATCTCATGTCGTTCGCGAGTCTTGCCGCCAGGAGTAACGAGCAGCGTTCACGGAATCACTTTTTCATTGGCGGCGAATGGGTAGCGCCTGCATCCGATCGCCGTTTCCGGTTGATCAACGCCAGCACCGGTAAAGAGTTCGCCTCGGTTCCCGAGGCGGTCGAAGCCGACGTGGACCGCGCCGTTGCCGCCGCCCGCGCGGCCCTGGAGGCACCCGACGGATGGGCGAAATGGGCGCCGGCCAAACGCGCCGGGGCGATGGCGAGGTTTTCGGATGCGCTCAAGAAGCGCAGCGGAGATCTGGCCAGGGCGGTGACACTGCAGAACGGGATGCCGATCACCCTGAGCTCGACTTTCGAGGGAGGGCTTTCGATCGGTGTTCTGGACTACTACACCCAGCTGGCCATGGCGATGCTGCAGGAGGAGGTGCGCCCGTCGCAGATGGGACGCGAAACGCTGGTCAGCCGGGCCCCGATCGGCGTCGTGGCAGCCATCGTGCCGTGGAACTTCCCGGTGGTCTTGGCGATGACCAAGATCGGTCCGGCACTGGCGACCGGCTGCACCATGGTGATCAAGCCATCGCCGGGCACGGTGCTGGACAGCTACATCATGGCCGAGGCGGCGGCCGAGGCGGGCATTCCGGCGGGTGTGCTCAACTGGGTCGCGGCCGACCGCGCGGTTGGCGCCTATCTGGTGTCGCACCCGGGCATCGACAAGGTGGCATTCACCGGATCGACCCCAGCGGGACGCTCCATTGCCAAGACCTGCGGCGAGATGCTGCGTCCGGTGACCCTGGAACTGGGCGGCAAGTCCGCGGCCATCATCCTGGATGACGCGAATATCGACTCCGTGATCCAGGGCCTGCAGATGGCTTCGCTGATGAACAACGGGCAGGCCTGCTTCAATTGCACCCGTATCCTCGCGCCCAAAAGCCGCTATGGCCAGATCGTCGAAGCCCTGGCGGCGATGACCAATTCACTCACGGTGGGCGACGCCATGGAGCAGTCCACCCAGGTCGGGCCAATGGCGTCCTCGGCGCACCGCGATCGCGTCGAGGGCTACATCGCCAAGGGCAAGGCGGAGGCGAGGCTGGTGTCGGGAGGTGGGCGACCGAAGGGCGTCAACGGCGGCTGGTTCGTGCAGCCGACGGTGTTCGCGGATGTCGCCAACACCGCGACCATCGCGCGCGAGGAGATTTTCGGTCCGGTCCTGGCCGTGATCCCGTACCAAGGCGATGCCGAGGCAGTGCGCATCGCCAACGATTCGGAATACGGTCTCGGCGGATCGGTGTGGAGCTCCGATCAGCAGCGCGCGCGCGGCGTTGCCAGGCAGGTACAGACCGGCACCATCGGCATCAACGGCTACGTTCCGTCGCTCGGATCTCCCTTTGGCGGCGTCAAGAGCAGCGGGTTGGGTCGCGAGCTTGGGCCCGAGGCCCTGAGCAGCTACCAGCAGTGGAAGTCCGTATACGTGATGGGATGAAGCACTCAAAACGCAGTTGAGCCGCTAGCCGCCGTCAGAGCAATACAGGCTGGGAACTCGTCCCGGGACGAGTGGGCGGCGCGCGCCGCCAGGGAGCTCGCTCCCGAGGCGGCGCACAGCCTTCTGGACGCTCTCCCTGCTGGCGTTCGCCGTCCATCTCGCGTTGGCTGCCCGCTACGACCTCTTCCGCGACGAGTACCGGGCGCTACCGCGCGAGCAGCGGGAGCGCCTCGTGATCCTGGGGCGCAACTACGGCGAGTCCGCGGCCGGCGACGTCTACGGCGCGGCCGAGGGGCTGCCGCTCTCCATCGGATGGGCCGCTCCAGCGCGGCGCACGTGGTGCCCGACGAGAACGACGTGCCAATCACTTTGTGCATAGTGAAGCGGCCGCTGCTCGAGATCTGGCCGGAGCTGAAGCTGATCATCTAGCATCGCGACCGCCCAAGGCCGATGAGTGGCCCTGAGTGGGGATTGCCCCCACCCCCAGCGCTTTGAGGAGCCCTCGACCGTGCTGCGCGCCCGGGCAGCGCTCGTGTTATCCAGAATGAATGGAAACCATTCTCGGCTCCTTCGAGGCACGCAAGGCCAATACCTGGTCGGGCGACATCCTCTATTCGATGGTCGTCAGCACCGAGCGGCTGGTCGGTGTGCGCATCGGCGGTCAATTCGCCGTCGAAGGCGGCGGGCAGGCGGTGCTGGTCCACCTGGGCCTGATCGGCGTGCTGATCAATGCGCTGATGCGGAAGGGCGTCGAGAAGAAGCGGCTCGCCGCGCGCCAGCAGCTCGAGCAATCCTCGCTGGACGAGCTGCTCCACCGGCATCCGAAGAACTTTGAGCTACGCCACGCCTCGCTGGACCGTGTCGAGATCAAGCGCCTGCGCTTCACGATGCACGGACCCGCTGTGGCGAAGCTGGTTCTCGACCGCGCCGGCGAGAAGCAGCTGGAGCTCCAGATTGTGTCGGTCGCGCTGCTCGCCGAGAGCGTCAAAGTGCTGCGCGCCGCACTGCACGACCGGGTGATTCTGGACCCGGCTCTCGCGTTGACGCTCGAGGCCCAAGACCGTAAATCACGGGTCGCTTAGGCCCATCGAGAGGCCTGGCCACATCGATCCGCGTCTTTCTGGCCCTGGCGCGCTTCCGCCCTTGTGCTCTGCTGCCGCGGAATGATCCCGCTCACACTGTTGCTCGCCGCCGCGGCAAGCACCCCACCCCGAGAGCCCCCGATGCCGACGCCCTGCTGCTCCGTGCTGGAGCTGCGACAGTACACGCTAGTTCCCGGAAAGCGCGATGTCCTCATCGAGCTGTTCGAGCGCGCGTTCATCGAAGGCCAGGAGGCGGTCGGCATGCGGGTCGTCGGCCAGTTCCGCGACCTCGATCGGCCGGACCGGTTCGTCTGGCTACGCGGGTTCGACGGGATGCCGGCGCGGCGCGGCGCGCTCGAGGCCTTCTATGGCGGTCCAATTTGGAAGGCGAATCGGGAGGCGGCGAATGCGACGATGATCGACTCCGACAACGTCCTCCTTCTGCGTCCCGTCGCGCCAGAGTGGGCGTTCGCCGGGTCCACGCAATCCCGTTCGCCGGTCGGTGCGCCACCTGTGCGAGCAAGGCTAATCTTCGCCAACGTCTATTCGCTGTCTACTCCGGTCGACGATTCCTTCCGCCGCCTCTTCCGCGATGCGATTGCCCCTGCCCTCGCCGAAGCCGGGGCGCCGCCGCTCGCCGCGCTTGAATCGGAGCCGGCGGAGAACAACTTCCCGCGGCTGCCGGTGCGCACCGGGGAGAACGTCTTCGTGTGGTTCGCATCCGTCGCGACGACAGAGGAGCTGCCGGCGCTGGAAACGCGTCTGATGCGCTCGCGCCGTTGGGCGCAGGCCGTGGCGCCCGAGCTGGAGCGGCGTCTGTCGCGCCCGCCGGAACGCCTGCGGCTCGCTCCCACCGCGCGTTCGCTCCTGCGCTGACGTAACACCGTGAGATTGCTTAGCAGATAACGGGCAAACTGACCTCGCCATAAGCGCCGAGGGCAACCGAGAGCGATTCTGGCCAAGGACACCGCCCGCTTGTGCCATGCTGGAGCTAAAGCCGGAGGGGCTTGATGCTCACGTCGCTCTGTCTCGCCGCCCTCGTTGCGTCCAGCGCCGTTGAGCCTGATCGCCTGAAGCGCGCCGACGTGCCGGCCCCCCTCATGCCGTGGATCGACTGGGTTCTCCATGGTCAGCGCGAGCAGCTCTGCCCGATGCTGGAGGGCCACGATGATGCGACGCGTATCTGCCAATGGCCCGCAACCCTGGCTCTCGCTGTGTCCGGCAAGGGAGGAACCTTCGTGCAGCGCTGGCGCGTCCTCGGCGACGAAGCCTGGGTCGAGCTCCCCGGGGACCCCAAGGCATGGCCGGAAGGCGTCACGGTCGACGGCCGACCCGCGCCGGCCTCTGGAGAGGATCCTCGCGTCCGCCTCCAACCCGGCGATCACGTCGTCCGCGGACGCTTCGCCTGGTCTTCTTTGCCGATCTCGTTGGCGATCCCGGCCCGGACGGCCGTCGTTGAACTGACGCTCGACGGCCGGCACGTGCTGTTCCCGCGCCGGGAACGCGACGGTCGAATCTGGCTCAGGCCCGGCGCGGGCGAGAGCAGCGACATCTTGGGCATTCAGGTTCACCGTCGCGTCGTCGATGGCGTTCCGCTGCAGCTCGATACGCGCCTTGTGCTCGACGTCGCGGGCTCGGCTCGCGAGGTTCTGCTTGGGCGAGCACTGCCGCTGTCGTTCGTGCCGCTCTCGATCGACTCGCCGATCCCAGTCCGACTCGAGCCCGACGGGCGGGTGCGGGCGCAGATTCGCCCTGGCCATTTCGAGGTGAAGATCGAATCGCGCGCGGAAAGGCGCACGGACCAGATCGTCCGCCCGGAACCCAACGGGCCCTGGGCAGAGGGAGCTGAGCTCTGGGTCTTCGAGGCCAGGCCCGAGCAACGCCTCGTCGACCTGCAAGGTCTGCCGTCCGTTGACCCGACCCAGACGCCGATCCCGGCCGACTGGAAGAAGCTCCCCGCGTTCGCCGCCGCGCCCGGCGCACGCCTGGAGATCGTCGAGCGCCGCCGCGGCCCTGGCGACGAAAGCCACGATCATCTCTCGCTCAACCGGACGCTCTGGCTCGATTTCGATGGAGGTGGCTGGACCGTTCAGGACGAGATCCAGGGCGCGCTGTTCGCGCAGCGGCTCGAGATGGGAATGCCCGGGCACCTCGGTCGCGCTTCCAGCGGCGACAACGATCTTCTCGTCACCCGCATCGGCGAAGACGCGGGGGTCGAGCTGCGGGACAACCCAGTGCACGTCAGGGCCGTCAGCCGCCTCGACAAAGCTTCGTCCACCATCCCGGCCGTCGGCTGGAAGCACGACTTCGCGAAGGTCTCGGGGGTGTTGCAGTTGCCGCCAGGATGGCGCCTCTTTTACGCAAGCGGAGTCGACGACGTGCCGGAGAGCTGGGTGCGCCGCTGGACTCTGTTCGACCTTTTCCTGGTTGCGATCTCCGCCTTGGCGGTTGCTCACCTCTTCGGCAAAGCTTGGGGCGCGCTTGGGCTTTGCGCGTTCGTCCTCTTGGTGCCAGAGCAGGGCGCGCCGAGCTGGCAGTGGCTGCTCGTGCTTCCGTTCGAGGCGCTCCGGCGCCTCCTGCCAGAAGGACGCGCGCGCTCTGCATCCAATGTGTTGCGCCTGTTGACCCTTGCTGTCCTCGCCCTGTCCCTCTTGCCCTTCGCGGTCCAGCAACTCCGCGAAGCGGTCTATCCGGCGCTGGAGGAAGTGCCCGGCGCCGCCAGCGACGCATTTCGCCTGCAAGCGGATATGCCTGCCAAACACAAGGTCAATCTCGTTCAGCAAAGCAGGAAAGCGGACGA
>WNFI01702056.1_pt1 | contig 34849 bp, 34 predicted proteins | sample 5400471 | NCBI WGS metagenome assembly WNFI01 (sample SAMN13153348, study PRJNA577476) | soil metagenome | isolation source: 100 cm saprolite on Douglas fir-dominated hillslope | place: USA:California | collected 2013-09-17 | reverse complement strand
ATCGTCAGCAAAGTTGATTTGCAAGAGGTTTCCAACGCGATCCAAAATGCGCTGAAGGAAGTCCACACCCGCTTTGACTTGAAGGACTCAAAGTCTGACATCAAGCTGGAGAAGGACGCTCTGGTGCTCAGCTCCGCGGATGAATACAGGCTCAAAGCGGTGAACGATATCCTCCAGAGCAAGCTGGTCAAGCGCGGAGTACCAATCAAAGCGTTTACTTACGGCGTGGTGGAGCCGGCGGCGGGTTCAACCGTGCGCCAGCATGTCACCATGCAACAGGGCATTCCCATCGAGAAAGCCAAAGAAATCGTCAAAATCATCAAAGATTCCAAGAAGAAGGTGCAAGCGTCAATACAGGGAGACTCGGTCCGGGTGAGCGGGAAAGACCGCGACGCCCTGCAAGAGATCATTGCTCTGGTGCGCGGCCGGGACTTCGGAATCGACGTGCAGTTCACGAATTATCGGAACAACTAAGGGGCGTTTTGAGTTCACCGGCCACAACCACCGCCAAAGAGGTTTTTGATCTGCTGCGCGACGATCTTGCCGCTATTGAGCGTGAGTTCGGTCGCGACACGGTCTCTGGCGTGCGCGCAATCACTGACATCGGTGAGCACCTGCGGGTGGGCGGGGGCAAGCGGCTTCGTCCAGCGTTGCTGCTGCTGGCGGCCAAACTCTTTACTCATGACGAGCGTAGCGCGGTCTGCATGGGAGCCGTGGTAGAAATCATCCACACGGCCACGCTGGTGCATGACGACATTATTGATGAAGCCAAGACCCGCCGTGGCCGTCCTGCCGCCAACACCCAGTGGGGAAACTCGAAATGCGTACTGGCCGGCGACTGGCTTTACATGCAAGCCTTTAAGATCGCCGTACAGGAGCGCAACTTCAGGCTGCTGGATGTTCTCATCGAATTGACCCAGCAGATGGTGGAAGGCGAGCTTCTCCAGATGGAGAAGCTGGGCAAGTGCATCACTCTGGAAGAACATCTTGATTTGATCTTCCGCAAAACCGCGTGCCTGTTTTCCGTCTCCATGCGATTAGGAGCGATCTTGGGCAAGGCCACCGCGGAACAAGAAGCTCGGCTCGGTGAGTATGGCCACAATCTTGGACTGGCGTTCCAAATTGTGGACGATGTGCTGGACCTCACGGCTTCTGAAGAAGTGCTAGGTAAGCCCGTGGCCAGCGATTTGCGTGAAGGCAAAGTCACCATGGCTGTGATTCACGCCTTGGAGCATTGCACTCCGGCGGAGCGCAAGCTCGTGGAAGCCGTACTGGAAGAGCGGGCGTTCGTCAGCGCCAAGCACGAACAGATTCTGGAGACGCTGAACCGCCATGGGTCGATCCAGTACGCTTACGATACCGCGGCCCAGCACGCGGAGCTAGCGCGCAAAGCCATTTGCACTTTTCCAGATTCTGAAATCAAGCGCGCACTTTTGTCGATCCCGGACTTTGTGGTGGAGCGGAGCAGCTAAGCAGATATGCCTTTATCCGCAGTCATTGTCGATGACGAACAGCTCGCGCGCGATGAACTGGGCTATCTGCTGAAGTCCTTGGACGATGTGACCGTTGCCGCAGATCGTCTTTGCTACGGCCTTTGATCAGTACGCGGTTAAAGCCTTTGAAGTCAATGCTATCGACTATCTTCTTAAACCGTTTGATAAGAAACGCGTGACCCAGGCCGTGGAGAAGGCGCGCAAGCGGACTCAGGGAACTTCAGCTGACAGCGGCAAGCTGGATTCGCTGGTAAAACTGCTGGAGGCGCAACGGCCGCAGAACAAGAAAGTTCTGGTGCGCTCGGCTGGACACCTGTTGCCTGTGGACCAAAGGGATGTTTGTTTTGCCTCGATTGAAGATGGCATTATCAGCGTGGTAGCCACGAACCTGGAAGGCCAATCCGGCTGCCGTACTCTGGAAGAGCTGCTTCAAGGGCTCGATCCTGACTTATTCTGGCGTGCGCACCGATCCTATGTGGTGAACATAAACCGCATCAAAGAAGTTGTGCCCTGGTTCAAAAGTTCCTACCAGCTCCGCATGGAGGACAGGAAGCAAACGGAAATTCCTGTCAGCCGCGCCCAGACCAAACGCCTGCGGGAATTGTTTGGACTCTGATGTTTAAGTTTGCCGCACTCCTGGTCAAGCGCAACAATAATGTCGCCTTCCTGCAATCCGGCCTTTTGCGCGGGAGTGCCGGACTCCGCGGCCAGAACCAGCGCTCCGGTGGTCGCCTTTATTTCGTAGTGGCGCGCGATGGTGCGGTTGAGCGCTGCGGTTTGGGCTTGTACGCCTATATAGCTTCGCCGCACCGCGCCGTGGCGGATAAGCTTGCTGGCAATGAACTGCGCCGTGTTGATGGAGATGGCAAAGCACAGCCCCTGCGCGGGCAGAATGGTGGCTGTGTTCACGCCGATGACTTCGCCAGAAGCATTCACCAGCGGCCCGCCAGAGTTGCCGGGGTTGAGAGCAGCGTCGGTCTGGATGACGTCTTCAATCAGGTGTCCTGATTGCGAGCGCAAGCTGCGGCCGAGCGCGCTGACCACGCCAGCGGTCACGGTGTACTGGAAGCCATAAGGGTTGCCGATGGCGACGACCAACTGTCCTACGCGAATCTTGCGGGAATCGCCCAGTTTCACGCTGCGCAATACCGGAGCGTCGATGCGCAATAGGGCCAAATCCGTGTCCGGATCTTCGCCAATGAGTTGGGCCTTAAACTCACCAGAGTCAGGCGTCAAAACATCAATCTTGCTTGCCCCATGGACAACGTGGCTGTTGGTAAGAACAAAGCCGTCGGGTGTAAAGATAAAACCGGAACCGCTGCCGTCTCGGCCCCTGCTGGTGGCCACTTGAATCCGCACGACAGAAGGGCTGACGGACTCGGCCACACCAGTAACCGTGCGCGAGTAGGCGTCCAGGACCTCGGCTTCAGTGCTTAAGGCCGCGGCTTCAGATATGTTCGGGTCCGATGCGTGCGCTTCCGGACTGGGAAATTCGATGAACTCAGGGTAAATACTCATAATCCCTTGGATAGCAACTGGGGCACAAAAGATTCACGATAGAAAAAGAAGCGTCGATTACAAAACTCTGGAGCGCAGTCGCCCCGGCTGCGCCTTCTTTCCACTCATTCCCGGAATTGCCGGAAGCGTTACCTTCTAACCATTACAATGCAACTGTGAATGATCTAAAGGGTAAGACAGTTTTAGTAACGGGAGCGGCCCGGCGGCTGGGGAAAGCGACTGCCCTGGCCATGGCCCAAGCAGGCGCGCAAGTTGCTTTCACGTACTTGAGTTCCACGGATGACGCAAAGAATACCCTGAAGCAGATCGAGCAAACCGGGAAGGGGCTGGCGGTTCCATGCGACATAACCAAGGGCGACGCCATAGCCCACGCCGTCGGTCAAGTGTTGGATCAATTTGGCCAGATCGACATCCTGGTCAACAACGCAGGGATATTCGAGTCCGTCCTATTCGAAGAACTCACGGAAGCACAGTGGGACAGGATGTTTGCCACGAATGTCCGCGGCCCATTTCTAGTCTCCCAGCATTGCATTCCTGCGTTGCGTAAAGCCGGTGGACGAATTATTCACATGGGATCTCTGGGCGGAGAGAAGCCATGGGCCACGCATGCGCACTACTGTTCGTCCAAAGCGGCGCTCCACATGCTGACCGGAGTGATGGCCAAAGCGCTTGCGCCTGCGATTGCGGTGAACTGCGTGGCTCCAGGCATGATTGACCTTGGTGAAGGTGAGGGCGACGCGGCATTCTTCAGCCGCATGTCCAAGCAAACTCCCATGCAAAGAAATGGAACTCAAGAGGATATAGTTAGCGCGGTAATGTACTTTGCCTCCGCCCCGCATTTCATCACCGGCCAGATATTGACCGTGGATGGGGGCCTGTCTCTGCGATGACCCGCCGGAACCGTAGTGCCAAGTGCGTAATTCACTGACTCAGCGCTACCGCTGGCTGACGAAGGCTTTCACCGCAATCGCTCGCGGATCTTTTCCCAACGGGATCATCGTCTCAAGTGAGGGAGCTTCAGGCTGCGGGCGTCCTTTGTTGTCGATCAAGGAAAGGACTGTCAGGTCACCGCTGCCAGCATTGACCACCAGCAGCATGAAGTGGTTGGGTGACAGCACCAAGCCGTCAGGATGGCTGCCGACTGGTACTGAGCTCGTGCGCCTTCCGTTGTCAATGCTGTAGACAGCCACCGAATCAGATCCAAAGTTGGTGACGTAGAGCAGGGAGTTATCAGGCGAGACAAACGCGCGGACCGGATGATCGCCGATGAGGAAAGTGTTGTTCACCTCATTAGAGACGGTAATGATCTCTGAGATCGAGCTTGCGTCATAGTTGCAGACAAAAACTTCACCGCCGTCGGGCTTGACGGCCACGTGAACCGGGGTCTTGCCCACATCCAGCAAGGCGAGAAGCTTGTCATGAGTAAGTTCCACTACTCCTACCTGCTTGGATTCACTGCAAGCCACAAATACCTTGCTGGAATCAGGCAGGATGGCCAGGTCCACTGGCTTGGCACAAGTTTTGACTTTGCTCCGAACAGCCAGCGTGCCGGTGTCCATAACAACGATAGAGTCCTCATCGCGCAAGGCGACGATTACCAGTTTTCCATCCGGCGTCAGCCGTGCCAGATTGCTTCCATTCCCGGTCGGAATGGTTTTGATCACCTTGCGCAAATCCAGGTCGATCACGGAGAGATTCGCTGATCCGGAGTTGGCTACGTAGGCCCGTTTGCCGTCGGCGGCAACTTCAATGAAAAACGGCGCCCGGTGCACTCCAATGGTAAAGACCACTTTGTTGGTTTCAGCATCAATCACGCTGATGTTATTGGAGTCGGTATTGGCAACATAGATTTCGTTCTTGCGCGGGTTGGCGGCGATCCCGGTCGGGCTGTGGCCGACGGAAACCGTTGACTGCACCGCCAGAGCGCGAAGGTCAACCACGGTGACATTATTGCTGCCACCGTTGGTGACGTAGGCATACTCGCGGTAGTTAGGACTGGGATCAGGGGTCTGCTGGCAGCCGCAGAGACTTGCTAGCAAGAACAAGCTTACGAGGTAAGGGGCGCGCAATCTTATCCGCCGGCCTTTGCGGCGGCGGGTTCGATCCGGGGAGGTTCTTGCACATTGCGATGCAAAATAGCGGCGATCTGCCGGATCTCTGCCATCAGTTCATCAAACTGGTCAGGAAATATGGATTGGGCGCCGTCAGAAAGTGCGTGGTCAGGATCATGGTGCACTTCCACCATCAGTCCGTCCGCGCCCACGGCCACAGCCGCAAGCGACAAAGGCAGGACTTTGTTTCGTTTTCCCGTGCCATGGCTGGGGTCCACCACGATTGGCAAATGGCTCAGCCGCTGCACCGCCGGAACAATGCTAAGGTCAAGCGTGTTGCGCGTGTGGTCCGCGAAGGTCCGCACGCCGCGTTCGCATAGGATGACCTGATAGTTGCCTTCACTCAGGATATATTCCGCCGCCATCAGGAATTCTTCCAGCGTGGCGGACATGCCTCGCTTCAGCATGACCGGTTTGCGCATGCGTCCGGCTTTTTTAAGGAGAGAGAAGTTCTGCATGTTGCGCGCGCCGATCTGGATCACGTCAGCATATTCGGCGACCAAGTCGAGTGATTCGTTATCAATAGCCTCAGTGATAATTCGCAGGCCAAACCGGTCGCGGATATCGGCCATGATCTTCAGGCCTTCTTCACCAAGTCCCTGAAACGCATACGGCGACGTGCGCGGCTTATAAGCTCCGCCACGGAAAAAGCGGGCCCCCGCTCTGGCTACACGCTCGGCAACGATAAACGCCTGCTCCCGAGATTCAATGGAACATGGCCCGGCAACAATGCCCAGATCGCGGCTGCCAAAGCTGCCGTCACTGCCAGGAAAGCTGACTACGGTGTCCTCTTCCTTAACGTCGCGACTAACTAGCTTGTATGGTTTGGTGACATAGATGACGTCCTGGACACCGGTCATTTCTTCCAGGCTGCCAGGTTCCATGGGGCCCTTATTGCCGGTGATGCCTATGGCTGTCCGCTGCGCGCCTGGGATAGGGTGCGCACGGTAGCCAAATGATTCGATTCGTTCACAAACGGCGCGCACCTGTTCTTCGGTAGCATGCGCCTTCATCACAACCAGCATGGGGGAACCTTACCTTTTGTTTGAAGCTCCATCAAGTTTACTGTGACCGGGTCTCCAGGGCAACCAACAGCGTTGTTAGCATGTTAGAATCAATCATTTAGCGCATGTTGCCGGGAGGCCAAGAGCGGAAGCAGAAGATCAGCATGAAGGACGTGCTGCTGTGGGCGGATGGTGATCCGCCCAAATCGGGGCCAAGGCGCATCGGCATCCACACTTCGACGGCGGGCGGCGTGGAAATGGCGGCCGAGCGGGCGTATCGGTTGGGGGCAAATACTTTTCAGATTTTTTCCTCCAGTCCAAGGCAGTGGAAGCCGTCTTCTCTGGAGCCAACGCGATGCGACGCGATGCGGCGTCTGCGAGAGACATACGATCTCGCGCCGCTGGCGATTCATACCAGTTACCTGGTGAACCTGGCTAGCGCGACGCCGGAATTTCATCGTAAGTCAGTGGAAGCGTTTCGCGGGGAACTGGAGCGGGCGATTGCACTCGGTGCTGAGTTTTTAGTTTTGCATCCAGGGTCTTTCCGCGGACGCAGCCGGGAAGAAGGGCTTGAACTCGTCGCGCGATCGATTGCTGAAGCCGCGCAGGGACTTGATTTAGCGAAGTCGAATCTTAAGGTCCTGCTGGAGAACACTGCGGGCGCGGAGTTTTCGCTCGGTGGATCATTTGATCAGGTAGCGCAACTACTTGAATTTTTGCGGCCGGTTTGTCCTGTGGGTGCGTGCATCGATACGTGCCATACCTATGTGTCAGGGTATGACATTGGTTCTGAGGCCGGCTGGCGGCAGACAATGCAGAAGCTGGACGAAGCCATTGGCTTGAACAACGTGCTGGTCTGGCACTGTAATGACGCCAAAGATGCGTTAGGTTCCAAGCGGGACCGGCACGAGCACATTGGCAAAGGGACGATTGGACTGGAACCGTTCCGCCGCTTGTTGAATGATCCGCGCACGGAACATGCGGCGTTCATCGCGGAAACGCCCATCGACGAACCGCAGGACGATTTGCGGAACGTGGAGAGATTGAAATCGTTAGTCGAGGTACCCGACACGACGACATGGAAGAGAACATAAGCAACAATGACAGAAACAACCAACATGACCGAACAGCGCGAACTCCGTTACGATCCGCAGAGCATAGAAGAGAAGTGGCACGCGCGGTGGCAGGCTGATGCAAGCCTCTATGCCGCGGAGGCGCATGACAGCAAACGCAAGAAATTCTACGTGCTGGAAATGCTGCCTTATCCTTCCGGCGCGTTGCACATGGGACACGTGCGCAACTACGCCATCGGCGATGCATTGGCACGCCATATGTGGATGCGCGGGTACAACGTACTGCATCCCATGGGCTGGGATGCGTTTGGACTTCCGGCGGAGAATGCCGCCATCAAGAACAAGGTTCCGCCCAAAAAGTGGACACTCGACAATATCGCGCACATGAAGGCGCAGATGAAGCGCCTGGGCTTTGCCTATGACTGGTCGCGAGAGGTCACCACATGCCTTCCTGAATACTACAGATGGAACCAGTGGTTCTTTTTGAAGCTCTTTGAAAAAGGCTTGGCCTATCGCAAAAAGAGCAAGGTGAACTGGTGTCCGGAGTGCGCTACCGTATTGGCCAACGAGCAGGTAGTAGACGGTTGCTGCTGGCGTCACGAAGAAACGCGCGTGGAGCAACGCGAGTTGGAGCAGTGGTTTGTTCGCACTACCAATTACTCTGATGAGTTGCTCAACGAACTGGAAAAACTTGAGGGCTGGCCGGAAAAAGTGCGCATCATGCAGCGCAACTGGATCGGCCGCAGCGAAGGCGCGCACGTAGACTTCAAGCTCGACGGGCCGGCCGGCGCAGCGGGCGACAAGATTACCGTTTTTACCACGCGCATTGACACCATCTACGGCGCCACGTCGATCCAGCTCGCCCCGGAACATCCCATGGTTGCTGACTTGATCGGCGCTGACCATGGGCTTCACGCCAAGGTTCAGGAACTGGTCGGTGAGCAATCCAGGGCCAGGGAAGAAGGAAATGTTGGCGCGATTGAAAAGCACGGTGTGTTCACCGAGCGCTATGCCATCAATCCTTTCAACCAGGAAAAGATTCCTATCTGGGTGGCGAACTACATCCTGATGGATTACGGCACGGGCGCCATCATGTCCGTGCCCGCCCATGACGAACGCGACCATGAATTTGCGCAAAAGTACGGTTTGGACATTCGCGTGGTCATCCTTCCGCGGAGAGTGGGGGAGCCGCCAGCTCGCGGAGAAGACGAAACACCTATCCTTCCGTACACGGCAAAAGACAGTCTCCTGATCAATTCTGGCGATTTCACCCAGCTTTCCAACGAAGAAGCCATAGAGAAGATGTCGGCATTTGCCGAAGAGCATCGCTTTGGTAAGAAGACCGTCACATACCGGCTCAAGGATTGGGGCATTTCCCGCCAGCGCTATTGGGGAACGCCCATTCCCATGCTCTATTGCGCCACGTGCGGAGTAGTGCCTGTGCCGGAAAATCAGCTTCCCGTGATTTTGCCGGACAACGTTGACATCACCGTGCAAGGCGGTTCGCCGCTAAGCCACGTACCTGAGTTTGTAAATGTTACGTGCCCCAAGTGTGGCGGCGCAGCGCGGCGTGAGACCGACACCATGGATACGTTCGTCGATTCGTCCTGGTATTTCTACCGCTACACCAACGCGCAGCTTGCCGACCGCCCGCTCGATACTGCCACGGTCGACTACTGGTTTCCCATTGACCAGTACATCGGCGGCGTGGAGCATGCGATCCTACATCTTATTTATTCGCGCTTCTGGACTAAGTTCATGCGTGACCTTGGGATCATCCACAATGATGAGCCTGCTCTCCGTATGTTTACCCAGGGCATGGTGATTAAAGATGGCGCGAAGATGTCCAAGAACAAAGGCAATGTGGTTTCGCCGGACGAAATGGTGGCTCGCTTCGGCGCTGATTCCACGCGCATGTATTCGCTTTTTGCCGCTCCTCCGGACCGCGATCTCGATTGGCAGGACACTGGCATGGAAGGCGTGCATCGTTTCTTGAGCCGCGCCTATCGATTCGTAATGCGTAATGCCCAGGCGGCGCGTGACGCCGGCAGCAAGAAGTCTGGCGGCAATGGCTCAGGCGCACAGCTTTCCACGAAAGCCCGCGCGATCCAGCGCAAGCTCCACCAAACCATTAAGCGCGTGAGCAACGACTTTCAGGGACGCTGGCACTTCAACACCTGCGTTGCCGCCATCATGGAATTAGTCAATGAACTTTATGGCGCGGAAGAGGAAATTGTCGCGGGCAAATTTTCTTTAGCTGTCTTGGCCGATGCCCAGCGCTCACTTGCCTTGTTGCTTGCGCCTTTTGCTCCGTATCTTGCCGCTGAGATCTGGGAGACCTTGGGAGAAAAGGGCAACCTTCTTCGCCAACCCTGGCCCGAGTATGATCCTGCCCTGGCCAAGGAAGAGGAGACCGTATACGCTGTGCAGGTCAACGGCAAGCTTCGCAGCCGCGCCTCTGTTCCCGCTGACAGCCCGGAAGAATTTGTGCGTGAACGCGTTTTGGCGGATGAGAAGGTCCGGGCGGCGATCGAAGGCAAGGAAGTGGTGAAAGTGATTGTGGTTCTCGGAAAGCTCGTGAACGTGGTCGTTCGTTAACTGCGAGTCGCATAGCAGATACGCAGATAAAGCGATGGCTGGGTTCTGCTGCGTTGGTTCCTGAGAACGAGAGAAGAAACAGAGGAAACGTTGGAGCATAGAGCTAACTGCCAAAAGCCAATGGCCAAAAGCTGATTTTTAATGTCCATTCCTTTCAACCCTATTACTTCCGGTTTTCGCACTGTGCGGCGGAACCCTGTGATTGTTCTCACAGAGGTTCTCTGGCGCTGGTCGTTCGGCATGATTGCGGCTCTCGTCCTGTTTTTCAGCGGGATCATGCTTCTGGGCTCTGTACCGGCTACAAACTCAGCAACGAATGCGTGGCGCAGTCATGATCCAGCGATGATGGCATTGGTTGCCCTGCATGTTATTCACGTGCTCGGACGCAAAGCAGTTGTCGCGGCCATGGTTCTACCAGCGTCAATCACCCTGCTATGGGCGGTCCTGGCAGCGCTTGGCCGCAGCATCACGGTAAAGCTCCTGCGCCCCGGCGTGGCCCAGCTCAGTTTTTCCTCTCTGCTGGCACTGCACTGCCTGCGCGCATTTGTTGCATGTGTGGCGGTGCTCGGCATGGGCGGGGCGATTGGAGTTGCGGTCTGGATCGCCATTCAGGCCGCCAAGCCGGACCTGTTTCTCTTTTACATCATGGTTGTGCCTTCAGTGCTGGTGATCGGCGGCCTGTGGTTGACAATAAATTGGCGACTCTCGCTCGCAGGCATTTTTGGCAGTAACGGAGAAAGTTTCTGGGGAGCGATGCGGCAGGCAAAGCGCGTTATCCATGCGCAACGCGCGGATTTCGCCGGCACTAGCTTTGTATTTCTGCTGCTGCGGCTGGTCGTGCTGCTGATCGCGTTTGCTACGATCGGTATTCCTTCCGGGATGATGCGAACCTCCCCGCAGGCCTATTCCGCCCTGGTGGCCGTGGTTTTGCTGGCATATTTTGCCGCCGGCGACTTTCTCTACGTTTCCCGAATGGCATCGTATCTGGCGCTGGCGGCCGCTCCCGCCGATGCCGCTGGGCCAGAACCCGGACAGGTTTCCTCCAACATGGGCGTGCGGCAGCCGTCGGCGCTCTGATTTACCTTTACACCCCGCGTTGAATCAGAGAAAATTGTCCGTGGAAGACCAATCAATTGTCATTCTTGACTTTGGCGCGCAGTACACGCAGTTAATCGCGCGTCGCGTTCGTGAACTGAAAGTCTTTTCCGCTGTTCTGCCCTGCACAGCTTCTCTGGACGAAATCAAGAGCTACCATCCTGCCGGCATCATCCTGAGCGGCGGCCCTTCTTCCGTCTATGACCCCGATGCGCCCGTAGCCGATGAGCGCGTGCTCTCACAGGGCTGGCCCGTTCTGGGTATCTGCTATGGGCTCCAGTACATCGCGCACAAACTCGGAGGCAAAGTAAGACCGGCGCCCAGGCGCGAATACGGCCACGCCGAAGTCGCCGTTTCTGGAAAATCGCAGCTCTTTCACGGACTTCCTGAATCGCTGAATGTATGGATGTCACACGGCGACGAAGCGGTTGAACTTCCCAGCGGCTTTCACGTCGTGGCCAAGACCAGCAACGCCCTGGCTGCCATTGAGGACGAGTCAAGGCGCATATGGGCGGTGCAGTTTCATCCTGAAGTACACCACACCAAGAACGGGACCGAGCTGTTGCGAAACTTTGTCTACGACATTTGCGGCGCACGCGGTGACTGGACGCCGCAACATTTCATTGACGAAGCAATCCGCCAGGTGCGGCAGACCGTAGGCGAGCAGGGAAGGGCCATCTGCGCTCTTTCAGGCGGAGTGGATTCGGCCGTAGCCGCCACTCTGGTTGACCGCGCCATTGGACGCCGCCTCATCTCCGTCTTCGTGAACAACGGCGTGTTGCGGAAGAATGAGTTCCAGAAAGTCCAGCAGAGCCTGCGTGAGAAGCTGGGTCTGAACGTTGTAGCTGTAGACGCCAGTGACCGTTTCCTGAAAAGCCTCGCAGGAGTCACCGATCCGGAGAAGAAGCGGAAGATTATCGGCAACGAATTTATTGAGGTCTTCGACCAAGAGGCGCACAGACTCGAACAAGAGATTGGTAAAGTGGAATGGCTGGTCCAGGGGACGCTCTATCCTGACGTGATTGAATCGCGCAGTGTGCGTGGGCCGTCGCAGACCATCAAGACGCATCACAACGTGGGCGGCCTGCCGGACAAGATGAAACTCAAGCTGATTGAACCCTTAAAGGATTTGTTTAAGGACGAAGTTCGGCGCATTGGGCGGGAACTTGATATGCCAGAGGAAGTTATCCAGCGCCAACCATTTCCAGGACCAGGTCTGGCGGTCCGCATCCTGGGAGAGGTCACGCCAGAGCGCATCGCCATCCTCCAGGAAGCCGATGATATCGTGGTCAATGAGATCCGGCGCGCCGGCCTCTACACGCAAATCTGGCAGGCGTTTGCCGTGTTGCTGCCGGTGATGTCCGTGGGGGTGATGGGTGACCAGCGAACGTACGCGACCACTTGCGCCATTCGCGCCGTCCATTCAGAAGACGGGATGACCGCGGACTGGGTGCCCTTGCCGTACGATGTGCTGAAGAAGATTTCCAACCGTATTGTGAATGAAGTCCGCGGGATCAACCGCGTGGTCTATGATGTTACGTCCAAGCCTCCGGGAACGATTGAGTGGGAGTAGTTTTTATGAGTACGACAAGCTACGCATCGGGAGAGATGGAACGAGAAATACAAGATATCCGTCATCGCGCGGAAGTACTGGTTCGCGGTCTTACGCCAGAGCATCTCACGCAGCGTCCGGAGCCGGGCAAATGGTCGATTGCCGAATGCCTAGCTCATCTGAACCGGACTGCCGCGGCGGTGCAGCCGTTTATCGTCAAAGGCATCGAGCGCGGGAAAAAGGAAAAGCTGTTCAGCAAAGGGCCATTTAAGCTGGGCCCCAGAGGAAGGTTCCTGGTCTGGTTGGCCGAGCCTCCGCCCAAAGTGCGCATGCCGGCGCCCAAGAGCGTGGCGCCGCCGGTCGCTATTGCCGATCCCGCAAAGCTGCTGCCGGATTTCATGCGGGTTCAGGATGAATGGGTACGATTGATGAAGGAAGCAGAAGGGCTGAATCAAGCCAGAATCAAGATGGGCCCACTGCTCTCTCCGTTTCGCTGCCGTTTGTGCGCCAGCTTTCCCTGGATGATGGCCCACCAGCGCCGGCATCTGTTGCAGGCGGAAAACGTGAAGAAAAAAATCATTCCGACGGCGCAAGCTTCTTCAGCGGTCGCCTAGGATCTAGCCAAACCGGAAAGGTAACCAGTCAGCCTTTCCAGACATCAGCGCCATTGACCGGTCTCAGCGTTTTCCAAACATCCGCCGGGCATGCATTTCTGCTTCATGCTTCATTAGAAAAGCATCTGCCGCTAAGGCCGTGTGTATGCCGGACACTTCCGCCTTCAGGGCTTCAGTCTGGGCTTTGGCTGCAGGATCCAACAAGAACTTGTCCGACTGCATGAAGCGGACCGCTCCGTAAAGCATCGTCCGGTTCAAATCAGAAAGCGGCTTTAATCTTGCCTGGAGCATGGCCTTGCCGGCATGTAGGATCTGGCCGGCCGTAAGAGGTTCCTGGGCAGGCTGTGGAATGGGCGGATGGTCATTGCGCGCGGTGGCAAGGTTCAGTGCAGCGCTCACGTTCGGGGCAATCCGTTGGCGCTGGCCTAACCGCCCGGCAGGCAGGCCAAAGCAATCCACAATGGTGCTGAGCGCGCTGGTGTGGTCAAAGCAGTTGTTCAGCACGGTTTGCTGCCGGGTATAGGCGGAAACAACAATCGCGGGGACGCGCACGCCCAAGCGGTCAAAGTTGAACTCGCTGCCGCCGGGCTGGGTCGGAGGAACCACAACTCCATCCGGCGAGACGGCAAGGTTGCAGCCAAAAGAATTTTGTTTTGATGGCGGGACCACGTGGTCATAGCATCCGCCGTGCTCGTCAAACAGGACCAGCAGCAGCGTGCTGTCCCAGTCCGGGCTGTTGCGGACCGCTTGGTACACATTGTATAGAAGCTTCTCTCCCTGTTCGAGGTTTGACGGCCCGAACAACTCGATAGGATTGGCTTCGGGGTGCATATCGTTCTCTGGACCCCAGTACAGCGAATCAATGTAGGTTGGTTCGATGAAGGAATACGCCGGCAGTCCACCCGGCTTCTTGGCTGCGTCAATGAAATCATTCAGGTGGCCAAAGTGGTCGCCGGTGAAAAAATATTCCCACACCTTTTCCTGAGTCAGGAGCGCAAGGCTGGTGATCAGCCAACTGCAACAGTATATCTTCCAACTCTGTCTTGCCTCCTCCAGTAAGTTGAAGATCGTGGTGGTGTCATTGAGAAACAAAATGCCGTCGCCGCCCTGATTATTGACATAGCCGGAGGAGGTCCCGGCGTGCAGATAGGATCGGTTGCAAATGGTCTGGGTGGGAATTGATGCATACCAGTGGTCACACACGCCGTAGTAATAAGCCAGGTTCGAAAGCACGGGCACGGTCACCGGCGTGAAGCAATTCATGATCAATCGCGGATCAATACCCTGTTGCGCCACTTTTGTTTGCGCTGCATAGTTGTATACAAACCCCTGCATGTTGGCGGGGATGGCGGGTTCAGGCGGCACGTCGCCCAGCGCGGGAGCGTTTCCTTTTACGCCGTACACTTGGCAGTAAACATTCTGATAGGGCTCTCCTGGATCAGGATTGGGATTGGTGGGAACAGAACCTTTGCTTACCGGGACGAGTGTGCCGTCCAGATTGGGATTGGTGAGGTTCTTACCGGAAACCCCGTCAAAATTCGCTGGAGGCCGTTGGTTGAAAGGTGGGTTGGGATTGCCTGGGTCATAAAGCCATCCAAGCAGATTGTCAAAAGAACGGTTCTCCAGCATGAGAACCACAACGTGTTTAATCTTGGAAAGCGGACCGTCAGCCATGAAATTCCCCCGACTTGATTCACTAAGAGACGCAGGGTGAAGGACGAGAATAGCAGGGAACTGGTCGCTACAGATTTTTTCCCGCGTTAAAGTTCTAAAAACAGAATTACTCTCAGTCCATCCGCTCTTGCAGGCGGCGCGCGATCGCAGTGACCAGCGTGCGAGGGGATACCCTGAGCGATTGGACCATTAGCTTGTTCAGCAGGCCAGGGATCACCAGTCCTCTTCCACCTGACAGTAACTTGAGGTACGCCGCACGCGCTACATCGCGGGACTGCATGGCTCCCATCTTGAACAAGCGAGACTTTTCCATCCCTGCCCGCGCCGCAAACTCCGTTGCCGTTGCTCCGGGGCAGAGGCAGCTCACCGCAATGCCGGTGCCTTTCAGTTCGTTGGCAATGGCCTCAGAGAAAGAGATCACATAAGCCTTGGTCGCGTAATAGACTGCCATGAGCGGCCCTGGCTGAAAACCTGCCGTCGACGCAACGTTCAGAATGCGGCCGCGTTTGCGCTCCCTCATCTCCGGCAGCACCAGCTTAGTCAGATGAGTAAGCGCGCTGATGTTCACCTGGATCATCGCCAGTTCGTCGTGCAGGTTGGTCTCAGTGAAGGGCCCGTAGGCGCCAAAGCCCGCATTGTTCACCAGCATGTCAACCCGCAACCCGCGCCGTTTGATTTCCGCAAAGAGTTGCTCCGGCGCTTCAGAACGCGCCAGGTCCGCGGGCACTACGTGAACGTGGTTTCCATTCTTGCCCTGCAAGTCCTGGGCGATTTCTTCCAGCTTCGTCTGGTTGCGAGCTGTGATAATCAGGTCAAAGTCCGCGGCCAGCAGGCGAGCCAGATCCAGGCCAATGCCGGAGGACGCCCCGGTGATCAGGACGGTGTCGCGCTGGTTCTTCGTGTTGAGTGCGCCTGCATATGCGGGTATGACCATAAATGATTTCTCCGTACAAACAGCCGACCCAATCTTATTGGGGATCTTCTACTCTGCCTATGAAAAGAATGGAGCCGGTCTGATCGTCAGTAATCCAAAAGCAGAAGGGGCGATCGGCGATAAACTCAAACGGCTTCGGCGGCGTCCAACCCGGTGCAGAGCCTGCGCGCATGCCCATGGCCAGCACGCTCGCAGCTTCTGCGCCCTTTTCGTCGACGGTGATGGTGCTGTTCTGGAGGACTTGCTCGACCCTTGCGCCATCAGGATGTGTCACGGCCGGCCGCAGCGAGTCGAAGGTGTCGAACATTCTCTGCAAACCGAGCTTTTGCAGCACAGGCAGGAAGTCACCATGGTAGCGCAGTTTGAATTTTGGGATCTTTACCAGTCCAGGAAGATGGGCCATGGGCTGGGTAATGATCCATGCATCGCGAAGCGCTTGTTGCTCAATTTCGTCGAGGGAGTGCTTGCTGAACAAGCCGCCTTTCTTCGGCAGGAGAAAATACATGCTCGCGGTGGAATAGGGCAATACGACAAGCTGAAAGTTTCCGCCTTCGAAATACAAATACTCACCCTGCTGGCTCATCATGGGAACAGGCCGCGCAGCGGAATGTACGGGGTGAAACTTTTCCAGCTTGGTGTTCTCTTCTTTAAAAGGACATTCCCACCTTCCCTTGAAGTAAGTTGCAGAAAGCAGTGCGAAGTCTGTTTCCTGCAGCTTCATATCCACCAGCCCGCGGGTCTTCTCTCGCGACCACTCGGAAACACGCGCCGGCAACTCTTGCGGTTCCACAGATGTGATCTCAGCCGAGTAGTAAAGCCGGCCTGCCTCCAGAAAAGCAGGAGCAAATGCCAGCGGCAATGAAGCCCACAAGGAATTTGCGAGGATAAAAGTATCGGGACCGCTAACACTGATTTGCTCCAGAATCTTCTGCAGACGCAGGTTTTGCTGATTGATGTCGTCCAGCGACATGCCTGCCAGCTTGGTGACCTCAAGGATCTCCTGCTGGGTTTGCGCATCCGCTCCGTTCAAGAGCAGAGACAGCGCGATGGAGAAAGGCAGCGGCGCCATGACCAGGTTGCCTTTCTGCTCTCCAGCCACAGCGCTGTAAAGAGAAAAAGCAAACTCGGCGTTGCGTTCTCTGAGTCCCGAGATTTCATTCCTCTGGGAGTTCATTCGGGCGGCCGGGTTTTAAGCATCGCCGTTAGGTGAGCTTTGACGTCTGGCCAATCACGGAAAGTCACCGAGTAGTTCACCGTGTCTCGAACGTGGCCATCACGCATGATCGTATGGGCGCGCAGCACGCCGTCGCGCTTGGCGCCAATTCGTTCGATAGCTTTTTGTGAGCGCAGGTTGCGGATGTCAGTATTCAGTTCAACGCGATTTGCGCCAACGGTCTCAAAAGCGTGTTGAAGCATGAGATATTTCGCCGTGGTGTTAACGTGACTGCGCCGATAAGGCGCGCCGATCCAGCTTTTACCAAGCTCAAGGCGGCGGTGCTCCGGGACAACGCGATAGAGGCTGGTGCCGCCGACTGCCTTCCCACTACGCTCATCAACGATGGCGAAATTCAGCTCCGCGCCCAGCGTGTTGGCCTGTGCGGCCGCGTCAATCCAGCGCCGTAAAGCATCTGCGTCGGTAAGGCGCGCGTAAGTCATGTATCGCCAGATGTCTTCTTCGCCGGCCAACTCACTGAGAGCAAGGAAGTGTGCGGAATCGATCGGCTCAAGCCGTACTGAGCCATGACTTAGGACCTGTGGCCGGAGAGGCCATTGAAACGGCAAAGATTTCGGTTGTGCCAGCAGAGCCCCGCTGTTCCCCATTCAAGATTCCGATTCTGTTGATGACTACCTGCCTGTCAATACCGGCTCTTGAACTTCATACTGCGCAAACCATGAAGTTGCAGCCTTCAGGCTTTCGTTCACGTTGTTGATGTTTTTTACGCCTTCTGACTGTAACCACTCTTCAAAAGCTTTGGCTCCCTGCTTGGCATAAACCGGAATGCCGTCTTTCCAGGTAGCGCGGCCGCAGAGCACGCCATTGAACTTAACGCCGGCTTCGGCAGCCAGCGCCAGGCCTTCGTTGAATTCGGCGTTGCTTACGCCAGCGGAAAGATAGATAAACGGCCTGCTGGCAATCCCGGAAGATTTGCGGAAGTGATCTATGGCTTCCTGCTTGGAGTACGCCTTCTGCCCGCCATAGGATTTGGCTCCCTCCACAAATTTCATATTCACCGGCACTTCCACTTTCATTACGTCGATCCCGTATTTGTCCTTGGTGAACTCGGCCATGGAACCAATCACGATCTCGGGCTTCTTCTTGGCAAAGTCCAGGCCTTTTTCATCCGCGCCTTCGTCATATCCGACAAACTCCAGGAAATAGGGAATGTCATTGGCGCGGCATTCATCGCCGATGCGCTCCGCCCATGCGTGCTTCTTGTCGTTGATTGCCGGACCATCCGTCGGAGTGTAGTACAGCAGAACCTTGACGCAGTCTGCACCGGCTTCCTTCAATCTGCGGACGGACCAGTTGTCCAGCAGGTCAGGCAGGCGTCCGGGGCCGGTCTTGTCGTAACCGGTTTTCTCATAAGCCAGGAGCAAGCCAGCATTGCGCGAGCGGCGCCGTGAGGCAGGCAAACCAAATTCCGGATCGAGCAAAATAGCGCTGGCATGCGGCGTGAGGACTTCAGTCACGATGGATTTGAACTCCTCCAACATGGAGTCACTGACGTCACTTCCTTTTTCCTTGGCCAAGGCTTTCTGCAATGATCCGCGCTGGTCCATGGCCGCGGCGGCGATCACGCCGCGTTTGTCAGAAACGGCTTTCATTCCAGCGAGTTTTCCCGGTGTCAGCTTCACGGTTCAGTCCTCCTCAATTATTAGAGCCCTTGGGGGTTAGTATGCACAAAATGTGTCTGATCTTTGGGGTCAAATTGAAACATGACTTTGATGAGCTGCCAACGATCAGAAAGAACATCCATTGTACTAAAAACTCTGTATCCTATTGCAGCGTCATTGCATCCGCCTGCAGGTAAGGGCGCCTCCATGCCAGTTTTGACGGTGAGTATGCGTGTGATCGAAATGAATTTGACGATCGACAATCCCCGGCGCTAGCATCAGTGCCGTAAGGCTGGCAAGCAGTCGGCCCCCGCTTACGAAGTTGCTTCAGAGGATCCATTCTTGGCCAAAGGAAATGCCAAATCGGTTGTATTTGCCATTATGGCAATACCAGTGGGCATTCTGGCCTTCCTGACCTCGCTCAGCACTCTCGACTATTTTTATACTTCGCACGTTACCCTAGAGGGCTGGCTGGTGCATGTGCTACTCACCGGGTTCTTCGTTGGGTTGTTTGTCCTCTTGATGTGGAAGCGCCCAAGAACCATGCAGCCGCCAACCGAAGATGATGAGACACTGCCATAACCGGCGCTCAGCCTGTACCTTGGCGACGTTACGGCCAAGCGAAACCCACTCATTGCCGCAGCGGCAGCCTGGGCAAAACGGCGCGCTGCTTGGCAATCAGTGATTCAACGCCTTTGCCGGCGAAATCCATCATCTTCTTTAGCTGCGCTTCGTCAAAGGGATGTTGCTCCGCTGTCGCCTGCACTTCCACAATTTTGCGCGCTCCGGTCATGACAAAGTTCAGGTCGACTTCAGCCTGCGAATCTTCTTCGTAGCAAAGATCGAGAAGGATTTCCCCTTCGACAATGCCCACGCTGATCGCGGCCACAAAGTCGCGGATGGGAACGGCAGAGAGCGTGCCCGCTTCGACCAACTTTTCCATAGCCAGTCCCAGAGCCACGAATGCGCCGGTGATTGATGCAGTACGAGTGCCGCCGTCGGCCTGGATCACGTCACAATCCAGGGTGATCGTGCGTTCGCGCAGTTGTTTCAGGTCCACCACAGCGCGCAAGGCGCGTCCTATCAGGCGCTGTATCTCGTGCGTGCGTCCGCTCTGGCGTCCTCGGCTTGCTTCACGCGGCGTGCGGGTCAGAGTGGAACGAGGCAACATGCTGTATTCGGCCGTGATCCAGCCTTTGCCCGATCCCTTCATGAACGACGGAACTGTTTCTTCAATGGACGCGGTGCAGATCACCCTTGTATTTCCTATCTCGATCAGGGCGGAGCCCTCCGCGGTGGAAATGAAGCCGGGCACAATGGTCACGGGACGCATTTGCTCCGGTGAACGGTTGTCAGAACGAAAGAACATGTCTTTGCTAGCGCTATTTTTCAATGTCAATCAACTCGATATCTTCGATGGGGCGGCCAAGAAACGTGCCGCCCAGTCGGCGAAATTTTTCCACAGAATCGGTAGCATAACAGCGTAACCCACCTGCCTTGCCTTGTGCGCAATCTTTTCCCAAAAGATCGACGACCTTAGCAGCAGTTGATTCCGCCGAATCTACAATCTCTACGCGCGGCGGTGTCACCCGGCGCAGCAGTGGATGTATCAAAGGATAATGCGTGCATCCCAGGACGAGCACGTCTGCATCGCGCGAGCCGTCCTGAAAAATCTGGTCTATATAAATGTGCGCCACCTGCTCTGTTACTGGATGCTCCACCCAACCTTCTTCCACTAGCGGGACAAGCAAGGGACACGCTTTCTCCGTGGCGTCCAAACCCAGCCGTTGCAGCGCGCGCTGATAAGCATGGCTGGCAACTGTGGCTTCCGTGGCCAGGACTGCGACCTTCTTGCTTTTGGAGATAGCTGCCGCCCGCTGTGCTCCGGGTTCCACCACGCCCACCACCGGAATACTAACTGCGGCGCTGATTTCATCGAAGGCCAAAGCGGTTGCCGTATTGCAAGCAATGACCAGCATCTCAATGCCATGTTCTTGAAGAAAATTGGTCGCGGAAATAGCGTACTTGGCCACGGTGCGGGCCGACTTCGCGCCATAGGGAAGATGCGCCGTGTCTCCAAAATAAAGGTAGTCGGCCCCGGGCAGGACTTTCAACAGCTCTCGCAGAACGGTCAGCCCGCCGAAACCAGAGTCAAACACTCCTATGACTGGTGGCATGTTTATTCAAACTCCTTGGCCAGTTCGTGCACTGCTGCGGTCTGATAAAAGGACATCAGGTCAGCATGTCCGGCCAGCGTTTCGCGTTCTTTCCCGTTCACCAGGAATTTTACTTTGGCCACGCCCGGCACGTTGGCCGACAGGGTCTCAATGAGCGACGCCAGCGTCAGCTCTTCCAGAAGGATTCCGGAAGGATGGCCATCAGCAAACTGTGGAGTCGTGTCTACAATCATCGTGTCATCGCCGATCAAATATACGTCGCGAATGCCCGCGCCTTTCGCCATAGGATGCGGTGAAGGGTTCTGGAGATATTGGGCCAGCACGGCCCGCAATGCTTCGCGCGCCCGCAGTCCGCGGTCCACCGGCATGAAGACGTCAGCCTGACGCCAGCGCAGTGTTTGTTCGTCGTCGTATGCCACCAACACTTGGATTTGCTCCTGTTTGCCGCCGACCATCGGCGCCGCCAGCCCGCCTTCAGTTCCTTGCAACATGGCTTCTTCCTTGCGCGTGAGCCGGATAATGACAAGGCCGCTGATCAGAATGGCCAGCAAAAGGAGCGCGATGGTGATCTGAAAGTGACGGGGAATCATGGCCGGCTTCCCATTTGACCGCGGACTTGGACAATTCCCGAAGCAATCGCGGAAACCACGGCGTTTTGCAGCTTCTGGCTTTCCAGTGACCGGACATTCTCCGGGTCCGGCGCTAGCTCCACGGCGATCGCCGGCGCGGCGATGTTGTTCAGAGGACGCACCGGCATTCCCAGACTCGCAACCGTCAGTCCCTTCTTCCGTAATTCTTTTGTGACAGCCTGCGCCGCGGTGTTGCTTCGATCCAAAGCGGCCTGCTGCGCGCTCTCCCAGAGCCAGAAGCGTCCGTCCGCCGGCTGCGGATTCGGGAGCAGGGGCGCATAGACTCGGACTCCTTTCCCCGGCCGTCCGGCATGGAAGGCAATATAAATCCCGGAATGCTGCTCGTTGGTGATTTCTGCGCGCCGCTCCAGGCTCACGTCCAATCATTACAAAAAACTCCGGCGTGCGCCGCTGGGTTTCTCCGGCGGGTAGTAAGGACTTTACAGGTGTTGTCGAGGGGGAAGGACCAGCCGCAGTTGTGGCCTGCTGCAATGTGATGGACCTGCCGTCCGCGCTTCGCATTATCTCTAACTCGGCGTTGCCGGTCACGACCAATGAGGCCGTGCCGTTCTCCTCGGCAAAACTCAGCGCTTGAACGGGGCCCTCGCCAAACTGCTGTTGATTAACTTCAGACATCAAGGGCTCGCGGCGGAAAACAAGTGTTGTCCGGTCGGAATGAGAAAGAGGCAGGTTTCCGTCTTTTTCGTGTCTAGCGTCAGGATTTACCGGCTGGCTGAAATTCAGTATAAGAGCAGGCCGGTCTCCGGTCTTCATTTCCGCGGTAAAGTGAGTCAAGACGTTGCCCACAAAAATGCGGCGCGACGGCTGGTGGAAATCCACAGTGGTGTTCAGCAGCCGGGTCAGAATGGGAAGTGCCGCGGCCAGCGGAACCAGCATGCGCCTGTTTTCCACCAGAGCATTGCCGCCGAGATCTACCTGGCTGCCGCGAATGGTGGCCTTGTTCTTGTCTCCGGTAAAGCGGGCTTCTGCGTTGTTCAACCTCAGTTTCCAGTCTTTACCGCTGACTCGGGGTTGGGGCACGCCCAGGGGACCGAGCAAGTCCATGAGGGCGAGGCAGGGTTGCCCGCCGCGATCCAGCACGGCAACGGAATAGGTGGTTTGAGCGGTATAGACCGTAAGTTGCTGGTCAGGCGGCGCGCCGGAGATCGCAAACACAGAGCCGAGAACTACTGCCGTGGCCAGCAGGCACCGTGCTCGCTTAGTCCAGCGCATAAATCGCCAGACCACTCAGTAGTTTGGGATAAAAATCGGTGGACTTTTGCGGCAGGACATCACCTGCAAAGGCGATATCGCGCACTTGCTCAATCTTCGCTGGATTCATCAGAAGCGCCACGTTGGCCCCCTGGCGCACACAGGAGATGGCTTCAGAAGCATCGCGTTCGTACTTAACGTATTCCTGGTTCCGTATGGCTTCTTCGGAGATTCCCAAGACCCGTTCCAGCATGATCTTGTGCAGTTGCACCACATCAAGCTGGCGCTGCCTGTGCGCTGATCAATACGGTCAATGTCAAAGAAGCGGCGTGCTTTCTCAAACATCTGCTCGCGGTCGAAGCTGGGTAGCCCGTGAATGATGCGATGCGTGGGCAGGATCACCAGCCCCCGGCTTTCCATGGGGACCAGGGTAAGCATGACGAATTCGTGCGGGGCATTGGGATCGGCGGCGCCAGAGGCACGCTGTTCATCCCGGTAAGCCAGCGCGGTTTCGTAGCGATGATGGCCATCGGCAATCATCAGGCTTTTGTCGCGCATACGCTCCTGGACGGCTTGAATGAGCGCCGGTTCATGGATCCGCCAGACCCGGTGCAGGGTTTCATACTCATCCAGCACGGAGGTATCTGGATCTTCGTCAGTCTTGGCCAGCAGCAGTCCTTCCACCTCCGCTTGCGGATCGCTGTACAACATGAATATCTGCCCAAAATGTGTCCGGGTGGCACGGAGAAGATTCAGGCGGTCCGCGCGCGGCTTGGCCAGGGTCTGCTCATGGCGGAAGACTACGCCGTCAGCGTAATTATGGATTCGCCCCAGCGCAATCAGCCCGCGACGCTCTGCTATTTCGCGCGTGCCTGGTACGGTAAACGTCTGTGAGTAGAGATAAAGACAAGGTTCAGCATCCTGTTTCAGGATGCCTCCAGAGCGCCAGTCATGCAGGTATTCTGCCGCGCGCGTGTAGACGCTGAAGGCTAGGGTGTCCGTCTCACCGGCCTTGCCCAGAATAATGCGGACCAGGTTGTGGGAGCTTCGCTCGTAGTACTGCGTCTGCATTTCCGGCGTGATCTTGTCATACGGCTGCGTGAGAACGTCTTCCAGTTTTACCTGGTGCGGGTCATAGCGGAGCGCTCTGAAGGGAACAATTTCTGCCATTGGAAAAAAGGACCTAATTGCATTCTATCAAGTGCGGCAGGCAACCTACTCCAGCTTCAGATCGTCTGACTCTATGCGCGCCTGGCGGAACAAAGTGCATGTCCCAGTTCCTGTATGAAGTCTCGCCCGGCTGTGATAATATCGCCTCAGAATGAGGTTCCATATGGCCCGCTTTGAAAGCTGCCGGTATGGTGAGTGCCGTTCCTCCGAGTCCTCTCGTTCTAAGGAGTCTCACCGCACGCCGGTTTTGCGTTGCCTGCTCGCGGTCGTGGTTTTCCTTGGCTTGACTACCTATGTAAGGACCCAGGACGTCAATGTTCACATTGAGCCCCGGCCCGTGGCCCCTCCAGCCAACGCCGTGGATAAGGACAAGAATGGCCCCGGAATCGCGGTTCCAGAGCTCAAGAACCACGGAAAACCGCAGATTGTGGATGTCAACCTGGTCCTGGTGAACGTAACCGTTACAGACGACTGGAACCGCATCGTTACTGGCTTGGACAAAGAGAACTTTGCCGTGATGGAAGGCAGCGAGTTGCAGGTGGTAAAGCACTTCTCCAGTGAGGACGCTCCCATCTCCTTGGGCGTGATCTTTGATATGAGCGGGAGCATGAGTGACAAGATCGAGAAGGCTCGTGAGGCCGTCATTGAGTTTTTCAAGACCGCCAATCCGCAGGACGAGTTCTTCATGGTCACGTTCAACGATCGCCCTCAGCTCCGGGCGGATTTCACGAAGTCAGTCGAAGACGTGCAGGGAAAACTGGTCTATACCGTGCCCCAGGGAAGTACCGCCATGCTCGACGCCATTTACATGGGCGTGAGCAAAATGAAAGATGCCCATAACAGCAAGAAAGCCCTGTTGATCATCTCAGATGGTGGCGATAACCACAGCCGTTACACCGAAAACGAGATCAAATCCATGGTGAAAGAGGCGGATGTGCAGATTTATTCCATCGGCATCTTTACCGCGGGGGCCAGCCAGCCGGAAGAGATTGCCGGGCCGGCCTTACTGACCGAGATCTCTCAAGTGACTGGTGGGCGGATGTTTACCATCAACAATCCCAATGAACTGGCGGATGTGGCCACAAAAATTGGAATAGAGTTGCGCAACCAATATGTGCTCGGGTACCGTCCAAACAACAAGGTCAAAGATGGGCATTGGCGCAAAATTAAAGTAAAACTCATTCCACCTAAGGGGCTGCCGCATCTGAATGTATATGCCAGGACGGGATACTATGCACCTTCGCAATAATCAGGCTGCGGGACTCTTTCTTTTTTTGTTACTGGCTACGGGGACTTTTTTGCATTCGCAAGCGCAACCGAGCCAGCCTCAGTCCCAACCGAATCAACAGCAGACCCCACCACCTACCGCTTTGCCCGCGGACGTGGATCCCGCTGATCCGGCCTTGCCGGTATGGGCGCGTCCTGCCGCGACCGCTGCGAGTCCCAACGTCAACAAGCCTCCTGCCAATGTGCCTCCAGGCCAGCAATCGCCTCCAGAGGGGCGCGTGGGTGAGGTCACAAAGAGTGGTGGCACCTACGTTTACCGATCGCAGGTGGATGAAGTCACCCTGCAAGCCACTGTGATTGACCAGAGGCGGCACCTGGTAACCAATCTGGCGTCAGCCAATTTCGTTATTTATGAAGATAACCAGCCGCAGAAGATCGCCTCATTTCAGCGGGAAGATATTCCGGTCTCCATCGGCATCGTAGTGGACAATTCCGGGTCCATGCGCACCAAGAGGTCCGCGGTCACCAAAGCGGTGGTGAATCTGGTGCAGGCCAGCAACCCTCAGGATGAAGTCTTCATCGTGAATTTCAATGAGGACTCGTGGCTTGATCAGGACTTCACCAACAAAGTGGAGCTGCTGCGTGAAGCTCTGGATCGCGTGGATTCCAGGGGCGGGACAGCGCTCTATGACGCCGTGCTTGCGTCCTCTGATCATCTTGCCAAGGGCGCGCAGCGAGAGAAGAAAGTGATATTGGTAGTCACGGATGGCGTGGACAATTATTCCCACAGTTCCTTAGAACAGGCCATTCGCGCGGTTCAGCAGGAAAACGGACCCACCATATACACCATTGGCATTCTGGACGATGTAGGAAGTCAGCGTCGCGCCAGGCGCGCCTTGCAGAGCCTGTCTGACCAAACCGGCGGCGTGGCTTTTTTCCCCAAGAGCCTGGAAGAAGTAGACGAAGTCAGCCAAGAAGTGGCGCGGGACATCCGCAACCAGTACCGCATCACCTATAAGCCCACCAACCCCCGCAGTAATGGCGGCTATCGTTCGGTAAGAGTCGATGCGCGTGCGACCGGATATAAAGACCTTTTGGTACGTACGCGGAGCGGCTACTTCGCTAACGAACAGCGCACGGCCTCCACGAACCCCAAAGCCAACTGAGCCATTGACGTTAATTCCACAGGCTTAAGCCATTGGCCTATTCGTTGACTGAAAATGCAGGTCGCAGACCCTGCTTCAAAAACAACGCAAGTTTTTCGTGCTCCGACCGTTCTTACCAAGGCAAATAGCTCTAGGCCATTTTTGCGCTCCAAAACGCTTGCGGAGGTTGTTCACGTGATGGTGTTTTTTCGTCTGCTTCGCCTGCCCCTGGTTTTCTTTTGTTTCATTTCCAGCGGAGTGTTATTGCTGGCCCAGAGTTCCAGCGCTCCCCCAGCCGCTCCGGATCCGCAATATCCGCTCCAGCGCTCGCTTCCCACCAACAAACGTGATGCCCACAAGAAGGAACTCCAGCAATACAAGAAATGGCTGAACGAGCAAGTTCCTTACATCATCACCGACGAAGAACGAAACGCCTTCCTGAGGCTCAGCAACAACGCCGAGCGTGACAATTTCATTGAGCAATTCTGGCTGCGTCGCGATCCCACGCCGGACACATCCGAGAACGAATACAAAGAAGAATACGATCGCCGCGTGGCCTACGCCAACGAGCACTTCGCCGCCGGCATGCCGGGATGGAAGACCGACCGGGGCCGGATGTATATCATCCACGGCGCTCCTGATTCAATTGATTCCCACCCCATGGGCGGCCCTTACCAGCGGACCGCGGAAGAAGGCGGTGGAGAAACCAGTACTTTTCCTTTTGAAATTTGGCGCTATCGGCACATCGACGGCATCGGCGAGGAGCTTGAAATCGAGTTTGTGGATACCTGCCACTGCGGCGCGTATCACAACACACTGAACCGCGGAGAAAAGGACGCCCTTAGCAATGTCCCCAATGCTGGCCTCACGTTGATGGAATCGATGAACCGAGCCAGTAAAGCCGACCGTTCTCGTGAAATCGAAACCCTGGGGCCTTCGTTATTTGGCAACAACCGCGAAGGCAAGCTATTTGAGAGGATGGCGCAACAAGTCAAACTCGACTCGGCCCCGCCTATCCGGTACACAAGTTTGAAAGAAGGCGTTCACAGTACAATCCGCTACGGCGTGCTGCCCTTTGACGTCCGCGTGGACTTTGCCAGAGCAGATGCGGCAACCGTGACTGTGCCTGTTACTATCCAGGTGCCCAACCGCGCGCTTACTTATGTGGCGAAAGACGGCGTGCAACGCGCGTCGGTCAATATATACGGACAGATGACAACTCTTACCGGCAAAGTTGTTAGTACTTTTGAAGACCCTGTGAGGCTGGATGTCCCCGCGGAGCTTCTGGAAAAAGCCGCCGCCAACATGTCGCTGTACCAGCAAGCGCTGCCTCTGCCGCCGGGACATTACCGCCTGGATGTTGTTATCAAAGACGTAAACAGCGGCAAAACGGGCCTTTTTGCGCAATCAATCACCGTCCCGGATTTCAATACTGAAGACAAGCTGGCGGCATCGTCACTGATTTTGGCCGACTTGATCGAGCCGGTGCGGGCGCGCGACGCTGGCCCGGGAAGCTTTGTGTTGGGCGCGAGCAGAGTTCGTCCTCGGGTCGCGCCGCAAAACGGAGACCCTGCAGTTTTTCATCGCGGAGAAAAAGTCAACCTGTGGATGCAGATCTACAACCTTGGCGTTGATGCCAGCGCCAGGCCTTCTGCCAACATTGAATATCAAGTAGTTAACGCGGCGACCAATCAACAGGTGGTCCAATTGACTGACACCGCCGAACGTCTGGACGCCGCTGGCAATCAGATCACGCTGCGGAAGAGCTTGCCGCCCGATAAGCTGGAGCCTGGCGTTTATCAGGTCACGATCAAGGTCAGCGACCTTGTCTCCCGGCAGTCGATTTCAGCGTCGGCAAAGTTCGCGGTCCGGTGACGCATTGAAAAGTTCACATCGACGCAGTGGAAGCGATTGCTACCTGTAGCTAGATTCCAACCGCCACTTCAACCAGCGTTTTCACTGAGTCGTTCTCTTCTTCGTCTTTTTGAGGCCCGGGAAGGTTCGTTACGTCCATGACGTCGATTTGGCCGTGCGGGAGGTCAGAGATCAGCTTGAGAGACTGATTGATGCTTTCAGCAAACTGCGCCCGGGGTTTCTGCAGACGGCGCGCATAGACCGCGGCTACGCGGCAAAGAAGAAAAGGATTGGGAATAATGTGTCCGGCAGCAAACACCTTGGCCGATCGCGTGCTTTTGTCCCTTCTCATCATAAGCTGGCCACCGGTACTTCCTCATCGCGAGAGTAATCTTCTGGGGCTTCCTCATTGCAGCGGTGGTCTTCAGGGGATTCCGCCAGAGCGCCGGACTTGCATGGGAATGGGGTAACAGGGACAAACATATTTCGCCTCTCGGGTTGGTGGCTAAGTAAGAAGAGCTCCAGAGGGACTGACTTAGTTCAGAAGATCTGAAGAGTAAGGAAAGGATAACTCGCTCAATCTAAAGGCTACGCTGATTAATTCGGATTGTCAATTTTCCGCCGTAACTACCAGAGTCGCAATGAAGGTGGTTTCTGCACCTTCTTTGCTGACCGGTCGGTTTGACCGCATCCCGCCCACTCCCGTAATCTAAAAAGTTTGCTATGACTCGTCTGAAAATGGCTGAGAACATTACGGAACTGGTGGGTGAGACACCCATGTTGCGCCTGCGGCGGATTGTTCCTGAAGGCGCGGCCAGCGTGTTTGCCAAGCTCGAGTACATTAGTCCTGGAGGCAGCGTGAAAGACCGCGCCGCCATCGGGATGATCCAAAAGGCGGAGCAGGAGGGCCGACTCAAGCCCGGATCAACCATTGTGGAGGCAACGGCAGGGAACACAGGGATTGGCCTGGCGCTGATTGGCGTGAATAAGGGCTACCATGTTGTCCTCTGTGTTCCGGAAAAGTTTGCCGAAGAAAAAGTAAAAATCATGCGCGCTCTGGGCGCGGAGGTCATTCGCACACCCGATGAGGCTGGTATGCAGGGCGCTATCGCCAAGGCCAAAGAGCTTTCCGCCAATATCCCCAATTCGTTCACTGCGCTGCAATTTGAGAATCCTTCCAACCCTGAATTTCATCATGACACTACGGCTGTTGAAATCTTTGAGCAGATGCAGGGCCAACTCGATGCTGTGGTCCTCGGCATAGGTACCGGAGGCACATTTACCGGTGTGGCCCGATTCATGAAGGAAAAGCTGCCCAGGGTACACTGCGTCGCCGTTGAGACCCAGGGATCGGTGCTGCAAGGCGGCGCGCCAGGGCCACACAAAGTGGAGGGCATTGGATCCAGCTTTGTTCCCAAGACGTTTGATTGCAGTGTTTGCGACGAGATCATCATGGTCTATGACAAAGACGCGTTCGATACCGTGGCCCAACTGGCCCGGCATGAAGGGGTACTGGGCGGCTCCAGCGCGGGAGCGAATGTCTTTGCCGCCATCCAGGTTGCTAAAAAACTAGGCAGCGGCAAGCGGGTGGTGACCATCATTCCGGATTCTGCCGAACGCTACATGTCAAAAAACATTTTTGAAGGCGGAAGTTGAACTGAACCAAGGATCGGGTGAACCAGCATCTGTTGTGCGGCCTGGCCGCGGAGTAAACGACTTATGAAAAAGAAAGAACCGAAAATAGGATTCGCGACCACGGCCATACACGTTGGGCAGGAGCCCGACCCTTCCACGGGAGCGGTAGCCGTACCGATTTTTGCCACCTCCACCTATGTGCAGCAGGCCCTGGGGAAACATAAGGGTTATGAGTATGCCCGCGTTTCCAACCCCACACGCACGCGGCTGGAACAAAACCTGGCGGCGCTGGAAGGTGGAACTTCGGCACACGTATTCGCCAGCGGAATGGCTGCTGTGACCGCGGTGACCCAGTGCTTCCTCAAGCAGGGTGACCACTTGATCTGTGGGCACAACGTCTACGGCGGGGTTCCGCGCCTGTTTGATCAGGTGCTGGCCAATTACGGCATTGAGTTTTCTTACGTCGATACGTCGGACGCGGACGCCGTAAAAAAAGCCATGCGCTGGAATACGCGGATCCTCTGGATTGAAACGCCGACCAATCCGCTGATGGTACTCACCGACATCAAAGAGATAGCTAAGATTGCCCACGCCGCAGGGGCTGAACTGGTGGTGGACAATACCTTCATGTCGCCCTATTTCCAGCGCCCTCTGGAGTTAGGCGCCGATATGGTTATGCACTCCACCACCAAATTCCTGAACGGGCACAGTGATGGGCTTGGCGGTGTGATTGTAGGCACCAAGCCGGTCCACGCGGAAAAGATGGCGTTTATGCAGAAAACGGCCGGGGCCATCCTGTCTCCTTTTGAGTGCTGGCTGGTGTTGCGTGGCGTGAAATCGCTGGCGGTACGCATGGAAAAGCACGATGAAAACGGCCGGGCAGTGGCGGCTTTCCTACGCAAGCACAAAAAGGTAAAGAAAGTGCTGTACCCGGGATTCACGGACCATCCGCAGTATGCGCTAGCCAAGCGCCAGATGACGGGCTTTGGGTCGATGATTACCTTTGAAACCGGCTCGCTCAGAAATGCCAAGAAAATGTTGGCCAAGGTCGTCGTCTGCTCCCTGGGCGAGTCTCTGGGCGGAGTTGAGACCCTGATCTCGCATCCTGCCACCATGACGCACCTGGCCCTGGGCGTACACGGACGGAAAAAAATTGGACTGACTGACGGCATGGTCCGCATCTCCGTGGGCATTGAAGACAAAGACGACATTATTGGTGATCTTGAAACGGCCTTGGCCGCGATCTAAAAACGTCGCTGAAGATTCGGCGGCGCTATGTAGCGTCCATGATTTATGCGGAGTTGTTTAATATCCAATCCAGATATTCCTGGCTCCCGGCGGTGATCTCCAACATTACGCACTCGGGCAATTCGTACGTATGAAGCTCTTTTATCACGTCGCGGAGCCCCGCGAAAGCGTCAGCTTGGGTCTTGATGACCAGCAACCATTCCTCGGCAGACTCAACTTTCCCCTGCCAGCGATACACCGACTCAATCTTCGGCACAATGTTCACGCAGGCGGCCAGTCTGCGCTCCACCAGCGCAAGGGCAATATCTTTGGCTTCTTTGGCAGAACCTGTGGTTGTCAGCACGATCCGCGCGTTGGTCATACAGGGCTCCTGCTGAAGTGTATCAAGCACCCCACACGCGAACCGCGCGCCGGGGGCCCCGGTCAATTGGCTTGTAATTTTGATGAACCGTAACAGCGGGAGAAACCAAAGCGCCACAAAATGCAACTAAGATATATTCCACGTGTGAGCACTCAGATTAAATTCGGGACTTCAGGCTGGCGTGCCATCGTCGCCGAGGAATTCACCGTGGCCAATGTACGCCGTGCCGTAACCGGTATAGCCCGCTACGTGGCATCGAAAAACCCCGCCGACGGACATATCATTGTGGGTCGCGATCCGCGATACATGGGCGAACGCTTTGTGGAGATCGCATCTGAAGTCATAGCCTCTTTCGGCATTACGCCCTTGGTGATTGCAGAGGCCGCACCCACGCCCGCGATATCTTACGCCGTGATCCAGCGGAAAGCCGACGGAGCCATCAACTTTACCGCTTCCCACAATCCGCCGGAGTATAACGGCATCAAATTCTCTACGCCGGATGGCGCGCCTGCTCTCCCGGACGTCACCCAAGCCATCGAGTCGATGATGCCAGAAAACGGCGAATACGCTGGAATCGCTGCGGGCGCGGCAAAGTCGCTAGCAGAAGCCATCGATCCCAAGCCTGCCTACCTGGCGCGACTCAAAGAGATCATTGATCTGCCGTTGATTCGCAAATCAGGACTCAAAGTGGTTTTTGATCCGCTGTGGGGCGCAGCCCGCAACTATTCTGATGACTTGCTGCGCGAAGCAGGCATTGCCGTTGCCACAGTGCATGATACGCGTGACGTTTTGTTTGGCGGCCATGCGCCGGAGCCCGATGGCCCTCTGTTGGATGATATGCGGGACAGAATCAAGTCAACAGGAGCGCGCCTAGGCATTGCCACTGACGGTGATGCTGACCGCTTTGGAATCGTTGACGAAGACGGTACTTTCATTCAGCCGAATTATGTGATCGCCCTGCTGTTTGATTATCTGGTGGAGACACGGGGCTGGCAGAACGGTGTGGGGAAGTCCGTGGCCACCACCAACATGATCAACGCCCTGGCCGACTATCACGGCGTGGAAGTATTCGAAACGCCGGTGGGCTTTAAGTACATTGGCGAACTGATCAAGCAGGATAAGGTCGTCATCGGTGGTGAAGAAAGCGCGGGCTTGTCCATCCGCCATCACATCCCGGAGAAAGATGGAATCCTTGCCGGCTTGCTCTGCTGTGAAGCCGTCGCGCGCCGCAACAAGCCTCTCCACGCGCAGATTCACGATTTATTTGGCAAAGTAGATTCCTTTTACCCGCAACGTGAGAACTTCCACTTGACGAAAGAAGTGAAAGAGAAGTTCACTAGTAAGTTGAAGATTGATCCAGTAGAGTTGTCCGGACGCAAGGTACAGCAAGTAGTACGTAAGGACGGACTAAAGCTGGTGTTCGATGACGGCTCGTGGATTTGTTACCGTCTGTCCGGCACGGAGCCCGTGGTGAGGATTTACTCCGAAGCAAAATCGGAGACTGATTTGGCAAAACTGGCTGCGGCGGCAAGAGACTGGATCGGGCATTAGATCGATCAGGACTAAAGAGCACCAGGAACAGAAGTGCATAAGTTGATCCAAAGCGGTTTGCAGCAACAGAACGGCGCCATGGAACAGCAAATCAAAGCTTTCAGGACTGACCCCAAAACTATTGAAAGGGAAGCGCGTGAGCGGCTCCGCTATGCCCGCCCAGGCGAGGTCGTTTATACACTGCCGACGACTCAGCCGACGCCCTCCGCGAACAAGAAATAGCCCTGATTCCCGAATTGGAATCACCCGGCGTCCCAGTCACACCTTTGTACCTTTTCCAGCTTGCCTGAAGAGGGCCTAATCAGTTACAACTCTTGTGCTTGTAAATCCTAGGGCAGAATGACTCCATCAGATTGAACGGAAAAAGATTGGACGGGAACGCCAACAGTTCCGCCATGCATCGGCCCAAACTGGACAAAACCACCACAGGAGAGATTTCATAATGAAGAGAATCGCGTTGATACTGCTTGCAGTTGCATGCTTGGCCTCGCTTTCATTGGCCAAGGATGATAAAGACAAGGCCTCTAAATCCCAGAAAATCACTGGCTGGGTAAGCAATAGCAGTTGCGGCGTCAAGGACTCCCAAGACGCCGAGTGCACAAAAAAGTGCGCGGGCAAAGGCGACAAAGTCGTGATTGTCAATGATGCCGACAAGACCCTCGTGTCCCTGGATAACCCGGATGCGGTGAAAGATCATTGGGGACATCACGTGACTGTAACCGGCACAGACAACAACGGCAGCTTCCATGTTGACAAAGTGAAAATGCTGGCCAAGGGCAACGGCAAGAAGACGCCCACCAGCACAGAACACGGCTTGTAACTCGACCGTGGTTGAAGTCAAAAGGCGGCTTATGGCCGCCTTTTTTATTGGTGACTTAACAAATTTTAGCGCAAATGATCTGCGCCGCCGACGTTCTCTCAGATGACAGCAGGTAAACTGACGGGCCCTGGGGATATGGGTTATCATGGGAACAATAATGAAGCAATTCAGGAAATCCAGAGGCGCGATGGCGCCTTGGTGTCTTAGCTGCGTCTGTGGTTTGCTGGCGGCGTATTTGCTCGCAGGCTGCATCTCGCCCCGCAGGTTGCCAGGGGACGTGGTCCCGGGCGCCACACCCACGCCCACACCAGGACCAGCTACGGGCAAGCTCTATGTTTCCAATCAGGCCGCAAATTCCATTCTCCGCTTTGATGGCGCACTCACGGCGAGTGGCAATGTGACCCCTGCCACGACGATCGTCGGCTCCAACACCAAGCTTTCTGCTCCGCAATATCTTTTTCTTGACCAAGCGGCTGACCGGTTGTTTGTGGCCAATTTCGGCTCAGCCTCGATTCTGATTTTTGACACGATGAGCACCAAGACAGGCAACGCCACGCCAACGCGGTCCATTAGCGGCGCTCTCACCACATTGGCCAACCCTGCTGATCTGGCCCTGGACAAGGGAAGAGACCTGCTCTATGTGGCGGATAACCTCGATATATTGGTTTTCGGCACCGCCTCCACAGCCACCGGCAATGTCGCTCCTCTGCGGGATATCAAAGTAAACTTCGTGATATCCGCAATCTTTCTGGATGCAACAAATGACAGGCTCTTTGTGGCTAACGCCGTCGGCTCCGCAGTCAATGTTTACGATAACGCCAGCACGCTGAACAGCGTGGTTTCGGCAAACCGCAGCATCTCCGGCCCCGGCACGCAACTGGCCTCGCCCGCCGGCCTTCAGATCGACAGCCTGGGCAGATTGATTGTGAGCAATACCGCAGGGGCCAGCATAACGATGTATTCCAATGCTGCCACGGCTAACGGCCCTATAGCCCCGGTCGCGACGATCGTTGGGAGCAACACCGGCTTTAGCGCTCCCAACCAGATCGCGCTCGATTCCACGGGCGCACGCACGCTCTACATCACGGATCCAGGTGTAGCAAAAATACCCATTTATGCCAACCTCAGCTCGGCGAACGCCAACCTTGCGCCGACACGCAACATCAGCGGCAGCGCAACCACTCTGGGGCAAAACATCGGCATTGCCGTGGACACCACACACTAGACCGGTTCCAGAGTTGCTGTGCTGGAAAAGACTCACCGCCGGGGGCGGCGGTGCCACACGACTCTAGGAGTACCAAGCACTATGGACAACGAAA